>JACZCX010016193.1_pt1 | contig 16398 bp, 22 predicted proteins | sample 8641831 | NCBI WGS metagenome assembly JACZCX01 (sample SAMN15324608, study PRJNA640507) | soil metagenome | isolation source: intercropping sugarcane | place: China: Luxin town, Laibin City, Guangxi Province | collected 2019-07-25 | depth 10cm m
CCCCGACAAGTTGACGGTCGCGGCCGAAGCGACGTCTGACCCCTTCGTCTGGAGCGCGGCCAAGGCGGCCCCAGCGGCCGTCTGCCCCGTGCCGCCGCGGGCGATGGCGAGCGTCCCCGTCGTATCGCTGATCGCTCCGGTGTTTCCGACCGTGCTGATACCGAGGTTCGTCCTCGCCGTGCCCGCATTCGCCACGTCGCTCAGGTTGTTCGACGGCTGGAGAAACGCCGACGTCGCCTGCGTCGCGGCCGACCCGAGCCCGAGATTCGTGCGGGCCGTGCTGGCGCTCGCCACGTCGGACAAATTGTTCGCCTTCAAGAGAGCGACCGCCCCGGCCGTGTGGTAACTGGTCTCGCGCCAATTGCCGGCGCCCTCGCTGACAAAACTCTCGATGTCACCTGACGCGGTCGTCCGGTTCGCCCCGGTCAGAAGGATCAGCGACGTCGCATTGTGCGTGACCGTCAGCGCCCCCGTGTACTCGACGGTCCTCCGGATGCCGGCTGCGCACGTGCCGAGCGCGGTGATCGTGACCGTTCCCGTGATGTGGACATACTGGCCGGTCGCAGAGCACAGGTTCGTCGTCGACGCGCTGGCGATGTCGGCACCCTGGAGCGAGAGGGCATCGTAACCTGCGTACCCAGTGCTCTGCCCGGTGCCTCCGTTGGCGATCGGAACCTGGCCGGTCAATGAGATCGACGGGCTCGTGCCTCCCGACGAAGCCAACGGCGCCGACGCGCCGACGCTGGTGACGCCGCCGCCCCCGCCGCCCGACAAAGCCGTACCGTCAGCCCGGGTGTACCAATTCACGCGGAAGTTCCCCGACCCTAGGCTCTCGATCTGGGCGATGTCGCCCACGGCCGTGGTGATGTTCGCGCCGGTCGGAAGCACCAGCGACGTGCTGTTGTTGGTCAGCGTCCGGATCGTGTTGAACCGCACGACCGCTTGGCGACCTACCACGTCGTCCGTGAAGGCGAACGCCGTGATGGCGGTGGTGCTGGTGATGAGGTTGAACGACCTCCCGTCGCCCAGCGTGATGGCGGCGCCCCCGCTGTTGTCGGTGCCCTTGGAGAACAGCGCGGACAAGCTGGCTGGCGTGGGGATCGTCGTGCTGCTCGAACCTACGATCGTCTGCGAGTTCGTGGCGATCGGGAGCTGCGCGGTGGTCGCGCTTCCGACGAGGTCGGAGAAAGCGGTCGCGATCAGCGCCTTGACCTGCGTCGCCGACAGCCACTGTGCGTTGGCCGTTCCGCCGGTGTTGTTCCCCAACAGCGTCATCGTCGGCGCCTGGGCGAACTGGCTGAGCGCGATCGCGTTCGCGCCGATGCGGCCGGCGGGCAGGGTGCCCGTGCCGAGGTCGCTGGCGCTCCCGCTTGTGGCGACGGTAGCGAGCGACAAGTCTGACGCCGTGTAATTCAGCAGCGTCTTCACCTGCGTCGCAGTGAGGTCGAGCGGAGCCGCGGCGCCACCGGTGTTGTTGCCCTTGAGCGTCAGCGTCGGCATGTTCGCGAGCATCGCGTTCGTCACCGCACTGCTATTGATGGTCCACGTGGTGCATCCACCAGACGTGGTGATGCTGCCCTTATTGCCGTCGGTGCACCCGCCGCCACCGCCACCGGTCAAGCGCGGATCGCTGTCGGTCACGAACTTGTTGCCGCTGCCTGGCGTGCCATTGGTCCCTGCGAGGGCTGCTTTCTGCGCCGCGGTCGGCAGGTTGCCGTTCGCGTCCTCGATCAGGTTGTTCAGCTTGTGGTCAACCTTGTTGCCGCTGAAGTACGGCCCGCTGCCCGTGCAATTGAACTCGTCCGGCTTGTTGCCCACCAAACCGCTCTCGGGCGGCGGCAAGATAGCTGGATACCGTTGGTCGGGGGGAATGATGTACCCCATCCCGCCCGCTTCCGGAATGCAGAACAGGCGGATGTCCCGGTCAGCGTACGCGCCCGCGCGGCTAGATACCGACCAAACGGTCGTCGCAATGCGGTAGCAACCGGTGACGTCAGGCGTGAAGGTCGCGCTTACCACTGACGAGGAGCTGTTGAAGGCGAGCGTCCCCTTCGCCAGTGCCGACCAACTCGGCGGGTACAAGTCGACCTGCCACGATGCCACGCCAGTGCCGGACCCGTTGCCGATGGTGACCGCCGTCCCGGTGACTCCGTTGCAGACGGCGATCCCCGCCGCAGGATCGTTTCCGCCCTGCGCAAAGTCGATCGATGCCGCGGGCGCCGCTCGCGCAGCCCCGCCGCAGAGTCCGAATGCCAGAAATAGCGCGAGCGTAGGCGCGACGCGAAGGATCCGCTTCATCCCACGATGAAACGCGATCTCTCGTGGCGCGTCACGACATACGCTAACTCGCTGCGCGCTGGCCGCGCGCCGATCCGCCGCTTACTGTCTGAGCACCGGCACGGCCGGCTCCGGCTTGGCGGTCAACGCTCCGAACGCGCACGCGAGTGCCGAAAATGCCACCAGAACCACCGCCAACATCAGTCGCAGCATGCCTATCCTCCGAGTGCGAGCGTCCTCCGCTCGCGGGTCACTGTCAAGAACTCCTCATCCGCGCATCGTCCGCAGATCGGCCCGAACCCTTCCGACCAAGACTGTGCCGGCATCTCACGGCAACACCCGCACGCGAGCACTCCGTCGATGCACTCGCCGGATCGGCAAGCCCCGTGGTGCCTGCCCGACGCCTCCCTTATCGGGCACTCGATCCTCGGATCCGATGTACTCATTCGTACTCAACTACCACGACACTACATATGTGTCAAACGGCGTCGGTACGACTGCGTCCCCCGCTGACCGTCAACCGGACACTGACGCGGCGTCTGCGAGGAGTTGGTCGAGCAGGAAGCCGTTCGGCGCTGCGCGCGTTCCGGTGGCCCAATCCTGCGAGACCGGCGCGTACATCTCAGTGCAATAAGAGAGTAACCACCGCTGACTGGCACTCATCACGCGGCCCCACGTGATCCCGGCGCGGCCGCCCGGACCGAAGTTGAACCACGGGATGCAATGGCCGCCCCATGACCCGAGCGCACCCTGACCAGACGCCCCCTCGGGCCCGATGGCGAACACCTCCTGGCCCTGCGCCGCCAGCGGCAACTGCAGGCCGGACATGACGCCCCCGAAGAGATCGCAGGCGAGGTCGACGAGGTGCTCGTCCGTCCAATCCACGGCGACGAAGGCCGCGATCTTGTGGCCTCCGATCCCGACTTGGCGCCAAGCATTCATCATGTCGAGCAAGTACACGCCGTTGTCGGTGCTCGGGTCGCCCGGAACGTAACCGCCAACCTGGGGGAGTGCGTAGAACTGCACCACCTGGTCGTCCGGGATCACCGTCTGCTGGCCGTTGTTAGCGGTCCACACCTGGACGAAGTGCGCCGCGGCCGCCGGCCCGCAATCCCCCAAAACATCGTTCCCCATCACGCCGATGTCGGTCACCGGTGCCAACCAATCTCTTCGCTCCGGAGGCTGCTCGACGAGCTGTCTCGCGAGGTAATGGCCGAGCCGTAGGGTGCGCCCATCGCGCTTCGCCGGCCTGAGTCCGAGTGCACGGGGGAGCGCGCGCTGTTCGGCCGCGCGCCGAGCCCGCTCGGTCGTCAGGGCTGAGGCGACCGCCGCCGCCATGCCGGCCTGCACCGCCTCCTTCTTGGCGCATGTCGGGTCGACGTAACCGCCGAACCCGTTGGGGAGCCAGCCCTCCTTGCAGGCCAGCCGGTAGACGTCGATGGCGGCCGCCACGAGTTGGCCGCCCGGAACGAGGTACCTCAGCCCGCACGAGGCGCAGGCTAGGACGCTGTCGGTGGCGAAGAACGTCACGCCGTCTGCCCCTTCGGGACCGGGCGCCTCACGCGCGGGTCGCCGTAAACAGTACGCAACGCGTCGGCGGCCTCCAAGAACAAGCGCAGGCTGGTCTGTCCCAGCAAGGCCGCCTTGCCATCCTTCGACATGACGAGCACGGCGACGGACGGGTCGCCGCTCTGCATTCCTTCCGGCAACCCCATGACGTGCGTCAGCCTGCCGTCATATACCACCGCCTTCAGGTCTTCGAGGACACCCTCTCCGTTCGGGATGATCTCCAACGCTTCAGCCACGGTCGCCTCCGATCGACATCGTTACGCACGACCACTCCCGATCGCACCAAGGCAGCATGGCAGACTCGTCGTCCCACGATTCCCGATCGCTGCGCGGAAACACGACCCGACCGCGGCTGCCGCTCGGCTCGCACACTTCGATCATGACCGGTGTCAGGCACGATGCGCTGGCATCGGCGCCGGCCTGCTCCCGGTCCCGCCACATCTCGAGGTGCAATCCTGTCACCGGCGCCGAGCGCAGATCCGGCAGGATGAACCCGATCGCGCACACCGCCTGCGGCCGCCCCGCCCGCAAGGCGATAGCGTCGATCGCCGCTAGAGCCTCCGCGTCGTCGCTGGCCTGGGCCGCGTACACCAGATCGTTCGCGAGCTGCTCGAACGCAGGCACGGAGTCCTTCGTCTGCCCGCACGCGAACGGCGGCCCAGCGTCTACCGCGGGGGTTGCCGGCGTCGGCTGCGGATGCTGGCACCCGACCGCCACCAAAGCGGCGCCGAATGCCAGCGCCGCCACGCAACCGACCAACGCGCCCCGGTCCGTCACTGCGCCGGCCTGACCTTCAGGCTGTCCATGATCCGGAAGTCCTGGGCGCGCGGCAATGCCACCGGTGCGCCACTTCCGCCCTGGCCGACTCGGCGCTCTCCCGGTGGCATCGCGCCCACCTTTGCGCCGAACGTCCGCGCGAGTGCGGCGAACGCTTGGTAGGCGTTCCACAACTCGCTGAGCGCCGCCTGCGCGCTGGCTCCGTCGAGGTCACCGACCGCCCGCGCGATCGCTTGGACCCCATCGATCGCGTCGTTGACGCGGATGACGTCAGCCGCCACCTGCCCCTGGGCGTCTGGGTTCGGGTGCCGTGCAAAGTACGCGTCGAGCCACGTCTCTGCGCTGCCTACCACGGAGCGGACATCTCCCAAGTCTGACGTGATGGCTGGCAAGTTGTGGGCGATCTTGTCCTCTATGCTCCGGAACGTCGCGCAACTTGGCACGGCGAAGGAGACAAACAGCATGGCGAGCATGAGGGCGTCGGGCACGGCGAGGTGGCGTTTGTTCGTCATGGGTCAGATCTCACTCCTTTCCGGGCGGCCGGTCAAATGGACGTCAAGCGTCAGAACGCGCCGCCGTCCGTGTCGTCGTCCGTGTCGCCGTCGTCTTCGTCGTCGCGCTCGCCGGTGCTGGCCGTCTTGCCGTCGACCAGCGCCGGCTTCGCGTCGTGGGCCGCCTTCTCCTTCTCGGCCGGCTGGGTATGCGTTCCCTTCTTCCCGTCATCGGTATCCTTGACGACGGCGAGTTTGGTGACGGTGCCCGGCTTCTTTGGCTCCTGGGCCACGCGCTCCTCGGCGGTCATAGTTCTTGACTCGACTACGTCACCCGTCGACTCGACGACGGTCAGCATCTGATTCTGCTTCGTGTCAGCGACCACGCAGACCTTTACCTCGCGGTCCTCCTTCCCGGTCTTTGCGATGCCCATCAGGATCTTGAGCCGCGCCTCCTTCTCCTTGATCGTCGCGTTGACGTTCTCCGTCGCGATCTTCTTCTGGAGCTTCGCTTGGTCGATCTCGTCGTAAACCCGCGCTGCCTCCTTCTGCCGGTCGTCCTTCTCCTTGGGTGACAGCGTCACCGCCAGCGATTTCATGTAACGGTTCGTCGGCTTGGGGAACTTCGTCAGGTCGACCTTGGTGACCTTCTTCTCCGTCTTTTTCCCCGCGCCCGCCTTGGAACCCTGCGCCTTCTCGTTATCTCGTTTTGCTGCGGCCCGCTTCTTCGACTTGTCTGCCTTCTTCTCGCTCTTCTTCGTGCTCATGGGGTCGGTTCCTTTCGGTTGGCATGGGGATGCTGCGCGCGGTGCTCCAGAGGTGCTATCACGAACCACGCCGTCACCGCGAGCGCGACTGTGAAAGCTATGCAGGCGATGACGGCCGGGATCTGCCTCACCGTAGCCACCTGCTCGCCAAGAACCTCCTGCGCGCGCGCATCGACTCTGCCACGCGGCTGTGTCCCGCAGACTCGTCCTCGATGATGCTCAGGCAGTCCTCGCACGTGATCTGCCTGCGAGACTGCGCGAACTTCAACGGTCTCCCGTCGTCGTCGCGCCGCCTGCAGCGCGCCACCTCGAGCCCGGGTCCCATCCGTCGGTGGATCTTGCGCCCGTCGCTCGGCCGCTTCGATGCAGGCATCAGCCTGACCTCAGGATCTCTGCGCACCGGTACCCGCCCGACACCCTATCGACGAGGCCGCGGGCCTTCAAGCGCGATACGTACGTGTCGAACGTGCCGCCGCTGGACGCGAGCCCGACGCTCGTCGCGAGGTATTCCTTCGACACGGGCCCGTCGGCGTCGTACAGCAGGCGCAGCATCAGCGCCGGCTTCTCTCCGAGCCGCGGCAACCACCACTCCATCAGCGCGCGTCCGCTCAGCAACGGCACGTCGCCGACGAGAACGCGGCCCGCCGCCGTGATGCGGTACCCGGCGCCGCCGTTCTCGATGTATCCCGCGTTCCTCATCCTGGACAAGTAAGTATCGAACGTCCCCCCGCTCGGTTTCACGCCTGACAATGCTCCGAGCTCGCGCTTCGTCAAACCGTCCTTCGCCGTGGCTGCGAGCGCCCGTAGCATGCGCATCGCACCGCTCTTCACATCTGCATCGCGGTCGACGGCGCCGGCGCGCGCTGGCGCGGGCTCAGGGTCGGTGGGACGACGGGGAGGGGCAGATCCCGCACCCGTTGGCACGCCGGCGCCGTCTATGCGAACTCTTTCGTGCTCTCGACGGTAGCGCGCGACGGATGCAGTGATCCCGTCGAGCGTCGCTGATATCTCGGCGGCCGTGGTCGCGATGCTCCTACCGTCTGCCTCCAACTGAGACACCGATCTCCGCGCGTCCGCCAAACGATCCTCGACTTCTACCGGCAAGCGTGCTGTCGCTGGACTCTGGGCGCCTCTCGCTGCGTCCAATTGCATATTCAGCCTCGCTACCTCGGCCCGCAGTACCGACGGGTCGTTGGCGCGCGCCTCGGCGACGACGTCGGCCATCGTCTTCTCGAGCGCGGCGAGGTCGAGTGGCGATGTCTTGACCGCCGCCCGCGCGCCGCCCGGAGTGGCGCTGGCGTCGTACGTCGCCTTCAGGCGCAGCATGTACCGTCCGTATACCTCGAACACCGCCGGGCTCCAGACCACGGCGGTCCCCGCCTTCAACCCCGGGATCTCGTCGGCCACGTCCTCGCGCCCTGCGATCCCTTTCTCGCGCACCCACTCGGCGATCGTCTTGCGCTCTGGGACGCCGAGCGTCCGGAACACGAGCAGGGTGTCGGACAGGAATAGGACGTCCTTGTTGATCTTCTGCGGGCGCTGGCTGATCAACACCATCCCGATCCCGAAGTTCCGGCCCACCTCCGCCATCTCCTCGAAGGCGCCTAGGCACCGCGATAGCGCCGGGTCCGCATAGCGCATCATCTGCGGTATGAACCGCTGGCTCTCCTCCACCACCAACAGGACCGGGTGCGGGTGGAGTTTCATCGCCTCGAAGAACGCCTCGGCGAAGTCGGCCGCGAACCGGATCCGCTCGCCCTTCCCCATGCGCGAGACGTCGAGCACCGCCGACGACCCGGTCCGCGCCAACGCCTCGGCCACCGCGCGGCCACTCTGGGGATGCAGCGCGATGTCCCCGTGCGCGCCACCGAGCACCGGGATCTGGAACGGCGACGGCAACTTGCCGTCTGCCGCCAGCCGCAGGGCGAACCACGGTCCCACCTGGTCGAGCACGACGACCTGGATCCCGGCCGTCAAGACGCCCTCAGCGATCACGCCGGCGCCGTTCGTCTTCCCGCTTCCCCTTATGCCGATGCACGCGGTAACGCTGGTCGCGAGCATGTACGCATCGAGGCGCAGCCCGTCGCCGATCTCAACGCTGTGTCTCATCTCTCGATCGCTCATTTTCGCAAACTCATCCTCCCCCTTGGCCTCCCCACCGCGCGCCGCTGATCACCTGGCTGACACGGCACGCGGTGGAGGGCCTCGACGGCCCGGGGTCGCAGCGTTACTTGAGCGTATGCGCGAGAACCGCTGCTAACCATTGCCGTTGACATGTATATGTGCGACGGCGACCCTGAACTGTGCGGCTCTAGAACGGGATGTCGTCGTCGGCGATGGGCTGGCCGCCGCCAATGTCATCTCCGCGGGCCGGGCCCCGTCGGGCGCCCCCGCCACCACCATCGCGGTCCTGTCGGTCGCCGCCGCCCCCGCCGAGAAAAACGACCCTCTCGGCGACCACCTCGGTCGAGTAATGCTTCTGGCCGTCCTTGTCGTACGAGCGCGTCTGCAACCTGCCCTCGATGTAGACCTGCCGTCCCTTGGAGAGGTACTTCGCGCAGTTCTCGGCCATGTCGCCCCAGACGGTTACGCGCACCCATTCGACGCGCTCCTGCTTCTGGCCGCTCTTGTCCTTCCACGTCTCGTTGCAAGCGAGGCTCATGTTACAGACCGGGCGCTGCGATGGCGTGTACTTCAGGTCTGGGTCGGCGCCCAAGTTGCCGATCCCGATCCATTTGTTGACCGACCCCATGATCAGGCCGGACGCGGCGCTGGCCGAAACGCACTTGGATCGTCGATACCCGCGCGCGCGCGCGCGAACATCTCCTTGAGCACCTTCGGCGTCCCTTCCATGCGGACCGAGAACTCCGGCTTGTCGATGCTCCCCACCATGACGACGAACGCGTACCCGCTCGCCTGGCCGGCGCCAACCTTCTTCAGCGCCTCCTCGGCAATCTGCGCCATCCGTTCCGCCTCTGGGTCTTCGATCATCGATTCGCTCTCCTTTCCTTTCCGACGCTGGCGGTGAGTGCGCGGCCGCGCACCAGCACTTCCTTGATCTCGCCGCGCTTGTCGGCCTTCGAGTTGACCGCCCGCTTCGCGTACACGCGCTCGATGTTGAGCCCCGCGTATAGCCGCTCGACTTGGTCGCACGAAGAGTTGCTGAGGAGCACTGCTATGCCCCTCTCGTCCAACGCTCGGAACCACGCTGCCAACCGCTCTTGGTCGGCGTCGGTGAACTTGGCCGCAGTAAACGCAGTGAAGCTGCTCGTCTTTGACAACGGTGCGTATGGGCTGTCGCTGTAGACGGCGTCGCCGAGGCGCACCTTCCTGGTGACCGCCTCAAAATCGCCCTCGACGATGGTTACCGGCCGCCTGTTCAACGCGATCGCGCACGCCTTAATCCTGGCGGGATCCACAAAGATGCTCATCTTCGGTTGGCGACCGAAGGGCACATTGAACCTTCCGGAGGCGTTCTCACGGTATAAGCCGTTATACCCCGCCTTGTTTAGGAAGATAAACCGAGCGGCGCATGCCTCGTCGGTCATCTTGTCTGGGTCCATCTCGCGCACGCGCTTGAAATGAGACGCGCTGTGCTTGTGCAGGGCGAGTTCCCGCAGCAGACCGACGTGGTTGCGCTGGATCGCCAAGTACGTTCTGACGAGGTGGCGATTCGTGTCCGACAATACGGCCCGTCGAAACCTGCCCTCGTTGGAAAGCGCCCAGAACAGAGCCCCCCCGCCAACGAAAGGCTCCCAATAACAGGCGATCGTCTTCGGCATCAGCGCCAGCAGGCGGTAAAGAAGCTGCCCCTTTCCCCCAACCCACTTCACAAACGGTGACGCCGTCATCCCCTCTGATCCGATGCTGGTCATGATCCTCCGCTTGCGTACGCCATGGTCTTGATCAACCGCCTCGCCGTGGCCTCGCACTGTGACTCTCGGACGTCGATGCCAATCGCGCGCGCGCCCAGCATCTTCGCCACCACCAGCGCCGATCCTGCGCCGCAAAACGGGTCGAGCAACACCCGGCCCGGCGCCAGCGAATAACGGATCAGCGGCTCGAGGATGCCGAGCGGCTTCTGGGTCTCGTTGAACACGTCGGCGTCACCATGAACGCTCGGCACTCGCAGCACGGAGCGCATAAGGCGTGGGCCGCCGTCCTCCGATACATAATGCCCTTGCTCGATGCGGCCGGTGTGCGGTGGTTGCTTCTTTCGGCGAACCGTGCGCGCCGTCGCGTCGTGCGTGTACTGCGGCGCCCGGAATACCGCGCCCCATTCGCCGCGGTACCACTGCACCGGTTGCTCGTGGACGCGCTTGAAGCGATCGTTCTGGAACCCGCTGCCGTTGTGCTTCTCCCACACGAGGTCTTGGCCGAACTTCCAACCAACGAATTCCTGCAGCCGCTCGAAGAACATCCGCATGGAGCCGAAGCACCAAAGCGGCGCTTCGACGGGCACCGCGTTCGCCACGATCCCGGGCCACCCGGCCGGCCAGCGATCCCAGGGCAGAGACGTCGCCTGGTACGGCGGATCGGCGATGACGCACCCGACGTCAGACACGTCGATGCCCCCCCCCAGCAATTCCCGCGCGTCGCCGTGGTACACGCGTATGCCTCCCTGCTCGAAGTACAAGCGCATCAACCGGCTCCCTCGATGCGCTCGATGATGACCTGACGGGCGTGCCGACGGCGGACGTCGCGGGATCTCTTCTGCCACCTCTCGGCGCAGAACGCACAGCACACGAGCGCCGGCTTCTCGGGCTTGTTAGGCCACCGCACGGACACCGCCACCGGCAACCGCCGGTGGCACCGGCACGTCTCCTCGGCCATCATGACCCCAGCCTGCCTCTCAAGAACGCCTCGATGAGGTCCCACGCCTGCACCGTATCCGTGAAGTCAGGGGCGCGGAGGTCGTACGCCGTGCACCTGTCGTTATATGGGTAAGCGATCGTCAACACGGCTGCCTCCGGCTGCGCCTGCCGGAAATTCTCGGCGGTCGCCGGCTTGTCGTCGATGATGGCGTCGGCCGCGATCAAGTGCTTCTCGTGCATCAGCACGAACCGGCGCTTGTGTATGAATGGCAGATGGCGCCGAACCCACAGCGCCTTGTCGGTGAAGTTCTCTGGGTGCGACGCCGCGCTGACGATGAACGTCTCGTACTGATCGCTCAAGCGCCCAACCGCCCGGATGGCGCCCGGGATCGCCGGTGGGTCGCGGAAGAAGCCTGGCTCTTTCAAGAGACCCTCTAGACGATCCTTGTGCTTCGCTTCCTGGAAGTCCCATGTCCGGCACTCGGCGACGGTCAGGATATCCCCCGTCGCCCTCCCGTACATCGGCAGCAAGTGGGCGAGGATGTCGACCACGATACCGTCGAGGTCGACCAGCACGCGTTTCGTCACGCCACGATCCCGGCAACGCGCCGGAGCGCGTCGACGGTGTCAAGCACCGTCACCACCGCGACCGGGTCGAGCGCGCTGTCGTCCGGCACGCGGACCCGCCGCTCCATGTCGATCCAATACGGCCGTTCGGTCGCCGCCTCGATGCGCTTGATCTCGGCTCCGATGTTGCGCGGACCGAGTCCTCCCGCGTACCCGCAATGGAACCTCATGTCCTCCATCGGCCACGAGTCAGGCGACTCGCCGGCGCCCCCGCTCGTGTCGAACAGGATGGCGGTCGGGATGCCTCCTGCCTGGGCGCCGTGGGCGATCAACTCGTTCTTGGGGACACCGTCCCACTGGAAGATGAACTCCCGGCACTTGAATTTCCGCATCGTCTCGACCATCCCGTAATTGAACGGGTGCACCTCTGCGTGCGTGTTGATCTGGATGCGCTGGGCCGCCATCGCGAGTTCCGGAAGCACACTCAAGTCGAGCTCGCCTACCAACAACTGACGCACCCACCTACCGCACAGGTGCGCCGATACCCGCATGCGGTGACGGCGAGCTGCCGCGAGGAACTCTGTCATCCACGGCCTGGACGGGAACCGTGCCGTCCCCTGCTGCCGCTCCGACATCAGGATCCCCCACTCCGCGAACGGGTATGCCTCCGACCACGCCACAAGCTGGTCAATGCTCGTGTTGTCGTCCGCCCCGGTAATCGTCACGCTCTCACACTTCATGATCGCTCGCTCTCCTTTTCGCCCTTCAGGCGGGCCACCTCTGCCGCAGGCTCCTTGATCTGATGCGCGCGCGGATGGGGTTGACCGTGATGTCGGTCCACTCGATGTTCGTCTCACCCACGGCGCCGTCACTTATTCGTGGCCTTCCCGCCCGGCGTCGTGGTGTCGGTGGCCTGGGCGGGACGTCCCTCGATGCTTTCGATGAACTCGCTCGTGTCGGGGAACAAGCCATCCGTCAGCCCAGGTTGCGTCCGGCTCCATTCCTGCCACCTCTTCAAAAGCGAGATGGCTCGATTGCGCTGCGTTCGGAGCAATTGGGTCTGTGCGATTCGTAGCGCGTTTGATGCTCTCCTGGCGTTCTCTGTCTCGACCAGCGCCGATTCCAGTTCAGCCTTCGTCACGTTCCCCCTCCTTGCCGCCGTCTCGCGTGGTGTCGGCCTGAGCGCGATAGACGGCCCGCGGCCAGTACAGCGGCTTGGGCGTGCCATGGCCGCGCACCACGAACGACGCCTCGCCGCGCGGCTTCGTCGAACGTCCCCACGGCTTGAACTTCGCGGGCATCTCGCTTGGGCCGACGACCTCGATGATCGTTCCCGTCTTCGTCGTCACGCGACCGTGTCCCTGGCTGGTCCATTGGACGACATCGCCGACCCTCAGGTCACGCATCAGCCTCCCTCCTTGCCGCCGTCCGTCTCGGGCGCGGCCTTCGGTTCACCAACGACAAAAGCGTTCGCCATCATCTGCACCGTTCGACCTCCCAGCGCCCCGAGCGCCTTCAGAACGGCCACACGGTCCTCGACGAGCTGAAGCCTTGCGACGATGCGGCACGCCTCACCGAACGTGCGCCAGCGATCGACCGACTGCGCCTCGGTCATGGGACCGTCGACACGCCGTTGCAAACAGCGATGGCAGTGACATCCGAGCGCGTGGCGGTGTGCCCGACACGGTTCACCTGGCATGCAAAACTCGCATTGGCGAACAGTGACCATTTGCGGCGAATCGGCCATCACTTCCCATCCTTCGCTGGCACATGCAGATTTGCGCTGCATTCCCCTGATTCCCACACGGCAAGTGGACTGCCTTCCCGCAGGTAGCTGGGCCAGTACATCGCGGTCGCCCCGGTCGTGAGGCACTTCACCCGAAAGAACTCCGACCCGTGCTCAATGACCCGGGTGAACGTCGCCTTGTGGATTACGTCGGCGGCGCGGCTCATTTTCCACCGTCCTTCCCCGCCCCGGGCGCTCGTTCGAGCGATAGCCTTCCGACACTGGCGACGCGCCCGCTATCCAACCTGACGGTGACACGCGCCTTCGTGGCCCGCATGACGACGCCCGGCTGACGCACGATGAGCCCGTATCCACCGGGCGGCTTGAACCGATACACCACGCGCTCGCCTGGCTTGAACACAAAGATGTCCGACTCCCACGGCAAAAGAGCGTCCATCACTTCCCCGCCCCGGGCGCGTCGGCGCCGCTCGGTACCGCATGGCCGTCTGCGATGTCATCGATGAGCGCGGTCAAGGGCAGCACGCCCCGCTCGATCCTGGCCCGCGCCCACCACAAGCACCGCTCCCGCTCGCTCGCGACGGCCGCCTTGATGGCGTCGGCCCTGGCGTGCATGTACGTCTCTCGGTCGGCTACCCACTCCTGCCAGCCGTCGGGCTCTTCCTGGACGTCGGCCAGCATCTCGGCAGCGCGCTCCAGCAGCGCGAGGCATCCAGCACACTTCGCCGCCTCCCCGCTCATGACGGCGCCCGTCCCCGCGTCGGCAGGCGGCCCCTCTGGGCAGACCGGGAGGGGGAGCCTGAGCACTTCGTCGGCGCGACGCTGCGCCTCGCCCATCGTCCGCCCTGTCGACGCCTTCGCTATCGCCTCTCGCATCGCCTTCGCCCCGTCGGCCCATCCGGTGCGGCGGGCCTCGGCTACTCGGGCGTCGGCTTTCTCTGCGCGAGCGGCTTTCTTGAGCGCGATGTCGACCTGTTCGCGCATTGCCTCGCACACGGCCTGCAACTGGTCGAAGTCGTCGCCTGCTTTCTCCATTCGGGCATCGGCTTCCTGTTGGACAAAACCGTAGCGCCGCGAAACGTCGGCGAGTATGGCCTCTGCCCGCTCGGCCCGCTCCCGCTGCTCGTCTCGCTCCGCCGCAAGGCGCTCGATGAACAGCGGGAACGTCTCGTTGTCCTTCGCCCCAAGCCGCTCGCGCAACGCCTGTGCACCGGCCTTCTCGTCGGCAAGCTCGCGGAGGGCGGCGGCAAGCTGGGATTCAAGTGAGGCGACTTCAACCGCCATCGTGGGCCATCCCATTCGCCTGACCGTATCCGACAGCGGCGCCTTCGCGGGTGCGGCGGCGGGAGTGAACAGCGGCTCCCCTGTTACGGGGTCCTCGTGCACATCCAACAGCACCGGCTCCCCCTTGGGCGGCACCGGGCCGGACGCCGATGGTGCTGCGGATTTGAACCCGTCCTCCGGGTCACGGACGTCGTAATCAGACAGCAGTGCATCGACGACGCCCTGGACGTAGTGGGCGCCGTCAACCCACTGCTCTTGCCCTGGCTTCGAGAACGCGGCCTCGACGCGGGCAATGCGCGCCTTCAACTCAGAGGCGAACCGCTTGACCGTCGTGCGCGGCTTCGCGAGCGACCGCAACATGTCTTCGGTGCTGTGCTTCGGTTCCTGCGGCGGCACCGGGCCGGGTGGGACCTTGACGACCCATGTGCACTCCGGCTCGCTTGTCCCGGGGCCGCCCGAGACGCCAACGACCTGATAGCCGGGCGGGACGGGGGGCGGGTTCAGGGGTCTGCCAGCGTCGCGGCAGGCCGGCGTGCAGAAGCACCCCTCGCGTGCGGTTCCGGTTTGCCGGCAGACGTCGATATCGCCAGCCTCTCGGCACGGGCGGACTCCGGGCTTCGACGGATTCCCGCACCAGTCGCGGCACACCGGCTGCGTGGGCTCCGCTACGGGTGCGGCGCTTGCGGACGCGACTGCTCCCGCCGCTACGGCGCCTCCTCCGTCGTCTCCGTGAAGTCGAGGAAGAAGTACGCGCCCGGCTTCATCTTGCCCTGCGAGTCCGGATTGCTGATCGTCATGCACAACTGGCCCGCGGGCGTCCAGTTCGACCACTGACCGTTGGCCGTATGGTGCTTCCCGTTCGCGGCGTTGAGCTTCACTATTTCGCAGTTCTCGAAGGTCTCCACGCTCTGCACCTTGAACTTCGCTCGGATCGTTGCCATGTGTCTCTCCTTTTCGGTTGGATAGCGGACCGTAGTGCGTCCGTCGCGCTTCCACGGCATCGGCGGGGATGGGACCGCCAGGCCCGTTTGCATTGTCGGCAGCCGGGCCCTTTTCGTTGTCGTCCCGACGCGACGACTCGGGGGTTTTGTTGGTCGGTGGATTCCCGGAGGCCGAACCGCTGCCCTGTTCCGCAGCGGCTTTCCCGGGGTCCTCTGCCTCACGCGGATCCCTGGCCCGTGGGTCATCGACCTTAGGCGCCTCCCCGCTCGTGCCATGGCAATCGTTCGAAGCTTTCCGGTCGATGTCCCTGATCCACTTGACCGCCATCGCAGCGACCTGGACCAATTCCTTGCGTATCTCGGCGGGGTCGTCCTGAGCCAACACTTCCGCCACCTCTTCCTCGAAGATGTGCGCGTGCGTGCATCGACCCTCGCGATACGCCCGCTCACACGACTGCTTCGCGATGCGCTCGAAGGTCTTGTAGCCGGAGGCGCCGGTTCCGTTCGGCAGGCTCGCGCAGTCCGGGTACTTCGCCAGTGCACGGGCCAACTCCGCCTCAATCTCGGCGTGAACGTCGCGCTCCGCGCCTGATCCCTGTCGAATCCGACACTGCTCACGTAGTGGCATCAGCACCTCCTCGTTCCGTGCTCAGTCCACGCGAATCGTGCAGCCCTTGAACAGGTAGCCGCACCCGACTGCGCCCTTGACGTGAACACCGGTCGGCCCGATGGCCGTGAACCCGGTGCAGGTGTCGTCATCCTTCGAGCACGAGAACTCGTAGCCCCTGATCTCGATGTTGTGGTATCCGGCGGCTTCGAGCGCATGACGGGCGCCGCTCTCGTTTGTGCAGCCCGCGAACGCGAGCGCAATCACCACGAACGTTCTGATCCTCTTCATGATCCCCTCCTGCTTCCGTGCGACAACCACCGGCCCCAGGTCGCAGCGATCCAGTCATCCTGAATTGCCCGCATCTCCTCGCGCGTCTTCCCCGCGAACGGCCCGCGTCGGTTCGTTAACTCGCCGTGGTGCCGCCGACAGAGGGGCACGCACGTGTTGTCAGGCGCCTTCATCGCAAGCCCCGGCTTCGGGCCGGCGTGGTGCGCCTCGATGGGTCCGCTGCACGGTCCCAGGTCAGCGGCGCAGCAGGGCAACTCATGCACGAAGGC
>JACZCX010034817.1_pt1 | contig 15769 bp, 10 predicted proteins | sample 8641831 | NCBI WGS metagenome assembly JACZCX01 (sample SAMN15324608, study PRJNA640507) | soil metagenome | isolation source: intercropping sugarcane | place: China: Luxin town, Laibin City, Guangxi Province | collected 2019-07-25 | depth 10cm m
CACAGCAGGCCGCGCAAACGCAGCGCATCGGGCTGGCCGGGAATCTTCGCCAGCACCTGCGCCAGCAACGGACGCGCGGCCAGCGGATCGGCACCCGCGAGCAAGCCGCCCGCCCGGTCGACCAGCGTGCGTACCGTAGCCGGCAGCACCGCCAGCCGCGCTTCGACCCTGGCCGCGTCCGCGGGCGGCAACACGAACCGGTGCTCACTGATACCCATGCCTGGGCCCTGACGGCGCAACGGCGGGACGCGTGGAGTAACTCCAGTGTTCCAGCAACGGTTGCAGGATGGGAAGTACCGGCTCGAAGTATTCGCGGTAGCGCTGCCAGCGCCCCGCCGCGCGCGGGTCGATCGACTCGATGACCTTGCTATAGCTCGGCGTGCGGATGAAGCCCTTTTCGCGTGCGCGCGCGGCAAACCGCAGCATCGCGGCCGCATCGTCCAGCCCAAGGAACGTCGCGATGCGCTCGACCTGGGACGCCGGGTCGGCGACCAGGTCCTCGTAGCGCGAGACGAACACGTCCGGCTGGAACAACGCCGCGTGGTACAGCCAGTTTTCCATCGCCGCGACGTAGGCGTGGGCAAGGTATTCCAGTGACCGGCACGCCGCCACCAGCGGCGCGGCACGAAAATTTTGCAGGTAAGCGCTCAGGATCACATCGCATGGATGCCGCAGTGCAAGGATGATCTTCGCGCGCGGGAACAGGCGATGGAGCAGTGGCAGCCACAGCATGTTCAGGGGGTTCTTGTCCACCAGGCGCGTGTCCCAGCTGCGGGTCACCTTGCCGCAGGCCATCAGCACATAGCCCTTGCGCAGCTCGTCGCAATCGCGCTGGCGCAGCCGATGCAAATCGCCCGGAACTTCGATCCCGACGTCCTGCAACCGGACGGCGAGATGGTTGAAAAACGGCCGCTCGTCCATCGACTGCAGGCGCGGATGCGCGTCCAGCATCTGCTCCAGCAGGGTCGTTCCCGAACGCGGAAAACCCACCACGAATACCGGCGACTGACCAGCGTCGGGCGCGCGCAGTTCGGGCCATGCGCGGTGGTCGGCCGCAGTCACGCGCTCGTCGGCGTGCGGAAGCCACGGCGCATCCGATTCCAGCAAATCCGGATTCGACGCACGCAGATCCCCGATCTGCAGCGCGTGGGCGGTTGCAAGCGCGCGCATCGCCGCATCGGCGTCGTCCAATCGGTCGCAGGCCGCAGCCAGCGCGAAGAAATGACCATCGTCACCCTCGCCCCAGGCACCGGCGCGCTCCAGCAGCGAGCGCGCCGTCGCGTAGTCGCGCTTGCGCATGGCGAGCTGGGCGGACTGCGCCTGCACTTCGTGCGCGATCGCGGCATCGTCCGCTGGCGCGTTATCCGCGACCCACGCCAGTTTCGCACGCGCGTCATCCGGCCGGTTGACGCGTTCGTACACTTTCGCCAGCAGCAATGCGGATGGCCAATCGGCAGGGTCGTGCCGCGTCAGCGTTTCCAGCAGGTTCACCGCATCCTGCGGCTCGCCGATCTGTACCAGCAGATTCGCAAGGACGCGCTGCTGCGCATCGGCCAGCGGCGGCCAGTCACGCCGCGCGCGCAACATATCGTCAGCGCGTGGATCACGACACTCGACGCAGAGCTGCGCCGCGTGCAGGCAAATGCTGGCGGAATCGGGCGCCAACGCATGCGCCTGCAACAGCGCGTCGCGCGCCGTGGCGAGCTCGCCACACCGCCACCGCAGCAAGCCCAACTGCTCCAGCGGCTTGGCAGCGTCCGGCGCGCAACGCACCGCGGTTGCGGCCGCGTCGACGGCGGCCGCAAGGTCACCGACGGCTTCGAGCGCCGCCGCATAGTTGCCCCAATGCGTGCTGTCCCCGGGACACAGTTTGGCGAGGCGCGCGAAAACTTCGAGCGCATCACGCGCCCGCCCCTGCTGCCGCAACGCGTATGCCAGCGGGAACAGAAGCTGGGTCGCATCGGGCCAACGTTCCAACCCGGCGCGGCAGCGGCGTTCCGCCAGCGACGGGTCGCCCGCCCGCAAGGCGGCAACGATGGCGTCCACGGCGCTGTCATCAACCATGTCGACGTACGCACTGCGCGCTATGCGAGGAAGGTCGCACGAGCATACCGACTTCGCCTAGGCCTCGAACCGCGGCAGACCCAGGCACTCACGAAACGAATCCAGCAGACTGCCGTAACGCCGCACATGCGCCGTGTCGGCGCGCAGCGGTTGCCGCACCTGGCTGGCGCTGGGCGAGTTCACGGCGCGCTGCGTCGCGTGGAAGCGCAGGCATTGTTCCTCGAACGCCAGGCCGCAAAATTCGAGCAGCTTGCGGATGCCGGTTTCAGGATCGGCGAGCAAATCTTCGTGGGCGTGCTGGTACACATGCCCCGGATCGAGCTTCGCCCATCGGTTCGCGCTGCGATCGAAATCACGCCAGAACGCGGCCAGGTCGGCCGGGGTGCGCGCGTATTCGTTGTTGAACAAACGCTGCCGGTAGCACGAGAAACACGTCTCCAGCGGATCCCGCCGGCACACCACGACGTGCGCGCCAGGCAGCATCGCGCGTATCGCGCCGACGTACGTCCAGTTTCCCGGCAGCTTGTCCGTGCAGCACGGCTTGTGCCTGCGCCAGCGCGCGGTGCGTTCGAGGTAGTGCTCGCCAAGGCGCTGCCAATCGGCCGGCCGCGCGTCCCGCGCCCACTGCGGGAAAGGCTTGCCGCACCGGTGCGATTGCGCGGCCAGCACCTGCGGCAAGTCGGGCAATTCGCCCGAGCCCTCGATCTGCGAATGCGACGCGAGGATCTGCTCGGTCAGCGTGGTGCCCGAGCGCGGCATCCCGACGATGAAAATGATCTCGCGCCCCAGATCCCGCGCGCCGGCGCCGGTCGGCGGTGGCGCAAACGCGGCGTCGACCGCCTGGATCCACGCCGTGAACGCCGCCGCATTCCAGTGCTGGCGCAGACGCGCGACGGCGTGGGCGCGCTCCAGTGCATCCAGCGATCCGCAGTAATCGCCCTGCTCGTCCAGCGCTCGCGCGAGTGCAAAACCGATCGCGATGCGGTCGTCGTCGCCGACGCGGCCAGCGCGCAGCGCGGCACGCATCCGCTCGACGTCGTCATGCGCCAGCGTGTGGCTGCGCAGTTCCGCCAGTCCCCACCACGCGACCCCGGAGCCGGGCCGCTGCGCCAGCACCTTGCGATATTCCGCCGCCGCTTCCGCGGCCTGACCATCAACCCGGAACCGATCCGCCAGCAACGCGCGCGCATCGGTGTTGTCGGGATCGAGGTCGACGGCACGGCGCAGAACCTCGGTGGCTTCGGCGTTGCGCACGCAACGGATCAGCATCAGGCCAAGGTTGTACCAGGCGTCGGCCAGGCCGGGTCCCAGTTCGCACGCGCGCCGCAGGGCACGGATGGCGCCATCCAGGTCGCCCACCGCACCGAGCACCGTTCCCAGCCTGTTGTGATAGAGGGCATCCAGCGGCCGCAACGCAACGGCGCGCTGCATCACGGTGCGCGCGGCGGCCGACTGGCCCTGCAGATTCAGCACGCCCGCGTGCAGGCGCAACACCTCCGGGTGCTCCGGATGCGACGCCAGCGCAGGCCCAAGCTGCACCGCGGCCTCGCCGGCCCGCCCCAGCGCCAGCGCACGCGCAGCCGCAACAACCTGTTGCACGGTATGCGCGTCCAACCCTGCAAGCCGTCCGGCCGTCATGCGTCTGCCTCGAATGGATGTCCGCCAGCCAATCGAGAATACCGCTCCGCCCGCACTATCGGCGCTGGACTCGGTACAACACGACGCCGTGCGGCGCGACCGTCGCGCTGATGACCTGCGGCGTCGTGGACGCGGCGCCCGTCCAGAGATTTTTCAGCGCGTACCCCGCCGGGCTTGGCAGCAATCCTGCCACCGGCGGCGTCACCGACACTTCCTGCGACTGGCTGGCGAGGTTGAAGAGGCCGATGATCACATCCCCGTTGGCTTCGGTCTTCGCAAACACCTGCCGGTCATCGTCAAACACCACGCGCTTGGCCGCGATCGCATCCTGGTCGACGGCGACGACGTCGGCGTTCAACAGAAACTTGAGATCAAGCTTGTCCAGGTGCGTCAGGTCGACGCCCAAAATCAACGGCGACGCGCCCATGGCCCACAGGCTCAACTGCGTCTGCTGCTCGTCGGGCGTCAGCCCGGTATCGCGCCCGTTGCCGACCTCGACGGAATCGAAGTCATTGAAGCCACCTTCCGGACTGCTGAATGGCTGCCACAACGCGGCCAGCGTGAAGCGCTCCTTGACGCCATCCCAACTGGTCAGCGGAAATCCGGTTTCGCTCTTTTCGCACGCGTAGCACTCGACGTCGGGGGCGATGACCCACTGGTCGGCGTAACGGATCAGGGTGGGCGCGATGGTGGTGGTGAGGGGGCCGCGCGTGACGTCCAGCAGCATCGCGCGGCCGCTTTGCCGGATTGCCCGCGACCACGCGCGCACGTCGGGCACGTCCGCATTGGAAACGCCGTCCAGCTTGATGAAATCGACGCCCCAGGACGCGTACTCATCCGCGATTGAATTGACGTACGCCTGCGCGCCGGGCTTGGTGAAATCGATGCCGACCATCCCTTCGCAGTTGTAATTGAGTTCCGACACCGAAGGCTCGGCGATCTGGCGCGCGGTAAACGACGTGCCCTTGATCGCGGTGTTGCGTGCCACGGCCTGCAGCGAGATACCGGGCGTCACATAGATTCCAAACTTCATGCCAAGACCGTGGACATAATCCGCCACGGCCTTGATCCCGTTCGCGCCGCCCTTGGCCGGAAACCGCGTCGCATCGGTGACCCAGCGGCCGTACGCGTCGACGCTGGGGCCTTGCTTGCCGGGGCATTCGTACCAGAAGTCGTCGATGTTGACGTACTCGTAGCCGACCTTCTGCAGCCCCGAATCGCGCATCGCGCGCGCCTGCATTTCGATCTTGTCCGCCGTCGGATCCTTGCGCAGGAAACTCCAACTGCTCCAGCCCATCACGGGCCGCGCGCCGGGCTGCCCGCCGTCGGTGCCAGCCACCGCCGTGCCCGTCGCGCCACCGGCCAGGCAACCGCCCACACAGGCAGCGACGAGAATTCGCGTGTACTTGTTCACGATCTGCACCTCCTCCGGGAAATCTTCGCCACGCCATGCGGCGGGAACGCCCTACGCCGCGTCACCGCACGACCATGGCGGACAGCAATCATGTCGCGCACTCCGCTTCCCGCTTCGGCTTTGACGCCGCGCGTGCATCGGCGAATATCATGAGCGTCGACCCGCCAAGCGCCAGCACGATGCCAATGGAGCTGTAAATCGACGGCAGCGTGCGATAGAACAGCAGCGAAAGGACGATGGTCAAAATCGGCGCCAGCGCATTCGCGGACGGCGCCACGATAATCGCCTTGCCGCGGCTCATCGCCATCACGAGAAACAGCGCTCCGACCGCATTGAGTATTTGCGTTCCCGCCGTGAGCGCCGGCGCCTGCCACGGAAAATCAAACCCCGAGCCCGGCATCATCCAGTACGCAAAGGGCACCAGCAGGATGCCGCTCAGCGTCATGTACGCAAACGTGGTCGCGTCGGATGCGCCGGCATTGGAGGCGCATTTCATCCAGAAAGCCTGCGCGCCCCAGCAGACGCAAACCAGGATCGCCAGCAGCAGCCAGGTACCGACGTGCAGCCCGCCCGCGCCGTCGTCAGGCACGCTGAGCAGGACGATGGAGATCAACGCGGATACCACGCCCAGCCAGCCGAGCCACGGTATCCGTTCGCGCAAAAGGAACAACGCCAGCAGCACCGTGATCGCGGGCGAAATCGACACCACCGGAAATATGAGATACGCCGGGCCCACCGTCAGCGCCTTGAAGAGTATCAACTGGCCACCGGCTCCCGTCAGGCCAATCAACATTCCATACATTGCCGTGATGGGCGTGTAATCGAATTTGTTTTTTCTCAATATGAAATAACACGGAATGATCATCGTGAAGGCCCAGATGATGTAAATCATCTGATCCGGGTATTGGTACAGCGTTGCGGGCAACGCGGAAAATGCGCCCCAGACTCCCCAGAACAAGACCAGGAGTGAGATGTAGAAAATCCAGCTCTTGTTCGCCATAAAACTAGGCCAGGCTCTGGTGATCGATCGCCGCAGCACCGCCACGCCGCGGAATGGCGTGGGCGTCAACCGGCGTGCCGTGCAGCTTCGCGGCGTAAAGCGCGGCGCCCAGCGCGGGCGAGAATAGCGGTCGCCGCAGCGAATACTTGCCGCGCAGGCCAGTCACGCCGCGCTGGAACGCGTCCAGGAAAACCGGCCCGGAATCGAACATGCCGCCCGAATAGGAAACCGGCACGGCTTCCGCTTCGGCAAAGTCCAGTTGCTGCCGCGTGGCATCGACCAGGCGCGCGAGTTCCGCCGCGGCACGTTCGACGATATCAAGGGCATCGCCGTCGCCCGCCACCGCCGCATCCACGACGACGTGGCTGAGTGACGCAATTTTTGCGCGCTCGCCGTGCCACTGGCTCAGCACCAGATCCACCAGGTCGAGGTCGCGCGCAAGTCCAAGGTGCGCGTGCAGCCGTTCGTGCAAGCCGCCTTTCGCTCTGCGGCCATCACTCATTCTGGAAAAACACGACAGCCCCTGGATCGCGATCCAGTAGGCGGAGCCTTCGTCGCCGAACAGTTCCCCCCAGCCGCCGCACCGGGCTTTGCGGCCCGCGTGTTCGCCGTAGGTCATCGAGCCCGTGCCGGCGATGACGTTGATGCCATCTGCGGCTCCGAGCGAACCGGCCCAGCCGCACACCATGTCGTTGTCGCACTGATAGCGCTGCCGCGGCAGCACGCCGGACGGAGCGGCGTCCAGGCGCGCCTGATCGCGGCTGGACTCGCCGTAACACGGCAACCCGAAGAATGCGTAGTCGATCGCATCGACGCCCACGCCAGCCGCGGTGCACACCTGCCGCACCCCGGCTGCGAGGATGCGTTCGACCTCGGCGAAACCCACCGCGAGATACGAGCAGCCCGCGGCCGTGAACGTCGACGCCACGGCGCCGTGCCCGTCGAGCAGGCAGAACTCGGTCTTCGTGCCGCCGCCATCTACGCCAAGGAACACGACGGGTCACCTCCGAACCGGCGCGAAGGCGCGCCCCGCGCCTGTCCACAGCCACGCTGCGCGGCACTCGCCGCGCGCATGTCAGAAACTCACCTTGACGCTGGCCCAGTAGAAGCGCCCCAATGTGTCAAAGTCGTTGCTGTCGACGTTCAGTTCGGGAACCCTGTTCATGAACAGGATCGGCGGCTGCTTGTCGAACACGTTGTTCACCCCGACGTTGATGCTGGTCTTGATTGCATCGATGTCGTAGCCCACGGTGACGTCGTGGTACAGCGTGGCGCCATAACGGTCGACGCCCTGCTGGTTCCCGGTGGTACCTGAAATCCTGAACTTGCCGAGGTACTGCGTCCGCCACTGCGCGCTCCAACTGCCGCGGCTCCAATCGACCGCGACCTGTCCGCGTACGCGTGGAAAGTAGCACGAACCGTTGACGATTTCGTCCGGGCATGCCGAGCCGATGGGCGTACCGCCCACCGCCATCAGCCCGGCGCCGTTCGACACCACGTTGGACGGATCGCCGGGCGCGGTCTGCGCCTTGAATTGCGTCATGTAGGTGCCGTTGACCGTGACGCCAAACTGACCCCAGCGGTTTGCCGGCAGGCGGTACCGCAGCGACAAGTCCGTGCCCTTGACGTCCAGGCGGCCAAGGTTGACCACGGGAGTCAGGATGTTGACGATCTGGCCCGCCGACAGCCCGGTCTGCACGCGATGGATCAGCGGGCAGTACTCATTCGCACCAAGGAAGCACAGGCTGAGTTCGGTTTCCGGGGTGGACGCGTTGATCAGGTTCGCCAGATAGATGCGCCAGTAGTCCACCGTGACCGAAAAGCCCGGTATGAACGAGGGCGAATACACCGCGCCAAAGTCGAACGACTTGCCGGTTTCCGGCAGCAGGTCGAAGTTGGCAAACTTCGAGCCTGACGTCAGCGCGTTGACGCCCGTGTGGTCGCGCACCGCATCGTTGATGAAGGTGCCCTGCGCCGGCACGCCCATGCAGGCCGGGTTGCCGGCGTTGGGATTCGGCGTGGTGGGAGTCGGCGCCATGAACTGGCACGGGTCGGCGTTCAGCGCATTGCCGTTCACGAATGGATTCAGGAACACGTCCTGCACGGTCGGTGCGCGAAACACGGTCGAGATGGTACCGCGCAGCAGCAGGTCCTGGATCGGGCGAAACTCCACGCCGACCTTCCAGTTGCTGGTGCTGCCGAAGTCGCTGTACTTCGAATACCGGTCGCCCAGCGTGACGTTCAGCGAATGCACGAATGGCAGATCCTTCAGCACCGGCACGAACAACTCGCCATAAACTTCCTTCACGTTGTATCCGCCATGCACGGCCGGGCCGGTGCAGGAACTGCCGATGGTGCAGGTGCCCGTGTCGGGATCAATCAGCAGCCCCGCGTCATTCTGGCCACCCTGATAGATCTTGCGATAGGACATGCCCAGCGCGAGTTCGGCGGTACCCGCGGGAAGATCCAGGATTCCGCCATTTGCATCGGCGTAATACATGCGCGAGAGCGAGAACACGTTGTTGCGCGCGGTCAGTCCCGCCATCGCGGGGTTCTGCAGCATCGCCAGGGTCGAAGGCGCGTTGGTGTTGAACGGATCCCACGGCATGCAGTCCGACAGCGGAATGGGGTCGGCGGGCGTGCCGCACTGCACCACATGGTCGGCATTCAGGAACGACGGCCCGGCGCCTTGCGCGAGCTTCTGGTTGTTCACCAGGTTCATCTCCTGCACCACCAGGGAAATGTGCGAATAGTTGACGCCCAAGTCCCACTTCCAGTCGTGCCCAAGGAACTGGTGGTCGCCCTTCAACCCGCCCATGAGGTAATCGACGGTGGTGGTGCCCTGGTCGACGACGATGCCGAGCGGATGGAACATCACGCTGTACTGGGCCGAACCGCTGGTAGAGAAGTCCTCGCCAAATGGGTTGTAGTAGCTGTCGGCCGAGATGGCGACGCCCGGCGTCGTCCAGGTAGCGAACGGCGTCGGCGGCACATTGGCCGACGACTGGGTGCGATTGTGGATGATCGTCGCGAACGCGCTGACGTGATCGGTGATGTTGAACGTCCCCTTGAGATAGCCGTTCTTGCGCACCTGCGGCGTCACCAGGTCGAGCACCGAATTCATGTTGTAGTTGTCGGTCGGGCTGAAGCAGCGGTAATCGCCGGCCGTGGTTGGGCTGGTACCGGCCTGCCACGCGGAATTCTTCAGCGCCAGGCCGAGATCGGGGTTGTCACAACCAAACGCCGCGGTCAGATCCGGCGGCACCGTCACGTTCAACAACGGCCCGGCGATGGTGCTGCCACCAAGCACCTGTTTCATGGCGCCGGCCGAAGTCGTCGACAGCGACAGCATGTCGCGCGAGAACTTGCGTTGCGAGCCCGCCACCGGATCGAACTTGTTGTAGCTCACCGCGCCAATGACGCTGCCCTTGTCGAAGGTGTGTCCGAACAGGAAGCTCGCGCCCTTGGTCACGCCGTCGCCATGCGACGAGATGCCGTAGTTGGCCGAGAACTGCCCGCCGTCGTAATGGGATTTCAGGATGATGTTGATGACGCCGCCGATGGCGTCGGATCCGTAAATGGCGGAAGCGCCGTCGGTCAACACTTCGATGCGCTCGACCGCCGCGGAAGGGATCGAGTTCAAGTCCACCGCGCCATCGATGTTCTGGTTCGTTTCGCCCTGGACGCGCTGGCCGTCGATCAGCACCAGGGTGCGATTGGCGCCAAGGCCGCGCAGGCCGATGAAGGTCGCCCCGGTGTTGCCGCCAAAGTCCAGATTCGGCGTATGCGCCGAACCGGTGATTTGCGGCAACTTCTGGATGATGCTGCCGAGGGTAAGCTGGCCCGTCTTGGCGATCTGGTCGGCGGTGACGACCGTGACCGGATTCGAGGTCTCGATTTCGGCGCGCGAAATGTGCGACCCCGTGACCACGATGGTTTGCAAGGTCTTTTCCGGGGGCGTCGATTCTTTCTGCGCCGGTTGCGTGCCCGCGGCGGTCTGGGCCAACGCGGTTCCGGCAACGCCCATGGCGGCGGCCGCGCCCAACGTCAATGCAAGACGCACGGCATTCGGCAACTCTCTGTGATTCAGTTTCATTTTCCCCTCCAACCCGTTTCGACCAGCGCATTCAGGCCCGGATTCCGGCGCCCGGTCATGCACCCATACGCGGCGCGCCAACACGAACCAACCGAGCCCTAACGAAATAAAACAAGTCCATATCTAGTCTTACGTTAAGTTACACATTAAGTCATATTCTTACGCTTTGTACCATACTTGATCACACGGCGGGGCGTGTCAAGTGCCAATGGGTCTTGGCCGGGCGCGGGTTCGCGGACATCCGTCGTTGATCCGCGAACCCCGGCAAGCCGAGCCGCGCGACCTAGCGCTGCCGCACGAAACCGCTACGCGTCCGCCGCAACCGGCAGCGTGTCGACCGCCACATGCGGCAGCCACGCCGCGATCCGCTCCGGCGACGCGTACCCGGTCTCGCTGCTCTCGGCATTGGCGACGCCACACGCCACGGCGCGCCGCAGCGACACGTCCAGCGTTTCGCGGCGCACCGCGCCCACCACCAGCCCGGCCAGAAAGCAGTCGCCGGAACCCACGCTGTCCCGCACGTCCACCGGCGCCATGCATGTCGCGCGCCACAGCGTCTCGCCATCGAAACCGACCGCGCCCTGCCCGCCCAGCGTGACGACCGCGCGGGCGACGCCTTGCCGCCACAGCAGGCGCGCGCAGTCGACCGCATCCTGCACGTCACGCACCGGGCGGCCCAGCAGGAAGGCCGCCTCGTCTGCATTGGGCTTGACCAGCCACGGCTTGGCACGGATGCCTTCACGCAGCGCATCCGCACTGGCATCAAGCAGACACCGCACGTCGCGCGTGCCCGCCTCGCGCGCCAAATCACCGTAGGTGCCGACGGCAAAACCACGCGGCAGACTGCCCGTGCATACCACCACGCTCGACCGCTCGAGCGCGGCGTACGCGGCCGCCAGCAGCGCTTCGCGCGTGCCCAGATTCAGCAGCGCACCAGATTCCAAAATTTCGGTAACCCGCCCGTCCGCCTCGTGCACGGCCAGGCACTGGCGCAGCGGATGGGCGCCACGCACCGGGCGCCACTCGACGCTGCGCGTGCGCAGGTAATCGCGCAGCGAGTCGTCGTGCTCGGCATCGCTCAAGCCCACCAGACACACTGCCTCTCCCAGCGCCGCAATGGTCTGCGCCACATGCAGGCCCTTGCCGCCCGGACGCAGTTGCACGGAAGTCGCCCGCTGCACCGTGCCCAGGCGCAGCACATCCAGATCGAGCCGGCGATCCATTGCGGTGTTGAAGCCCACCACGGTAATCATGTGACCTCCATCGAACAGGTCGACGCACGACTTCGCGAATGCTGCCCCAACCGCTCCAGTACCTCGCGCCGCCATGGGCGACGACGCAGGGCTGCGCGCTCAGGCGTGGCGTTCACCGTGCAGCGCAAAAGGCGCCACCACGCGGGTCAACACGCCCTGCGACGGAGCATCCGGTCGTTGCCCCTGCGCCAGACAGTGGAACAGCGCCAACAGCTGGCCGACCACCGTATGCACCAACGCGCCCTGCACCGGCGCCAGCGCATACAAGCCCGGCAGGTCGACCGCCAGCCCGCCAGCGCCCACCACGTCCGCGTCCAGCCCTTCGCCAACGACAATCCTCTGCACGCCCAGGTGCTTGTGCGACAGCTCGCGCAACAGGTCGATCTCGTACGCGCGCACCTGCGCGTCGCCCGCAAGAAACGCCACCAGCAACGACGGCCGATTGAGCCAAGCCATCGGGCCGTGGCGCAGCCCCAGGCTGGACTCTGCCAACACGCGAACCTGGCCACCGGACATTTCCAGCATCTTCAACGCGGTTTCATGTGCAGCGCCCAACGACGCGCCGCTACCCAAATAGGCCACTGCGTCAAATTCGCGCGAACCCCAATCCGCCAGGGCATCACCAAACTTTTCAAACAGGGCTTCAACCACGCCCGATGCAGCTGCCGACACGCCGGGTAAAAGCGCACTGCCGGCCAGCAGCAGGTTGGTGAAGCTGCTGGTCATCACCAGGCTGCGATCGTCGGTGGAAGGATCCAGCAACAGCGCGCGCATCCGCGGTTCAGCGGTGTAGCGCGTCGCCAGCTGCCCGTCGGCGTTGCAGGTAATGGCCAAGTGCCGATACTCCGGGAACGTTTCCAGCACCGCATCCACGACCGCCGCACTTTCCGGACTGTTGCCCGAACGCGCGATGGACACCAGCAGCCCACCGCCCCGCGGCAGGTTGCCGCGCAAGCCCGTCAGCAACGTTCCCGCCGCCACCGCGCGGCACGGAATACCGAGCTCAGCTTGCAGCACGGGGGCCAGGCACTCGCCCACATAGAGCGAACTTCCCGATCCCGTTAACACGATGTGCGAGGGCGGCGGACTCAACGCGCCCGCCAGCAACTTTCGGTTATCGTTGCTTATCAGGTGCGCAATGGTTTCGCGCCAGGTGCGGGGTTGATGCAGAATTTCCTGCAAGGTATGAGTACAGCCCAGCTGCTCGCACGCGGCAGCCGGTAAAGCACGCAATCCATGCAAGGAATGGGGAGCCTTAAGTTGTTTGACAACCATGGTCATATTGCCGAGTATAGCGATAAACGAAACCTTACGAAAGCAACAAAAGGGTAATCGAAATGACCAACACACAGCAAGCGTCCTCGCACCTGCCGCCGACCCTGAACGATCTGTCGCTATCCCCCGGCAAACGCGCGCGACTTCACCACATGCTCTACGGTCACGGACCCGGGCATGGAACGCTGATGGTGCTGCCGTTGGATCAAGGCCTCGAGCACGGGCCAACCGATTTTTTCCCGCATCCACCCGCCGCGGATCCTGCCTACCAGTTTGAGCTTGCCGAAGCCGGCGGCTTTTCCGCGATCGCGGTTGGCGTAGGCCTCGCGGAGAAATACTTGGCACGGCATGCGGGCCGCGTACCGCTTATCCTGAAACTCAACGGCAAAACCAATATCCCCGACGACGCCGAAGCCACCTCGCCGCTGTTCGCGTCGGTCGAGGACGCGGTGCGCCTGGGCGCCGATGCGGTCGGCTACACCTTGTACGTCGGCTCGCCGCGCCAGCGCGACGAGCTGCGTCAGCTCGGCCAGGTGCGTGCCGAGTGCGAGCGGTACGCGATGCCGCTGGTGCTGTGGTCGTATCCGCGTGGCGCGGCCATCGATGCGCGCGGCGGCAAGGGCACCCTGTACGCGCAGGATTACGCGGCGCGCGTGGCGCTGGAAGTTGGCGCCGACATCGTGAAGTTGCACGAGCCCAGCGACCAGCGCGAACATGTGCCGCCGCCTTACGACACGCTTGCCGAGGACGCCGCCGCGCGCACCCGCCGGGTCGTGCACTCGGCCGGGCTCACGATGGTACTGTTCTCGGGCGGTGAAAAGAATGACGACGATGACGCCGTGCTGCGCAAGGTCACGCAATACATGGATGCCGGCGCAACCGGCGTCATGTTCGGCCGCAACATGTGGTTACGCCCATTCGACGACGCGGTCGCCTTGACCCGGCGCGTCCACGCCATCCTGCACGCCCACGCGCGCTAGGGAGACCGTGCCGCCTTTCGTCGGATTCCGTTCGTGGCTCGTACCTCACCACGAACGGAATCAAGTATCTTGCCGTTCGTCCTGGGGTATCGAAGGACGAACGAGCGGATGGATCAAGGTTCCCTGTTCCGCCTCGCCACTGATCACCGCAACCCGCTTCATCAACGGAGAAGCATGGCATGAAGAAGCCGGATCAAGCCGCTCCTGAGCGGCTGCTGGTCGAAGAGCGTCGCCGCCAGATCGTCGAACAGGTGGAGCGGGACGGCCGCGCCACCGTCGGCGCGCTGGCCAGGCATTTCAACGTTTCCGCCGTGACCATCCGCGGCGACCTGGAAGCGCTGGATCGTGTCGGCGCCATCGCGCGTTCCCACGGCGGTGCCCTGCCCACCGCGGTGGCCCGCACCGACACGCCGTTGACGATCAAGGAAACCCGGCACCTGGAAGAGAAGCGCCGCATCGGCGCGGCGGCGGCCAAGCTCGTCAACGACGGCGAAACCATCATCCTCGACTCCGGCTCGACGACCGTGGAAATCGCGCGCTGCATCCGCCAGCGCCCGTGGTACTCGCTGACCGTGATCACGAACGCGCTCAACACGGCGATGGAACTGACGGGACTGCCCGGCGTGCGCGTGATGATGCTCGGCGGCATGTTGCGGCCGACGTCCTATTCGCTCACCGGGCCGCAGGCCGAGCAGACCCTGTCAAAGTTGTCCGCCGATCGCCTGTTCCTTGGCGTGGATGGGCTGGACCTGCAAGTCGGCGTCACCACGCCGGATCCCGAGGAGGCGACACTCAATGCGTTGATGGTGCAGGTGTCACGCGAAACGGTAGCCGTGCTGGACGCCAGCAAACTCGGGCAGCGCAGCCTCTCGGTCATCGTGCCGGCGGAGCGCCTGCACATCGTCATTACCGACACCAGCGCCCCGCGCGAGACCCTCGACACCCTGCGCGAGCGCGGGGTGCGGGTCATGTCGGTGTAGCGCGCCTTAAGCGTGCACCAACCAGACAATCATGTGGCCAGCCGGGGAAACTGCAGCAATTCGGGAACCACGTCTGCATAGTTCCGCCAACGTCCGATTGAACGCGCGTGGATGCGCTGTCGCGCCTGCCATACGCTTGAGGTGCTAATCGACGCGAGACCGGGTGGCTTCGCGTCAGTCGGCGCCGCGGTCACGCCGAGCCACTGCGCCACTCCATCGAGCACGGCTTCGGGGCTTGATACCAGATCCTCATACCGCACGACCCGGATCGCATCCGGATAGCGCTGTTGCCAATGCTGCATCAGCATACTCTCATCACGCATCACCAGAGCGATGTCATCGAAATCGTAGCTGTACCCCTGTGCCTTCCCCAGAAAACACTGCGTCCACAGCGACAGCGCCGTGTCGCGCGGACTGCGCACACAGCGGATGATTCTGGCATGGGGGAACATGGCCACGGCGAGGTCGACAAAGCGAAAATTCAACGGCTGCTTGTCGATGAACCACCGGCATCCATCCCCATCGTCTCGTACCGACCATCGCGTGTAGTCACTTGCCGCAGCCTGCAGCGCTGCTGTGTGATCAAGATCAGAACGCCGCGCCAATTGCGCCAACCACGTCGGCTCACCGCGAGCGCAGACTCCGGGGCGACGCGCCAGTTGCGTTGCCAGCAGCGTGGTACCCGTACGCGGCATGCCCACGATGAACACTGGCACGAAATCCGGCCGCGACAACGCAGTGCAGCGCCTGACTCCACGGCCCAACGCAGCCGCAATCTGCCCCCGCCACACCTCGCGGGGCCACGCCGCAAGCTCGCGACACAGTGCATTACCGGGCCTGAGGTAACCCGCCGCCGACGCATACCGGCCGACGTCGTCATGGACCTTGGCCAGCGCGAAATGCAGTTCCGCACGCGCGAGGCCCGAGAGTTGCCCACGTTCGAGCCCCAGTGTGAGTCGCGCAAAATCCGGATGCGCTGTGTCCAGGTACTGCTGGGTTGACACCAACCCCAGCGGCACATGCCACTCCCATGCACGCTCATCGCGATCCAGCGCAACCAGGTAGTGCG
>JACZCX010086395.1_pt1 | contig 15726 bp, 12 predicted proteins | sample 8641831 | NCBI WGS metagenome assembly JACZCX01 (sample SAMN15324608, study PRJNA640507) | soil metagenome | isolation source: intercropping sugarcane | place: China: Luxin town, Laibin City, Guangxi Province | collected 2019-07-25 | depth 10cm m
CGCTGCCATTTCTTCGCGCTGGCCGAATCGCTGGGCGGCGTCGAAAGCCTGATTGAACATCCCGCCATCATGACCCACGCCTCGGTCCCGCCCGCCAATCGCAAGCGGCTCGGTATCAGCGATGGGTTGGTGCGGTTGTCGGTCGGCGTCGAAGACGTGCGGGATTTGCGTGATGAGCTGGACGGTGCGCTGGCTTAGGTTGACGGCCGGTACAATCGCAGTCAGCCAGAAGTCACCATAACTTTCTTCGCTTCGATCCGAGTTCCGTAACACGGGGCTCGCGCACGTCATGACGACATCCGCCTATCGCCTGCTGGACCCGCTTTCACCCTATATCGCTCTCAAGCGCCATTTCGCGTTGGTCGTGCAGATGGCGCGACGTGACGTTTCAGGAAGATATAGGGGCTCGTTCGCCGGCTTGCTTTGGTCGTTCATTAATCCGTTGCTGATGTTGGTCATCTACACCTTCGTGTTCGGGGTGATCTTCAAGGCGCGCTGGAATACTCAAGTAACAGGCCATCTTGCCTTTGCGGTAATCCTGTTTGCCGGACTAAACATCAATACGTTGTTTTCGGAGTGTGCAAATCGGGCAACGACTCTGATTGTTGAAAACACGAACTTTGTAAAACGCGTGGTATTCCCGCTTGAAACCTTGTCGTGGAGTGTGCTCGGCGCCGCACTGTTCCATCTGCTGATATCGACAATCGCGCTGCTGGTCATTGAACTGATCGCAAAGGGCCACATTCCGTGGACCGTGGCACTATTCCCGATCGTGGTTGCGGTATTCCTACCCTTCGTAGCTGGCACGATCTGGGTCCTGGCCTCGCTCGGAGTATTTCTTCGCGACCTGAAACAAGTCACCATGATCATCACCACCGCATTGATGTTCCTGGCCCCGATAATGTATCCAATGACTATGATTCCCGCGCAATTTAGAGCATTGGTGTACCTGAACCCGCTGACCGTAATTGCGATGGCGTCTCAGGATGTGCTTGTCTTTGGCAAAGTTCCCGTATGGCATCATCTCGGACTTTACGCACTGGCGTCTTGCTTATTTGCTTGGGGTGCGTTCGTGTGGTTTGAGAAGACGAGAAAAGGGTTCGCCGATGTCGTCTGAAGAATTCAACATCCGTGTTGAAAACTTGGGTAAACGGTACGAGATTTATAAACAACCCGCAGATCGCCTCAAGCAGATGGTTTTGCCGAAACTGCAGCGACTGACGGCAACGCGTCCGCGTGCGTACTTTAAGGAATTCTGGGCCCTGCACGATGTCGACTTCGAGATTCGCCGTGGTGAGACGGTCGGTATTATCGGGCGTAATGGGTCAGGCAAATCGACCTTATTACAAATGGTTTGCGGAACACTGTCTCCAACGACAGGGCAGGTCGATGTAAATGGTCGTATTGCTGCATTGCTAGAGCTGGGCGCTGGCTTCAACGTGGAATTCACAGGTAGGGAGAATGTGTTTCTCAGCGGCTTGCTATATGGAATCCCTGAGCAGGAATTGCGTAAACGCTATCAAGCTATCGTGGACTTCGCGGATATTGGCGACTTCATTGATCAACCTGTCAAGACATACTCTAGTGGCATGTATGTAAGATTGGCATTTGCGATCATCGCGCACGTGGATGCGGACATATTGGTGGTCGATGAAGCTCTCAGTGTAGGCGATGTGCGCTTTACGCAAAAATGCATGCGGTTTCTCCGCGAATTTCAGGCGCAAGGTACATTGCTTTTCGTCAGTCACGACACGGGCGCGGTCCTAAGCCTCTGCCAGCGGGCGATCTGGATCGATCATGGGGAAATAATCGTGGATGGACCTGCCCGCGAAGTCGTTGAGCGGTATCTCGCGGAACAACATGCGGCTGATCGCGCCGCGCTCGGGCAAGTGGTCCGGCTCCCCGCGGGCGAGGCGGCGGGGAAGCGGGCGCACGCACTGCGAGTGGATGACATTGCCAAGGTGCCCTTCGACGTCGTAGATCCTCGGCAAGACGTCTTGAACCACCGGGCGGGGAGAAATTTGATTGAAGTGTTCGATTTCGATCCGGACAGGATCGGCGGGGAATTTGGTGCGGGCGCGGCGCGGATCACGGGAGTCCAACTGCAGGATGGCAGAGGTAGATCGATCGACTTTGCCGAAGGTGGGGAAGCGGTCGATTTAATCATCGAGGCCGAGGCTTTGGGACCGCTCGAATCGCCGATTCTCGGTTTTTACGTCAAAGATCGCCTTGGCCAACAGCTGTTCGGGGACAATACATATATCAGCTGCCTGGATCGCAGCATATATTTCGCGCCCGGAACCCGGTTGCGCGCCCGTTTTCGTTTTAGGATGCCGATTTTGCGCACTGGGGAATATGCCGTCGACGTGGCGATCGCGACGGGCGCGCAAGACGACCATACCCAGCAACACTGGATTCGCGATGCGCTGGTGTTCAAAGCCGGCGAGAGCAGCATGCGCCACGGGTTGGTCGGTATTCCCATGTACAAGATCGATCTGGAACAGGTGAGTACGTAATTCATGGAATTCACCGGCGAGCGTTACGTGCCGACGGAATTCGGCGAAATACGGCACGAACACCTGCATCGATATGCATGGTGCAAGCACCTTGCCGCGGGCAGGGATGTTCTGGATATTGCTTGTGGTGAGGGCTATGGTGCCGCCATGCTTGCCGATCACGCGCGATCCGTGATCGGTGTTGATATCGATGAGGCTACAATACGGCATGCCAAAGAAGAGTATCAAGGCACAAGCAATTTGCACTTCAAGCGCGGCGACGCGGCGGAAATTCCGCTGGAAGATCGCAGCGTCGATCTAGTCGTCTCATTCGAGACCATCGAGCATCACGACCGGCATCAGGAGATGCTCGCGGAGGTACGTCGTGTTCTTCGCCCAGATGGCGTGCTTGTGCTTTCATCACCGAACCGCGACGTATATTCGAGGCTGTCCGGGCAGCGCAATGAGTTTCACGTCAAAGAACTCGATTTTCGCGAGCTTGATGCGTTACTACGCGAGCAGTTCGATGAGGTCGTCTACTTTGGCCAGAGACTTGCGGTAGGGTCAAGTATCTTCACATTGGAACAGCGCCCCGCCTGCAATAAATTGGACGCTTTTACCGATACGGGTACCGAGATTGCGCGGCGCTCAGCATCCTTGCTCGATCCTGTGTTTTTCATCGCGGTAGCTGGTGCCGTGGATGAAACGCTCAAGCGAACACTGCATGCGTCAGTACTGTATTCGGAATTCGAAGACTTGTATCTGCATCACCAAGAAGTTGTGGTTTGGGCCAAGTCTCTCGACGCGGAGCTGAAGCAGACCCGCGATAAGTATGCAAGCTTGGTGGCCGAACACGAGACGCAAATGCAGTGGGCTAAAGGATTGGATAAGGAGATGGAAGCATTGCGTGAGGATCATGCCCGTTTGATGGCCGAACACGAGGCGCAAATGCAGCGGGCAAAGGGGCTGGACGCGGAATTGGCGGCGTTGCGCGCGGAGTACGCGCGCACAGTGGACGACCGCGATGCGCTCATAGCTTCAATTCTCCAGCGGCAGCAGAAGCTCGGGGTGCGAGCAGATCTGCTGGCCAGCGAACTGGCGCGATTGCAAAATCTACACATGCTGGTGACCAGTTCCAGGTCGTGGCGGCTTACCGCACCGCTGCGCCTCATAAGGCGATGCATGCGGGGGGAATGGGGCGCGGTTCGCGCAGGAGTCACGGCACACTTCCGGCGAAGGCCCATAATCGAAACTGCCGGCAGCCCAGCCTATCTGGACAGCCTGATTTCCGATACGCGAAAGATGCTCCCCGCGCAGTCTGTTGAAGGGCTGGCTCTCCCGGGTTTTCACGAGCCGCGCGTCACGATCCTGATTCCTGCGTACGGCAATCTGCCCTCGACCGTCGCGTGCTTACGCTCGATCGCAAATAACCCGCCGCAGGTTTCCTTCGAGGTGCTGGTGGTAGAGGACGCCTCCGGCGACCGGTCCATGCGGGCGCTGGCCGATGTGCCTGGGCTAAGGTACGAGGTGAATCCTGAGAACTTGGGTTTCCTGCGCTCGTGCAACCGTGCAACGGATCTCGCGCGTGGAGAATTCATTCATTTGCTCAACAATGACACTGAGGTGACTCCGGGTTGGCTGGATTCGATGCTTGCCGTGTTCGAACGCTTTCCCAGCTGCGGCATGGTTGGCTCGAAGCTGGTGTACCCAGACGGTCGGCTACAGGAGGCGGGGGGAATTGTATGGAAGGATGGAAGTGCATGGAATTATGGGCGCATGGACGATCCCGCCCGCAGCGTCTACAACTACTTACGGGAAGTCGATTACTGTTCCGGTGCGTCGCTCCTGATCCGTAAGGATTTGTTCGAGCGACTTGGCAGATTCGATGAACGCTACCTGCCGGCGTATTGCGAGGACTCCGACTTGGCGTTCAAGGTACGTGAGGCGGGCTTGAAGGTGTATTACCAGCCGGAATCAGTGGTGGCGCATCACGAGGGTATGTCGCACGGTACGGATGAAAATGCGGGCATTAAGGCATATCAACCCGTCAACCAGAATAAGTTTCTTGAGCGGTGGCGCGAAGTACTGGTGCGTGAGAATTATCCGAATGGTCAGCACGTATTTCGGGCGCGCGGACGCACGCGTGGATTACCCACGATCTTGGTTGTGGACCACTACATTCCGCAGCCTGATCGCGATGCGGGCTCGCGCACAATGTGGCAGTTCATCCAACGGTTCCTCGAACACGGGTGGTGTGTCAAGTTTTGGCCCGAGAACCTCTATCACGATCCTGTCTATGCATCCCTGTTGCAGCAATCAGGCGTCGAGGTGGTCTATGGTGCGGAATACGCAAACAAGTTCGACGACTGGATGCGCAAATTCGGCCACGAACTGGATGTGGTGATGCTCAGTCGGCCACGCGTGGCCGTAGGTTTCCTGGATGCAGTCCGAGCCCACAGCGGTGCTCGGGTGCTGTATTACGGTCACGACATACATTACCTGCGCATAGATGAGAGGTTGCGCATGCAGCCGGGTGACCTCGCGTTGCGGGCTGAGCGTCACGAAGTGATGCGCCAGGAACAATATCTATGGAAGCACGTCGATGCAGCGTACTACCCCTCCGAAGATGAGGTTCGGCACGTTCGCGCCTGGCTGGACGGACAGGCTTCGAGGGCCCGCTGTTACGCTGTACCGGCGTATGCGTACCCCGAACCACCAGAAGAATCCTGTGCCAATTTAGGTGAGCGGAGCGGGTTGATTTTCGTGGCCGGATTCGGACATCCGCCGAATGTTGACGCAGCGGAATGGCTGGTGCATGAAATAATGCCGCAGATATGGGCTACACGTCCGGAGTTGCGGCTAGACCTGATCGGGTCAAGCCCATCCGACGCAGTCATGGCGCTTCGTAGCGAGCGCGTAAGGGTCGCTGGCTTCGTCAGTGATGCAGAGTTGAAGGAATGCTACCGAACCGCACGAGTTGTGATCGCGCCGATGCGGTTTGGCGGCGGCGTGAAGGGAAAGGTGATCGAGGCAATGTGGCACGGTGTGCCATGTGTGACCACGGCGACGGGAGTGCAGGGCATGGACGATGCGCGGGCGTGGATGCCCGTGGCCAATGATCCCGAGGCATTGGCAGAATTGGTCTTGAGTTACCTGGATAGCGGTACGGCATGGCGCGAGACATCGCTCCGTGGACAGGCTTTCGTCAGATCCCACTACACTGCCGCGGCGCAATGGAGTGCGTTTGTGCCGGAACTGAGCGTGCTGACGGAACGGGAACGGGCGTCATGATTGCGCGTGCGCGTGCGCCGTTGCGACTGGGCTTGGCCGGCGGCGGTACCGACGTCTCACCATATTGTGACTTGTATGGCGGTCAGGTGATGAATGCCACGATCGACCGCTACGCGTATGCGATCGTAGCACCGCGCGAAGGAAAATTGGCCTGCTTCCATGCGCTCGATGTAGGGCATGAGGAGATGCACGAATGCGATGGAGTAATCGACGGCCGCGGACCGCTTCAATTATTGAAAGGCGTGTACGCACGGGTATCGCGGGATTTCTTGGGCGGTGATCGTCCGCCTTTGTCCGTCCGGACGTTTTCCGATGCGCCACCGGGTTCCGGGTTGGGCTCGTCCTCGACCATGGTTGTGGCACTCGTGCAAGCATTTGCCGAATACTTTTCGTTGCCGCTAGGGGAGTACGAAGTAGCGCAACTAGCCTACGACATCGAGCGGAAGGATTTGAAACTGACGGGTGGCAAGCAGGATCAATATGCGGCCGCGTTCGGTGGGTTCAATTTCATGGAGTTTTACGAGAACGATCGTGTCATCGTGAACCCTTTGCGTATCAAGGATTGGGTGAGGGCCGAATTGGAAGCTTCACTGGTTTTGTATTTCACAGGTGTATCGCGGGCTTCGGCCGAGATCATTGACAGGCAGGTACGTAACATTGATGCACAGGATCACGATTCCACCGAAGCCACGCACCGATTGAAAGACGAAGCCATCCGCATGAAGGAATGCGTTCTGAAAGGTGACCTGAGTGGGCTCGGAGAAACCATGCAGGCTGGCTGGGAAGCCAAGAAGCGCATGGCGTCTGGAATCACCAATCCACTTATCGATCGAATGGAACGGATTGCATTTGCCAATGGCGCGCGTGCAGCTAAAGTTTCCGGCGCCGGTGGGGGAGGCTTTATGATGTTCCTCGGCAGCCCTGAATGCAGAATCAATCTGACACGTGCGCTTTTGGCCGAAGGAGGCGCCATCCTGGATTTTCATTTCACCAAACAGGGAGCGACGGCATGGCGGATAGTTTGAATGATTACATTGATGGCGAGTTCATCAAGTCGCGCAATCTGGTTGGCTCGATGGCTGCGGACAGCACGTTGCACGCACAGATACTGGACGTAGTGGCGCGTTGCGTGGACGCGCTTAGGCGTGGCAACAAGCTCCTGTTCGCGGGCAATGGCGGCAGCGCAGCCGACGCCCAACATTGGGCAGCGGAACTGGTGAGCCGTTTCGGTTACGACAGGCCGGGGCTGCCCGGGATTGCGCTTACCACCGATACCAGCGCACTCACGGCGATCGGCAACGACTATGGTTATGAACGCGTGTTCGCGCGCCAGGTCGAAGCGCTTGGTCGCAAGGGCGACGTCTTGTTCGCAATATCGACCTCGGGCAACTCAGGGAACATTCTTGCGGCCATCCATACGGCGCGGGTAATCGGCATTGATGTAGTCGGCTTCACAGGCCGTTCGGGAGGTGCGATGGCGGACCTCTGTACCGTCTGCCTGAAGATGCCTTCCGATGAAACCCCGAAAATTCAGGAAGGTCACGAGTTGCTGGGCCACATCGTTTGCGGACTGATTGAGCGCGAGATGTTTCCGTCGCAGGCGGCCGTTCAGGGCGCCGTCCGCACGGTGGAGCCCGCCCGAGGAATTGTGTGAGCATTGCCTGTCCGGTATGCGAGGCGGGTGAGTCGTCGTTCCATCGAAAGATCGATGGCTACGACTACTTCCGTTGTGATGCGTGCGGATCCCTGCATATCGATAACGCGGTCCTCGCCGCCATTGATGGCGGCGAGAGCACGCGCGTCTATGACGCCGGCTATTGGCAGGACGAGTTGAAGGCTGCGCACGAACGGGCTCAAGGCGTTTCGTTGGTTCGTGCGGGCGAGGCCATGCTTTATGCGCGGCGCCCCGTTCAACGGTTTCTCGATGTGGGAACAGGTCCGGGCTATCTGCTTGATGCGTTGGCCGGATTGCTGCCGACGCATACCGATGTCTTTCATGGGATCGAACTGTTCCCTCCGGACGCACACAGCAAGAGCGCCAATTATCACATCGGGGATGTGCGCGACCTGGATGGCATATTCGATGCGGGAACCTGCATCGAAGTGGTGGAACACCTGACGCCGCGAATGCTCCGCACGCTGGCGGAAGGCTTGGCCGCCATCAGCGGCTCTGGGTCATTGTGGTTGTTCAATACGGGATCCCCCGATTACGTGCTGCAGGAGGATCCGGATTACCTCGATCCATTGCGTCGTGGCCACATCGTCGCCTATGGGTTGCGCGGCATCCGCCACCTCTTCGAGCCGGTCGGATTCCGCGTCAGCGCAATTCCGGGCAAAAGCTACGCCTGGTTCGCGGAGTTTGACCCGATGGAAGCGCCGGAGTTTGCCGAGCGCGTGTACCGCCCGTTGCCTGCGAACCGCAAGTTGTTGGAAGACTCCGGCTTGCTGTTTCAGGCCGCATTCGAGTCAGCACGGGCGTCGTTATACCAGCAGGTACCGCTGCAAGGTGAGGCGGGTTCCGTAGTATCGCTCGACGTATGGAACGAATATCAGCGCATGCTCCATTCACGGTCCTGGCGTCTGACTCAGCCATTGCGCGACGTGGCGCGCTGGCTGCGTAAATTGCGCCGCCGGCGTGTTTGACGCGTTTTGGGCGAGACTATGGCCAAAATTCATGAGGCAGTCGTGTTGGCCGGCGGGTTCGGAACGCGCTTGCGTGGTGTGGTCAATGACGTGCCGAAGCCGTTGGCGCCAGTCGCCGGCAGACCATTCCTGGCGTGGCTGCTGGACGAACTGGCTAGGCAGGGGCTGCGCCGCGTGGTGCTTGCGACCGGATATCGAGGCGAACAGATCGAAGCCGCTTTGGGCCGGGATTGGCGGGGCATGTCGCTGGAGTATTCGCATGAACCCGAACCGCTCGGCACGGGTGGTGCGATTGCGCTGGCGATGCAGTGTGTCGCAGGTGAGGCGTGTTTCGTGCTGAACGGCGACACTTGGGCTGAACTCGACTACGCAGCATTCGACAGGAAAACGGCCGATGTGCCGTTGGGCATGGCGTTGGCGCATGTGCCCGATGTCGCGCGCTACGGCGCCGTGCTTGTCGAAGGCGATCGCGTGACGGGATTTTTGGAGAAAGGGATGTCGGGATCGGGCTTCATCAATGCGGGTATATACCGGTTGTCGCGGTCGCTTCTGCATGCCTTTCCGGTGGGTACGACCTTCTCGTTCGAACGAGACGTGCTGGTGGCTGTGGCTGGGCGTGAAGTAGTGGTGGGATATACCGGGACCGAGGGTTTCATCGACATCGGCGTGCCTGAAGACTACCGACGGGCGCAGGCACAATTCGCGGCACGAGGGGGAGTTCGGGAATGATGGCTCGGCGCGCCCTGTTTCTCGACAAGGACGGCGTGATCAACATCGATCACGGTTACGTGTGCTCGCCCGAGCGCACGGAATTCGTTGGCGGCATCTTCGATTTGTGCCGTGAGGCAACTCGGCACGATTTCCTTAACATCGTGATCACCAATCAGGCTGGCATCGCGCGCGGGTATTACACAGAACAGCAATTCCTTGCCTATATGGATTGGCTACGCGGCGAATTTCGCACGTACGACGCGCAGATCGACGCTGTGTACTACTGCCCGCATCATCCCGTCCATGGCCTCGGCGAATACCTGCGTGACTGCGGGTGCCGAAAGCCGAAACCGGGCATGATCATCCAGGCGCAACGAGACCACAACCTCGATCTTGCCGACTCCGTCCTGCTGGGCGACTGCACGTCGGACATTGCGGCGGGAGAAGCAGCCGGCGTGGGTACGTGTATTGTTGCGCGAATGGATGATCGGGGCGAACAGGTTTCGCTGAAGGCGGAGGTGACCGGGGCTGTTTTGAGTGAACTGGCTCGGGCTGGCAGGGTTTCGTCCCGAAATGGACCAGGCCATGACGACGTGGAAATCATCCGATGAAACTGTTGCGTGGGACGATCAGGCGGTTGGCGCATTTCCGGAGGCGATTTGCCGAAGAGCGGCACGATTACCAGGATCGGCTGGCTTCCGAAACGCTGGTTTACAAGGACGTAGCCGACATCAACGTGTTGCCGGGCATCTTTCACTATTGGTCTAACAAATACCTGCGGCCGATGATTGAGGAATTCGGGTTTTCGAACCCCGATCAGTTCTTTGCGAAATATCTGATGGAAAGTGCCCACGCGTCCGGCGCAGCGCGAGCGCGCTTCGTCAGTATCGGCGCCGGCAATTGCGATACGGAGGTGCGTGTTGCAAAGCTGATGCACGAGGCGGGGTTCAGCGGCTTCACGATCGAATGTTTGGACATGAATCCGCACATGCTGCAACGAGGTCGCGAGATGGCGGAACGTGAAGGCGTATCCGATCACCTTGCATTCACCAGGGCCGATTTCAACAACTGGCAGCCGATGCATCGCTATGCAGGCGTCATGGCGAACCAGTCATTGCATCATGTGCTGAATTTGGAGGGCTTGTTTGATGCCGTGCACGCCGCGCTGCATTCGAGCGGGTTGTTTGTCACGCACGACGTGATCGGGCGGAACGGGCACATGCGCTGGCCCGAGGCGCTTGTCCCAGTGCAGAGGTTCTGGGAGGAGCTGCCACGGGAGTATCGTTACAACCGTTCCCTTGGCCGGCAGGAAGACATTTACGTCAATTGGGATTGTTCCTCGGAAGGGTTCGAGGGAATTCGGGCGCAGGACATCCTGCCTTTGCTGCTGGAGCGATTCGAATTTCGGTTGTTCATCGGATTTGCAAACGTGATCGACGTGTTCATCGATCGGGCGTTCGGGCACAACTTCGATGAGAACCGGGAGTGGGATCGGGATTTCATTGATCGCGTCCACGCCTTCGACGAGGCAGGGATGTGCGACGGCCTCATCAAGCCGACGCACATGTTGGCGGTAATGGGACGCAACCAAGGTGCGATCTGTAAATGTTCTCGAGGTATCACGCCGCAAATGAGTATACGCGTGCCGTGAGCGCAGGCTTCATCTCCTCCACGCACGGTGTGCCTCGACTAGTGGAGGATTCAGGAGCCACATACAATGCCGCGTTGGCGTCTGGATAACCCGCAATAGCATGAAATTGATCATTCAGATTCCCTGCCTGAACGAGGCAGGTACGTTGGCCGTGACCTTGGCGGAACTGCCACGTCAAGTGGCGGGGTTCGATACCGTCGAGTGGCTGGTGATCGACGACGGATCGACAGATGACACCTCGGCAGTCGCGCGCACCAACGGCGTGGATCACGTCGTCAGACATCCAGTGAACCGTGGCCTGGCGGTAGGGTTCATGACGGGGCTGGACGCTTGTCTGCAGCTCGGCGCCGACGTGATCGTCAATACCGATGCTGACAACCAATATTGCGGCGCGGACGTCTTCAAACTCATCCAGCCCATCCTGGACCACAAGGCCGACATCGTGATCGGCGCGCGGCCAATCGATCGGATTGAGCATTTTTCGTGGATCAAGAAGAAGCTGCAAAAACTGGGGAGTTGGGCTGTGCGCGTTGCCAGCAAGACCGATATCGCGGACGCACCAAGCGGTTTCCGAGCGATGTCCCGCGAGGCCGCGATGAGGCTCAATGTTTTCAGCGCATACACTTATACGCTGGAAACCATTATTCAAGCCGGGCAAAGCAATCTGCGAGTCGTCTCTGTGCCGGTGCGTACCAATGGCGACCTGCGTCCTTCACGACTGGTTCGCAGCATACCCAGTTATGTCCGGCGTTCGTTGATGACGATTCTGCGTGTATTCGTCATCTATCGTCCTCTCGCTTTGTTCTTCTGGATCGGTTCCATTTTCATGGCAATCGGCGTCGCCGCTGGCGCACGGTTTCTCTACTATTTTGCGCACGGGGGCGGCGGAGGCCACGTACAGTCCGTGATACTGGCTGCGCTGGGCATTACGTTGGGAATGCTGCTGTACATGATGGGATTGATCGGCGATCTGATCGCGACCAATCGCAAGCTGATGGAGCGCGTCGACGTCCGCTTGCGGACGATGGCATTCGGAAAAAGCCAACGGGAAGGTCAGGATGGATTCGATTGACAAGACCTTGAATGTCGGACACGCATCGAGGTTGCCGAAGTTGTTGACCATCGTTGCGGGCGTCGGATTTGTACTATTGCTGTCGGTGCTGTTCGCCCGAACAGTCCAAGTGGCGACTAGTCGGCCTCCGACTTTCGATGGTGCGATGAATCTGGAAGTGGCCAGTTCGATCGCGAAAGGTGATGGGTATCGCCGCAATTACGCGCAGCGTTTGCCTTTTCCTCACGAAATTCAGACCGGACCGCCTTACATCTTGCCATCTGCCGTAGTGTTCAAGCTGTGGGGTGTCGGCATTCCGCAAGCCGAAGTGGTGAACATTGCGTACTTGGCCTTTCTGCTGGGGATGGTCTACCTGCTGGTTGCGCCTCTTGGCGGTCCGTTGTTTGCGTTGTTCGCCATGTGCACGGTCATCCTGGTCCCCGGGATTCAGGTGTACGGGTTCTACGGATACGGTGAAATTCCGGCGCTTGCCTGGGTGTTTGCGGCAACAGTGTCGTATTTTCGCCGACCCGAAAATCTGTGGGCGGGACTTGCGGCCGGCGTGATGTTGATTTTAGCGGCATACACGAAAACGGTCATGCTGATCGGCGTGGGTGCGCTGGGCCTGTGCGCTTTTTTTGAGTGGGTGCTTGCGGGCAGAGACCGCATTCGACGCTTGCCGCGTTGCGCCGCTTTTGTCGGCGGCGGATTGCTGACGGTCGTGGCAATGGAAACCTGGCGTGCTACCGCAGTTGGGGGATTTCACGCGTGGCGCAGATGGTGGGTCGATGAGGCCGGCAATATTTTCGTGCAGGCTGGCGTACGCTCCGGATTCGGCAATTACACGCATTCGCTCATCGACAAGCTGCGCATGCACTTTGATTTGCTGAGCCACGATTACCGGATGTCGTCGGTGTTGACCGGTTTATGGTTGGTATTGATCGCGGTCGCCTTCAGCGTGACATTGCTTGGCGCATTGCGACGGAAGGTGACCTGGACCACGCTCACGGTAATGTTGATCGCCATGGTGTACATGGTGTGGTGGCTGCTCATCACGCCAACCGCCAAGGCGTGGCACCGCCGGATCATCGATGGAATGATCTGTGCCGATGTCGGACTGATCATGTTCGTGGCTGGGCGCTTCGCTGAGTGGCACTCAGGAGTTCGAAAAAGGACGTCCGACGTCGTAGCGGTTCTCGTCGGGGTGCTTGCTCTGGCGTTACCGGTGTTGTGGCTGGTGAAGGGCAGCCACACCTTGTTGACCGGTCAAGTGAATCGCAAGACCTGCAGCTGGCGACTGGCATCGGCTGTGGCTTGCGACCAATACAATCCCGCGGCGGGCACCGATGCCCTGTTGCGCGTGGCACGGGAGGTCCGTGAACTTCCGCACAACGCGTATGTGTTCGGCCTTGGGTGGTACTCGGCTCCGCAGGTAGGATTGATTTCCGAGCATTACTTCATGGACTTCAACAACGTTCCGGTTCCCAGACTGCAGCCGGAGCATCCTGTTTATTTTATCCAGGGACCGGACACTCCACCCGCGATGTTGGGCCGGATCCGCGAGCTTTACGCCCCGTCCCGAACGCCTGACTTTGCTTATGCGTTGATACGCGTTGATTCCATGACACCCAGGCCACTGCTGCCGGGTGCGGCGCCAGTGCTCCGGTATATCGACGCGGCCAACAACTACGCTTACCTTCGCGGCTTCAATCCGTCCGAAGGTCCAAATGGACGATGGCTCACCGATGACAACCAGGTTTTATTGAAGCCGGTCGCTGGGGACGCGTTCAAGATGGTCATCTATGTGCCGCCACTGGCCCAATACGAGTACGCGGAGGCACCGGAAGTGGGGGTAAGTTTCGATGGCTGCCAAGCGCCACCTCAGCGGACTATACCTGGACAGAGCAACGATCTGGTGTTTGCCGTACCTGATCAGTGCCGCGTCACGGCAGGTAACCCGGTCAGCGTCCGTATCGAAGTGGACAATCTGATTGATTCATCGATTACCCACGATCAGCGTGCGCTCGGGGTTCTAGCGAAGTCATTCGGATTTGCACCGGTCGATTGAGCGAGCTAGGTGGCCACGCAAAGACAGTATCCGTCGCCGGGAGAACACCATGATGCAATTGCAGCCAGTCGTCTTGTGCGGCGGATCAGGCACGCGCCTATGGCCTGCTTCGCGTGAAAACCATCCCAAGCAGTTGCTGTCGTTGCTGGGTGGAGACAGCCTCCTGCAAACGACCTTGCACAGGCTGGATGGATTCGCGGAAGCCCCGGTACTCGCACCGCTGGTAGTGGGGAATGAAAAGTACCGGTTCCTGATCGACGAGCAGTTGCGTGCAAGCGGTGTGGGCCGCCCCACGTTGCTGCTGGAACCAGTCGGACGCAATACGGCCCCGGCGCTCAGTTTGGCCGCGGCCTTGATGGCCGCGGAGGGCATCGATCCTGTGCTGCTGGTGATGCCTGCGGACCACGTGATCACAGACGAGCCCGCATTTCGCGGGGCGGTTGCACGTGGTCTTGCCTCCGCCGGCGAAGGTGATTTCGTGACCTTCGGGGTGGTGCCTACTCGTCCGGAAACGGGTTATGGCTACTTGCGCCTGGGAGTAGAGAAATTCGGCAGACCGGGCATTCATGTCCTTGATGCCTTCGTCGAAAAACCGGATGCGGGGACTGCTCGGACCTATCTGGCGAGTGGCAAATATTTATGGAACAGCGGCATCTTCCTGATGCGAACCTCGACTTGGCTCGCGGCCGTAGCGGCATTGCAGCCGACCATGCATCGTGCGTGTCTGGATGCCGTGAAGGGCGCTCGCAGGGACGGGGATTTCCTCAGGGTGGACAGGGACGCTTTTGAGACCAGCCCTTCGGACTCGATCGACTATGCAGTCATGGAGAAACTGCACGACCACCCGGAGCTCGGCGGAGCGTCGGTCGTGCCTCTGGACGCGCGATGGTCCGACGTCGGATCCTGGGATTCTTTGCGCGACATCGCGGATCGGGACGCATCGGGCAACGTCACGCGAGGCGACGTGTTGCTGGAAGATTGCCGTGATTCCCTGGTGCTTGCGCAGTCCCGATTGGTAGCGACGCTCGGTTGCGAAGGTATCGTCGTCGTGGAGACGCCCGATGCGGTGCTGGTGACGGATCAGCGGCGCAGCCAGGACGTGAAAAAACTCGTTGACAAATTGAAAGCTAGCCAGCGTGAGGAGGTTTCGACGCCTCGCAAGGTATTCCGGCCATGGGGCTGGTACGACTCGTTGGAATTCGGTCCGGGCTTCCAAGTCAAACGTATCGGCGTCAACCCGGGAGCCAGCCTATCGTTGCAGATGCACCATCGTCGCGCGGAACATTGGGTGGTCATCCGCGGTGTCGGCCATGTCACCAACGGGGATAAGGTATTCGATCTGCACGCCAACGAGTCCACCTATATTCCGATTGGCACCCGGCACCGGCTCGAAAATTTGACCGGTGAGGCGCTGGAGATCATCGAGGTGCAGACCGGCGAATACCTGGGTGAAGACGACATCGTACGCTTCGAGGATCGCTACGCACGCATCGAGAAGTGACCCTGCTTTCGTTGATCAAATTGCCAACGCGTCGCGCAATCGGCCGTACAAATCTAGCGCCTGCGGATTCGCCAACGCGTCGGTGTTCTTGACCGCCTCGCCGTGGATCACGGCACGCACGGCGAGCTCCGAAATTTTGCCGGAGACGGTGCGCGGGATATCGGTGACCTGCAGGATTTTCGCGGGGACATGGCGCGGGGTAGTGTTGGCGCGAATCTGCTTTCTGATTTTCTCGCGCAACGCATCGTCGAGCGTAATGCCGTCGCGCAGGCGCACGAACAGCACGATGCGCTCGTCGCCCTGCCAGTGCTGGCC
>JACZCX010006437.1_pt1 | contig 14910 bp, 12 predicted proteins | sample 8641831 | NCBI WGS metagenome assembly JACZCX01 (sample SAMN15324608, study PRJNA640507) | soil metagenome | isolation source: intercropping sugarcane | place: China: Luxin town, Laibin City, Guangxi Province | collected 2019-07-25 | depth 10cm m
GTGCTGTACACCAACGTCGCGTCGCTGGTGAAAGGCCACGACGCCAAGATGCTGTTCACCTACATCGACGAATGCTACGCCTGCAACCTGCATTCGAAGATCAACTGGGACACGGTGCCGCTGCAGCTGGCGGCGTACCACGGCGACATTGTCGCGGCCGCGCGAATGACGGGAGTCGATGCCGCCTTGCTGCGTGCGATCATCCACGCCGAGTCCGGCTTCAACCCGCGCGCGCTGTCGTACAAGGGCGCGCAGGGCCTGATGCAGTTGATGCCCGGGACCGCGTTTGAACTGGGCGTCGGCAACGCGTTTGACCCGGGTGAGAACATTTCCGGTGGCGCACGCTACCTGGCCATGCTGCTGCATGACTTCCACGGCGACGTGCGACTGGCTGCGGCAGCCTACAACGCGGGCGCGGGGGCCGTGACGAAGTACGGCGGCGTGCCGCCGTATGCCGAAACCCAGGTGTACGTGAAGCGCGTCGCGCTGCTGTACCAGCGCTACCACAAGGCGCTGGCGGATCGAATTGCGCCGTCTCTGGCGACGATCAAGGCTGGCGGCTAGGGCGAGCGGTCCGGACCGGCAAAATCCCGTCAGCGCTTCAGCGCGCTCGTCAGCGCCGGCGCGATGGCCTCCACGATCTGCCCGGCCAGCATGTGGTTGGCCGCGACCAGGTTGCCGGATTCCGGCACGCCATCGACACCCGCCATGTTGCAGTAGCGTCCACCGGACTCGCGCACCAACAGGCAGCCGGCGGCCATGTCCCAGAGTTTCAGGCCGGTTTCGAAATAGCCATCCAGACGGCCGGCTGCGGTCCACGCCAGGTCCAGCGCGGCCGACCCCGTGCGCCGGATGTCCTCGGCGCGTTTCAACAACTCGCGCGTCATGCCCAACTGGGCGTCGAGGTGTTCGCGTTGGCGGTACGGAAAACCGGTCGCCAGCATCGCACCGTCCAGCGACTCGCGCTTGGCGACCCGGATGCGGCGATCATTGAGAAACGCGCCGTCACCCTTGCTGGCGGTATAGATTTCGTTGCGCAGCGGATCCAAAATGACCGCGTGCATCGGCTCGCCGCGATCGAGCTGCGCGATGGACACCGCGAAATGCGGAATGCCGCGCAGGTAGTTGTGGGTGCCGTCCAGCGGATCGACCGCCCAGGTGAAGCGCGCGCCGGCCTTGCCGGAAGCGCCGGTTTCCTCGCCCAGGATCGCGTGGTCCGGATACGCACGGCGCAGTTCGCGCACGATCGTGGCTTCGGCTTCGCGGTCGACCTCGGACACGAAATCGAAATGGTGCTTCTCGATCACGGCCAGGCTGTCGAGGCGGTTCATGTAGCGCAGGATCACGCTGCCCGCGGCGCGCGCGGCACGGATCGCTACGGTGACGACGGGTCGTGCCATGGCGAAGGGGTTCCGGAGGCTGGAAAAGAGCGCGCCGCACGAAGCGGCGCGGCCGGCATTTTAGCAGGGCCGCGGGTTGACCCGTTAACCTTGGACCTTCCACTCGGTCATTCCCGCGCAAGCTGGAATCCCCCACGTCATCCCCGCGAAGGCGGGGATCCAGAGTCTTCTGCGGTTTCCATGTGACATGAATCAGTCCACCGCATCCATTCCACCCGCGCCGCAGTCGGTCCGCTTTGTGCTGGCGCGCACCTCGCATCCCGGCAATATCGGTTCGGCCGCGCGCGCGATCCGCACCATGGGCTTCTGGCGCCTGACGCTGGTGGCGCCGCACAAGTACCCCGATCCGCAGGTGAATGCGCTGGCGGCGGGCGCGGATGACGTGCTGGCCAACCTGGTGGTGGCCGATAGCCTGCCGGCGGCGGTTGCGGGTTGCGCCCGGGTGTACGGCCTGTCGGCACGGCGGCGTGGAATCAATTTGCCGGAACTCGATCCGCGTGGTGCGATGGCCGAAATCGTGCCGTTGCTGGCGCGGGGCACCGAAGTCGCGTTGCTGTTCGGCAACGAGCGCTCCGGACTCGACAACGACGAACTTTCGGTGTGCCACGCGATGGTCAAGATTCCAAGCGTGGACGATTTCCCGTCACTGAACCTGTCGCAGGCGGTGCAGGTGATGGCGTGGGAATTGCGCATGGCTACGCTGGGCCACGTGCCGGAACCACCCGACTCGCACGATGCGCCCGCCTCAGCCGACGAAATGGAACGCTTCTTCGAACACCTGTTCGCAACCCTGGACGCGATCGACTTCCACAAGGACCGCACCGGCAAGACCATCGAGCAGCGCCTGCGGCGCCTGTACCACCGCGCGATGCCGGATTCCCGTGAGCTGCGCATCCTGCACGGCATCCTGGCCGACACCGAACGCATGGCGTCTCTCGCGAAGGGGAACCGTAGAGGCGGCTGATGGCCCGTCGTAGGAGCCGGCCTGCCGGCGACCCAATCCGTTGGTCGCACGGCACACTGATCGCGCGCAGGCGCGCTCCTACAAAAACTCGATGCGGCACCAACGTCAACGCGCACTCCGTAGGAGCCGACCTGCCGGCGACCAAATCCGCTGGTCGCGCGGCGCACAAATCGCGCGCAGGCGCGCTCCTACAAAAACTCGATGCGGCACCAACGCCAACATCGACACATGGGTTGTAGGAGCCTGCCTGCAGGCGACCACGGTCCGCAACGGGCTGCTAACCGCCCTCCATCTCGGCTTCAACGTTCCGCCCGTCGGTGGCGACCGGCGTAACCAGCACCTGGTCGATCCGTGCGCCATCCAGGTCGACGACCTCGAATTTGTAGCGGTTCCAGAGCGTACTTTCGCCCTTGGCCGGGATGTGGCCGAATAGCTCGATCAGCATGCCGGCAAGGGTGTAGTAATCGCCGGTGTGTTCGTTGGGCAACTCGTCCAGCTTCAACAGCTCGCGCAGGTCATCGGTGGCCATCGAGCCCGCCAGCAGCCAGCTGCCGTCCGCGCGTTGCACGGCATCGGCATCGCGTGTGTTGCCGCCTTCGTGGCTGCCGGCCGGATGCCCGACCACAGCGGTCAGTACGTCGTTCAGGGTGACCAGGCCCTCGATGTCGCCGTATTCATCCACTGCCAGGGCGAACGGGGACGCGGCGTCGCGAAATTCGTCCAGCAGGTCCAGTGCGCGCGTGGTGGACGGCACGAACAGCGGCGGCGCCAGTTTGCGGAACAGGTCGAGCGGGTTGGGCGTGCCGCCGGAGCCGGGCTCGGCGGCCAGCGACTGCAACAGGCGCTTGACCTCCAGCACGCCCAGCACTTCGTCCTCGCTGCCGCGATAGACCGGGTAGCGCGAATAGGGCGTGGTGCGCATCACGGCCAGGTTTTCCGACAGCGGCGCGGTGGCATCCAGCCACGCGATGCGCGGGCGCGGCGTCATCACGCTGTCGACGTTGCGATCGCCCAGACGCAGCACGCGATACACCATGTTGCGTTCGTCAGAATCCAGCACGCCCTGCTCGGCGCCTTCCTTGACCAGCAAGCGAATTTCCTCCTCGCTGACCTTCTCGCGCCCGAAGTGGTGCAGGCCCAGCAGGCGCAACACGCCACTGGTGAGCAGATCCAGCAACCACACGAACGGCGCCATCAGCCACGACAGCAACTGCATCGGGAACGCCACGGCCTGGGCGATGCGCTCGGGTGCCACCAGCGCCGCGCGCTTGGGCGCCAGCTCGCCCACCGTGATGTTGATGACTGTGACCAGCACGAAGCCCAGCACCAGGCCCGCCACCAGCGCTGCGTGGGCGGGAATGGGCGTGCCCAGGCTGGTCAACCAGCGCCGGATGGTGTCACTGATGGCGGTGCCGGTGGCGGCACCGGTAACCAGGGTGATGATGGTGATGCCGACCTGGACCGTCGAGAGAAAGCGGTCGGGGCGCTGGGCCAGCCGCAGAGCCACCTGGGCGCGCGTGCTGGTACGGGCCAGGTAGCGCAGGCGGCTCTTGCGGGCCGCGATCAGGGCGATTTCGGCCAGCGCGAAAAAGGCGTTACCCAGCGCCAGCACCAGAACCAGGCCAAGTTCGGTCAGCATCCGGGCTGCGCATGCGGGGTCATCCCCGAAGTTTAGCAAGCGCGCGCCCTACGGGCGGGCACCGCGCTCGTGTACCATTTGCACGTTTTGGCGCGGGGTGAATGCCATGTTTTCGCTGCAGACCATGTTTGGCAAGGGCGACAAGTTCTACACCCTGCTGGAGTCCAGTGCCGGCGCCGCGCATGACGGCGCGCGGGCGTTGCAGGCGCTGCTGGAGGCGCACGGCGAGCCGATGCTGCTGGACGGTTTTCGCGCCGCGCGCCGCAGCGAGAAGGATCTGGCCGCGCAGATCAGCGAGGCACTGGTCAATACCTTCGTCACCGCGCTGGATCGCGAGGACATCGAGGCCATGTCCTCGGCGTTGTACCGCATCCCCAAGACCATCGAGAAATTCGCCGAGCGCTACGTGATCGTGGCCAACCGCGTCGAGGGCATCGATTTTGTGTCGCGCGCCGGCTTGCTGATGAGCGCGACGGAAGGCGTGATGGAAATGGTTGGCCAGTTGCGCAACGGCATGAACCTCGGGCGGATGCGCAAGTTGCAGGAACGCCTGCAGGCCGTCGAGTCGGAAGCCGACCGCCTGCTGCTGGAGCCCTATCGCGACCTGTACCTCGGCAGCGATGACCCGATCCGCATGATGCTGGCCAAGGATTTGTTCGAGTTGCTGGAAAAGGCCATCGACCGCTGTCGCGACGTGGGCAACGTCATCTATTCGATTGTTCTGAAGAATTCGTGAGCGACCCCAACCCCGTGTCGTCCTCGCATGCCATGCCGCCCGCGGAGCGCAGCCACCGCCGGGTCAGCCTGCCGGACTTGCCCGCATGAGCATCGGCCTGCTGATCCTCGTGGTCTTCATCGCGTTGGTGTTCACCTACATCAACGGCTTCCACGACACCGCCAATTCCATCGCGACGGTGGTGGCGACCAAGGTGCTGTCGCCGGGCCAGGCCGTATTGCTGGCGGCGGTGACCAACCTGGCCGGTGCGCTGCTGGGCTCGGCTGTGGCGGTCACGATTGCCACGGGCCTGATCGACGCGGGCGTGCTGCAGGTGGGCGCCGAGGTGCTGGTGTGCGCGTTGCTGGGTGCGATCGTCTGGAACCTGATCACCTGGTGGCTGGGCTTGCCGTCGTCATCGACGCATGCGCTGGTGGGCGGCCTGTGCGGCGCCGCGTTTGCAGCCTCGGATGGCAACTTCGCCGCGATCATCTGGGCTTCCGATCCCAACCAGTGGTGGCGCGGCGGGGGCCTGATCCCCAAGGTGCTGGTGCCCATGATCGCGTCGCCCATCGCGGGCTTCGTGCTGGGCATCGTGGTGATGGGCGCGCTGCTGGCGCTGTTCGCGTGGTTCGGCAACCGCAAGGGCTTTCTGCGTCGGCTCGGCCGTACACCGTTCGTGAACGCGTTCTTCGGCAAGGCGCAATTGTTCTCGGCCGCCGCGATGGGCGTATCGCACGGCCTCAACGATGCGCAAAAAACCATGGGCATCATCGCCTTGGCACTGGCCAGCGCCACGACCGCGCACAACTTCGATCATTTGCCGGTATGGCTGCATTTCCTGCGCATCTCCGACGTCAATGGGCACTTTCCGATCCCGGTGTGGGTGAAGGTGGTGTGCGCGCTGGTGATGGCCGCGGGCACCGCGGGTGGCGGCTGGCGCATCATCAAGACGCTGGGCCACAAGATGGTCCACCTGCACCCGATCAACGGATTTGCCGCGGAAACCAGCTCCGCGGCGGTGATCATCGTGTCCTCGATTTTCGGCCTGCCGGTGTCCACCACACACGTGGTGTCGTCCGCGATCATGGGCGTGGGCGCATCCAAGCGGTTCAACGCGGTGCGCTGGTCGGTGGTCGAGCGCATGGTGTGGTCGTGGATCCTCACCTTGCCGATCACCGCTTTCATGTCGTGGTTGCTGGTGGAAGTGTCGCGGCCGGTCTGGGGTTGATTCGGCGCGATAGACTGGCGGCGTGAACAACGTGTCGAACCTTCCGCCAGGCGTTGCGCGTGATGACAAGCTGGTTGTCGCGATTTCCTCGCGTGCGCTGTTCGACCTGACCGAATCCCACGCGCTGTTCGAACGGGAAGGACTGGAGGCGTATCGCGCTTACCAGATTGCGCACGAAAACGATGTGCTGCAGCCGGGCGTCGCGTTTCCGGTGGTGAAAAAGCTGCTGGCGCTGAACCGGCCGGCGCCCGACGTGCCCTACGTCGAGGTGGTGCTGCTGTCGCGCAATTCGGGCGATACCGGGCTGCGCATCTTCAATTCCATCCAACACTACGGACTGGCCATCACGCGCGCGGCCTTCACGTCGGGCGAGGCCACCAGCGAGTACATCCAGCCGTTCGGGGTGGACCTGTTGTTGTCGGCCAACGCCGAAAACGTCGCGCGCGCACTGAACTCCGGGGTGGCCGCGGCGACGCTGCTGCCCTCGCAGGTGCGCGACGCGCATCCCGAGCAATTGCGCATGGCGTTCGACGGCGATGCCGTGATCTTCGGCGACGAGTCCGAGCGCGTGTCGCAGGAACAAGGCCTCGACGCCTTCCACCGCAACGAGTCCGAACACTGGAACGAACCGTTGTCGGGCGGCCCGTTCCGCAATTTCCTGGCGGCCTTGCACCGGTTGCAGGAGGCGTTTCCGCCCGAGGATTCGCCGATCCGCACCGCGCTGGTCACCGCGCGTTCGGCGCCCGCGCACAAGCGCGTGATCCTGACCCTGCGCAAGTGGGGTGTGCGCATCGACGAGGCGCTGTTCCTCGGCGGGCGCGACAAGGGGCCGTTCCTGGAAGCGTTCGGCGCGGACCTGTTTTTCGATGATTCACCGGTCAACGTGGAATCCGCACGCCATCACGTGGCGACGGGGCACGTGCCGCACGGGGTGAGTAACCGGTAGCAAACGTACTCGCGTCCGGTCGCCGGCAGGCCGGCTCCTACAAAGGCTTCTTTGTAGGAGCGCGCCTGCGCGCGACCACGTTGCCGATGGGTCATCACGCCACGGCGTGCAACGGTGCCGGTGCCGATTCCTTGCGTTTGCGCAGGTCGTCGGCGAACTCGTCATGCCGCGCCAGCCGCGCGAACAAGCCGTTGCGCAACAGCAGCTCCTCGTAGCGGCCTTGCTCGATGATGCGGCCGTGGTCCAGCACCAGGATGAGGTCGGCGTTGCGCACGGTGGACAGCCGGTGTGCAATGACGATGGTGGTGTGGCCGCGGCACACGGCATCCATCGCACGCTTGATGCGCGCCTCGGTCGCGTTGTCGAGCGCACTGGTGGCTTCGTCCAGGATCAGGATCGGCGCGTCCTTCAGCATCGCGCGTGCGATCGCAAGGCGCTGGCGTTCGCCACCCGACAGCGAGCGCCCGCGTTCGCTGACGGCGGTGGCGTAGCCTTCCGGCTTCCCGGCGATGAAAGCGTGTGCCTGCGCGGCGCGCGCGGCGGCTTCCATGTCTTCCTCGCCCGCAGCCGGATTGCCAATGCGCAGGTTCTCGGCGATGCTGCGATGGAGCAGGCCGGGCTCCTGGAACACCACCCCGATGTTGCGGCGCAGCGAGTACAGCGTGGCGTTGCGGATATCCACTCCGTCCACGGTGATGCGCCCGCGCGCCGGATCGGCGGCGCGGTACAGCAGGCTGAGCGCGGTGGTCTTGCCCGCGCCGGTCGGGCCCACCACCGCGACCTTGCTGCCGGCCGGGATGCGGAAACTGAGGTCACTCAGGGCTTCGCGGCCCGCCTCGTAGGCGAAGTCCACGTGCTCGAATGCGACCTCGCCGCGCACGCGCGGCAACTCGATCGCGTCGGCCGCCTCGGTGACCGCCGCGGGCGTGTCCATGACCTCGAAGAAATCACGCAGCGAGTTCGATTGGAAGAACAGGTTTGAAATGAACTGCGCGAACTGCTCCAGCCGACCGATCAGCATCAGTGCGAAGCCGACGAAGCTGACGATGCCGCCGATGCTGATTTCGCCGCGGGCGTGCAAGGCGGCGCCCAGTGCGAAGATTGCCACCACCGACAGGGTGCTGGCGCCGCGCGAGAAGACGGACAACGTTGCCCAGCCGTTCAATACCGGGTATTGCGCGGCCAGTGCCTGCGCCATCAGATGTTTCAGTCCGCGCACCTCCTCGTGGGTGCGCGTGAAGCTCTGCACCACCGTGATGTTGCCCAGCACGTCGCCAACGCGGGTGGAAATCCGGTGGTGGTAATCCTGCACTTGGTCCTGCGCGCGGCGGGTGCGCCTGATCGTGATCGTGTTGAAGACCACGAAACACACCAGCAGCCCGACCATCAGCAGGCCCAGTTTCCAGTTCCTGGACAGCGCCAGCGGGATCATCACCAGGATCGCGAGCAGCGTGGTCAGGTGCTCCCGGAAGAAACCCAGCCACAATGCGGACAGGTTGTCCGACCCGATGTGCATGATGCGCAGCAGCTTGCCGGTGTGCTGTCGCGCATGGAACGACAACGGCAACTCGATCACGTGCTCGAAGTAGCCACGCACCGCGGCCAGCCGACGCCGGTGCGCCATGCGGTCAGCGTGCAGCGACACCAGCGCGCCGACGACGACGCCAACGAAGCCGACCACGGCCCACGCCGCGATCAGCAGCCCCGCGCGCCCGTGCGGATGGCTGAGCGCGTCGATCACCCTGCCGAACAGTTCGGGTTCCATGAACAGTACGCCGGCCAGTGCCAGGTTGGCGATCGCCAGTAGGCTCGCAAGCGCGCGTTCTGGCGCAAGCAGTCCGAGCACGCGTAAATAGATGCGCAGGATGGACATCGGATTTTTTGCCGTGGAATGGAACCACGCGCACTTCAGCACCTGCACGCTGGCATTGCGCTGAATGCGTCGGATTTGATTCAGGCGTCGTTGCGATGCCGCCCCTGTGGCGTGAAAAAAACGTTGGGTGACGGATGCACGGCGCGGACGAGCGGGGTACGGTTTCATCGACTTGCGGCCGATTCCCGCCACGGCGCTGGCGCCACGATAACGCTACAATAATTGGCTTCGCCGCTTGCACGAGACGCCCGCATGGCCGCCCGCCTGAACCCGCTCGATCTGTACGACGTCCGCGCCCTGCTGTCCGACGAGGAGCGCATGGTGCAGGATTCGGTGGCGCGCTTCGTCGATGGCAAGGTGCTGCCGATCATCGGCGACTGCTTCGATCAGGCGCGCTTCCCGACCGAGCTGATTCCGGAAATCGCGGGTCTGGGCCTGCTGGGTGCCACGCTTCCCGGCGAATACGGCGGAGCCGGTATGAACCAGGTGAGCTACGGCCTGATCTGCCAGGAGCTGGAGCGCGGCGATTCAGGCCTGCGCAGTTTCGCGTCGGTGCAGTCGTCGCTGGTGATGTACCCGATCTTCGCGTTCGGCAGCGAGGAGCAGAAGCGCGAGTACCTACCGGCGATGGCGCAGGGCAAGATCATCGGTTGCTTCGGCCTGACCGAACCGCATGGCGGTTCCGATCCGGCCAACATGAAAACCGTCGCGAAGCAGGATGGCGGCGACTGGGTGTTGAACGGCGCCAAGATGTGGATCACCAACGGCAACCTCGCGCAGGTCGCACTGGTGTGGGCGAGGACCGACGACGGCATCCGTGGCTTCCTGGTGCCGACGGACACCAAGGGTTTTGCCGCGCAGGAAATCCACAAGAAGATGAGCCTGCGCGCGTCGGTGACCAGCGCGCTGTTCCTCGACGACGTGCGCGTGCCGGCCAGTGCCATGCTGCCGAACGTGAAAGGTTTGCGCGGGCCTTTGAGTTGCCTCGATTCCGCGCGCTTCGGCATCAGTTGGGGCCCGATCGGTGCGGCTCAGGCGTGCCTGAAGGAAGTGCTGGATTACACCGCCGAACGCGTGCTGTTCGAGCGCAAGCTGGCAGCCAATCAGGGTATCCAGCTGAAGCTGTCCGACCTTGCGCGCCGCATCACCACCGCACAGTTGCTGGCGCTGCAGTTGGGTCGCAACAAGGACGCCGGCCGCCTGCATCCAACCCAGATTTCGCTGGCCAAGTGGAACAACGTGCGCATGGCGCTGGACGTGGCGCGCGAGTGCCGCGACATCCTGGGTGGTGCCGGTATCACCACCGAGCACGTCGCGATCCGGCATGCGCTGAACCTCGAATCGGTCGTGACGTATGAAGGTACGCAGACGGTGCACCAGCTCGTGGTCGGAAGGGAACTCACGGGCATCAATGCTTTTTAATGTGGTCATCCGTGATCACTGCGTCACCGGGTGCCCAGGGGTGCGACCGGCCCGTCAACGTTTCCGGTACCAGAAGGGCCATCCATGGCCTGACTTTCCACAACAGCCGCATTGCACGGGGGCGGCAAGGCAGGAACTTCAAATGAAACTTCGCAACCGATTGCTGGCTTGCATCGCCACTGCCGCCGTGTTGGTTTCCGGTAGCGCCATGGCTGCCGTCAACGCCAACGAACTGCACATCGCGCTCACGTCGCTGAAGCTGGCGCTGGCCAAGATGGGCGTCGCCAACGCCATCCTGTCCAACCCGACGCCGCCGTCCAGCAACGCCGAAGCGCATCTTGCAGCGCCCAACCAGTTGTCCAGCCAGGAAATCAGCTCGGTTCTGGTCAGCACCGGCGGCGTGATCAATGTTTATCTGACGCCGGCGGTCGGCGTGACGGACGGCATCGTGCAGCTGGTACCCAAGTTGGTTACCGACAAGCAGGGCAAGAAGGGTGTCCAGTACACCTGCTACAGCCCCAACATTCCGGACATCGCGACCGCCGCGCCGGAGTGCACGTACCACGCTTCCGGCAAGTGATGCCATGGGCAACGCGCTGCCGTCGCCGTCCCCGGTGCTGGAAACCGAACGCCTGATCCTGCGCGTACCTGAAGTTTCGGATTTCGAGGGCTACGCGGAAATGCTGGGCGATGCGGAAACCGCGCGCTACATCGGCGGCCATTCGCCGCGCGGTGCCGCGTGGCGGCGTTTCCTGCAGATGCCCGGGGCCTGGCTGGTGCAGGGCTTCGGCATGTTTTCAGTGCTGGACAAACGCAGTGGCGAGTGGCTGGGCCAGACCGGGCCCTGGCAACCGGACGGCTGGCCCGGCACCGAAGTCGGCTGGAGTTTCCGGCGCAGCACGTGGGGCCATGGCTACGCAACCGAAGCCGCGGTGGCCGCGATCGACTGGGCCTTCGCGTCACTCGGCTGGGATGAAGTCATCCACTGCATCGATCCGGACAATCGCGCCTCGCAGGCCCTGGCGCGACGCCTTGGCTCTTGCCGCCTGCGCGGCGCGCACCTGCCCGCACCGTACGACGAGGATATCGTGGACGTCTGGGGCCAGTCGCGCACGCAGTGGCTGGCGCATCGCACACAACTTTTGAAGAACCCCGCATGAATGCCGTCAAGACCCCGATCCCCGCCCGCCAGAAGGGCTTCAACCGCGCCGAGATCGTCGACGCGAACTTTACCGAATACGTGCGGACCTGGCAGGGTGGCGCGCGCGCAAAGCCGCGCGATGACGCGCCGGTGTTGCCTCGCAGCGCGTGTACCGTGCGTGATTTTCGCGAGTTGTTTGTCTCGCAACTGATCTCGCGGCACCTGGACTTGATGGCGCGCGTGCTGCGCGTCCAGAACAAGGTGTTCTACACCATCGGCTCCTCCGGACACGAAGGCAACGCGATGGTCGCGCGCCTGACGCGGCACACCGACCCGGCGTTCCTGCACTACCGTTCGGGCGCATTCATGGCCGAGCGCTTCCGCAAGTTGCCGGGGATGGACCCGGTGATGGATTCGGCGCTGTCGTTCGCCGCCAGTGCGGAAGACCCGGCTTCCGGTGGTCGCCACAAGGTATGGGGCTCCAGGCCCTTGTGGGTGTTGCCCCAGACTTCGACGATCGCCTCGCACCTGCCGAAGGCGCTGGGTACCGCGATCGCGATCGAGCAGGCGCAGCGCATCGGCCATGAACTGCCGGTGCCGAAGGATTCCATCGTCGTGTGTTCGTTCGGTGATGCTTCCAGCAATCATGCGACGGCGCAGACCGCGTTCAACGCGGCCGGCTGGACGGCTTACCAGCGCTTGCCCGCGCCGGTGCTGTTCGTGTGCGAAGACAACGGCATCGGCATCTCGGTCAAGACGCCGTCGGGCTGGATTGCCAACAACTTCGCCGATCGCAAGGATCTCGATTACTTCTTCGCCGACGGATTGGACCTGGCCGAAGGCTACGCGCAGGTGCAGCGTGCGGTTGCGCATTGCCGCACGACGCGCCGTCCGACGTTCCTGCATTTGCGCACCACGCGCCTGACCGGCCACGCCGGCACCGACTTCGAAATCGAGTGGCGCAGCTTCGAGGAATTGATGGCGCTGGAAGCCACCGACCCGTTGCTACGCTCGGCCGCGATCGCGCTGGAATCCGGAGTGTACACGCCGGACGCGTTGCTGGATGAATACGAGGCCATCCGCAAGCGCTGCTTCGACGCCGCGGAGATCGCCGACCAGCGTCCGAAGCTTGAAACCCTGGCCGAGGTGATGCAGCCGCTGGCGCCGTACACACCCCTGGCGGTGCGTGCCGAAGCCGTGCGGGTGCCCGACGCATCCGCGCGTGCGAAGGTCTTTGACGGTGCCGACAAGCTGCCGGAAAAACTGCCTGCGCGGCACCTTGCGCTGCAGATCAACGCGGCGCTGCACGACCTGCTGGCGAAGTATCCCGAATCGCTGGTGTTTGGCGAGGACGTGGCGCAGAAGGGCGGCGTGTATACCGTCACGAAGGGTTTGTACAAGGCGTTCAAGGGCGCGCGCGTGTTCAACACGCTGCTGGACGAGACCACGATCCTGGGCCTCGCGCAGGGCTACGCCAACATGGGCATGCTGCCCATCCCCGAGATCCAGTACCTCGCGTATTTCCACAACGCGTGCGACCAGATTCGCGGCGAAGCGGCGTCGCTGCAGTTTTTCTCCAACGACCAGTACCGCAATCCGCTGCTGGTGCGCATTGCCTCGCTGGGTTACCAGAAGGGCTTTGGCGGGCACTTCCACAACGACAATTCCATTGCCGCGCTGCGCGACGTACCAGGACTGGTGGTGGGCTGCCCGTCACGTGGCGACGATGCCGCGACGATGCTGCGCACGCTGGCCGCGCTATGCAAGGTCGATGGCCGCGTGTGCGCGTTCCTGGAACCCATTGCGCTGTACATGACGAAGGATTTGTACGCGCACGGCGATGGCCAATGGCAGTTCGACTATCCCGCGCCGGATGAGGCGATGGAGTTGGGCGAAGGCCGCGTCTACCACGACAAGGCCAAGGATCTGGTGATCTTCACCTTCGGCAACGGCGTGCCGATGGCCTTGCGTGCCGCGCGCACGCTTGAAAAACGGCACAAGTGGAAGGTGCGCGTGGTGGATCTCCGCTGGCTGGTGCCGTTGAACGACCGCTTCATCGTCGAGCAGGCAAAAAGCGCGAAGCGCATCCTCGTGCTGGACGAAGGCCGCAAGAGCGCGGGCGTGGGCGAGGGCATCATCACCGCGATTGTGGAAGGTGGCCTTGGTGCCACGCCGCTCGAGCGCGTGGTCGGCGCCGACACCTACACGCCACTGGCCGGTGCGGCGCTGCTGGTGTTGCCGGGCGAAGCGGATGTCGTGGCCGCGGCCGGGCGATTGGCCTGATCAGCAGTGGCGCCCGCAAGGTTCGCCGCCATGCGCGGCTTTCGGGTGGCGCGCGCGACATTGCGCGGCGTGTTTGCAAGCCCGGCGGCAGGGCAGCAGGCTGGGAAATCCTGGATCCATCCCGGTATTCGTTATCCCGGAATCGCGGAGCGATGTCCGGGCCCGGTGACTTTCACGCCAGACAGCAAAGTGCAAAGGCGCTGGGTCGCGGCCCGCCCCAAGATGACGAACGACATCAAAACCCCCGCAGGAGGCACCATGCCCCCGTTTGCGAAACTGACCGTGATGGCATGGGCCGGCGTCACCTGCGCCGCGTGCTCCAGCCATCCGGACGTACCTGCGCCGACGGCATCGGCGCCACCGACTTCCACCTCCGTCGCAGCGCTGGTGGCATCGGCCATCCCGATGCAGGCTTCTGCATCCGGCGCCACTTCGGTCGCACCGCCATCGTCTGCGCTGCCCAGTCGCGCACCGTCGCTGCGGGTGATCCTGCAGCGCCCCGCGTTTGCCAAAGCCTTCGCGGCGATGGATGGCGCGTCCGCGCTGCCGGCGTGGGTGAACACCGCTGACCAGTCGCAGCCATCGACCCTGGTGCAGGTGGGCGATCAGGCCATGTGGTTGTCACGCGTGTGCGGGGTGTCGGGTTGCCAGGGTGGCCAGTTGTTCGTGTTGACCGATCCCGCCGCGCAAAAAATGCAGGGCTTGCTGGTCGTGGCGGACGGCACGCCGGGTGCCACGGTGCGCCAGTTGACTTGGCTGGGCCAGCCGGACGCCGCCCTGCAATCGTTCTTGAAAGCCCAGACCAACCGGGACTGAAGCCATCCGCCACGCGGCCGCGGCGTCGCATGTGCAACACGTCATGCAGACGGCGCCGCGCATGGCTGCGATAATGGGCGCGGCAGCGCGTACCTCTGCCGCACTGGATGACAGCATCGTGAGTGTCAGCACGCAAGGCGCGGACGTGTCCGTGCCACGGGATCTTGCAGCCGCCGAGGGTGGCGTGGCGGGTGGCAGGCGGCACACCTTCTACAGCGTGTTGGCCGGCGTCAGTTCCGCGCACCTGTTGAACGACATGATGCAGTCGGTGATCGTCACGATCTACCCGCTGCTGAAGGGCGAGTTCGACCTCAGCTTCATCCAGATCGGTGCGATCCAGCTGACCTTCCAGCTGACCGCATCCTTGCTGCAACCCATCGTGGGCGCAATCACCGACAAGCATCCGCTGCCGTACGCGACGCCGTTCGGGATGTGCTTCACGCTGGCGGGGTTGCTGCTGATGTCGGTTGCGCCGACCTA
>JACZCX010057265.1_pt1 | contig 14807 bp, 13 predicted proteins | sample 8641831 | NCBI WGS metagenome assembly JACZCX01 (sample SAMN15324608, study PRJNA640507) | soil metagenome | isolation source: intercropping sugarcane | place: China: Luxin town, Laibin City, Guangxi Province | collected 2019-07-25 | depth 10cm m
AAACGGCTGACTCCCGCAGCCTGACGAATACGTCACCGTAATTCCGAAGGTGATACTAAGCAACGAGTTTTATAGAGAAATCATGGCGTACCCGATTCCGGCAGATCTGGAGGTCGTGAAAGTACTCGCAGGGGCACCCGCTGTGCTGGACTTGTTCATGTGGCTTTCCTATCGCTGCTTTGTGGCAAGGGGGAAGGAAACAATTCCAATGTTTGGAGCTTGCGGCCTAGCCAGCCAGATCGGCTCGAGTGAATATGCCCGGCCACGCCGGTTTCGCGAAAAGCTTGACGGATGGTTGGAATCCGTCCGCGTGCTCTGACCGGATTGCCCAGCCGAAATTAGCGCGGATGGTGGAAGTTTGATTGTGAATCAGGCTACGGCAGTGCGACCGGAACAGAGAGCCTGCGTGACCGCGGACTGATAGCCATTTGTGTAGATCGAAGCATCTCCCTATGAAGAAAAAACCGAACATGCAACTGATCGACACGGCCTACGATGCCTTGCTTTCGCAGATCGTTCTGTTGCTCGATACCGCTCGCCGAACTAGTGGCAGGGCGGTCAATCACATCATCACGTCCACCTATTGGGAGATCGGGCGACGGATTGTGGAGCATGAACAGAAGGGATCACCCAGGGCTGAATATGGTGAGCGGTTGATGGGGCAATTGGCACGAGATCTAACCGAGCGCTTTGGCCGGGGCTTCTCGCAAAGTAACGTTTTCCAAATGCGGCAGTTCTTTCTTACGCATCGGTCAAAATTCCAGACGGCGTCTGAAAAATCTCTTCCAGTGCCGCTCTTCGCTCTTTCGTGGTCGCATTATGTGCGGCTGCTGTCCGTCAAAGATGACAACGCGCGGCAGTCCTACGAAGACGAGGCGCTGCGAGGCGGTTGGTCGGTTCGGCAGTTGGATCGACAGATTGCAACGTTGTTTTATGAACGCGCCAAGCGGTCCAAACGGAAACTCACCGCCAGAGAGCAGCCGGAAGATGTAGCCAGCGCGCAAGAAGAGATCAGAGACCCGTTCGCGCTTGAATTCCTTGGTCTCAAGGATGAGTACTCGGAGAGCGATCTGGAAGAAGCGCTGATTCTTCACCTGGAGCACTTCCTGCTCGAACTTGGCAGCGATTTCGCATTTGTTGCTCGGCAGAAGCGACTCCGTGTTGGTGATGAATGGTATCGAATCGATCTCCTCTTTTTTCATCGTCGCCTTCGTGCCCTCATTCTTATCGACTTGAAGCTTGGGAGGTTCACACACGCGGATGCCGGGCAGATGAACCTTTACCTAAACTACGCTCGCGAGCACTGGACCGACGCGGGCGAAAATCAGCCCATCGGTCTCATCCTTTGCTCGGAACGCAACGAGGCTGTCGCTCACTACGCATTGGGGAACCTCTCCAATACGGTATTGGCCCGGGAGTACAACGTGGAACTTCCGACCGAAGAGCGGTTAGCTGATGAACTGACCGAGACGAGGAGAGCGCTTGCGATGCGCGGTGCCGAAGCAAAATCGCGAAGACCATCTCGGGGAAGGAAGTAACGTGAGCAACAGTTTCGCTCCTAGCTCCACGAAGACACGGAGGCAACAGGCGGCGTCCAGCAACAGTCCAGACGACGTGGCAATTCCGGTTTGGCTGCATGCCACCGAATCGTTTTATAAAAAACTGAACCGGATTGCCAGCGAATGCCATCTGTCGCGTTACGAAGCCATTAGTCGAGGTCTTGACGCTCTGCGGCGCGAAATGGAAGAGCGAAATTCAGCATTGAATCGAAACATTAAGAGCCCAGCTCAGTCGGAGGTGTTCCGTAGAACCATGGGGCAGGTTTCGCGAAATTATTGGGCTACAGTGAGTGCCGAGGAGAAGCGCGAGCGGGCACAGCGAAGTGCTCGGGCACGCTGGGGGCGGCTTCGCGGTATCTGAAATACGCCTAGAATGCAAATCGAGAAGCATTCTCCAGCCCGTATCCTGCTCACTGAGAGGCAAAAGTGACATTTGGTTGCAGCGATGAATATGTTGGCGACCACGGATCTCTGCTCCGCCCACGGAAAGGTTCGACAAGTACCCGGCATTGGGAAGCGCAGCCCCACACCCTTTCGTCCAAAGCGCCTAACATGAGGCTCTCTGCCACCCTCCGCCGGAGAGCCCGGTGATACCGATGCGTCCGCGATCTACTTTCGGGTGATCCCAAAAATAATCCAGTCCTCGCTGCATGGCCAGATAAAATAACCCCAAGCTCATGGCGCCGCTTCCATATTGGTCCGCTACACCGTCCACAAGAATCGTCTTGCTGCCTACGGGCGTTCCATTAAACCGAGATGTCAGAACGAGCGAAGGTACCCAGCGTTTCCATGGTCAGTTCCTGCCGCTCGATCGTCAGCACCTCGCAGTGTTGTTCATTACGATCGGTATCAGGTGGTGCCGCGCCACGACCACCCAAACAAATGGTCGTGTGGTCATCTTCCAAGCCTTCCTGAATATCGATAACTCGAATCTCCCATTCCCACAGGTCCAGGGTGTCGCAGATGTAGAGAAATTTTTCCTGCCAGTGAAGCTTTCGCCGGAAGCTGTTGAACTCTTGACCGTGATATAGCCGAGATTGCCATGCCACGCCACCCCAGAATGGCGCGCATGACGTTATGGAATTCGGGGAGCTCCAGGTGGTCGGGCACCGAGATGAGGCGAATGACCATGGGGGTCACCTGACGTGAAACTGCCCGCAGAATCAAACGTGTGAAGGGGAGTGTAGCAATCATTCCCCCGCACTACTTACACATCAGCGACCCCCGACTTCTTGGCGCGCTCGTGTAGCTGCCTGACTCGCTGAGATCGGTAGTGTTCTCAGCCCAATCGCACTCGTGCTCGCTTAATCATGGCTTCAAGGGCGGGATTGCAATCTCTTCCGTTTGTGTAAAACATTGCGAAGCGCAACCGGAAAGGCACCGAAGAACGGCGGCTGCTCAACGCTCGCCGGTCGCAGTTGCGGGCGAGAAATGCCGGGTACTAAATATTCGCCCTGAAGCTCGTTGAGAAGAATCGGTTCGATAATCGACCAGCCGGCGCTAATTTGGCCGCCGATAACGATCACATCGGGAGCCAACCCATGAGCCAGTGCCTTGATGCCGCGTCCAATGTACAAAGCCGTTGCGATTAACTCCTGACGTGCGCAGACGTCCCCCGACTGAGCGAGAGCGATCAGACCGTGCAGCGAAGTCACCTGCCGGCTTAGATTCTGACTGGAGGCCGCGAATCTGGCGAGCGTAGCTTCATCAGAAGCGAGGGCTTCCCAACATCCAACACTGCCGCAGGAGCAGGTGGGGCCGGCGGGATTCAACGGAATATGTCCGAACCCTCCCATTCCGATCCGCGATCCGGCATAAACTTCGCCGTTGAGAATCAGTCCGGTTCCTATTCCTTCTACGACCAGGATGAATAACATGCAATGCGCGCTCCACACTTCCATCGGGCCATACCACAACTCTGAGAGGGCAGCCGCGTTCGCATCGTTTTCAACATGAACCGGAAGATCAAGCTTGTTCTCAAGAATGGAGACGATCGGAACATCGCGCCAGCCAAGATTAGGTGACCGGACCAGACATCCGTCAACGCGGTCAACCAGGCCCGGAACGCTAACACCTACACCAGCGAGACGCGCGCGCCGGAAATTTGTTTTTAGTTGACCAGCAACCTCCTTGCCGAGGCGAGTTAGAAACCTGCGCCCGTCAGACTCAGTCTCCAGGGTCTGTTGATTTAGAATTCGACCATTGAAATCACTGACTCCGTATATGGTCTGGTGAACCCCTATACTGATTCCGACGACGTAAGCCTTTTCAGCATTGATCTGCAAGTCTGTTGCCGGGCGACCTCCGCTAGAAGGTGCTGCGTTACCCTCATGGATGACGGAAGCCCGGAGCAAACGATTGGCGATGACGGACACTGTGCCAGGACGCAGGCCGGTCGCCTTCACAAGATCGGCACGTGAGATTGGCTGACGGTCCCGGATGATATGCAGCAGCTTAAGCTCATTCGCTTCACGAACGTCGTCGACGCCTAGCATCCGCAGTTTGTTAGGCGCATCTGTCCTCATCGGGGGCATTTAAAAACAATATAAACCAGCTAATGCCAGGGTGTAGAGTGGGCGTACATTGCGGCTTTTGATTGACTCAAATGAAGAAGGCGACTAGACTTTTTATAGGGCGTAGAAGAAGTCCTTAATCCTGAATAGAAGGAACGGGATAGCAGAAGAAAATGAAGTGGGATTCGATCCAAGAGGCTCAAACGGGGCTCCTTCGATGAAAGTTGTAGCAGCTGACGTCGGGGGTACACACGTTTCCTGCGCCGCCGTAGACGATGGGAGGTTACTTGAGGTATGCAGCGTTGAAGCCGATAGCCACGGCCGCCTTGCTACTCTGCTCCCGACATTGAGTCGAACAGTTCGCGAGTTGCGGAGCCGTCACGGTGATAATTTCGAGGGGATCGGATTCGGGTTTTGCGGACTGGTTGACCATCATGCGGGCCGGGTCGTATCGACGAATCATAAGTACTCCGACGCTGCCGAGATCGATTTGCTTTCTTGGGCGCGCCAGGAGTTTGGTTTACGGCTGGCGCTCGAAACCGATGCTCGTCTGGCTCTCCTTGGAGAACGGCACTCTGGAGCGGCTCGAAACAGCAATGATGTCGTGATGATGACGCTAGGCACCGGCATCGGCACCGCGGCTGTTATGGGAGGGTGCCTGATCCGGGGTAAGCACTTTCAGGCAGGATGTCTCGGCGGGCATTTCACGATCGTTGCTGGAGGCCGCCTCTGTTCTTGTGGGGCTCGAGGCTGCTTTGAAGCCGAGGCGTCCACTTATGCGCTGCCCGACGTGTGCAGGAGCTGGGACGGCTTCGAAGCGAGCGCTCTTGCGGATGAGGAGACGCTCGACTTTGCGACGCTATTTCGATGCGCGGACCTGGGAGATGTAGTGGCCTGCCAAATCCGCTCGAGATGCATTGAAATCTGGGCGGCATGTGCGCTATCTCTCGTTCACGCTTATGACCCTGAGTTATTAATCGTCGGGGGCGGCGTGATGAGGAGTTCATATCCGATTTTGGCTGCGATTCAGCAGCACGTCGATTCCTATGCATGGACCCCGTGGGGCAAGGTACGAGTTGCCGCTGCGAGTCTCGGAAGCAATGCGGCCCTGTTGGGAGCAGTTCCCCTACTTGAAGAGCAAAGATGAGCACCAATTATGAAAAGCATCCGCATATCCCGATTAGCTCCGATCCGAGAGACTGTGATAGCGGTTGGGAAGCGATCGCTCAGCGGCTTCGCAGAATCACGATCCGAGGGAACACGGTTATATGTGTGGAATGCTATCCCGGGGTTTTCGAGGAAGCTATAGAGCGGGCGCTGCGGAAATTCTTCTTGCCGGTTGAGATTGTTCGCACGTGCGACCATTTGAAATCCGCAGCTCAGATTGAATCGATGCTGGCGCCCGATCTATCTGAGGACCCGGTTTTCGGCCGATTGACCAATCTGGAGGTAGCTGATTTTTTTCGCCTAGGAGAAATGGCGCGGTTAGCAAGCGACGAAAACAAAAGCGAGGTGACAATCGTCGTTGGGACCGGCGCGGTCCTTGCCGCGCCTGAGTGGGATGTTCTTGTCTATGCCGATCTCCCCCGTTGGGAGATTCAGCAGCGGCAGCGCAGAGGAGAGATCGGCAACTTCGGTTTGGATAACCGCGACGCGCTGCCTGGGGAGAAATACAAGCACGCGTTCTTTGCAGATTGGCGGGTCGCGGACCGTTTGAAGAAGCAATTGCTCCCGAAGATCGATTTTCTGCTCGATAGTACCAAGCCCGAAGAGCCGAAGATGATCTCCGGTGAGCTGTTCCGGCATGCTCTGGCCGAAACGACCAAACGGCCATTCCGAGTTCAGCCTTTTTTTGATCCCGGACCGTGGGGCGGCCAGTGGATGAGAGAGATATGCGATCTGCCGGATGGTCCCCCAAACTATGCGTGGTGTTTCGATTGCGTGCCGGAGGAGAACAGCTTGCTTTTTGGCGTTGGCAGCCAGCGAATCGAAGTCCCGGCGACCGATCTGGTGTTGAGCCATCCGCGCGAGCTCCTTGGGGATTCCGTTCACGCGCGATTCGGACCCGAGTTCCCGATCCGATTTGATTTCCTCGATACAATGCAGGGCGGCAATCTTTCTCTGCAAGTGCATCCATTGACAGAGTACATTCAACAACACTTTGGTATGCACTATACGCAGGACGAAAGCTATTATCTTCTCGACGCCGGCGAGGAAGCCTGTGTGTATCTGGGTATGCGAGAAGGCGTAGATTGTAACTCCATGATCGGCGATCTGCGAGCCGCGCAGCAGGAGGGCGGGCCGTTCTTTCCCGCCGAAAAGCACATAAACCGGTGGCCAGCCAGGAAGCACGATCATTTCCTCATCCCGGCAGGAACGGTACATTGTTCCGGCCGGAACAGCATGGTGCTCGAGATCAGCGCGACGCCGTACATCTTTACTTTCAAGCTGTGGGACTGGGGCCGGCTCGGGTTGGACGGCCGTCCCCGCCCGATTCATCTGGAGCACGGGATCGCGAACATCCAATGGGATCGAACGACAGAATGGGTGAGACGGGAACTCGTGAATCAGATCGAGCCGATCGCTGAAGGGAAAGGCTGGCGAGAAGAACGGACCGGTCTGCACGGTCGAGAGTTCATCGAAACTCGCCGGCACTGGTTTACAGGGCCCGTGCTACACAGCGCCGAGGGACAGGTGAATGTTCTGAATCTCGTAGAGGGAAACGAAGTGGTAGTCGAGAGCCCAAACGGGAAATTCGATCCTGTTGTTGTGCATTATGCGGAAACGTTCATTGTTCCCGCCGCGGCTGGCGAATATAGAATTAGACCCCGCGTGCAAACTTCGAAGCCTTTTGCGACCATAAAAGCTTTCGTCCGCACAAAAGCGTGAACGGGTAGGCGCCACCTTCGTCAGTGTTGACGGGCAGCAGGCGCGGTTTTGAACCGCCCATCGAGCGGGTAGCGTTTCCTTCCACGTTCAATCGCTTCCGCTGCGCGATCTTGCATGCCCATCCGGTCGGCTGCAGATGCAAATCCCAGAAGGGCGTCAGGGTTGTACGGGTCTGTTTTCAGAGCAAGCGAGAATTGAGCAAGCGCCCTCTCGGTTTCTTTCTCCTCAAGCAGGATTTGCCCAAGCAGTACGCGGTAATGTGCGGCCTCAGGCTGCATTTCAAGAAATTGAGTTATGGACGCAGCAGCTTCTAATCGGCGGCCTGAATCGAAGTACACAGTGATGAGCGACTTATGTGCATCGAGAAAAGTCGGTTCGACTTCGATCGCTTGGCGGAAACACTCTAAAGCGCGCTGGAACTGTTTATCGCGTTGAGCGGCTTTGCCTGCTTCGTACGCAGTTCGGGCTGCCTTGATATGAGGAGTTTCCGTCTCGCCCGTAAGAATCGCGGCGACGACAAAAAGAGACAAAAACAGTCTCATTGCGATGGTTGCGTCTCTTTCTGTGTCAAAACCTGATTCAATCGTCGCTCGCTCAATTCGCCCAAGGAATCGGGCTTCTGGTTCTGGATCCGATCGAAAAGGAGTCGTGATTCCTCGGTTCGGCCTAACGTTCGATACGCCCGTGCAAGATTGTAAAGGGCGCTACGGGAACTGGGGTCGTGCCGAAGCGCCAACTCCAGGTCGCCGACGGCTTCCTTTACGCGACCCGCTCCCAGCAATAATCTTCCCCTTAGAGCTCGCGCTGAAACAGAGTTCGTATTCAATTCAATCGCGCGATTGAGCTCGACCATGGCGGCTTGTGTGTTCGGGCCATTTACTTTCAATAAACATTCAGCTAGCAAGTAGTGCAGATCTGAGTCGGCAATCCCCAGGCGGTTGGCGGACTCGAGATAGCTGATCGCGTCGACAAATCTGTCCTGCTTGTATCTCGTGAGAGCCAGGAAGAATCGCGGGTCGGCCTTATCCGGGGCAAGATTCACTGCCTTCGCGAAATCGTCGTATGCCTTGTCCAATTGCCCGATCAGGGTATTGGCCGCACCCCGGACTACGAACACTTCAGAGGCGTTGGGAAACGCTTCGGCGGCCTCGGAGGCAATCTTTTCTGCCTCAGTAAACTTGTATTGATCTGCATAAAGCGTAACCAGGTTCAGATATGCGGGCAGATCATTTCGATTATGTTGAATTTCCCGGGTCAAGCTTAATTCGGCTTGCCGGTAAAGCCTGAGCTTGGAATAGGAAACGCTCAAGAGATTGGCTGATTCCGTGCTTAGTGGTCCTTCCTTTTCGAGCGTTTCTAAAATTTCAACAGTACTTCGGTAATCAGCCAATTCGAAGGCACTGAGCGCTATCGCGTACTGATGGCTCGCGCGATCGGGTACATCGCCGGGCACTGATTTAAATATGTTGAGAGCTTCAGCGAAATGACGCGCTCTGCCGTATAGCCAGCCCATCTCAAATGATTTAAGAGGCGAAAGAATATCGCAACTCTTCAATTTGTCTAGAATTGCTGCGGCTTGATCGTAGCGTTTGGCCTGTAGGTGCTGCTTAGCCTGTGCAAAGGCTGCAGTCACATCGCTTTCGTCACATTTCGGAACAGTGAGAAATAGAAGAAGAGCCGCAGCCGCAAACATCAAAACACCAATTTTAAGGCAAACTGGATATCGCGCGGCGACCCGGCACTGTTTATCACACCAAATGTACTGCTTTGCACGTTAGTATTCGGTAACCCGAATCTCGGGTGGTTTGCGATGTTAAAGAACTCGCCCCGGAACTGCAGCTTTGTTTTTTCGGAAAAGAGGAAATCTTTGAACGTTGTGAAATCAATGTTTGTCTGGCTCGGCCCGATCAGATTGTTCCTTCCCTCATTCCCGAATGTATAGTTGGCGGGGAGAGCAAACGCAGCCGTATTAAACCATTCGAGACGACTTTGAGTAAATCCGGAATTCGGATCTCCCACGACTTGGGCGCGCTGACTACCACCACCCACGTTGGCAATATCCCCACCAGCCGAGATGCTGTAGGGCGCTCCTGATATGTATGTGAAGATGCCACCGATATTCCATCCCCCGAGCAGCGCCTGCGTGAATCTGTTAGCCTGCGCGAGATACGCTTTTCCTTTTCCGACGGGAAGCGCGTATGTTCCGCTGATCGTCAATAGATGCTTGCGGTCGAAATCCGACCGCCCCCAGTCCCGTCGAAGGTCGTATTCCGTCTCTAAACTGCCGGACTGGCCTTCCGACTGGATATCTAGCGACTTCGACCAAGTGTATGACGTCAGAAACGTAAGGCCGGCCGACAGCGATTTCTCCAATTTTACCTGCATAGCGTTGTAGCTCGATGTACCCAGATTTGTACTGTTGGAAATACTGCCGCCAGCATATTGAGAGAATCGCTGGCCGCGGCTGACAAGTGGTCCGGGCCCAGGGATCCGCGCAGTGTTGATCTGAGGTTGAATGAAGAGATGCCTGCCTCCGGATCCAACGTAGTCCAGACTGAGAACCAGCGAATTCGTCAATTGCTGCTGAATTCCCGCGTTGTATTCCATCGCATACGGAATCTTGTTTCGTGGATTGGCTGTGAACGCGATTTTCGGCTGCAACGGATCCAGGAATGAGGAGGCAAGAGGGAGATTGTCAAAAGAACTATTTGGCAAACCTCGATTTAAAGCGCTTACAGACACGCCATAGCCGTACGGCCATGAAATTCTTGGATCCTGTGATTCTTGAACCAGCACGTTATTGTGATCGTCGAACATCGCGAATGCGGCGCGGAAAACAGTCTTATTGCTCGCGCGGTAGGCAAGGCCGAAGCGCGGTTGCCATCCGTTGTACTTCGGATCGAAGTAAGTCTTTCGTACATTGCCTGCACTGAACAGAGGAGGGAATGCCGCCGGGATCAGAAATGCTCCGGTATCAGCATCGAGGCCCGAGACCTTGTTGTTTTTGTAAACAGGTGGGTGAACAAAATCGTAACGTAATCCAACGGTGACCGTTAGCTTACTTGAAACTTGCCATTTGTCCTGAACATAACCCGCATACCAGAAAGTGCTCGTGTCCGCTGAGGTATCGCCCAGAAATCCAAACAGGTTATCGGGCAGTCCGAGCATAAAGCTGGCGGCTCCAAGTCCTGTGTTGTTGAAGACTCCTCCTTGCGATGTCGCATTCCGGGTAAAACTCGTGGTCAAACCCCAACCATCGTCAAAACTATGGATGTGGTAGACCATGCCTCCTACGCCGAGAGTGTGGTTACCACGCACCATCGATAGGTCGGCGTGGCCGTCGTTATTCGTCGATGGACCAAGAGGAATCGCAAACTGACTCACGCCGGTGTAGCCTTCCGAAATGCCGATCTGCGGGCCCAACGGCACGCCGTTCCGCTCTGGGTTAATTCGACCATAGTTTGTGGCCTGGAGGAACTGAGCCCCGGCGGGCTCGTCAAATTGACCGAAGTTGGTGTACGTGTAACCGTAGTGGAGATTCAGGATTGTTGTTGCGCCAAATAAGTGGGTGTAGCCGACAGCCACCGTTCGACCGTAATTATCAAGCGTTTGTTGATAGGTAGGCAGACCCTCCGGCCGGAGCACAGTCGGATGCGTGCGGTTGAATCGGCCGTAGATACTATCGTTGTCTCCAAACCGATGATCAATTCGAATGCCAGTCTGATCATTGTTGGTCGCCGTCGATTCAACGAATTGATAATTCGGCAAGACATTCGGACCCACCGAAAGATTGGGGAGGGGGTAATATTTTTGCAATACGAGTTGAGAGGCTGGGCTAAGCCTGTTTTGAGGGATCATGTTTCCCGGAAAGGGATTACGAATGATACTTCCTGGGTTGGCAGGATCTGGCCGACTGGTGGAAGCATCGAAGATCTGGTTTTGAAAGTAAGCGCGTCCTAAACTATCAGTCCCGACTTGCGCGCCGAGGACCGCAGAGAAGTCACCCTGGCGCATCGCGGCGGTTGGAACGCTGGCAAAGTGGCTTGCGCTTTGTCGCGATCTGAAACCCTCCCAATAAACCGAGAACCAGGTATTGTCCCGTCCGTTGAAGTAAGGAAGCCGAACAGGTCCGCCGAAATAAACCCCATATTGATTCTGCCTGTAGGGCGGTTTTTGTTGGTCGAAGAAGTTTCGCGCGTCCAGTTTGTCGTTGCGGAAGAACTCCCAAAGTGAACCATGGAATTCGTTTGTCCCCGACCGGGTCGCAATATTGATATTGGCTCCCGAAGAAATTGAAAACTGCGCATCCGTGATGTGGGATTGCACGTTGAATTCCTGCAACGCATCAGGCGGCGGACTGATCGCCCAGGTGTTTGTGTAAGTCGCATTATTGAGCACGCCGTCCATGGTGAAGTTGTTTTGCTGGCCCCGCTGACCGTTTACTGAAGGACTAATATTGCCAGCTCCTTCCCGAACTGTGAAAGCTCTTTGCTGTCCCGACTCCACGGGCGCCGCACCCGGTGTTAGCAACACAAGTTGGGTGAAACCCCTACCATTCAACGGCAAATCCACAATTTGATCGTGTTGAATGACCTTGCCTAAGGTTGCGGATTGGGTTTCGAGGGCAGGAGGTGCTCCCGTCACCTCGATGGTCTGCGAAACCGCAGAAAGAGAAAGGCTGAGATCGAGCGTGAGGTTCTGGTTTACGAGCAGTTGAATGTTGCGATGAACCTGATTCGCAAAACCAGCCTTAGTAATCGAGACGTCATAGGTGCCTGGAGGTAGCTGTGGAATTGTATACGTTCCGTTTTCGGAGCTGAGGGCGGTACGTTGCAGTTGTGTGCCGCGATTCGTCGCCTCAACTTGCGCACCCGCGACGGGCGATCCTGACGGGTCTAAGATTCTGCCAACAATGGATCCAGTAACTGTCTGTGCGTGAACATCGGCAACTAGGCACAGAAAGACCAAGAGAAAACAACCCGGTCTGACAAACAACATTGCTCATTACCCCCTCGAAGCCCTTCTGGACATGGAAGCGCGCTGGACCGCTAACTCTGCCTCATGCCAAGTAAGCTTTCAATGAAGTTTACTTCCACGTCACAGCGCTGTCAAGAACTTTTTTTTGGCCGCGATAAAAGTCTCAGCCCAAGCCTTAACGCGCGCGACGGCCTTCTAGATTGTAAGCAGGGACGGATATCCGGACGAATGAAGTCCCATCTGTCTGCCGTTTTATCAAGCACTTGCAAAAGGCTTCTGGCGTACTTTAATGCACGTATGTCCGGGGCTGCTCAAAGCGCAGGAGGCCGTTTTGTGTCTGCGCTTGAATACGACTGAATGCGTCTTGCTCGGCTCGAGCTTCAACTGGCCGATGCAGCCGTGTGTAGATCTGGGCGAGCTCAAGATGAAATGCCGAAGATTCCCGCGTAGCCGGACCAAGCGAACTCAGAAGTTGGAGAGCATCCAGAGGGCGGTTCATCCGACGGTAGGTGCGCGCAAGCTCGAGGGCGATCGTTGGATTGGACCGGTCGTGAGTCCAGGCCTGCTTCAGATGCTCTAGAGCCGGTTGCAAATTGCCCTCGTGCGCTTCGAGCAGACCTAATTCGCCGTTCGTGGATGGCTCTTCGGGAGCGCCGGAAAGCGCCGCCTTCAGGATACTTTTAGCTTCATCGTTCTTACCTTGCGAGATATTCGCTCGGGCAAGGCCAACGAGAGCCGCAGTCAATCCCGGCTGTTCCTCAAGAGCCTTGTTATAGCTGTCGATCGCTGCGGCCACATTTCCCTGCGTTCGCTTCAGGTCGCCGTTGGCCGTAACGAGCAGCCCGTCGCGCGGACGAGTATCGAGGGTCTGCCCGAGAAGTTCCTGCGCTGTATTGAAATATCCCAACTGCAATAGCTGCTCTGCGAGAGCGTAAGAGATGTCCGTTCGAGCGGGCGCCAGGGCGTGCGCACGGAACAACCACGGGATAGCCATCCTTGGATCACCGCTCGCGGTGTAATCGAGTCCAACATGAAGATAAGCATCCGGATGCCCGGGGTGCTTGTCGACCGCCTCGAAATAGCATTTTCGTGCTTCATCAAACCTGAGTAGATGAGAATAGGACAATCCTAAATTGAAATACAGAGCGTCGTCGGCCCTTTCAGCCGGCACTTGACGCAAATAATCAACTGCGCGTACATACATGCCATGTTGAGCAAATAGCGTACCGAGCGAGAAAAGCAATTGGGGAGACATAGGCGTCCGTCTGGGCGACAGCAGAGCATCGATCTGATCGCTCCGATGTGTCTCAATCAGTGTCTGTGCGAACCAGAGAACAAGAATGGGGTCCTTTTGCAAGGCGGCGGCGTTCTTCTCTGCACCGATGCGTCGAAATAAGGTGGCGGCGCGCTGCCAAGCCCGTGATTGCACTGCAGCGCCAATTGCATATTTCACGATTGCGACATTTGAGGGATCAAGCGCCAGCGCTTGATCGAGAATTGTTGCCGCGTCAGCGGGCTTGCTGTTGCGGAGATAAGTGGCTCCGAGTTCTGTCAGAAGGCGAGGGGACTTTGGACTCAGAGAGACTGCGGTACGAAGGGCTTCCTCTGCCCCTGGTGCGTTGCCGGACAACTCGTTTGCCAAGCCAAGGAGCTCGTAGAATCCGCTGGATTGTGCACATTCAGACCGAAGCGGGTTGAGAATCGCAAGGGCCTTTGCCGGATCATTCTGTTGTAAGGCCAGCGTGGCCGGCTTAAGATTGTCTCCACAGACGGCCACAAACGACAGCAATAAAAGCGAGAACACAAACTTTATTTCATTCGAAGTCTGACGCTCAGCACTTCGAAGGGTTTAAACGAAAGCCGTACCGTATTGCCTTCGACCGACACGCTGCCGAGAGCGTCTTCTACACCGGAACAAAGCTCGGCAGATGCAACGCTCGAATGCGGGAATCTGATGGCAGTCTCCGTCGACTTACCCGCCGTTTCCTGCAGACGCATGATTGTCCCTTTCCCATCCTCCGCCTCTTTCCAGGTGAGGAGCGCGACATCCTGGCCGCCGATTTCGAGAAAGCCTGTTCCAGAGGCTGGCAATGGCCTGGGAGGGTTACCAGCTTTATCCTGACCAACGACATAATCGAGCTCGACCGGTCGCATCTCTTCGAGACCGAGACGGGTCAAGTCGCGGCCATCCAACTGCGGTCCGCTGGTCACTGCATAACGGAACACAAAATCGCCGGATTGGCCGGCACGGTAATTGGTGTGCCAATAGTTGTTCATTACGTACGAGAAGATGGTTCCGGTTGGTGGCTTGAATTCGCCCGGCCATTTGCCTCGATTAATGTCCCCAAAACTGGCAAATGGCGTATCTACCGGAACGATTCCCACAGTAAGATTCGGGTCGCCGACAGCCATCCACTGTTGAACGCTGAACCATTCCAGGCTCCCACCCTTCATCAGATTGCGCGCCGGATTAACCCAATCCTGTTGCGTCGCAAAGTGGAATTCTGGATTCTGCACGGCAGCTGGAAAGGCGAAGTAAACGCCCTCCTTATTGCTTGTATAGTCTTTGTGTATGCGATAACGAAACCCGATCTTTTTCTGGTCGTTGAACAGGAGGATTTCGGTTTCAATCTTTGGAGTATTGACATCCGAACTGGTCACTCGGATCGATTGCCCCCAGGGAAGGTGTTCGATGCCTTGCAATTTGCCGTGCGACGACGGATGCACGGTTAGATTCGCGGCCGGCAGCGCCGGGAAGGGGTTGATCATCTGAGTGTCGCCATCCCCGCCGGTGACATACAGGTACTGGCCAAACTTGTAGGGGCTGCTTGCGTCCACGATCTCGCGCTGCAACTGCTTATCGTAGATG
>JACZCX010182926.1_pt1 | contig 14358 bp, 11 predicted proteins | sample 8641831 | NCBI WGS metagenome assembly JACZCX01 (sample SAMN15324608, study PRJNA640507) | soil metagenome | isolation source: intercropping sugarcane | place: China: Luxin town, Laibin City, Guangxi Province | collected 2019-07-25 | depth 10cm m
ACGCCGACGCCGGTGACCGACGAGCGTCCCGATACGCCGCCGGAATTGGCCAGACTCGTGTCGCAGTGCCTCGAGAAGGAGCCCGCGGCGCGTCCGGGCTCGGCGGATGACATCCTCGCGACGCTCGACGCGATCGCGACTCGCGATTCATCAGGACAGGCGGCGTTGCCGGGTATTCTCATCGGCGGCCGAACGATGGTGCGTCGGGCACTCATGGTGTACGCGGTCGCGTTCGTCGCGGTTGCGGTGTTGGCGAAGGCGGCCATCGTCGGGATCGGGTTGCCGGACTGGGTGTTCCCGGGATCGCTCATCGTGATGGCGCTCGGACTGCCGGTCATCCTGTTCACGGGCTACGCGCAGTTCGTGACGCACCGTGCGGCGACGACATCGCCGACGTTCACACCGGGTGGGACGCCGAGTCTGCCGACGCACGGGACGATGGCGAACCTGGCGCTCAAAGCGAGCCCGCATCTGTCGTGGCGCCGCACGACGTTAGGCGGCGCCTACGCGGTCGGCACGTTCGTGCTCCTCGTGGGGACGTTCATGCTGCTGCGTGCGTTAGGCATCGGGCCGGCGGGATCGCTGCTGGCACGCGGCACCTTCACGGTGCGCGAGCCGGTGATCATCGCCGACTTTGCCGTGCAGCACACCGACACCGCGCTCGGTGCCGTCGCGAGCGACGCGGTGCGCGCGGCGCTGTCGCAATCGTCGATGATTTCGCTCGTTCCCGCGCCGGAGATCGCGGCCACCCTCCGGCGCATGGAGCGCCCGCCGAGCACGCGTCTCGATCTGCCGACGGCGCGCGAAATGGCCCAGCGCGAAGGCATCAAAGCGGTGGTCGACGGACAGGTGACGGGTATCGGCACGGGCTACATCGTCACCCTTCGGTTAGTCAGCGCCGACTCGGGGCTCGAGCTCGCGTCCTTTCGAGAATCCGGCGACGGGCCGCGCGGGCTGATCGACGCGACCGACAAGCTGGCGCGGAAGCTACGCGGCAAGATCGGCGAGTCGCTGCGCAGCGTGCAGGCGAGTCCGCCGCTGGATCAGGCGACCACGTCGTCGCTCGAAGCACTGCGCCTGTTCAGTCAAGGCCAGCGCGCGATCGGATACGAAGATAATGTGGCCGCGATAACGTTCTTGCGGCAAGCCGTGGCTGCCGACTCGACGTTCGCGTACGCATGGCGGCAGCTCTCCGTGGCGATCGGCAACAACAGCGGTTCGCGCGATGAAGCCGACTCGGCGCTTGCGCACGCGTACCGATTGCGCGATCGCCTCCCAGAGATGGACCGCCTGCGAACCGAAGCATCCTACTTCGCTGTGGGTCCACATCAGGACCGCTCGCGTGCGTTCGCTGCCTACATGGCGCTGATGGCGCGCGGCGACTCGGCATCGTCCGCGGTCAACGGCGGTGAAGAGCTGCGTACCGAGCGTGCGTATGCGCCCGCGGAATCGCTCGACGCGATCGCGGTCACGCATGCGCGCGTGCCCGGAGTCGCGCTCGGCAACATCGTCGAGCTGGATCTCGATCAGGGTCATGTGCACGATGCCGAGAGTAGGGCGCAGTACTGGCGGCAACGAACGCCCGATGCGCACGGGCTTCGCATACACGAGATTTTTGTGTTGTATGCAGCGGGCGACACGCTCGCGCTGCAAGGGCTCCTCGACAGCCTCGTGCGGAGCGGCGACGAGACGTACCAAACGTATGGTCTCCTCACGCGAGGCGCCCTGAACCTGCTCCACGGTCGCCTTGCAGATGCGCAGCGCGCGCTTCGCGAGCGGTCGGCCGTCGCGCCGCCCTCGGATGGTGTTCGCCTCGGCGATGCGCTGTTCCGAGCCACCGCCGACGCCTGGTTCCATGGTCCGTCGCCTAACGGAGTACAGGCCGTGAGCGCCGCGCTGGCGAGCGTGCCCTTGACCCGAATCCCGGTGGCCGACCGTCCCTATTTCCAGGCCGCGACCGCCTATGCGCTGGCCGGCGATCCCAACAAGGCGACGGCGATTCTCGCGCAGTTTCGCCGGGACGTTCCCGACACCAGCGTGTTGCGCCTTCAGGCGCCGGGCATTCACCGGACCCCCGGCGCCATCGCGCTCGCGCGCGGCGATGCCTAGACGGCGCTCTCGGAGTTCCGTCAAAGCGACGTCTGGTACGACGGCCTCCCGTCGAGCGAGTGCGCGCCCTGCATTCACGTCGCGTTGGGGCGTGCGTTTGATGCGGCCGCGCAGTCCGATTCGGCGATCGCGGAGTACGAGGCCTATATCGCAACGCCGTTTTGGGCAAAGCTCTTCGGCGGCGACGGCCCGGCGATCCAATTTGGCGACGCGATGGTGCTGGCCGCGATCCACAAGCGGTTAGGCGAGCTGTACGAGACCAAGGGCGACCGCGGGAAGGCGACATCGCACTACGCGGCGTTCATCCAGCTCTGGAAGAACGCGGACCCCGAGTTGCAGCCGCAGCTGGATGAGGTGCGGCGCCGGCTCGCCCGGTTAGGCGATACCGAGGCGAAGCGCCCGTAGCCGATGGAATCGCGACACATTTGTCACTCACACCTCGTCGATGGCCAGCCGTAATTACGTCACGTGACGGCAAGCGCCGTCACGTCAGGTAGACGTTCATCGGCGATGCCCTTTTCCGCAGCGGAGAGGGCAGGATACAAATCTGAGATCCAAGACGAGGGAACCATGCATATCACGAACAAGACAGTGCTCATCACCGGGGCGAATCGCGGGATCGGCAAAGCGCTCGTTGAGGAAGCGCTTCGACGCGGCGCAAAGACGGTCTACGCGGCAATGCGCAGCCCGGTCGAGCATGCCGACCATCGGGTAACGCCGCTCACGCTGGACGTGACGAACGCTGCGCAAATTCAGCGTGCCGTGGAGAAGGTCGAAGCTCTCGACATCCTGATCAACAACGCCGGCGTTGATCTTCACGACGACCTGAGCAATCGTGGCGGCATCGAGCGGCACCTCGCCGTCAATCTCTTCGGTACCTACGGCGTGACCGAAGCTTTTCTGCCGTTGGTCCGTGCGTCTCGGGGGTCCATCGCCAACGTGCTGTCGTTAGCCGGGTTGGCGAGTGTCCCGTTCAGTCCAGCCTATTCGCTGTCGAAGGCTGCGGCGTTCTCAATGACGCAATCGCTGCGTGCGCTGTGTGCCGGACAGGGCGTCAGCGTTCACGCTGTTTTGCCCGGTCCTGTCGACACCGACATGACGCAAAGCCTCGACATCCCAAAGGCGACGCCGGGTTCGGTCGCGCAGGCGATCTTCGACGGTCTGGAACGAGGAGAAGAAGAGATCTTTCCCGACAACATGTCGCGCTCGATTGCGGACCTCTGGCGCAACGGTATCGAGAAGGCGCTGGAGCGTCAGTTTCGCGGCTTCACACCCGAGAACGTGCGGAAGGGCGTGGCGGCCGCAGCATGAGGCGCCTAACGCTGGGCGAATCACGTACATCACGAGAGCACTCTACGCTGCGCCGTCGACCTCGCGGTCGACGGCGTCCATGCGCCATCATCAGCGCAGCTTCGTGGCCGGCACGTTTTGCCCGTTCTGGTGCAGCACCGCGGAGGTCACCTTCCCGTTCGCATCGAGCACGAACGAGAACTGCACGTCCGCTTCCTTGATGAAGAAGTCAGTCTCGGACATCGGCCACAAACGGTACGCCGGCTGATCGGTGGGATGCATGTAGAGGGCAGTGTCTTGCAGCGTGACCTCAATGGCAAGGTTCGGCGCGAGCCGATACGTGCCCACGCATCGGGCGAGCAGGTCGTGCGGCAACTCGATCGCCGTGTAGTGTTTGGGAGCGGGCGTGAGCGGGAGAGCCGGATCGAGCAAATGGAACCCGATGTCGTCCGCGCCCGCGCCACCGGTGTTGGTCATCACGATGACACCGGTTTTTCGCGATGGTTCGAATCCGATGAAGGTGCGATAGCCGCCCGTCCCGCCGTTGTGCCAGACGATGGTGTCGCTGCCGGCGTGCAGGGTGAGCCAGTTGAGCCCGATCATCATGTTCCCGGCGGGCGCACGCTCCTCGTGCGCGAACGCCATCGCGCGCTCGAGGGCGCCGCGTTCAGGGTGCAGGTTCGCGGCAAGAAACACGAGCATGTCGTTCGTCGTGGATCGGATTGCGCCGGCGCCGGCCATCGCCGGGATGTCCCAGTTCTCGACGACGTGACCGTCTTCGTCGTGGCCTAACGCGAGATGCGCCTTCATCCACGGGTCGAGCGTGATCGCTGTGTGCGTCATGCCAAGCGGCTGCCACACGCGTTCGCGCTCCATGTCTTCGTATGATTTGCGCGCGGCGTCGGCGAGCACATTTCCGAGGAGCCCGACACCGAGATTCGAGTACTCGAATTGCGCGCCCGGATCCCGCGTGAGCTGGTAGTGATCGAGAAAGTCATACATCTGCTGCACGGTGTAGTCGGCGTACGGATTGGCGGCGTCTCGTGGATGAAAGTTCGTTGGCATGCGCGGGAGGCCGGAGTTCTGCTCGGACAGATTGGCGAGCGTAATCACTTTGCCATCGCGCACAGGCAGATGGACCGACGCGGGGAGATACCGCTGCGCGGGATCGTCCAAGTGGACTTCACCTGCCTGCACCATCTCGGCGAGAACGGTCGAGGTGAACACCTTCGAGATCGACCCGATTTCGAATACGGTGTTGCCGTCGAGCGGCGGCTGGCCCGGGCCAGGATCGCCATATGCGACGACGCGCGATTTGCCGTCCGCATCGATCACACCCACGACGATGCCGGCGCTTCGCTTCTCGTCGACCCGTTGCTTGATGATCGCGAGAATTGCGCTGTCCGAGAATGCGACGTACGCCGGCGACGCGGCTGGCGTCGCGACGGGTACTTGGGCGCTCGCGACAGTGCCGAACGCGCCGGCGAGGAGTCCCAGTGTCATCAGGCGAGCAATGCGCATGGTCGCTTTGGCCGGAGGTTGTAGGTCCATTGAACTGCTCAAGATTCGAGTCGCGCGAGAAGTGCGGCAAGTTCGTCCCGCTTCGGTCGCAGATCACGCCGCACCGCCCGCATGTTGAGCGCGACGATCGCCCATCCGACGAGGGCGGCGGCGAGCACGTAGGCCGCCGTAAACCACGAAGCCGGGTGACTTCCGGCCACTAGCATCACCGCTCCTCCCGCGAGTGGGGTGACATACCACCAGACCACGCCTTCAAGGAGGGAAATCTGCACAGTCACGCGCCGCAGCTCGGCGCGCAATGTGTCAGCGACGGACAGCGATGGATCGGTCGCGCCTGGTCCACCAAGCCGCTGTGCGTGCCGGAGTCGGAAGGCTACCAGCACGAGACCGGCAAGGATGACTACGGCGCCGGCACGGGAGAGCCATGGCCCGCGGAACGCGGCCGGGATTATTACTGCTGCCACAATGACGCCCGCGATGACCTCGCCCCGGTCGCGCCATCGAAGCTGCCTGGTGAATCGTCTCGCCCCGCTTCGAACGAGGGTGAGAATATCCTCTTCTGACAGGGCGAGTTCGTCCAGGGCCGATTCGTTGCCACGGCTGGTCATGCGATCTCCTCGGCGAGCTGCCGCGTTAGGACTTTCTTGATCCGATGCAGCTTCACACCGACGTGATTTTCGCTGATACCGATCACCTCCGCCATCTCCCGGTACGTCCGCTCGTCGAGGTACATGGTGACCAGCATCCTGTCCACCACGTCGAGCTTTGCGATCGCCGCGTGAAGCTGCGTGAGCCGCTCCCGCTCATCCAGGTCGGCGCGCACGTCGGCCGCATCCTCCGTGTCCGCGTGTCCCTCATCGATCGGCATCTCGCGCCGCGCGGGATACTTGCGCGCGTAAGCGAGCGCGGTGTTGAGCGCGACCCGATACAGCCACGTGTGCGGTGACGATGCTCCCGCGAAGGACGGCAATGACTGCCACAGTTGAAGCAGGATGTCCTGCAAGAGGTCGCGCTGGTCCTCGTTCCGCGCGTACACGCGACAGATTCTGCGCAGGCGCTCCTCGTTTTCTCGCACCAAGGTCAGCATCTGGTGCTCGCGGTCTGTCGGCACAGCAGTACGACCCTCTGTTGGCTGTCTACTAGGTTAGTAGCGCGGATCGCTCGTTTCTTACAGTTGGCTCTGGGCGGCCGAGCGAGCGATGGTCCTAACGATGATCTCGTGGCAATTCCGGAACAACGCGCACGTGGTAGCCGCAGTATCAGGCCGCGACTGGGACGGATGGAAGCCGGCCGGCGGCGCCTTGCCGCGCGAACTGTTTGTCGCTACCTCTGAGGCGATTGCCGCCGCGTGCTGGGGAGTGATCGAGGCGGGCGTCCCTTTGTCTCCATGCCATGACGACACGCAACCATGCCGCGAGCGCTCTCCGGCGCTCGATTCGTTGGGTACCCATTCTCGCCGTCCTGATCGCCACGCTCGCGTGGCGCCCAACGGCGCGACCGTCTTACCTCTTCATGTGGGCCGGCGACTCGGCGCACAAAGCCAGCGACTTCCTCGCCGTGATCGATGCGACGCCGGGGTCGCCGCACTATGGTGCCGTGCTCACCATGCTGCCGACGGGAACCGCGGGCACACACCCGCACCATACAGAACAGGAAATGCCGGCCGACCGGCATCTCCTGGCTAACGGGTTCGTCGCCGGCACGAGCTACCTGTTCGACCTGACTGATCCGCTCCACCCGCGATTGCTGTCGTCGTTCGGCGACCTTGCGGGGTTGAGTCATCCGCACACGTACCTGCGACTCGCCAACAACGACGTGCTAACGACGTTCCAATACGCGGCTGACTCGTCGTCGGCACACGCGGCGATGACCGACGGTATGGCCATGGGTGGCCATCATTCGACGGGCGGCCTCGTCGAAATGGACGAGCGCGGTCGCGTGATCCGTGCCGCGCACGCGCGCGATACGACGGTCACGGACAGCCTGATCTATCCGTACAGCGTGCTCGCTCTGCCTAACGTGGACCGCGCGGTGTCGACGACGACCGACATGGATCCAGCCGATTCGGCGGCCACCGGACAGTGGATCCAGCTGTGGCGCCTCGAGGATCTCTCGCTGCTTCGCACGATCGCACTGCCGCCGGGACCGCGCGGCAAGGAGAACCAGTTTACGGGCGAGCCGCGCCTGCTGCCTGACGGAAAAAGCATCTATATCCACACGTTCAGTTGCGGCCTCTATTTGTTGCGTGGTGTCGAAAGGACGTCACCGACCGTGACGTTCGTGCACGGATTCGAGGGTACAGACTGCGGCGTGCCGCTCGTGGACGGCCATTATTGGTTGCAACCGGTGCCCGCTATGCACGGTCTCGTGTCGCTCGACATCAGCGACCCCGAGCATCCGCGACAGGTGTCGAGCGTGAGCGTGGGCGACGACGAGCGGCCGCACTGGATCGCGATCGACGCGACGGGCCGTCGCATCGTGATGAACTCGGGCGGATACGCGAAGGGCAATCGCCTGTTCATCGTGAACTTCGACCCGGCCACCGGAGCCCTGGCGATCGATCAGGCTTTTCACGACCCGGGCAGCACGCGGCCCGGCATCGATCTCTCGAACAGGAAGTGGCCTAACGGATTCGTGGGAACGGCGGCTCCGCACGGGACGGTGTTCTCCCGCTGACGGCGCTTGATTCGTTGCTACGTCGCCCGCATCGTGATCGCCGGGTCGATGCGCGCCGCCCGGAGCGCGGGCACCCAGCACGCGACGACCCCGATGAGCGCCATGAGCGCCGCCACTCCCACGAACGTCACCGGGTCGTGCGGCGCCACGCCAAACAGCAGCCCGCGCATCACGCCCACGACGAGGAATCCGCCGCCAACGCCTAACGCTAAGCCCGAGGCGAGCAACACGCCGCCCTCGCCCAGGATCATCCGCTGCACGCGTGCGCTGTCGGCGCCCAAACTCATGCGGATGCCGATTTCGTTCGTGCGCGCACTCACCGAGAAGGCCAGCACGCCCGCGATCCCCACCGCCGCGATGACCACCGCCATCATTCCGAATGATGTGATGAGCACGGCGTTGAGCCGCCGCGGCGACACACTCTCATCCTTGATCTGCGCGACAGTCATCAGGTGCTCGATCGGCGTCGCGGGTGCGATGCGCCGCGCGATGCTGGTCGCCTGCGCGGTGAGCGCGGACACGTTGCTGTCGGCGCGAATCACCACCGTGCCGCCGATCGCCAGCTCCTGCGCGTACGGCATGAACATCGCGCCACGCGGCAGTGCGTCCAATCCGCCATCCTGCGTGTTGCCCACTACGCCGACAACGGTGCGCCAGTCGCCGCTGATCGGCGTGAAGCGCAGCACGTCGCCGGTCCACGCGATGCGCTTGCCAATCGGATCGTCGTGCGGGAACAGCCGGCGAGCCAGCGTTTGATTGATGATCACCACGCGGCCGGCGCCGGCGCGGTCCGTCGCCTCGAAGTTGCGTCCTTCGACTAACGGAATGCCCGCGGCGTGGAAATAGCCCGGGTCCGCCGTGCGATAGTCGGCGCGCGGCATGGCCTCACCGACGCCGAGTGACTTGCCTTCCACTTTCACGTCGAACTGGATCTCACTGGCTTCGAGCGGCATGACCGAACCGACGCCGGCCCCGACGACGCCGGGGATCGCCATGGCGTCTTGCTCGATCCGCTCGTAATCCTGCTTCGCCGCGGCGTCCGCCTCGCGCACGTCGGCGCCGCTTGAGACCTTGGCGCTCGGCAACAGCTGCAACTGGATCGACAGCACCTGCTCGGTCTTGCGGCCGGTGTCGACGTCCGAGAGCTGCATCATGGTGCGGGTAAGCAAGCCTGCGCCGGCGAGGAGCACCACCGACACCGCGATCTGCGCCACCACGAGCGCGCGCTGCAAGCGCTGCCTGCTGAGGCTGCCCGTTCTCCGCGTGCCCGCGGAGATCCACGACGCGAACATGCCCTCTCGCGGGAGCGACGCGACAAACGACAGCAACAGCGCGACGCCGACAGTGAGGACGAGCGTGAACGAGAGCACCACGGTGTCGAGGTGAATGTCATCCGCGCGCGGCGAGAATCGGGCGGCGAATATGGTCAACAGCTTCACGCCACCGACGGCGATGAAAATGCCGGCCGCGGCTCCGAGGAACGCGAGCACCAGGTTCTCGGTCAGCAGGAGGCGGCGCAACCGCAGGACGCCGGCGCCGAGTGCCGCGCGGACGACCAGCTCCTGCTCGCGGCGTACGCCGCGCATGAGCGTCAGATTGACGACGTTGGCGGTGGAGATGATCATCACGAACGCCGCCGCCGCCATGAGCAGCCACAGCGTTAGGCGCGCGCGCTCGCCGATCGCATCCTTGAAGGGCAGGACCGAGACGCGAAAGTGCGATCCCGGGTCATATGAGTCCTTGTAGTCGCGCTGCATGCGCGCGTACACCGTTCCGACCTGGGCGCGCGCCTCGTCGACCGTGGCGCCCGGCGCCAGCCGCCCCACGATTTCCGTCATGCGGTGCGTGCGTCCCAATACCATCGTCGCGCTCAGATGGTGCGGGCTCACCACCATGTTGAGCAGCGCGTCCGCCTGGCTGGGGAAATACGGCGCGGCCTGGACGACGCCGATGACCGTCGCCGATCCGGCCTCGAGATGCACCTGCTTGCCGACGATGGTCGGGTCGCCGCGGAACCGGCTGCGCCAGAACTGTTCCGTTAGGACCATCACGGGCGGCACGCCGGGCCCATCGTCGCTCGCCTTCGTGAGGCGGCCCAGAATGGCGTGCAGCCCCATCACGTCGAAGAAGTTGCCGGTGACGAGCCCCACCTGGATGCGCGCCGAGGGCGCGTACTGGTCGCCCTGCAGGATGAGCGCCCACGGCGAGAACTCGGCGATGCCGCCTAACGCAGGCACGCCGGCGCGGAAGTCGCGCACCTCGGGCACCGAGAACGCGATGTCCTGTCCGGCGGGGCCGTCGATCGATTGACGGAGATACAGCAGGCGGTCGCCGTCGCGGTTGGGCAGGGGCTTGAGCAGCACGCCGCGGACGACGCTGAAAATCGCGGTGTTGGCGCCGATGCCCAACGCCAGCGTGATCACCACCACCGCGGTGAACGCCGGGCTGTGGCGCAGCGACTTGAGCGCGTAGCGGAGATCGGACACGATGCTCTCGAGCCACGGAATCCCGCGTTGCGCGCGGACGGCTTCGGCGGCGATCGTGAGGCCGCCCGATGCCATCAGCGCACGCCGCCGCGCATCGTTAGGCGAGAGCCCGCGCCGCACGTACTCGGCGGTCTCCAGGTCGAGGTGCGCCTGCAGCTCGTCGCGCAGATCCTCATCGCGGCGATGTCCGGTGAAGACGCCCGCCAGACGGGCGAGCCACGCGCGGACGTGTCTCATGGTGCCTCCCCTTCGCGTCGCGGCGCGAGAAAAGCCGCGATCAGATCCGCCGTGCGGTGCCAATCGCGCGTCTCGCGTGCCAGTTGTTTGCGTCCGACTGCGGTGAGCGTGTAGTACTTCGCGCGGCGGTTGTTCTCGGACTGGCGCCACTCGGCTGTGATGCATCCCTCCTGCTCGAGCTTGAGGAGCGCGGGATACAGCGTGCCGTAGTTGAGCGTGAGGCGGCCCTTGCTCGTTTCCTCGATGCGGCGCGCCACCCCGTACCCGTGCAGCGGGCCCAAGACCTCGAGGGTCGTGAGAATCATCAGGGCGAGCGTTCCCTGTTGTACTTCGAGCTTGTCCGCCATGGGTCGTCCTATGGGATTCCAACATGACGGTACGCCAGCCTGTTTGGTTTCGCAAGGGACCGTGAGCGGCGCGGCGCTATCTTTCAGTGCGCCTACACGGGGTCGACCATGCCAATGCAAGCAGCCGTGATCCTCAGGCGCTTCGAGCAGCCCGACGAAGTGCGTGAAATGGTGAAGGGCCGGTTCGAGCTCGTGCGGATCGGCGGGATGACCATCGGCCGAGCGACGTACGAGCCCGGATGGCGATGGTCGGAGCACGTTGGGCCGTCCATTGGGCAGACCCGATGCTCGGTCGAGCACGTCGGGTTGGTCATCGCGGGTACGGCGACCGCGGCGTTCGGAGACGGCCGGGTGATCGAGCTGCGCGCGGGGGAGTTGTTCTACATCCCGCCCGATCCGCACGACAGCTGGGTGGTCGGCGACGTGCCCTATGTCTCCTTGCACTTCCTGGGCGCCGATCGCTACGCGCGGTAGACCGCGCCGCCTCGCGTCACGACGGACGGACGCCCCGGCTGCCTAACGCAGCATATCCGGCGCGCGCCTCGAACGCGGCCGCGGCCGACCGGTGCTGCTCGGCGCATCGCTCGAGCAGGCGCACGAACGCCGGCGCCCCGCGCAACGCGTCGAACCACGCGTCGCGCTCGAGCACCGGATGGCAGAAGAATCCGTCGGCCACGACGCCCTCGAGCAGCTCCAGTGCCCGGTGCGCGTCGCCGTGCTTCGCGACGTGACGCGCCACGTAGAACCGTCCTTCGGGATCTCGAAAATCCGGCGACAACATGCGCTGGATTTCCTCGACGCTCTCCGACAGTCGCCCTTCGATCGACAAGCGAAGTGCTGACGCCAGATGCCGGCGACGCTCCGGCATCTTCTGCTCCATCTCGCACAGGCCCGGCAGCGCCTCCTCACCGCGACCCAGCGCGATGAGCGCGGCGGGCACGATGTACGGGAATTCGACCACGGACAACGGCGCCAGCCGCTCGTAGTCTCCCAGCATGAACCACGTGTGCATCACGCTCGTGTTGATGCGCGGATCCAATCGGCGCGCACGCTCGTGCGCCGCGATCGACGCGTCGAGCAGCCCGCAATACCGGCACGCGGTGACCAGACCGGCCATGATCTCGGGGTCGGCGATCCGCGCCCGGCTCACCAGCCGCACCATGGCGTCGTGCGCGCGGCCCAGGTCGGCCTCGAGTTGGGCGTAGTGCTTGTGCGCCACCGCGAGATCCGGATTCAGCTCCAGCGCCCGCTGAAACGCCAACTCGGCTCGCGTTAGGCCGCCGTCGCGAGCGCCCTCGATGTACTTGGACTGGACGTGGTACATCCTGCCTAACTTTGCCCACCCCGGCGCGAACCGCGGGTCCTGCGCGACGCACCCCTCGTAGAGCTCGCGCGCCACGTCCCACCGCGTGCGATCGACACTCAGCTGGTTGCCGCGCAAGAAGCTGTCGTAAGCCGCTTTGCTCGCGGGCACGTCGGCCGATCGGCGCCGGCGGTCGCGCGCGCTGAGCGGGACGGAGAGCGACTCGAGAATGCCCTGCGCCAATTCATCCTGCAGTTGGAAGAGGTCGCCCACCGGCGCCTGAGCGGTGTGTGTCCACAGCAGCGTGCCCGATGACACTTCCGTGAGCTGCACGTGCACGCGCACGCCGTTGGCCGCTCGCAAGAGCGTCCCCGTCATGATCACATCGACGTCTGTTTCTGTGCCGATCGCGTGCGTGTCCGCGGCGGCTCCAGCGTAGCGCGCGGCGACGAGGCTCGATCGCACCACGAGCGACTCGAGCCCGGACAGCGAGCCTGTTACCGCGTCAGGAAGACTGAATGCGAGATACGCCGTCTCGGGATCGTCGCGCAGCACGCGAAACGGAAGGACGATGATCCGCGTGAGCGACGATTGCGCCTCAGTCGCGGGCGCCGAAACCGATGCGAGAAACCGGTAGCCGCGCCGCGGCAGTGTCTCGACGAAACGCGGTGCATCCGCGTCGTCGCCCAATGCCTCGCGAATCTGACGAATGCAAAAGTTGAGGCCCTGATCGAACTCGACGTGCGTGCCCGCACCCCACACCTGCTCTCGGATTTCAGCGCGGGTGACAATGGCGCCGGCGCGACCCACCAGCAGCGCCAGCACCTTGAATGGCTGCGGCGGCAGCGGCACTCGCTCGCCCTGACGAAGCAACTCGGCCGATTCCGGGTCGATCTCGAAAACTCCGAAGCGCTGTAGCGGCACGGTGGACTTTCGAACCCGAACTGGGTTCCGAGCGGGACGAGGCCGGGAGGGTAGGGGCGTACTCAGCGAACACTCATTGAATGCTCAGCGAACATCCAATGTCGGCGAACAGCCGGCAGGCGCACTATACTCGCGGCCGCCTGGGGAAGCCAGCCCGGGCCAAACGCGAACCCTGTTCCGGAGTCAGCCATGCGCCTAACCGCCGGTTCTCCCGCGCCGCTCTTCACCGGCGAATCGCTGGGCGGTCGGAGCGTGTCGCTCGAACAGCTTCGCGGGCGTCCGCTACTGCTCAAGTTCTACCGCTTTGCGACGTGCCCGGTGTGCAACCTCCACATGCACAAGTTCATCGCGGACCATCGCATGGTATCGGCAACGGGCCTCACCACGGTCGTGTTCTATCACTCGCCCGCCGAAAAACTGGCCATGGCGCAGCGCGAAGCGGCACCGTTCGACCTCATTCCCGACCCGAACAAGGTGGTGTTCAGGGCCTACGGCGTGGAGCGCGGACTTCGTGGGATGGTCTCGCCGGCGGTCATGCGCGACTACGTCAAAGCACTCGCAGCGGGCTATCCGGCCGGGATGTTCACGCAGGACGGGGGCATCACGAGCAATCCGGCTGACTTCATTGTCGACGCCAACGGCCGGATTGCCTATGCGCACTATGGCTCGCAGTACGCCGATTCGCTCACCGCGCCCGAAGTTGTGGAGGTCTGGCGCGGATTGCAGTCCAAGGCGGCCAAACGTTCCGAATTGTTCATGGCCGCGCGCTGATCCGGTTTTCTGTCGGTCTACCTGTCCGTTCACTTCAACGCATCGAGGAGATCCGAACATGCCGCTCACGATTGGCGACAACGCGCCCAACTTCACCGCCGACACCACCCAGGGCCGCCTCAACTTCCACGAATGGCTCGGCGATTCCTGGGGAGTGTTGTTCTCACACCCCAAGGACTTCACACCCGTTTGCACCACGGAACTGGGCTACATGGCCAAGGTGAAGCCCGAGTTTGACCGACGCGGCGTCAAGATCATGGCGTTGAGCGTCGACCCGGTCAGTTCGCACCAGGGATGGTCCAAGGACATCGCTGAAACCCAGGGGACGGCGCCCAATTACCCGATCGTTGGAGACACCGACCTCGCTGTGTCGAAGCTCTACGGCATGTTGCCCGCGTCAACCAACGGCACGAGCGATGGACGCACCGCCGCGGACAATCAGACCGTGCGCTGCGTGTTCGTGGTCGGTCCGGACAAGAAGGTCAAGCTCGTGATCATCTATCCGATGTCGACCGGCCGGAACTTCGACGAGGTGCTGCGCGTGGTGGATTCGCTGCAGCTCACCGCGCGGCACAAGGTGTCGACTCCGGCACAGTGGACGCCGGGCGGCGAGGTGATCATCTCCGGCGCCGTGACCGATGAGGAAGCGCGCAAGGCGTACCCGGAAGGTTGGCGCACGCCGAAGCCGTACATG
>JACZCX010149170.1_pt1 | contig 14350 bp, 10 predicted proteins | sample 8641831 | NCBI WGS metagenome assembly JACZCX01 (sample SAMN15324608, study PRJNA640507) | soil metagenome | isolation source: intercropping sugarcane | place: China: Luxin town, Laibin City, Guangxi Province | collected 2019-07-25 | depth 10cm m
CTCAGGTAGGATTCGAACCTACAACCCTTCGGTTAACAGCCGAATGCTCTACCGTTGAGCTACTGAGGAGCATTGCGCCCCGCATTGCACAGCTTGTCTCATGCAAGGTGGGCCTCACCCATTAAAGCATATGCCCCAGCGTGATTTCTGATAGACTGCCGTCGAGGAGCCGCATCGTATGAAGCGCAGAGAACTCTTAGCAGGTGCGCTCGGTGCGTCCCTGGTCAAGTATGCGCGTGCGGCAAAACCTGCCGAAGGGCAGGAACTGATCGGGCGAACAGCGCCCGCCCTCCAACTGAGCCATTGGCTGCACTCCCCGCCTATCGACATGGCGGACCTGCGCGGCAAAGTGGTGCTTCTTCGCTGGTGGACGCAGGGCTGTCCGTTTTGTGAAGCCACCGCGCCCGCCTTGCGCAAACTGCAAGCCGAATATGGCCCGCGTGGGCTGGTGGTGCTCGGCATTTACCATCCCAAACCGCCCGGCGATTGGAGCATGACGACACTCGAAAAAGCCGCCAAAGAGAAAGAGTTCACCTTCCCTGTGGCTCTGGATGGCGATTGGAGCGCGCTGAAGCGTTGGTGGTTGCAGCGCGACCGCGCCTTTACGTCCGTCTCCTTTGTGGTAGATCGCAGCGGAGTGATTCGCTACGTCCACCCGGGCGGTGAGTTCCACGAGGGCAACCAGGGCGGCATGCCAACTCACGAGGCCTGCCGCAGAGATTATCGCGCGATCGATGCGGAAATCGCTGCGCTGCTCAATCGGACTTGACGAGACTGGCTTCCGCCTCCGGTTCGTTGAGGCGGCTATGCTTCTTGCTGTACAGGAAATAAATAGCTAACCCGGCGATCATCCAGACAAAAGCCGTAAGCTGCGGGCGATGATCGAGGGCTACGGTCATCCCGCCGCACACGAGCACGCCCAGGATGGGTACCAGCGGCACGAATGGCGTCCGGAACGGCCGCTTCAGATTGGGCTGTGAGCGGCGCATAATCCAAACCCCGATACACACCAGACAGAACGCGAACAGCGTGCCGATTGAAGTAAGGTCACCCGCCAACGAACCCGGAATAAAGCCGGCGAATGCGCTCACAAAGAAAAACAGAAGAGCGTTGCACTTATACGGCGTGCAGAACTTCGGGTGAACGTCGGAGAACAGTTTCGGCAGCAGGCCGTCATTCGCCATCGAATAGAAGACGCGACTCTGGCCAAGCAGCATGACCAGAATGACCGAGGAAAAGCCCGCGAGGATGGCGACTGTAATCGCGGTGGCGAGCCAACCATAGCCAGGCATATAGTGCTGGACGGCGTAGGCGACGGACGCCTCTTTACCCGCGATCTTGAATTCCTGCCAATTGCACACGCCCGTAAGCACATAACTAAAGAGGACGTAGAGAATCGTGCAGACGGCAAGCGATCCAAGAATGCCCCGCGGCATATCGCGCCCGGGATTTTTCGTTTCCTGCGCGGCGGTCGATACCGCATCGAAGCCGATAAACGCAAAGAAAACAATTCCGGCGCCGCCAAGTACACCGCCCCAACCATGCTTGAACAAGCCCTCGTGGCCGGGAATGGTGGCGGGCACCACATAGGGCGATAGATTTGCCTTATTGATGAACTGCCAGCCCACCGCGATGAATGCGATCACGATGGTCACCTTGACGGCGACGATGATGTTATTCACTGTCGCCGATTCTTCTATCCCTTTAATAAGGAGCAGCGTCAAGATCGCGAGAATGATCAAGGCCGGCGCGTTGAAAATTCCGTGAACTCCGGAAGGGGAAACCTCCATTGGCGAGTGGCACCACTGAAACGGTATCCGGCCGCCAAAAAGATTATTCAGGTACTCGCTCCAGCCGATCGATACCGTGGCGGCGCCCAGCGCATATTCGAGCACCAGCGCCCACCCGATGATCCAGGCGACGAACTCGCCCATGGTCGTGTACGCATAGGTATAAGCGCTGCCGGCAATGGGAATCATGGCGGCAAATTCCGAGTAGCACAAGCCGGCAAAGACGCAGCCGATAGCGCCGACTACAAAAGACAACGTCACTGCGGGACCCGCGGCCTCGGCCGAAGCGGCGGCGGTCCGGATAAACAGGCCCGCTCCGATGATCGCGCCGATACCGAGCGCCACCAGATTGGTCGCCGTCAGTGTGCGTTTCAGGTTATTGTGGCGAACCTGCTCGAGCAGCGCGTCCAGCGGCTTCGTCCGAAAAATGCTCATGAATTTACCGTTACGGTAGCACAAGTTCGGCCTAAGCAGGCACAAAACCGGCAATGGCCAGACGGCTGACGCGTGGGCCTGGCAGAATGATGCCCGCCAGATTCAGCGGATCGGTATTGGCGACGGTAACCGCCGGATTTCGCTCCGGCTCCCGACGTAGGGAGCGCAGCAGATCCAATGCTTCTGGCCGCGCGAATTGCTCGCCGGTAAAACCGGATACAAAGCGGCCGCCGCGAATTTCGCCGCGCGCTTCCAATTTGCGCAACGCCGGAAGCAACTCGCGCCACGGCGGAGCCAGCGTTTCGCGCACCAGCAGGTCTCGCAGCAGCACGCCCCAGCGAAGCAGCAATTGTTTTGCAAACCGCTCGATGCGATCTTCCTTGGGAATGGCCGGTGAAGTGTGGCGCAGCAATGCCCAGCGGCCGGCCGAATGGCGCGGGCGTTTCTGCCCAGCGCGCCCTTCACCGCGCCGCCGTTTGGGATCTACCAGCGCGCGCAAGTTATCGAATCCATCGGCGGTTACCAGACCGCCCGCAAGCAGTTCCCACAGACCGTCTTCTACTTCGCTCGCCAATCTACCCGTGTGCCGGACCAGATCCACAAAGAAGCTGGCGCCGTGTTGAGACAGCGCTGCCAGCACTTCGCGCGCCGGATGCGACAACGCGGATTCGTCGGGCGACGGCGCAGCCGGCATTAGCCAGCCGGCGTCTTCGCGCAAAAACAAGGCGATCGGAGCGATGCGAGTTGGTCGGACGCGGCGATTCTCCGCTAAAGCCGGATGCGGCGATCCGCGCGCCCACATCACTTCGCCCGAAAAACAGAGTTCGTCCAGAAACTCGGGATCGTACTTGGCGATTCGCTGCGTCAGGATGTCTTTTTCCCAGGCGGCAGCCGGAATTTCATAACCCTGAAGCTGGCGGATGACATGCAGCAGGCCGTCTGCGCCGTGCAATCTCGCGCCCGGTGAAACATGCTGCCACGTCTGTAAAAAGCGTTCGAAGTCGAGCGCCGTTACCGGCTCGATTTCGCGGCGCAGCTTACCAAGCGTGGCGCGGTGGATACGGGCGAGAATGCGCCGGTTGCACCACTCGATCTCTCCGTCTTTGTTGCGGAAATGGCCGCGGAAAATTTGGCCGATCCCCTCCAGGCGCGCCAGTGCGGTATCGATTTCTTCAATCGGAAATGCCAGTTTTGCCGCAAGCTCATGTGCCGTATGCGGTCCAATGGAATCCATCCAGCCCATGAGAACAGCGTCCATGTCGTCGGCAACATCGGTACATTCAGTTGCAACCCAGAAGCTCACGCCCTGGCGGACGAGAGTCGAGGCGCGCCCAGTGGCCGCTAATTCTTCATAAAAGGCTTGCCACTCTTCCGCGGGAGGCATTCGGACCAGCGTTAATAGCGCATCGTGCAGTTCATCGGCATCGCGTACTTCGGGCCACGATTCGAGAGCGATTTGATCGATGACCGCGGGATCGAGCACGCCTTCGCCGGTGACATCGGACCCGAGCGTTTGCCGCAACTGCACCGCACGCGTGCGCCGCTCTTCCAGCGGAGCGTCGTCCAGAAACGCATACGGATTGGCGTTGATAATTTCGTGCGAGAACTGAGAAGGTTCTACCGTATCGATCGCAACCTTGCGGATGCGGCCTTCTTCGATTGCAGTGAGGATTTCCTGAAGGCCCGTCAGATCCATCGCTTCATGCAGGCAATTTTCGATCGTCTCGCGAACCAGCGGGTGATCGGGAATGCGCGGCGGCCCGGTGAGATTCTCGGCGCAGGCCACCTGATCTGGGAATACGGACGCGAGCAGATCGTCCGAGCGCATGCGCTGCAGCGGAGCCGGTACACGGCGGCCGCCGCTAAAGCGCAGAACAGTCAGCGCGCGCGTAGCGTTCCAACGCCAGCGGGCGCCGAACATCGGAGCATCCAATAAGGCTTGGCGCAAAACATCTTCCACGGTGGAAGATTTCAGAAACGCGAACACTAGCTCCAGAGGAAACGAATGCTGCTCGGTCAACGAGAGCACCAGCCCGTTATCGGTAGCGGCGGCCTGCAATTCAAAATTGAAATTACGGCAGAATCGCTTGCGCAGTGCCAATCCCCAAGCCCGCGTGATGCGCGAACCAAAAGGTGCATGCAGCACAAATTGCATACCGCCTGCCTGATCGAAGAAGCGCTCGGCCACTACGGTGGTTTGAGTCGGCAATACACCTAGGCCTGCGACGCCGGCGTGCACATAAGCCGCCGTCTGGATTGCGCCGCCTTCATCGAGCCCGCATTCGTACATCAGAAACGCCGGTGCCGGTTCTTGCGAGGCGGCGATGCGCTCGCGCAGACTCGCCACTTCTGCCGAAAGCTCTCGGGATCGCCCGGGAGCTTCGCCAAGCCAGAAAGGAATGGATGGCGCTGCGCCATGGGCGTCATGCACGCGCACGCGGCCGGGCTCCACTCGTTTGATGCGCCAAGATTGCGTGCCAAGAAGAAAGACATCGCCCACCAGGCTTTCGATGGCGAAGTCTTCATCGAGCGTTCCGACCGTTTTGTTGTCCGGCTCGGCGACAACGGTGTAATTGGCGTTTTCCGGGATCGCGCCGCCGGAGGTAATAGCGGCGAGACGAGCGCCGCGGCGGCCTTTCACGCGTCCATTCACGCGATCGCGATGCAGCAAAGTGCCGCTTCGCCCGCGCGGCGTCGTGATGCCTTCGGAAAGCATCTCGATGACCTCGTCAAAATCTTTTCTGGGCAGATTGCGATATGGATACGCCGAGCGCATCAGCGCATACAGATCGTCCTCTTTCCAGGATTCTGCGGCAGCGGTTGCGACGATTTGCTGCGCCAAAATATCCAGCGCGTTTTCCGGGATTTCAATGCGCTCCAACTCGCCTTTACGAAAGGCCGAAAGAATAGCGGCGCACTCAATCAGCTCGTCTCGCGTCGTAGGGAAAAAACGTCCTTTCGGCAGCGCGCCCACCCAGTGGCCGGCGCGGCCCATCCGCTGCAGAGCCACCGCGATGGAGCGCGGCGTGCCGATCTGGCAGGCCAGATCGACGTTGCCGATATCGATTCCCAGTTCCAGTGAAGCGGTAGCAATAACGGCTCGTAGCTGGCCAGTTTTCAAGCGCGTTTCCACATCGAGCCGGATCTGGCGCGCCAAGCTGCCGTGATGCGGAAACACCACATCTTTCCCCAGCCGCTCTTCGAGTGCATGAGCGACGCGTTCGGACAACCGTCGGGTGTTGACGAAAACCAGGGTAGAGCGATGGCTCAGGATCAATTCGGCCAAACGGTCATAGATCTCGTCCCACATTTCCGTGCTGGCAATGGAACTGAGTGGATCACGGGGAATTTCCACGGCCAAGTCCATTGCGCGCCGATGCCCCATGTCCACGATGTGTGTGGAAGGGCCAAGCATCCGGCCGACTTCCTCGATTGGCTTCACCGTCGCGGAGAGGCCAATGCGTTGCAAGCGCCTGCCAGCCAGCGCGTCCAGCCGCGCGAGCGAAAGCGCAAGATGGGAGCCGCGCTTGTCGTCCGCCATCGCGTGAATCTCATCCACAATCACTGTAGTGGCCCTTGCCAGCATCTTCCGCGATTGCTCCGCGGTCAAAAGAATAAACAAAGATTCCGGCGTGGTCACCAGAACATGCGGCGGTTTTTTGAGCATGCGCGTCCGCTCCGGCATGGGCGTATCGCCAGTCCGGACAGCCGTGCGAATGTGCTGAAGCAGAACCCCTTCTTCTCCGGCGAGCCGCGCAATTTCGCTCAGCGGAATTTCGAGATTCTTATGTCCGTCGTTGCTCAACGCCTTAAGCGGTGAAACGTAGATAACTTGGGTTTCGTCCGCCAGAGTATGCGAGCGCGCCGCGCGCACCAGGCGGTCCAGACAAATCAGGAATGCCGCGAGAGTTTTACCCGAACCTGTGGGCGAGGAGATAAGCGTATCGCGCCCCGTTGCGATTTCTGGCCAGCCGAGAATCTGCGGTTCCGTGGGTTTGCCGAATCTTTCGGTGAACCAGCGTTGGACAATAGAATCGAAACTGGAGAGCGCCATGGAATTCGCCTGCTACCAGGATCGCAAGCCCCGATGATTACTTCCGGGTTCCGGCGCGCGGCCGCCCTTGCTACCTTGGTTGCCGGAGGATTCCTATGGTAACCCTTGCGGATGCAAGAAGAATTATTGCAGCTGGAGAAAAGAAGGCGCAAGAGATCGGGCAGCCGATGAACATTGCGGTTGTCGATGCCGGCGGCAATCTGGTAGCGCATGTGCGCATGGATAACGCCTGGATTGGAAGCGTGGATATTTCAATTAATAAAGCCTGGACCGCGCGGGCTTTCGACATCACGACTCAGGACCTGGGAAAAAACAGCCAGTCGGGAGATCAGTTCTTCGGAATTCATGCCTCGAATCATGGCCGGGTGATGATTTTCGCTGGCGGTGTTCCGCTCAAAAAAGGAGACCAGGTCGTAGGCGGCGTGGGCGTGAGCGGCGGGTCGGGGAAACAGGATCAGGCAGTCGCCGAAGCGGCGGCGGCAGCATTCTAAACCACCGGAATGCGCAGGGTGATTCTTCTTCTCGCGAGTTGCGTCACCCTGCTTCTGGCAGCGGGCGGCGATCGCATTGCCCTCGATTCCATCAGCGCGGATGAGCTGAAGGGCGACTTATCGTTTCTCGCATCGGATACTCTACGCGGGCGATTTACTCCTTCACCCGAACTCGACGTGGCGGCGGAATTTATTGCGTCGAAATTTCGAGCTGCCGGACTCGAGCCAGGCGGAAACCACGAGTATTTTCAAACCGCCGAGATGATCAGCAGACAAGTTTCGACAGCTCTTTCGGCGTTACACGTAAATGTTGGAAGCGTGTCGGTTCTTGCGCCGGCCGAAGCAATTGAGGTTAGAGAACAAAGTTCTGCCGCTCATATTCTGCGCGCCCCGGTTATCGTGGTTGCGCCAGAGGACGGCGATCAGTTGGACGAAGCCAGCGTAAAAGGCAAAGTCGTGATGGTCGCACAGCCTGAATTCGATCGTTTGACCGACCGCCAAAAAGAGGGACTGCGGGCGCTTCATCGGATGGTTGTTTCGTCCGACGCGCTTCTCGAAGTGAGAGTTGTCCAAAAGAAGCCGCCTGCCGCGCAACCGCGTCTTCTTTCTCTCTCGCAAGCCCAGGAGCGGCGAGTGCCGGAGATTGCCGTCACCAGCGAGCGCCTCTGGAACATGCTGACGCGATCCAAAACGGCGCCGCCGCGTATGACTCTCTCCGTTCGTCTGGGCGCTCCGAACGACCGCAAAGTCGTCCTCAAAAACGTAATAGGCATTTTGCGCGGGTCGGACCCCGTGCTGAAGAATACCTGCGTGCTCCTGACGGCGCACTACGACCATATCGGAACGGCCGATACAGCCGGCCCGTTTGCCGTGAGCCAGCCGAAGAAGGACGCGAGCGACCGTATTTATAACGGCGCCAATGACGATGGCAGCGGCACGGTTTCCGTGATCGAGATTGCGCGCGCCATCGCGCGCTTGAATCCGCGCCCCCGCCGGTCGATCGTGTTTATGACGTTTTTCGGCGAAGAATTGGGAGAAGTGGGCGCCAAATTTTACGCAAGCCATCCGATTTTTCCGCCCGATAAAACCGTGGCGGATCTGAACCTGGAACAATTGGGACGGACCGATTCCACCACCGGGCCACAGGTAGGGACGGTAACCATGACCGGCTATCAATACTCCGATCTCGCGAAATTCCTCGAGCAGGCCGGCAGCGAGACCGGAATCAAGATCTACGAAGACCAGGACGCCAGCGACGAATATTTCGTGCGCAGCGACAATGAAGCGCTGGCCAAGATTGGAATACCGGCCCATACCATCGCCGTCGCATACGAGTTCCCCGACTATCATGCCGTGGGCGACGAATGGCAGAAGATCGACTACGACAACATGGCCAAAGTGGACCGCATGCTCGCGCTTGCTGTATGGAACCTTGCCAATAGCGCCGCGGCTCCCCAGTGGAATGCGGATAATCCGAAGGCGGCGCCATACCGCAAAGTCCGCGGGAACATTCAGTAGCCACGCTGCGTACTGTTAGCCAAGAGCATATGTTCACCTTTTTACTCTGGTGCCTGTTGTTCCTGATATCATGGCCGCTCGCCCTGGCGGCGCTGGTTCTTTATCCGCTTGTGTGGCTGATTTTGCTGCCTTTCAAGCTGATCGGAATTGCCGTCCATGGTGTGCTACAGCTCGTCTGGGCCATCGTGTCTCTGCCGGCGCGCCTGATCCGCGCTGTCGCGTAAGCCGGGTCCGGTCCCTCAACTGGGGCGGCATGTCATCATGGCAGGGACCTGATCATGTTTGTCGTCACCAGTCTTCCTGTCGCAATCCTGTTCTGCGTTATCACCATGTTGGGCTGGGGCTCCTGGGCCAACACACAAAAACTTTCCGGTAAAGACAAATGGCGGTTTGAGCTGTACTACTGGGATTACGCGATTGGTGTGTTTCTCTTGAGCCTTGTGTTTGCGCACACACTCGGCAGCTTCGGATCGGCTGGCATGGGCGCGGTCGAAAACATGCATAGCGCCGCATTGCGCTTCGTGATTCCCGCGGTGATAAGCGGCGCTATTTTCAACCTGGCCAACATTCTGCTCGTGGTCGGAATTGACGCCGCTGGGATGACCGTTGCCTTCCCCGTCGGCGTGGGCCTCGCACTAGTGATCGGAACCGTCGAGAGCTATATCGAAACGCCGAAAGGTAACCCGGTGTTGCTGTTCGTTGGCGTTGGGTTGATCCTATTCGCTATGGTGATGTCTGCGCTCGCCTATAGCAAGCTGCCGCCCGTGTCCGGCCGGCGCCCCTTGCGCGGGCTGCTTTTCTCGGCGCTCGCCGGTTGCATCATGGGCTCGTTCTATCCGCAGCTGATGCGATCGATTTCTCCCGATTTCAGCACCGCCCCGATTCAACCCGGCATGCTGACGCCGTATGTCGCGCTCGTGTTTTTTGCCGTTGGCGTGCTCGCCAGCAATCTCGTGGTGAACACAATTTTCATGCGAGCCGGCGGCGTGACATATCGGGACTACTTCCGCGGGAGCTTCAAATTGCATCTCATCGGCGTGTTGGGCGGCGCCATCTGGATGATCGCGCTCAGTTTTAACGTAATCGCCTCCGCCGTGGCTGGACCGGCCATTTCCTATGCCTTGGGGCAGGGCGCGACTCTAATTGCCGCGATCTGGGGAGTGCTGATCTGGTGCGAATTGGAAGCAGGGCCGAAGAGCACAGGCCGGTATGTCGGACTGATGTTTGCAGGCTATGCGGCTGGCCTGTTGTTAATTGGGATGGCAACCATACAACCATGAGAGATTAGCTCCAATAGGGCACAATGAAGTTATGCCCTTGCCGTCTAACGAGGAGTTTTACCGAATCCAAAAACTCCCGCCTTATGTCTTCGCCGTGATCAACGAAATGCGGGACAAGGCGCGCGCGGCGGGAATCGACATCGTAGACATGGGAATGGGTAATCCGGATGGCCCCTCTCCGGAACCGGTCGTCGAGAGGATGATCGAAGAAGTCCGTAACCCGTTGAATCACCGGTATTCCGTGTCCCGTGGGATAGCTCCGCTGCGTGAGGCAATCGTGGAGCGGTATGCCCAACAATACGGCGTCGCTCTGGATGCCGACAGCGAAGCCATCGTTACTATCGGCGCCAAAGATGCGCTCGCTCATCTGCTTTTCGCCATCATCGGTCTTGGCGATGTGGTCGTATCGCCGAACCCTGCGTACCCTATCCATCAATACGGGGTAATTATGGCCGAGGGCGAAGCCTGTATGCTGCCCATGCCGGATGCCGGCGCTTTCCTCGAGGGTTTGAAGAAGTTGTATCGCACTGCGTCAAGGACGCCCAAGGTCATCTTGATCTCCTTTCCGCACAATCCAACCACCGTCTGCGTGGACTTCGATTTCATGCGCGAAATCGTCGAACTGGCCCGGCAGTACGGCTCCTACATCGTCCATGATTTCGCCTATGCCGAGTTGGGCTTCGATGGTTACCAGCCGCCCAGCATTCTTCAAGTGCCGGGTGCGTCCGAAGTCGCTGTCGAGATCTACTCGATGACCAAGAGCTACAACATGGCGGGATGGCGCGTCGGCTTCTGCTTGGGAAATCGCAGGCTGATCGCGGCGTTGGCGCGCATCAAGAGCTACCTGGATTACGGTGTCTTCCAACCGATTCAGTTAGCCGCTGTTACTGCATTGCGCGAGTGCGGCGATGCCCCGGCCCGGATCTGCCAGATTTATCAGGCACGTCGCGACGTATTGATCGAAGGGTTACGGCGAGCCGGCTGGCGTGTGCCGCCTCCCAAGGCATCCATGTTTACCTGGGCGCGCATCCCCGAGCCTTTTTCAGGCATGCCCTCGCTCGAATTCGCCAAGCTTCTGATGAAAGAAGCCCGGCTTGCGGTCTCCCCTGGCATCGGCTTTGGCCCCTTAGGCGAAGGGTTTGTGCGATTCAGTCTCATCGAGAACGATGAGCGAGTGGGGCAGGCGATGGCTCGCGTAGCGGAGTTCTTGAAGACGCGGGAAGCGTTAGCGGGGGCGCGTCCGGAAACCGTGCGCGTATAATCCTAACGATGGCGGCTCGCCTAGAACCGTTTTATCCGCAACTGGTCGAGCTACCCGGCGTAACCATAGAAGAGTTCGACCCGCTTCTCGAAGAGGAGATCCGCACCTGGCGGCAAGCCTTCGATTGGGACTTTCGTCCGTCGGCGGAGTTGCTGCGCCGTTTCTTGCAGATCCGGTCGCTCAATGGCTACGCGCTGCGCGTCGACAGAAAGCTTATAGGATACGCCTACCACGTCTGTGAAGGGCGGAAAGGCCTGATCGGCGATTTCTACCTGCTTCGCGAATTTGCCGAGTCGCCGAATGAGCTGATGCTCCTCGGCGCCATCGTGCAAGGCCTGATGCTGACGCCCGGCATCCAGCGGATCGAGTGCCAGCTTTTGCTCATGCACATCGCCGGCAATCAGACGCTTCCTTTCCAGCAGTCGCTGAAGAGGTATGACCGCTATTTCATGCGGATCCCACGCGAGGCGATCGCGGCGCTCGAGCCGAAGAGCCCATCCCTGCGCGTCAGCTTTCTCCCCTGGGCCGATCGCTTCAGCGAAGAGACCGCCCAGCTCGTTACCGGAGCCTATCGCGGGCATATCGATAGCGAGATCAACGATCAGTACCGGACGATCCCCGGCGCGCGCCATTTCCTGACGAACATTATTCAATTCCCCGGTTGCGGCCATTTCTCTCCCAAGGCATCTTTGGTAGCCGTCGATGCGACCACCGGCCGGATTTGCGGCGTTTGTCTGGCGAGCCTGGTCTCCAATACTTCAGGACACATCACACAGCTTTGCATCCTACCGGGCGTGCGCGGGGCTCGGCTGGGCTATGAATTGATCCGTCAGTCCCTCCTGCGGCTGACGGAATTGGGCTGCAATTCCGTTAGCTTGACAGTCACCTGCTCGAATGTGGAAGCAGTCCGACTGTATGAATCCATCGGATTTTCCTCGCTCGGCATCTTTCCCGCACTCGTTTGGGAAGGTTTTTAACCCCCCTCTGGTTTTACACGACTTCGGTTTTACACGACTTCGGACCGAGCCGCGACCGCGAGGGAGCGGTAACGTCACACTTCTATGGTAGACAATCTACACAATCGTAGTAGAATGCCTACAGAATGCCTGGACAGCCCCATTCCCGCGTCGACTTGCTGCAAGGTACACTCGACCTGCTCATCCTTCGAACTCTCCTAAGCGGCCGCGCCCATGGCCACGCCATCGCCAAGCACATTCAGCGCACGTCCGAAGATCTGTTGCAGGTGGAGACCGGATCGTTGTATCCGGCGCTGCATCGGCTCGAGGCAAAGGGCTGGATCTCGGCATCCTGGGAGCTGTCGGATAAAGGCAAGCGGGCCAGATTTTACCGGCTCACTGCGCTAGGACGGAAGCAGCTCGCTACCGAGCGGTCGAAATGGGAAGTGTTCTCGCGCGCCATGGGCTTGGTCCTAAATCCCCTCGATCAGGAGGGGCAATGAAGTCGTTTTTTCGCAAACTGTGCTGGCTGACCCGGCGTCCTGCCAAGGAGGCGGAGCTTCGCGAGGAACTCGAGTTCCACCTGGCAGAAGAGGCAAACCAACGGGAAGCGGAAGGATTACCGAAAGAAAATGCCCGGTGGGCTGCGCACCGTGAATTAGGGAACCTCACACTTGTAAATGAGAACACGCAAGCCGTGTGGGGCTGGAGCTTTCTGGAACAGCTCCTTCAAGATCTCCGCTACGCCGTGCGCACGATGCGGCACAACCGCGTCTTCTCGGTACTAGCGTTGCTCTCGCTTGCCCTGGGTATCGGCGCGAATACGGTGATCTACAGCTTCATGGAGTCGATCCTCCTGCGCACGCTGCCGGTTGCCAATCCCGAATCACTGGTCTTGCTGAATTGGCACAGCAAAAAGCCCGCGGGCATCAAGCCGAATCATGTGATGCATGGAATGGATGGGAGTACCTGGACTGACGGCAACGGAATGAGTAGCGGCATTTTCCCTTATGGTGCGTTCGAACTGCTGCGGGACAACAATTCGGTCGTCTCAGCCCTGTTTGCGTACTACCCGACAGAAAAGCGTACTCTAACGGTCAATGGAGAGGCCGAGGCGGCTACCGGCGAATACATTTCCGGCGACTACTTTCGCGGGCTCGAAGTGCCTCCCGCAGCGGGTCGCCTGATCCATGCCGATGACGATCGCGCCGGCGCACCGCTTGTCACGGTTATTAGTATGCGCTTGAGCGAACGCCGTTTCGGAGGCGCCGCGAATGCGATTGGGCAACCGATTCTGATTGATAATCTGCCATTCACGGTAATCGGCGTAACACCGCCGGAATTCTTCGGCGTGGATCCCGCAGCCAATCCGGATTTCTATGTACCGCTGCACACCAATCTCGTGCTGGATGGAACCGAATCTTGGGCCAAGACCGCAAAGACTTATCTCGATCGTAATGATTACTGGATCGAAATAATGGGCCGTCTGCGCCCCGGCGTCAACCTGCCGCAAGCGCAAGCAGTGCTGGCGCCTCAATTTCGCCAGTGGGTCGCGGCCACCGCAACCAATAAGCGTGAGTTGGACTCTCTTCCGGCGCTTACGGTAAAAAAAGGCGCTGCAGGCTTGAATACTCTGCGGCGGCGTTATTCCAAGCCGCTGTACGTATTGTGGGCGATGGCCGCTCTGGTCCTCGCCATTGCGTGCGCAAATATCGCCAACCTATTGCTGTCGCGAGCCACGGCCCGCCAGCGCGAGATGGCAGTGCGAATCAGTATTGGCGCTGGTCGATTGCGGTTGATACGGCAGCTTCTCACAGAAAGCGTTCTGCTGTCGCTGATAGGAGGAGCCTTGAGCGTGGTATTGGCTTACTGGGGCGCTCATTCCCTGACTCTTTTGTTGGCCAATGGGCAGGAGAATTTTTATCTGAAGCCGGAGTTGAACTGGCACGCCCTGGTGGCGACATTTACTCTTTCGGTATTCTGTGGCGCAGTCTTCGGACTGGCGCCTGCCATCCAATCGGCACGGGCTGACCTCACACCGGCGCTGAGGGGAAATCGTGCCGCCGAGCCGCCCGCGCAATCGCGGTTCGCTTTATTGCGCGTAAACTTCAGCCACGCGCTCGTAATTTCACAAATTGTCTTCTCGCTGCTAATGCTGGTCGCGGCAGGATTATTCGTCCGGACCCTCTCCAATTTGCAATCGATCCAAATGGGTTTCAATCGCGAAAACGTTCTGCTGTTCGAGTTGAACGCCCGGCAAGCTGGCCATCAGGATCCGGAAATACTCGCGTTTTATGCCGACCTGCGGAAGCGTTTTGCCGCGATTCCGGGCGTTCGCGCTGCGACGCTTTCGCACGCGTCATTACTCGCTGCCGGCAGGCGATTGGAACTCCATGTATCGGGCTCTCCAGCTCCCGATACCTGGATTCTCAACACCGGGCCTGGCTTTTTCTCGACAATGCAGATCCCCATGCTCTTAGGGCGAGAAATCGATGATCGCGACCAGCCGGGATCTCCCGGAGTAGTAGTGGTGAACGAGCAGTTTGCCAAAACTCACTTTGCCAG
>JACZCX010034846.1_pt1 | contig 14291 bp, 11 predicted proteins | sample 8641831 | NCBI WGS metagenome assembly JACZCX01 (sample SAMN15324608, study PRJNA640507) | soil metagenome | isolation source: intercropping sugarcane | place: China: Luxin town, Laibin City, Guangxi Province | collected 2019-07-25 | depth 10cm m
CTCCGCTTCGCCCACGACGAGTCCGTTGCGGCGACCCGAGAGCTCGAGCGCGCTGGCGACCGCGCTCGCCGCCTCCGACACAGAGCTGAACACGGCGATGTCCGACGGCGTGGCCCCGATGAGCATGGCGAACTCGGCTTTGGCGCGGGCGACCTCGGCGAGCCACGCGTCCCAGTCCATCCCGCGGCCGTTCCACGAGTCGAGATACCGCTCGGCCGCCGCGCGCGTCGCATCGGTTTGCGGCGCCTGCGAGCAGTTGTTCATCGGGATGCACGACCCGAGCAGCGGAATGTGCGCGCGCCACGCCTGGATGTCGTAGTCCGGTTTCGTGACGCTCACGGCGCGCCTCCCGCCGGCCGCCGGCGTTCCTGGATCCAGCGCCGGAAGCGGAACGCGTTCTCGCCTAACTGAAGGTCCATGCCGTAATGGTCCGGCCCAACCGCTGCCACCTTCGCGACGATCACGCTCATCTCCTGTCGCTCGCCCGCCGCCAGGAACGCTTCGCCGAAGTCGAGCGTGGTCACCGCGTGTGCGACGTGCCGGATGCCCGCACCGCGGGCGATCGCATCGAGGTCCGTGACACCCGAGAACGTGTGCGATTCGAAGCCGCCCGTCGAGAGCAAGCTGCCGTTGTCGAAGATGACGTGGATGAGATTCTTGGGATGATAGCGCGCCAGCGTGGCGAAGGTGCCGAGGTTCATGAGCACGGAGCCATCGCCGTCGAGCACGACCACGCGTTCGTTAGGCAAGTGCGTAGCGAGGCCGAGTCCGATGGAGGAGGCCAGGCCCATGGCGTGCTGGAGGTAAAAGAAGTTCTCGCGGTGGCCGAGGTTGTACAGCTCCTGCGCGCACGCACCCATGATCGTGACCACGAGCGTGTCCTCGAGCTCGGGGTAGATCATCTGCAGACACTCCGCGCGTTCCATTCAGTCCTCCATCAGGTCGCGCGTGAGGAGCAGCGCGACGGGCGACAGAGAGCTCTGCGAGAACGTCCACGCCTCGCGGATTTGCTTGGCGACCTTCTGCGGATCGCGCGCGTACTCGAACGGGATCTCGAGCGCGCGGAGCACGGCTTCGGTCACGATTCCGCCGCGCGTGTGCCACGGATACGGTTCGCCCCAGTGGCCGCGTAAGGCAATCAGCATGCAGAGTGGAACGCGGTACAGTTGGGCGAGCGAGACGATACCGTTGATCGCGGCGAGGAAGCCGTGGTTCTGCATGAGGAGGATGTGCGGCGTGCCGGCGAAGTACGCGCCGGCGGCGATGCCAATGGCTTCTTCTTCCTTGGCCACCTGAAGAAGGTGGACGTCGGGGTCGTCTTCGGCGCGCTGCAGAAGGGGACCGAGCCACGTCTCAGGGAGCGCCGAGATCGACTTGATCCCGGCGGCCTTGATGCCGTCGAAGATGATCTTGCTGTTGTCGTAAGAGACGGTCATCGCGCGCGGTGTTCCCTGGGGTCAGGTAGTATCGCGCGTGGCACTTGGCCTGTCGAGGCGCACGAGCGCCGCGAGCAGCCCGGTATGGCGCCGCATCATGGAGTAGCTGCCTACAAAGTAGGTAGCTACTCCGTGATGGGCGGTGAAGGCGGTATCGAGTTACGCAGCCAGCGCGGCAGACGATACCGCACGCGGCGCGCGAAGCTTCCGAAAGATCAGGACGTGCATGAGGAGGTACGCGGGCACCAGGAACGTCGGAACCAACACCCACGGCAGCGTGAGGAGCGTGTTGGCCGATGGCCCGACCGCCAACAGGTTGAGCGGCGTGCCAGGAACGGACATGACGCCTAACGTAACCGCGACGATCAAGTCGAGCATGCCGAACGCGTTCCACAGCGCGATCCAGATCGGGCGCGCGGAACCCGACACAGCCATCGCGGCGAGCGGCAGCGCAAGCGCACCAGTGATCACGTCACCCCAGCCCGCGGATGGGGCGAACGGCGCGGGCAGACGGCCCACCGAATACAGGATGAGGAAGAACGCGCCGACGACGCGCCCGATGTTCGCGGCGATGAGCACGGGCAGCGGGATCCGCTGTACGCGCTCGCGGAACTGCGGCACGCGGAAGTATGCAATCAATCCGGCCGCGAGCACCGCGACGAACGCGATTCCCACGGTGGGAACCGGACCGGTGACGCCAGCCGCGAACCACCCGAGCGCAGACGTGGCGACGAGGACGCCGAGCCAGATACCAACCCCGGTGAATGCGACGATTCGCGCACGCGGTGACAGCGACGTCGCGCCGGCCAACAAGCCGGACAGGATGGCGACGAGACCAACGGTGGCGATAGTGCCAATGAGATCAAGCATAGGAATCTCCAGTTCAGTGTGTATGCACTTATTTGCCGTGCTGCTGTTCGATCAGCCGCTGCGCCCGCTGCCACGCCGGGTGCGCCTCGTGCAGTTTCCGGCGGCCGGCGGCGGTGAGCGTCATGCGGTGTTCGCGTCCATCGTCGGACTGTGCCGTCGCGATCCAGCCCTTGCGACGCATGAGGGCCGCGCTGCGGGTGAACGTCGTGCGATCGAGCCCAAGCGTATCGGCGAGCCGGCCGAGGGGCGCGCCACCGCCGAGCTCGAGCGCGACGAGCACGGAAAACTGCGTGGCCCGCAAACCGTGCGGCCGCATCTGCTCATCGTAGAGGCGCGAAATTGCGCGGGCTTCGCGGCGCGCGCCCAAGCAGTGGCATTCGGTGGCGCAGGCGGCCAGGTCAATTTTCTTGGTCATGGGCGAAATATGTGTGTGTATGCACGCATTTAACTCTCCAATGGCCGCAGCGCCCCATTGGTTCCCGTCGCAAACAACGAAAGAGCCGGGGCGGCTCCACTGCTCCGCCCCGGCTCTCACCGAATCTGGGTAGTTGTCTTACTTCTGATTGCCTCCGGCGCTCACTGACCCCCCGCCGGATACCACGGAAATCGTCACCGCCGACGGATACTGCTTGTCGTGGTGCACCGAATTCTGCGCGACCAGCCCCGACGTCTCGTCGTAGTTGTTCCCGCCCGTGTTCATGTTGCGGTCGAACCGCGGGAAGTTGCTGCTCGAGATCTCCAACCGCAGCCGATGTCCCGGCTTGAAGTAGTTGGAAAAGTCGATGGGCTGGAACGTCACCTTGTACACTTTCCCGGGCTGCATCCACACCTCGGGCTTGTCGTAGCCGTCCCGATAACGCATGCGCTGGATGTTCTCGATCAGGTTGAACGCGCGACCGTCGGGATACACGTCATCGACTCGCCACGTGAAGTCCGTGTCTTTCCGGTTGGACGAGACGTAGAGCGTCACGTTGATCGGCCCGCTCATCTCGACGCCTTCCTTGAACGGGTCCGTGGTGTACACGAGCACGTCGTTGCGGGCTTCGACGGGACGCTGGTCGTAGGACCCGAAGTGCACGGCATTCCCCTCACAGCATCCGCCGCCGCCGTACGTCACCACCGGATTCATCGGATCGTAGTTGAACTGGTCGGGCTTGTCGCTCCCGGGCTGCGTGGCGTTGCCTAACGAGCCGTCGCCGTAGAGCGTGTTCGCCTTCCCTTCGCTGTGCAGGAAGAACGTCATGGGCTTGGCACCCGGAGGCGGCCAGCTCGTCGTCTTTTTCCACTGATTGAGCCCGACGACGTAATACTGGACCTTCGGCTGCTTCTGCAGGATGCCGTTGTCCTCGCCCTTCATGAAGTGGTCGAACCACGCATACATGAGCGAGTCGTACGGGAAGCGCGCGTCGCCCACATCGAGGTCGCCGATCATCGTGTGCTCGGTGGCACGCGTGTACGCGCAGTGCAGCACCGGCGCGATGATCATGTACTGCTCGTTGGCCACGTCGCCCTGCGCGTGCTGCCGCACCCAGTTGTATGCCGCGATGTTGGGCGACACGGACACGTCGTACCAGCTCATGAACCAGAGGCCCGGCTTGTTGATGGGCAGGCTGTCGTTCCAGAGGCCGCCCTTGTACCACGCCGGGTCGTTGGGCGCGCGCGCGATCATGTTGCCGCCCGTCTCCACGGGCATCTTCGTGTCGAAGATGCCCGGAGGCCCGCCGATCGAGCTGATGATGCTGTCCTCGGGCAGGTGCCAGAGCTGCGCCGACCAGTCGACCGGCGGCATCTGCGGCGCGAAGTCGAACATCTTGCGCGCCAGCGTGATGTCGGCTTGCGACGTGTTGGGCGCGAGCTGCGGGCGAATCTGATTCTGTTCACCGTAGAGCCAGTCGATGAACAGCATCTGCACTGCTCCGCCGCGATACCAGTTCCCCTGCTCGTAGTACGGGCCGACGCGGCCGACGCCGGCGCCGAACCCCTGCACGTTGAACGTGGCTAACCCCGGATTGTCCAAATTGACGACGCCGAGCTGCCATTCGGCGGTCGACGAGCAACCGGTGAGACCTACTTTGCCGTTGGACCACGGCTGCGACGACATCCACTTGATCTCATCGAAGCCGTCGGTGCGCGGCGGCCCGAGGATGTCGTAGTTGCCCTCGGAGTAGAAGTGGCCGCGCTCGTTTATCTCGACGTACGCGTATCCACGCTTCACGGCCTCCAGCTCGCGGCTCATGTCGCGCGGCGCGCCGTTTTTCACGTCCCACCAATTGAAGTTGTAGGGCGTGCGGACGAAAACGATTGGCACTTTCCCGGATGCATTCTTGGGTCGGTACACATCCGCCAGCATGCGCTTGCCGTCGCGCATGGGGACCATAATGCTGCGGTCGATGACCGCGACCGATTCGAGCTCTTGCTCGACGGCGTTTCGTTGCGCGACGAGCTGGGCGTGTGGGTCAGGCCCCTGGGCGCCGAGTGCCGCAGGGACGCAAAGTACCAGCGACAGCGCCAACAAAGCTCGGCGATGGAGGCGGTCGCGGCATCCTCTCGTAACTACCATGACAATCTCTCCGGCGGGGTAGCAGACGCAGCGAGGGTATGTCCGGGTACAGGAACTGTCAACGGTGTGTCAGAACCGCGTGGCGAGACGCTGACCTAGCTCTTTCCAGCGCCCATCACGAAGTACCTGCCTACTAAGTAGGTAGGTACTCCATGATGGCCCCTGATGGATGCGTCAGGCCGGTCAGTCGCCCGTGAGCTCCGGCGCCGCTGGGAGCCGAGGAAGCAGCTCAACCGGCTCGAGCGCCTCGATCTCCGGCTGCCCGTCCGCGGTGCCTAACGCCCGGAACCGGCGCGCGGACGTCAACACGCGCGTCTCCAGCGACCCCACGGCGTCGTTGTACGCCTCGACCGCGCCCGAGAGCCCGCGGTTGAGCCTCACGAAGTGATCGGCGAGCGTCGCAATGCGCCGATGGAGATCGGCGCCGAGGTCGCGGATCGATTCCGCGTTGCGCGCGATGCGCTCCTGCTGCCAGCCGTACTGTGCCGATTTGAGCAGTGTGACGAGCGTCGTCGGCGTCGCGGGCACCACACCGCGCGCGACCGCGAACTCGATGAAGCCGGGATCGTGCTGGCACGCGGCACTCAAAATGGACTCGCCCGGCAGGAACATGATCACGAATGGAAGCGCTCCGTCCACGCGTTCGCCGTACTGCTTTTCCGACAACATCTCGACCTGCGTCCGCACCTGCTTCACGTGCTTGTCCAGGAACGCCGAGCGCCGGTCGTCATCCGTGGCTTCGATGGCGTTGACGAACGCGTCGAGCGGCGTCTTGGCGTCGACGATCACGATCTTGTCGCCCGGCAGCCTGACGATGAGATCCGGACGGAACGCGCCGTCATCGTCGCGGGCGGCGAATTGCATGTCGAAGTCGCAGTGCTCGAGCATCCCCGCCAGCTCGACGACGCGCCGAAGCTGCATCTCGCCCCACTGTCCGCGCACGTGCGGCGTGCGCAGCGCGTGCACCAGGCGTTGGGTTTCTTCCGTGAGCTGCTGCTGTCCAACCACCATCGCCTGTAGCCGCTCATGGAGCTCGGCGCTCCGCTGCTCGGCGAACGCTTTCGTTAGGCGGCGCTCCGCATCGCGCTCGGCGAGGTAGGTCGCGGCGGCGTGCTGCGCGTGCGCGAGCTCGTTGCGCGCGCGCTCGAGCTCCGTTAGAAGTGTCGTGCGCTCCCGCTCGCGCTCGGCCAGCAGGACGCCGGCACGCAGCGCACGCGCCCGCACGATCGACCAGGCGACCACGGCGCCAACGAGCAGTCCCGCCAATCCCGCCCAGAACAATGACCAGACACTCATCTCGGCTCCCGGACTCGTCAATGGAGAATATCAACGGTGTGACCGATCGCTAGGGATTTCCCTAGGCCCGGACGCTAGGCGAATTGGCAGCTTGCGGAACAAATGGGTTCGCCGCACCCTGCACTCCTCGCGCCGAGCAGCCGATGCGGGCCTCGACGCACCCGGCGGCGTTGCCGGACTCGCCTAACGTACCGCCCCACGTCCGTTTCATTTGTTGCGGAGGCCCGCATGCCAAAGAACCGATCTCCCCGTATCCCAAACGGGCAGAGCGCTGCCGCGAGGACCGCCGCGGTCTTGACCGCCGCGCCGATCACCCGCCAGCGCATCCCAACCACCATCGATCCGTTCGGAGAAAAGGGCGCCGCCATCGCCAGCGATCTGCTGCCGCTGCGCACCGAAGCCATCACCCGCGTGTATCTGGGCATGCAACAGATACAGCAAAACCTCGCGCAAGTCACGGCGGCGCTGGACACGAAGACGCTCCCCGCGTCGCTGATCGGTACGCTGCAACAACCCGACGGCACCAACGCGGCGCTCGTCCAGATCGGATTCGACCCTGGCTCCGTCGGTAGCGATGCACCGGCGGTGACGTTCGTGACCGGCGACGACGGCCACTTCCAGCTCGACATTCCGCCTAACACGACGCTGCCCGATGCCGGCATCACGCTCACCGTGCACGGCGCGAACACGACGGCCAGCATCGCGGTGCCGGCCCAACGAATCGCGAGCAACGGGCTCATCGGCAGCCTCAAGCTCGACACGACGATCGCCCCGTTGCCCGTGAGCATCCTGGCGGCGTTGGAAGCCATCGTTTCGGTGTCCGCACCCTCGAGCGCGGCGACCGAACCGACCAAGGCGTCGCTCCCGACCGTGCAAATCGGCGATGACGGACAATGCGGCCTGGTGTTCAATGCCAACCCATCGGTCGACGTCTTCCCCTACGGCGTGTTCTTCCGGCTGGTCGAGCCGCGCCTGAGCATCGTCCATCCGATTTTCCGGTTTCCGATTCGCGACAAGTTCCTGCCGGTCCAGGTGTACGAGACCGCGTTCAAGCCGCTGCCGTTAGGCGAGACGACGAGCTATGTCGACCGCGTTCCGGTCGAGCAGCCGTTGAGCGTCGACGGCTTCCGCGACCAGATCATGGGCTTGTCGCCCGACGGCACCATCGTCCAGGACGAGACCGTGCCCATGGCCGCGACGCTCGGTCTGGGCTACGTGCTCACGCTCGCCCAACGCTGGAACTACGCGGGCCTGAGCCTGGGCGACCTCGTGTATTCGCTGCCCCTCGCGCCCGGCGAGCAGCAGCAGATCGCGATCTTCGAGCGGCAGGACCGCCTCGAGGTCACGGAGAGCGAGTTCTTCTCCGAGGAAGAAGCGGAGACGCAGGCGGCCCTCGCCGACACGTCGACGAACGCAACGTTCAATTCGGCGTTCAACGAGATGATGAACGGCGGCAGCCAGTTCAATACGACGTCGACGTCCGCGAGCGCCGGCTTCAGCTTCATCGGATTCGGCGGCGGCGCCGGCACGTCGTCCACCAGCGGCGGCTCGAGCGAGTGGCTGCAGGGCCAGCGCGACTTCACGCAGCAGGCCGCGCAGAACACCCATTCGTCCGCCGAGCGCCAGGCCGCGGCTCGGCGCTCCGCGTCGCGCACCGGCATGCGCATGGCGTCGGCCAGCGAGCAGCAGTCGGTGACGACGAAGACGATCACGAACCACAACCACACGCGCGCGCTCACCATGCAGTACTGGGAAGTGCTGCGCATGTACGACGTGACGACCACGATCGACGGGTTGCAGCTCGTCTGCCTGGTGCCGATGCAGATCGTGCGCTTTCTGCCGCCGGGGCAGCAGCTCGCGCTCGACGATCCCGACATTCAGGTGGGGTCGCGCACCACGGTGCTCGCGCGCTACGCGAACGTGCTCAAGCACGCCGACGTGCTGGCCAAGGCCCTGCCCCGTGCGTTCGAGTACGGCCTAACGCTGCTCCGCGAATTCGCCGCCGATCCCACGGCAACCGTCGAAGCCGCCGGCGGCATGGCCGAAGACGTGATCGCGTTCTCGCTCACCGGCAGCTTCGTGCCGTGCGAGGACATCTACATCTCGGTGGTGACGAAGCGGAACACCCGCGTGGGCCCGGTGCGCTTGACGAATACGCTCACGATTCCCACCGACACGTACGTCACCCAGGATCAGCTCGTGCAAGCCCTTCAGCAGATGCGCGGTACGGGGTCGAACCCCTCGCCCACGGTGACGTTCTCCGGGAGCCTCGCGCTGCCGCAGTCGCTCAACCGGAGCGATGTGGTGGGCTTCGAGATCTCGCGCACGTTCCGCCGCGTGGACTATGCGCTGAAGGACCAGGCGCTGGACTTCGCCAATGAGCTGACCGCGGCCATCGGCGATGCCGCCGCGGGGCAAGCGCTGTCGAATTTCTTCACCGGCGGCGCCTCGTCGCGGCCGCCGCTCACGGCCCACCTGTCCCAGTCCGACCTGGAGTCGGCGTTAGGCGGGCCCGAGGTCACGCAGTTCACGGCCGCGATCACCGAGCTGGACCCGCAGAACCAGAATCCGCCGGGCTCCGAGTCGTATGCCAACGAGTCGTTAGGCGGCACCATCCTGCCCACCCAGCCGCTGCCGGTGCCGGCGATGCAGATCGGACCGGTGCTGCGGTACAACGAAGTGCTCGAGATCGAGAAGATGATGCAGCACGTGGTGCGCAACACGACCGAGTACTCGCGCGCCATCTGGTCGTCGCTCACCACCGAAGAACGCGCAATTCTGCTCGATGCGTACACCATCGGCGTGTCGCCCGGCGGCATCCAGGACGAGAGCCAGATGGTGCCGCTGCTCAACTGCGTGCAGAACACGCTGCTGGGATTCTACGGCAACTCGATGATCCTGCCGTTCCTCATCCCGCAGTCGGTGGCCGACGAGATGGAGATCGACCCGGCCAAGATCCAGCAAGGACTGCTCGCGTACCAGCAGGCGAGCTTCACGCCGCCGCACTCGAGCGTCGCTCTGCCCACCCGCGGCGTGTTAGGCGAAGCCGTGCTCGGCCACTGCGCCTCGGCCGAGAAGATCGACCTGACGCGGTTCTGGAACTGGCAGGACTCGCCGAGCGACAGCGCGCCGACGATTTCGCCGGTCACGCTGCCGACGAGCGCGCCGTCCCTGCTCGCGGGCGTCACCGCACCGAATTCGCTGGCCAACTTGCCGCCGCTCATCAACAACGTGCTGAACGCGCCCACGCCGGACACCTCGCTGTTGCAGGCGCTCTCCAAGAACGCGGCGTCGCAGCAGGACTTCAGTACATCACTAACGGGAGCACAGCAGCTCGAGCCGCTCATGGCGAACGCGCAGAATCAGGCGAACGCCGCGCGACAGGACGCGCTCAAGTCGGCGACCGACACGCAGATGATGGCGATGGCGATTGCCGGCAACATCGTCGGCGGGTTGTACGGTGGGAATCCGCAGGCCGGGTCGAACGCCGCGTCGTCGATCACCGGCAAAGGCACCGCGAAAGCGCCGGCCAAGAAGACGACGACCAAGAAGAAGACCACCAAGTCATCGGCCGACGATTCGGGTGACACGAGCTCGGGCAGCGACAGCTCGTCCGACGACAGCTCGAGCGGCGACGACGGCGGCGGCGACAGCTGACGCCCGTTAGGCAACACCAAGTCGAACCGACACCGACGTCATCACTGACTTTCGATACAGAGGATCACGAACATGGCAGCTCCAACGATTACCAGCATCGTCCCGGCCACGGGCACCGCGTCGGGCGGCACGAGTGTCGCCATCGTCGGCACGGGCCTAACGGGCGCGACCGCGGTCACCTTCGGCTCGGCCCCCGCATCATCGTTCGCGGTGATCTCGGACACGCAAATCGTGGCCGCGTCGCCGGCGGGCAGCGGCAGCGTCGCGGTGAGCGTGACCACGCCCTCCGGCGTATCCGGGGTCACGGCCGGCAGCACGTTCCTGTACAGCGCGGCGACGAGCACGCCGGCCCCCGACCCCGCGCTCGTCGCGTCGCTGGCGAATGGTCTCATGACCATGCTCCAGAGCGCGACGTCACCCGATGCACTCGAAGCGCAGAGCATCCTGCTCAGGCGGCTCGCGCTCGAGGGCGACATCATCCCGTCGCGCGTCCCGGCGCCGCGGAACATCACCGAGATCGGCGGCTACTTCAATCTGTTAGGCAAGCTGCACGAGCCCGCGATGCGCGAACAGGCGCTCGCCGGCATCCTCGGCGTGGCCGGGCCAACGACGCCGCTCGGATGGGTGAGCACCATCCCGTTGTCCATGGTGGCGGTCACGAACGACCGCCCCGCCGGTCCTGCGCAGCCGACCATTCCGCTCACGTTCTATGTGCGCAGCGATTTCGCGACGTCGACGAACGCAGCGCTCACGTACCTGCATCAGCGCGGCTGCACACTTCCGTTAGCCAGCTCGGCGCCGCGGCTCCCGTCGGGGATGCCGGGTGCGCCGCCGCCGGCGGACGTCTTGCCGTTCCTGGGACGCACGCTCGACATCGTTGCCGCCACCGCGCTCAGCAACCCGGCGACGGATCCGATTGCACTCGTGAAGCCGCAGGGCTCGGCGACGCCGTTCCAGATCGCGTCGAACGTGCTGAACGCCGGGAGCGTCGCCGTGCCGCCGGCGGCATACGACGCCGTGCAGTGCAATTCGACCACGTGCTCGACGGTGACGTTGGCGAGTCAATCGGTCGTGGATGTCGCGCCGGTGCTTGCCAACGCCGGGTTCTATCCGGGAAATCCGTTGTCCCAGCCGACTAACGGTAGCGATTCGGCGTGGTCGCGCTTCACGAACATCTCCGGCTTGGTGGCCGGCACCACCAAGCTTGGTGATGAGCTCGCCTTGTTGTACGACGCGCCGACGATAGCCGGCAGTGTGTTCGCCGGAGCGTTGGATTGGGTGTGGAACGGTTCGGCGTTCGCCGCCGCGCCGTAGTCGATCGCGTTCGATAGGCCGGGACGGTGACGGAACCGCCCCGGCCTTGCGGCCGCCTCCGGTGGGTTGCATCTCACCCACGGAGATGTGCCGTCGCATTCGTGAACCCACGAGGGAGTCATGCGCATCAACAGGGTCGTCGCCGCTCTGGTGGTCCTTGTGCTCGCGGGCGCCTGTCACAAGCACGACGCGAAGAACGACGCCAACGCGCAGCTTGCCCAGCTCTCGAAAAAGTTAGGCATCCCCATCGACACGTCGGGCTCGGCGAGCGGCGCCGCGAACACGCAGGGCGATCCGTGCTCGCTGCTCGATTCGGGTCAGGTGGCCGCCGCGATCGGACCGCTTGCGGCGCCGCCGTATCGCGGCAGCTACAAGCCAGAGGCGGGGTCCGAGTCGTGCCGGTACGAAACGAAGAACCACCGCCGCATGCTGGTGAGCGTCGACTGGGACGGCGGCAAGGTGACGATGAAGATGATCGGCTTCGGACGGAGCCTAACGGACCCGCTGGCCAAGCATGGCGATGAGAAGGTGGGACAAACGGTGCTGTCGTCGGGCGATACGATCGCCGGCCCGTGGGACGCCGTGGCCGAAGGTCCGATGCAGTGCTGTGATCTGCACGCGCTCAAGGGTGACCAGCACGTGGAGATCGACTGGACCGGCACGCGTCTCTCGATGCAGGGCGCGGCCAAGCTATTGGACTCGGCGGTGGTTCACCTCGCCCACCCACTCAAGGTCAACGGCGATGCGCCCGCCGCGATTGCGCTCGGCGATTCGCTCTATGCCGCCGATGCAAAGGACAGCACCGTGAACATGTGCGCGCTCGTGCCGCAGGCGGTCGTCGAACAGATCATCGGCCGCAAACTCACGGCGCCGCCGCAGCCCGGGCAAGCTGGAGGCGCACAGGGTGCGCGCGCCTGCACGTACACGACGACACTGCCGGGCAGCGGAAATCTGCGCCAACAGTTCGAGCTGGACCTCTTGGACTGGCACGATGGTGCCGTGGATTTCGCTACCGACCAGCACACCATCGGGATCGCGGGTCGTGCCATGCGCCGGCAGATCACCGGTGACACGACCATGGTGCCGACGGATACCTCGGAGTATCCGCTTGGCCCGTGGGACGAGGCGGGGCCCAGCACCAGCATGGGGTACGAGGCGGTGAAGGGGCCGCTGATGGTCAAAGTTGGAGCGTTAGGCGAGAAGAAGGTCGCGCTGGCGCTGCTCGCGCGCGCGGTGACGTCGGTGCCCTGAGCACGCCGGTCGCGAGCCAATTGTCCGCTCGCTCCGTTCCACACGAGGGGAAGATGCGTACCACTCTGCGCCGGCGGCCCATGGGCAACCGGTCAGAGGCCTTGCGTCCTCCGTCAATTTTCCTTACCCTTAAGTAAGGAATCTCGATAGGGGTAATGACGTGGCCATGCTCACCAGCAAGGGACAAATCACCGTGCCCAAACGCGTGCGCGAAGCCCTCGGCGTCGAGGCCGGCGACACGCTCGCGTTCCGCATTCACGCTGACGGGTCGGTGACGGTCGAAGCCGAAACTGTCGACCTCGCGACGTTGCGTGGCGCCCTCAAGCCGAAGGTCAAAGGCGTCACCATCGATGAGATGAAGCAGGCCGTCAAACGCTCGGCAACCCGGTGATCGCTCTCGATACCAACGTTCTCGTCCGGTATCTCGTCGACGACGACAAGGCACAGTCGGCGGCCGCGGCGGCCGCGATCGATCGCGCCGTCGCGAAGGGCGAGGCCATCTTCGTATCCGACCTCGTGTTGTGCGAAACGGCGTGGGTACTCGCCGGCAGCTACAAGGTCAAGCGAACGGCGATTGCCGCTCTCCTGCGCGACCTCCTGCACGCCAAACAGCTCGCGTTTGCCGCGCCGGACGAGCTCACGCGCGCGCTCGACGCGTTCGTGCGCGGCACAGGCGACTTTGCCGACTACCTGATCCGCGAGCACGCCCACACCGCCGGTTGCGCCACCGTGCTCACGTTCGACCGCGCCCTGTTAGGCGACAAGGGCTTCACCTCGCCATAGCCATATGCGCCGCGACGCGGACGGTTGCGCGTTCGGAATAACGCAACCGTAACGCCCGCGCCCCGCGACGGATAACGACGCGCGCGCATCTTCCCGCGACACTCGAGCAACGCTCCGCCGCCCATGTCCGGCCGGAGTGCTCGACCGACCGGAGAGCATGGTGACCACCTCCTTCTGCCGCCGCGCCATCGCGATCGCGATGTTGGCCGCTGCTGTCGCACCGTCCGCGTGCAAGAAGAATCCGTCAACACCGCCGCCCTCGCAGGCGCAGCAACCTGTGGCCGCGCCGCCTCCCGTGGGTTCGGCCCAACAGACGAGCGGCGCCGACGCACCCGCGTGGCTCGACCACCCGCAAGCGTCACCCGGCACCACCGTGCTCACCGCGATCGATCCGAAAACGCTGACCAAAAGCGAAGTGCAGTTCGGCGTCGCGCCCAAACGGAGCCCGGACGTCGAGTATCAACCCGGCGTGATCGTGATGGAGCACGGCGACCAGGCCATTCGCGCCGTGGGCGGCGACGGGATGTCGTGGACGTTCGATGCCAACGCGCCACAGGTGAGCGATTTCCAGGAGGGAAAGATTGTCTTCGCGACAGGGCGCGCGGTGGGCCGGATCCTCGGACTCGAGCGCCATGGCTCCACGGTGACGGCGATCCTGGGACCCGTGCAGCTGACCGACGTGATCCAGAACGGCCGGTTCATCATGGACCAGGCGGTGGACCCGGACAGGATGATCACGTACGTCGCGCCCGACTACCCGGGCATGAACAACGACAGCGGCCTGACGAAGTCCGCGAGCCTCGACGCTCAGGAAGGCGAAGAGACCGTGGTCGTGTCGCGGATCGACCGTGGCCGGTGGACGCCGATGTCGTTGTCGCACACCGGCGCCGACGAACGCCGCGCCACGTATCGGCGTCGCGGCCACCGATGGGTGGACGCGCTCACCCAGCTTCCCTCTCCGCAGCAAACCCTCGGCGCAATTCCCTCGCTCACCGCCGACGACAACAACATCCGGCTGAAACCGGTGGCGAGCAATTCCGGGGTGGGGCTGCAATACTACTTCGTCGACAAGACCGGTCTGTCGGTCACCGCGAGCGGCACGGTCACCTTGCACACGCCACAGA
>JACZCX010163718.1_pt1 | contig 14177 bp, 11 predicted proteins | sample 8641831 | NCBI WGS metagenome assembly JACZCX01 (sample SAMN15324608, study PRJNA640507) | soil metagenome | isolation source: intercropping sugarcane | place: China: Luxin town, Laibin City, Guangxi Province | collected 2019-07-25 | depth 10cm m
CACCAATAGAAAATGCCGTATGCCGAATAAGGCCACGCAAATCGCCACATTGCCCTGGTCGTCAACCGCTCCATGCCGGATATAACGGCGGGTGTAAATGGCCGGCCGTTGCGGAACAGTCGAATGATAAAAACCGCTTGGGATACGAGGACGAGCACCGAGGCGGCGAGCTGTCCCCAAAGAGCAAAGGCAGCGGTAGTTGAAAACAGTGAAATGAGCAGCCAAGCGAGGATTCCGCGCAGCCATTGGCCGGAGCCATCGTGCAGCGCGGCAATTGTCCGTTGACGAGCGGCGCTCTGTATAGCCGAGGCTACCGAGTTCAGCGCCGTTAGAATTATGAGTCCCGAGAGGGGCAGGAGAAGCGCACCATATTTCACTCTTTGCTGCCACGCTATCGGCACAGCCACTACGAGGGCCACGATCACGATCGAGGCGGCTCCCAGGCAGAATATAGTTAAGCCTTTGATGAACGCTCGCAATTGCCCCGACTGAACGGCGGCCGAATAGAACCTGCTGGCTGCCCCGAGAGAGGGCGAGAACGCGACGTGCTGAGACAACGCAACTGCTGTGAGGGCAAGCGCGAGCAGCCCATACTGTTCCGGTTCGAGGACGTGAGTTAACAATTTGACAGTTACAACTGCACCCACGAAGGAGGCAAACTGGCCAATTGAGACGATCAAGAATTCGCGGCGCAATCTCGCAGGAAAAGAAATTCTCACTAATGGCCTGTTGCAATACGTCTTTAGTAGCGGATAATGTGCGAAGCCGTTATTGAGCGATGCGGATAATATCGTCTGCGATTCTGACCGAGGCGCCTGGATTCAAACGAAGTGTGATTTCAGCGAGCCTGCCGATAGTCGGATAGCCATCGCACCCGGTAAACTCGCGGGCATCGTCGATCAGGACAACGTGGTTCCGGCTGATATCCTTCAAAACGCAAGATAATTCTCTAAGGATAGGTGTGTCTTCCGCACCCCGTGCCGTACCGGGGCCGGAGTAATGTCCATCCAACCAGAAAAGTGCGGGCTCGTCGATCGACTCAAGAACAGCCGGCAATAACTCGGAACTATTTCCCCAAAGCACTTCGACATGCTTCATCTTAGAAAATCGCCGGAAAGCGCTTGTATGAAGTCCGTGGTCCAATTCTATGCTGATAATTCTCGAAAAGACGTTACGCATTGCATAGATCATGTCGCCCTGGAACGTTCCGGTCTCAACCAAAACACGAATACCGTGTTTCTGCTGGTAAGCGAGGAGTGTATTTCGTTTGATCATGTGCGGCGGAGGGCTTGGGCGCCCCCGTGTGTTCCATCGGCGGACTTCTCTTTGCTCCTGAACCGCCCGATATATGTTGTAAATGGGCGTATCGTGAATCGCCGCTGCAATGTTTTTGCGGATACTTATCATACCGCGTCTGTTATTTATACTTCCCTTGTAGCCGTATCAACTTTCACTTAATTTAGCTTCACCAAGTTACTCGACCTTTGTGATAGCCGCCGTACTGTGTGTAATATCCGCCTGATGCGGACTTCGGATTCCAGTCGTTCAAAATCGTTCCGATTAATTTGGTTCCGTCTTCGGTAAATCGTTGCCGCGCGGCAACGACGGCGTCGCGAGTGGTGTGACCGGCGCGCACAACCAGAATTACTCTGTCCGCCATCCGGCCGAGGACGCGCGCGTCCGAAATCTGAAGCATTGGGGGAGTGTCGATTAAGATCGAATCAAACTCCTCCCGAACGTATCCCAGCAAATCGGCCAGGTATGAGCTATAGACCAGGCTAGTGGTGGCAAACGTCTCCGGCCCGCTTGTCAGGACAAAAAGACCTGGGACTTCGGTTTCGCGAATCAGACCGCCGAGCGACCTGTCGCCATTTAGAATCGCGCGCTCGCGCAACAGGCTGCTCAGGCCGCGCTTGTTCTCCAACGCGAATATTTCGTGCTGCCGCGGCCGGCGCATGTCGGCGTCGATCAACAAAACTTTTCGCCCGACTTCGGCTATTGCTATGGCCAGATTGCTGACGACCGTCGATTTGCCCTCCTCCGGGCCGGGGCTCGTGACTACTAAAACTCTCGGACTATCGCCATTCTCATCGGAAAATAGGATGGAGATGAGCGTCGAGCGAAAACTCTCGGCCACCAACGACGGTTTGCGGCGCCATGTTATTAATTCGATTCTGTCCGCGCGGCCTATTTGCCCCGGAATAGCAACAGCCATAGAAGGCGATCCCGCCGCGGCAGCCAGCGCGCGCGGTTCAACCTGGGGCTTTTTTTTGCATTCGAACTTGCCCGAAGGGATGATCCCCAGCTCCGGCAGGTTCAAATACATCGGACAGTCGCCGGGTTGCTGAATAGTGCGATCCGCGCTGTCGCGCATCACAATGAAAACCGCCCCGAGAAAGGCGCCCACGAGCAAACCCAGTCCGGCGCTTCGCGCGGGTTTCGGCTTGTAGGGATGATCCGGAACTCTGGCCGGATCTACGACCCGAACATTGCTGGCGCGCATAGCCGACGCAATGGTCGATTCCTTTAGCTGCTGCAGCATGGAGTCGTAGAGCTGCCGGTTACTATCCGCTTCGCGCTTCAGAATCTTATATTGAATGGATTTCTCACCTTCGCCGGTCACTTGAGCGGTCTGCGCCTGATAAGCGGACGAGAGAAGCTTTTCTTTGCGCGCCGATTCGTCGTATTCGTTTTTGATGCGCTTCAGGATCGCCGCGCGGTCGTGGTGAAACGCGGCTTCGAGAGAGACTAGCTCCGCCTGGGCGCGCTTCAGACTTTTGTATTCGGGGGTGTACGTCGCGCTGAGCTGGGCGATTTGACGGCGCAGATCGGTGATCTTGGATTGCACGTCGCGGAGTCCGTCGTCGTTCAGCACATCTGGCAAAGCGTCGGGCGGACTGTGCTGCGCCATTTCATAACGCGATTGACGGGCGATGCGATCCGCAGTGGCGGCCGAAAGCTCCTGCTGGAGCTGGCGAAGCTTTTCTTCCGATACGCTTGTCTTCTCGTCGGTAAAGAGCAAACCGGATTTCCGCGCGTAGGACTGAAGCGCGTCTTCGGAGCGCTCGAGCTTTATGCGCATGTCGTCAAGCTGTCTGGCGAGCCAGTTACTGGTCGTTTCCGTGGTCTTCCAGCGCGATTCCAGATTTTGCTCGATGTACTCGTTGGCCAAAGTGTTGGCGAAGCGTGCAGCCAATTGCGGGTTCACCGAATCCACCGTCACTTCGATGATGCTGGTCTGCCCGGTAACGTGGACAGCTACGCTCTTCGCAACTTTCTGGAGCGTCGCATCGAGGGCGGCGGCGGGAGACGGCTCCGGCAGATTCATAGCTTTATGCCAAGCCGAGACGCGTCCGGCGGGGCCGGGCGATGGCATATTCTTCTTCAGCTTCGCGATGACGCGCTCGAGCAGCGAGTCGCTCTGCAGAAGTTTCATTTGCGTTTGAATGCCGGCGGTTTCAAGATTGGCGCCGGTCTGAGCGACCGGGCTCACCTGCTTGAAATTCAGGAAGTTGTCGTTCATCTCAAGGATCTCGACGGAGGTGCGCGCTCGATACAGGGGGGTCTGAGGGAGGGCGATTAATAGACCGAGCAGTGCGCCGGCAAAAGCAAAGACGATCCAGGTTCCCTGGTGGCGGCGAAGAATGCGCCAGTATTGGATCAGACCGGGGGGTTCAAACTCCTCGGAGCTCTCGCGCCCATAGGGAATCGGCTGAATTTCACCGTATTGGCTACGCCCATTATCTGGTTCCGGCGATCGATTCGGATATTGCATGGGTTTTAATACCGCGCGTAAATCGCGACGCCGGTTGCCACCTGCACCGCCGCTTCGGCCGTTCTCGCAGCGATGCTCCGGGCGGCGCTGTTGGGGATGAACAGGATGTCGCCGGATTTCAGCGGCAGGTCAGGAGCTTTTCCGGCCATGAGATGTTTCAGGTCTAGCGAGATTTCCATCCGGTTGGCGCGGCCTGCCACCATGCGCATGATCTTGGCCTTTTCGGGCGCCGCGGTTTTGTTTAATCCCTCGGCGAGCGAAAGCACTTGCAGCGCGGAAAGCGATTCGTTTTCGCCGAGGATAAAGCCGCCCGGCTTGTTGACCGAGCCCACGCAATAGACCAGGTCCGCTTTCGAGACGGAAATCACGTCGTGCGGCTTGATGACGATGTTCTCGGCCGGATCGGTTGCGTTGAGAACGCTCTTCGAACTAATGGAGGCGACGCTGAACTGGCCGGTGGAATCGCGTTTGGCGTCAGCAAGAGGGATGTCTCCCCACGCCAGACTGCGAGTGATTCGGATGGTATTGCCGGCATCCGATCGAAGCCCGCCGGCCATGGAGAGAATTTCGAAGAGAGTTTTGCGGCCTTGCAACTGATGAACGCCGGGCGTTGTAACGGCGCCTAAGACCGATACCGGCTGGCTGCGGAAGTCAGTTACGGTGACGATCACCTCGGGATCCTTGAGATACTTGCGCAGCCGGGTCGCTATTGCCGTTTCGAGCTGAGAGGCGCTTAGGCCAGCAGTGTGCAGACGTCCGGCGAGCGGCAGGTTCAGATCGCCGCGCATATCGATGCGCATCGGCTTGTTGCTGATTTCTTCGATATCGGGAACGAAGACCGTGATCTGATCGTCCGGACCGAGAATGTAACTCGCCGGAGCGCTCGAGGAATTGACAGCAGGCGGCGCGGGAACTTCCGCCGGCGCCGGCGCCGCTTCCAGATGGCCGGATGTTTGGCCGATGCAGACCGGCGCGGCTGCAACCAAAGCGGTGATGAGCAGAACTGTTCGGGCAGACATGACGGCGCGCCTGTTAACGAGTGGGCACGGCGCAGGCGGCAAACTGCGGTGCGTGGGCGGCGGACTGTCCATTCTGGTTGAGCTTTTTCAGTTCGAGCGCCAGCATGTGGAGGCGACCTTCCAACTCGGTGACGCGATATTCGAGCGTCTCCTGCGGTGCGCGCGCCGGTTGCTGGAGCAGCAAATTGATAGCGGCTCGAGCCATTTCGGAGATGCTTCCGACACCGTGCGTAAAGCACAGATCCCGGAACTTTTCATATTCTTCCGCAGTAAGACGGAAACTGATCATCCTGCTTCTGGATTCAATCATGACCGGAGGGTATGTAAGTGAATTAAATTATGGTGATCCATTCACGGTCGATTTCGACCGCGACCGAGCGCTGCAGCATGGCCACGGAGACCACGATTCTCCAGTCGCTCTTTTTTTTCAGGAGAATGCCTTCCAACCCTTCCAGTGAGCCGCGCCGGACGCGGATACGCTGGCCTTCACGCAAAAACGGGCAAGGCTCGGCGGCGAGGCCGGATCGCAAAACAGCCCGCACTGCATCGATTTCCGAGTCGGAGATAGGCGCCGGCTCATTGCCGAATCCAACCACGGAGACAACGCCGGGGGTGCTGACGATGGGGAATCGTTTCCGGGCGTCGAACCGGCAGAAGACATAGCCGGGGAACAGCGGACGGTCTGTTTCGACAATGCGATCGGACCAGCGCTGCCGGCGGCGATAGACCGGCAGATACTGCTCGTATCCTTTGTTTTGCAAGACAACGGCGGCAACACGTTCATGATTAGACTTGGTTCGAATCCCGTACCAGGGCAGCCTAGGAACGTTGGCCCGCGACGGGGCATCGGTGTTCCTATCGAAAGGAATCATTTAGGAATCAACGAATTACAAGCCGGCGAATGCCGTTTTTCAGGACCGAGCGGACATGCTTCCGCTCCTTCAGTCCCAGAGTCGCTTTTTCGGTGGGCGCAGGCCGGGACTGCGTAAAAGCTATGGAAGAAATATGGTGTAGTTACGTAATACCATGTCGGTAGTGGTAGTACCAGGACATTTTTACATAGTTTGGATCGTTTTGGTACTTTTTCCATTCTGGAACGAAAGTACTAAGGATAGATCCTAGAAAAAAATTGGCTGATCGGCAAAACCGATCAGCCAAGTTAGTGGGTTGGAGGAGAAATCCGCGTCAATAAAAGTGCAGGTAAAAAATTTATGAAGTTTCTTTAGTATGAGGTACCTCCTAAAACGCTGTCAAGGCGAAAAGTGCCGCCGAGACCATTGAGGGAGGCCTCGCACTAGATCGGTGTGCACCGAGAGCCACTGCTGTTACCGGTTACCGCTCTCGCCGGGGGCATTTTGCTGGCGCACTTTATATTTTTGCAGCTTGGCGATTTGATTGTTCCCGCCGGGCTTGCGATTGTCGCTTGCCTGCTTGCGAGCTTCTTTAGCGACCATCGGAGGATGCGGTTAGCCGTGGCAAGCGCCAGCCTCGCTCTCGCAGGCATGACCGCGCAGATTGTCCACCGGCCCACGCGGACTCCCAAATTGACCGCCAGTGACGGCGAAACGGTGATGCTCAGCGGGTGCGTAGTGAACCCGCCGGTATTTTCGCCGGACCGCGAGCAATTTACCCTGCGGCTGGCCCCCAAGGCCGAGATTCGACTGACGGCGAACCTGAAGTCGAGCGAAAAATTTCCGCTGCAATACGGGCAGCGAGTGGAAGTGGCGGCGAAGGTTCGCGCTCCGCGCAATTTCCAAAACCCGGACGCGTTCGACTACGCCGGCTATCTAGCCGCGCAACATATCTATTGGACCGGCTCGGTGGCGGATCCGGCGTCGATCACCGTGACCGGCGAACGCTGCGGGTCGCGCCTGGTGGCTGCGCTGTATGACATCCGGACGCTTGCGCTTGATCGTCTGACGCAACTCTACCCGGACGATCCGCAAACCGCCGCTCTCCTGGCGGCCACATTGTTGGGAGAAACCGGCGGCATGGAACGGCGCTGGACCAGCGATTTTCGGGTGACGGGTACGTATCACGCCCTGGTGATCTCGGGCCAGCATGTGTCGGTGCTGGCATTCACTGTGTTGCTGGTGTTGCGCCTGCTGCGGCTGCGGCGCATTCCATCATTGGGTGCTGCGACCTTGACCAGCTGGCTTTATGCCTTCATCACTGGCTTTAGCTCGCCGGTGGTTCGGGCCGCCGGTGGATTTACGCTTTTTCTGATCGCCAGTTATTTCTTTCGACGAACGCGGATTTTGAATGTGCTCGCCGGGATCGCAATGTTCTATCTGCTGTTGGACCCGGATCAGTTATTCGACCCGAGCTTTCAGCTATCGTTTCTGGCGGCGGCGGCAATTGCCGTATTCGCAGTTCCTGTCATGGAGCGCCTCACAGAACCGCTGCGCGCGGCTGTGAAGCGTTTCGATCAGATCCACTATGACCCGCAAGTGGAGCCCAAAGCGGCACAATGGCGCGTGGAACTGCGGCTGTTTGCTGAGACGATTCGAAGCTGGACAGGCCTGCCGGTACGGTATGCCCAATACATCGTTTCGACCGGCACGCGGGTGGCGACGTTCGTTTTAGAAGCGGTGATCGTTTCCGCATGCGTGCAATTCGGGTTGGCGCTGCCGATGGTCAGCTACTTTCACCGGCTATCGATCACGGGACTATCGGCGAACATCATCGTCATTCCGCTGCTGTCGCTAGTGGTTCCGCTCGGATTCCTCTCGATTGTTACCGGCTGGCATGCGCTGGCATGGTTGACCAAGCTACTGCTTGGGTGGGCGGCGGGAGTGGCGGCATGGCATGTCCATTTCGAGCCGGCGTGGCGGCAAGGCGCGATACCGCTCGCTCTCTCGGTAGCGTTTGCCGCATCGCTTGTAGTGTTGGCCGTAGCCATTCGTTATAAACGCTGGATCACACCCGCGCTCGGCTTTTCACTGGCCTTGTTTGCAATCGTTTGCTGGCAGCCCTGGAAGCCGCTGGTGCGGCCCGCGCAACTGGAATTGACGGCGATCGATGTCAGCCAGGGCGACAGTCTGCTGGTCGTGTTTCCGGATGGAGAAACGATGCTTGTGGATGCGGGCGGCTTTCCGGGATTCGAGCGCATGAAGCGCAAACCGCGGCTCGATATCGGCGAAGATGTGGTGTCTCCGTACTTATGGAGCCGGCGTATTCAGCGGCTGGACTACGCAGTGCTGACGCACGGCCACTCCGATCATATGGGCGGACTTGCCGCAATTCTGAATAATTTTCGCCCGCGCAAACTGTGGATTGGCGTAGAGCCGCAGACATCCGCGTGGGCGGCGATTCAGCGCACGGCGGCGGCAGACGGCGTGCCGATTGTCGCGTTGAATCGGACCTCGGCTCCCTTCTCGATTGGGGGCGCCCAAATCCGTGTGCTCGCCCCATCCAAGGACTATGTAATGGGCGAAAGCGCCGCCAACGACGGTTCGCTCGAGCTCGCAATCCATTACGGGCGCCGCAGCATTCTGCTTACCGGCGACGCGGAGCGGTCGATTGAGGATGATTTGCTTGCAAGCAACGAATTGCGGCCGGTGACATTGCTTAAGGTGGGGCATCACGGCAGCAAGACCTCGTCAAGCGAGGAATTCCTGGAAAAAGTCGCACCCGAATTTGCTCTAATTTCAGACGGCTATCTGAATCAGTTCCATCATCCGCACCCAAGCGTTCTGGCAAGGCTGGCAGACCACCACATTGGGGTTTTTCGAACCGATCAACGCGGTTTAATCACGTTCTGGACGGATGGGGATAAAGTGGAAGTGGAAACATTTCGTTAAGCGAGGGATGGATGGAGAGCGAAAACAATATCGGCAGCAGCCTGGGGTGGTTCTTGTTTGGAACGGTTGTTGGGGTGACGGCGGCGATCCTGTTGGCTCCCGGCTCGGGCAAAGCAACGCGGCGCAAGCTCGCGAAGCAGGCGGCGCGGGGTCGCAAGAACTTCTTTAACGCCACTCAAGACGCCGTTGAAAAAGGGCGCGAGCTGTTTGAGCGTGGCCGTGAAATCGCTCAAGAAGCTTCCGAGATGTTCGAGCGCGGGCGCCGCGTAGCCGAGAAGAGTTTCGAAGAGCGCTTCTAGTGAGTGCGGCGGCGCGCATGACCGCATTCGTCAACGAAGCGTATACGGATTTCAGCCGGAAACAGAACGCGGATGCGATGCGCGCCGCGCTCGCGAACGTGCGGTCCGAATTGGGCCGCGAATATGACCTCCTGATCGCTGGCGAGCGCCGCAAATCGGCGGTCAAACTGGAATCGCTCAATCCCTCACGGCCTTCGGAAGTAGTCGGCATCCACCAGAAAAGCACGGCGCAGGATGCGCGCGACGCGGTAGAGGCCGCGCACGCGTATTTCCCGGACTGGAGCCAGACGTCCTTCAAGCAAAGGGCCGATTTATTGCTGCGCACGGCAGCTCTTCTGAAGGAGCGCAACCTGGAGTCCGATGCATGGTTAGTCGTCGAAGCCGGTAAGACGTGGGTCGAAGCCGATGCCGATGTTTCCGAAGCGATCGATTTCTGCGGTTACTATGCGCGACAGGCGTTGAAGCTCGCGAATCCGGAGCCGCTAGTGCAGCTTTCCGGCGAGCGCGATGAAATGGTTTACCTGCCGCTCGGCGTGGGCGTTATCATCCCGCCCTGGAATTTTCCGCTAGCCATTTTGACCGGTATGGCGACTGCGGCGCTGGTTACCGGAAATGCGGTGGTGATCAAGCCTTCGAGCGATACCCCGACCATTGCGGCGAAGTTTGCCGAAGTGCTGCTCACCGCTGGATTTCCAGCGCGCAGCTTTTCGCTGCTGACGGGAAGCGGCGCCGCTATTGGCGATGTGCTCGTCTCGCATCCCAAAACACGATTCGTTTCCTTCACTGGCTCACGCGATGTCGGCCTGCATATCAATGAACTCGCCGCTAAGACTCCGAAGGGACAACTCTGGATCAAACGCGTGGTTGCGGAGATGGGCGGCAAGGATGCGATCATCGTCGATCGGGAAACGGATCTCGACCAAGCCGTTCTGGGCGTGCTGTACTCGGCATTTGGATATCAAGGGCAGAAGTGCTCGGCATGCTCGCGCGCCATTGTCCACGAGGCGGTCTATGACGAATTTCTGGCGAAACTGAAAAGCAAAACCGAGGCGCTAAGTCTGGGCCCGTCCGACGATCCGGGTAACTACATGGGGCCGGTGATTAACGAGCGGGCGCGCGATTTGATTCTCGGCTACATTGAAACGGGCAAACAGGAAGGCCGCTTACTTACAGGGGGCAAACCGGGCTCCGGCGACGGATATTTTATTCAACCGACGATTCTTGCCGATGTCGATCCCAAAGCGCGCGTATTTCAGGAAGAGATTTTCGGGCCGGTGCTGGCTGTCGCCAAGGCTACTGATTTCGACCACGCATTGCGGATGGCGAACGATTCCGAATATGGCTTGACTGGGGCCGTTTTCACTACCAATCAGGCTAATGCGGAAAAAGCCCGGCAGCAGTTCTTTGTGGGCAACCTGTATATCAATCGAAAGTGCACCGGCGCCATGGTCGGCGCGCATCCGTTCGGCGGCTTTAATATGTCGGGCACTGACTCCAAAGCCGGCGGCCCGGATTATTTGCTGCAATTCGTGCAGGCGAAATCCATCGCTGAGAAAGTGGGCTGACTGCTATCGCTCCCTGACGGTCGCGGTTCTTAAATTGAATCGAATGGATAACGCGACGCGCGCGTTTTGATTGACGCATCAACAAAAACGGATTGGCTTGCGACTTGCTTCGAGCTGGGATTATGTCAGCAACCAGCACCACACCGGCGCCGAAGCTTACGGCTTCGTCCGGTGACAATCAATTCCAACTCAGCGATCACGAGAAGAAAACGCACGTGACGCTAAATTTGCAAACTCATGGTCCGCTCGTGAAAGGATCTGTTGCCAAAGCGCCGACCCTCGAATACCGCGGCGTCGAGGGAACGTTCACATTCTCGGGCGAACAAGTCACCGTGGAAACCAGCGCGCTGGGGAAGATGTACACCGTCACGTTGAACATCGTGCCCGATCTACGAACGCTGTTGTTCACATTAGTGCTGCCGCCGGTTGTTCATAAGAACGGCGAAGCGAAGCAGGCTTTCGATACGATCGCTATCAAATCGGAACGCCACACTTCGATTACCGGTACGCCGACAAACCCGGGCGCCGCGACGACATACACCTGCTTAAAGATGCATGGAACGGCGGCGAAAGTAGAGGTTCCCGCCTAGGGCGCCGGGTCCCACTGATCGCCCGCATCGACCATGACCGCGCCATGAGCGCGCGCCCAGTCCGTGAAGCCGGTCGGCAAATTCTTTGCCCCGAACAGATTGGCAGCCCGCATAGATGCGATTCTCTGCCACTTCGCGCCCTTGAAGTCGGCGCATCGGAGATCGGCACGATCCAGGTGCGCCCCTTCTAGATTGGTTCCGGAGAGATCAGCGCCGAAAAGATCCGCATCCTGAAGGCCGGCGAACGTGAGGTTCGAGTTCCGGAGACTCGCGCCCCGCAGATTCGCGTTATCGAACGAAACCTGCGTGAGATTGGCCGATTGCAGCGAGCTTCCGCGAAGATCCGCCGAGCTGAAATTGCCACGGGGAAGCTCTGCCTTGTTCAATACGATTCCCTGCAGAAACGCATCGCTCAAATCTACGCCGACAAGCGGAACGCGATCGGCGTTTAGCTCTTCGAGAGCTTCGATCCGGCCGCCGCTTCCACCGCGGCTCTGCGCGGTGTTGATGACCTGCCAAGCTTGGTAGTGTTTCTGTTTGATGCGGTCACCGGATTCAGCGAAGTAAAAGATCACAGCGATCAAAATCGAAAATGTGCCGAGATATTCCAACACTTCGAGGAACACCCATCGGCTGAGCAAATGCGCCATCCAGGCACATAGCCAATCGACCGCATACAAAGGAGCGAGCCAGCCGGGCGCGTGGCGCCGATGCTCGCGCCACGATTTTGGCCGCTCCCGCTCCTGATGAATGACCACAGTTTTCTCCTCCGCCAGCAATCGGATTCGCATGCCGCGGCATCCACTAACTGTGTTCCAGAGCGACCCTGGAAGGAAGTCGCCCGCTGGCCTGAACCGGCACGCGGCCTCGGATCAGGCGGTCCAACGAGAAAGAGCCCGGACCGAAAATCAGAATCATGACCGATGCAAACAGGAACGTATAAGCATCGTCGGCATAAAACTTGCCGGGATCGGAAAAGATGGACAACAGCGCTTCCCGGCCGGCGGTGAGATACGCGACGAGCATATCGAACGCAAGCATCAGTCCGAAGAAGCGCGATCCGAATCCTATCGCCAGGAAGATACCGCCCAAAAGCTCCATCCAGGAGACGGCGAAGGCGTTGACAGCAGGCTCGGGACTACCCAGGCTGGCGAAGAACTCTGTCACTTTCGACAAGTGCTGCAGCTTGCCCCAGCCGGTCTGAGCGAATTGCCATCCCCAGTACAAACGAACGGCGAATAGGAATGTGGACTGGACCGAAGAAGCGGATTTTACTAACTGCTCGTAAGCGCCGGCAGCCCACTGAAATAACCTTTGAGAATTCACAACAATCGATCTCCTTCCATCTGGATCTGAAAAAGAGGCCGGGCTGGGGAGCCCGGCCTCGAGCACGCGCGGGCTGCGGCTACGCGGCCGCTTGCGGGGGCTAGAACCGTCGGTCGCACAACCGCCATGTCCTTTGCAGGAATTCTTGCCTTTGCAGCCGTTGTCGCCCGATTTGCATCCGCCCTGGCCTTTGCAATCGTTCTTGCCTTTACAAGAATGCTTGTCGCCCTGGTCGAAAGAGGCCTTGGCAACAGAAATTTTTCCGGCGCTTACTTTGTTTGCTGCCAGATTCGGCGCACCGTGCGAGGTTGCCGCTAGCGGGACGGCCTCCAGCCTGGCGGCTCCGCCGAGCAAGCCGGTGACAGCCGCGGTCAGTAACAGCGACTTATTCGAAATCTTCATATTCTCTCCTTTGGATTGATATCCATCTCCGTCACCCAAATCCGCCAGCCAGCCAAATTATTCCCGCGGCCATGCTTTCACATGGAATAAACCGGCATTCCTCTGCATTTAGAAGATGTGCTCCAAAGGAATCTTATGGTGGATGGAAACAGCTTTGATGTAATCATCGTGGGCAGTGGGGCTGGCGGCGGGACCTTAGCTCTTCGCCTAGCGCCTACGGGCAAAAAGATCCTCATCCTTGAACGAGGCGACTACGTTCCGCGGGAAAAAGAAAATTGGAATCCCAGACTAGTCAATCTGGAAGGCCGCTATCAAACAAAAGAGCATTGGAAGGATCGCGACGGCAAGGATCTGCATCCCCACACGAACTACTACGTTGGCGGAAACACAAAATTCTACGGAGCCGCGCTTTTCCGGCTGCGCGAACGCGATTTCGGAGAGGTTCGGCATCACGATGGCATCTCACCTGCTTGGCCTATTTCGTATCGCGACTTAGAACCGTACTACACCGAAGCGGAGCGCTTGTATCACGTTCACGGCGCGCGCGGCGAGGATCCGAGCGAGCCGCCCGCCGGCTCGCCTTATCCATATCCACCGGTAAGCCATGAACCGCGCATCCAGGATCTCAGCGATCACTTTGCGGCTGCAGGGTTGCGGCCGTTTCATACACCGCTTGGCGTGATGCTCGATGAAGAGCATCCACGCACCAGCCCGTGCATTCGCTGCAACACGTGCGACGGGTTTCCGTGCCTGCTGCACGCCAAGTCCGACGCGCAGGTGCTGGCGGTGGATCCGGCGTTGAAATACCCGAACGTCCGGCTGTTGACCAATGCCTTGGTCGAGCGGTTGGAAACGAACGCTTCCGGCCGCCAGGTATCGAAAGTGATCGTGAAGCGAAACGGCTCAAGAGAGGAATATCGCGCGGATATCGTGGTTCTCTCGTGCGGTGCGATCAATTCCGCCGCGCTTCTTCTGCGTTCTTCGAATGCAAAGCATCCGAACGGCCTCGCAAACAGCTCGGATGTGGTGGGCCGGCACTATATGGGGCACGTGAACTCGGTACAGATGGCTATCTCGAAGACGCCGAATCCAACCATTTTTCAGAAGACCCTGTCGGTGAATGACTTTTATTTCGGCTCGCCTGATTGGCCGTATCCGGCGGGTCACATTTCATTTGTCGGCAAATTGGACAGCGACACTCTGAAAGGCGGCGCTCCACCGCTCACTCCCGGATTCACGCTCGATTTGATGGCCGCACATTCGCTGGATTTTTGGCTCACTTCGGAAGACCTGCCGGATCCGGAGAACCGCGTCACGCTGGATCGTGATGGCAGCATTGTCCTCTCGTATACGCCGAACAACGAGCAGGCGCATCGTCACTTGATTGGGCAACTTCAC
>JACZCX010127163.1_pt1 | contig 13955 bp, 12 predicted proteins | sample 8641831 | NCBI WGS metagenome assembly JACZCX01 (sample SAMN15324608, study PRJNA640507) | soil metagenome | isolation source: intercropping sugarcane | place: China: Luxin town, Laibin City, Guangxi Province | collected 2019-07-25 | depth 10cm m
GAAGAATAGCTTTCATCAGCCGCTCCGCATTAGCTTCTGCCATGGGAACAACGGGAGACTTGTAACGAGTCAGAAATCCATTTCCGCTGGACTTGGGAAGATTTGCCTCATCTGCGCCGGCAAAAGCAAGTGCAGCCTGTGGAAGCGCTGCTATCGCTTCTCCTTTAGGGTTCTGCGCAAACTGTTCAGCCATCGGCCTAAACGTCTCCCCCATCTGGTAAGGGTTACCGCTGGCTGCCGCGATACCTGTTTTTGCAATGCCCTTTGCGGTTTCGAGAGGATGAGCCAGAACAGAAGAAGTGAGGCGCGTCATCCCAGCACCGAGGTTCGCCCATGGAGACCATCCGGGTTCAGTCTGCGCAGCTCTGTCTACCTCCTGCTGCAGTGGAGCGTTTCCGTGCATAAATCCGTGCGCTACTGGCTTTCCTTGTAGCTCGGATGGAACTGGAGCATTAGGAACTCCGGGGCGAAAGTTCTGATCGGACTCAATAGCAGCCTGAATTTCCTGAGGAGACATCGCTTCAGGGAAGGTCGCGGTCTGCCCGTTGGGAAGCTTAACGGTTGGCATTCTTCACCAACCCTTTCCCAGGAACGTACTCGAAGTCCGCAGGCCCGTTAGCTGCAGGAGCAGGGGTGTGACCGTTCGGAATCCCTGCGCCAAAGAACGGCTGGCCTTGCATGCCATACTCGTACTGCTTGGATAGCTCCGTGGCTTTCTGAAACATCAGGTCGTGATTAGTCTCAATAACCCCTTTAATCTGCTCCGGAGACTGCGCACGACTCAATTCTTCCTTCATCGAAGCAATCTCAGAATCGGTTGCGCCAGTAGTCTTGGCCACGTTCGCCAATTCGCCTGCGAGCATCGTTTTGACCGCTTCGAAGTTTGTCGGCGCAGCATGGCCAAACTGCTGCTTGAAATCGTTGCTCAGACGGTTTATTGCCTGAACATCTCCATTCTCCAAGGCGTCAGAGGCTTTCTGCAGCATGTCGAGGTGATCGAGCGCAGTGCGGTAGTTGGTCGCCAGTTGACCGCCCTTTCCGGAGGTCATGAATCGCATAGTGTTGATCGCAGTACGGAAATCCATGCTCTGCGGAGTTGCCGCGCCTGTCTTTACCGCGTGGCCCGAGAAGTCGTATTGAACCTGTCCGTCAGGTCCAAGAACCTGTACCGGGCGGAACTGGCCAAACGCCGCCGCTCTCGCCACTCCTGGCTGAACCTTCGTTTGCTGAATCCACTTGTCGTAAGCAGTCAGGTAGGCATGATCGTCTGGAGTCAGGGTCGCGGGGTCTTTCATCATCAGACGGATAGCCCTGTCATCGCGCTGCTCTGGCTTCTGTTCTGCGATCTCCTGCTTGACCCTATTGGTTAGCTGGGCAATATTTTCTTTGGTCTGATTGTTGGCTGTCGCAATCGTTTCTTTGCTCGTGTTGATCCCTGCCTGCTTCGCAAGTGCTGCGCGGGTTGCGGCAGTCAGAGGCGTCCCAACCGGAACTCCATAGGAATTGGCTTCCTCTTCTGTGGCAGGAGTGATGTGCGCAGCCTCAGCCTGATTCTGATGAAGCTGGGTTGTCGCTCCCTGTTCTGCTTCCTGAGATCCCTGCTGTAGTTCAGAGTTGAGCCTGTTCGTCAATCCTGCTTCTTTTTCCTGCAGGTTCAGGTTGGTTCCGGGGATATTGGCCATGACGTTTGGCGCAACGATGTTCCCGGCGATGTTTCCTACCTGCGAAAAGACATGCGCGAGCTTTCCGAGCTTCGTATCGTGATTGCCTGGCATACCCCAATGGGTAGCGCGGCGATCCCTCACTGCCTGAAGTTGATCCTGCGTATTTTGAATTTCTTCTTGTCTCGGATTACTGCTAAGGCGAGATTGAAGCGCAGGCGGGATAGGAGAACCAGGTCCTTCTCCAAAGTGGTTGACGACATTCTGCGAGCGCGTATCAGATTGCTCCATTGGCTGTTCGGGAATGGGAGCCCACACGGAAGGCGTATCCGCCTGAATCGGAGTCTGCGCATTGCGAATTACCGCCCAAGGAGAATTAGCCATTTATTTCCCCGGTAGCTTGAAACCGTTAAGATCGTTCAGGATTCCCATCGTGTTCTGCAGCCATCCAGACTTCCCGGCATTAACTTCCGCATTGATGTCCTGTGCTTGCTGGCCCTGCGATTCGAGCATTCCGGAAGTATCTACTCCATACATCTTCCCAAGCCCCGCAGCCCCAGCCTGCCGCTGCTGCTCCATGAGGTTCTGGTTCTGCGCTTGAATACCTTCAGAGGCCGTTCCTGCGGCTTTCATACGATCGCGGGCTATCGCATCGAGGTTGGCTCCAAATCCTCCGGCGTTTCTCGATGCCGCAGCGCGTTGGTTCGCGGCTCCCATCAACCCTGCTGCTGCTCCGCCTTCTCCGCCCAAAGCAGCGCTGGTTTCTGCGCCAATACCTTCCTGTCCCAGCCCTTGAGGATGGAGCATTTCAGCGGTCAGAAATGGAGTGAGATTTGCGCCGATGCCCTGCGCTTCGGAACCAAGATTGGAGGCAGTAGACTCTGCAGTGTTAAATGCGCGTCCCGCTTGCCCTGTAGCTGACCTCATTCCACGCTCCTCGAATATGCCGGCCAACGTTCCTTGACCCAGCCCATGCGAGCGAGTACGGGGGAGAACTGAACTTCGATTTCAGAGGGGACTACGCAGAATACATCGTTGAGCCCCTTCCCCCATGCTGCCCGTAGCACTTCCGGCTGCAATTCCTCGATTGCCTTGCCTCTTGCTACCGGGCTTCCATCCACAAGGAGGAAAGTCTCCGCCGTGATGCGCAAAAACATCGCAGCCACGGCCTGCCCATCGATCACACGGACCTTGTTGACGAGGATTAACGGTGACGTGAGATCAGGTAAAGGATAGTCGAAGTTTTGGGATTTGTGAATATTTAAAAGAGATGCGATGTCTGAAGACTGAAAATCCCTGATCATTTCTTCCCCAATCTGACCTGCGCTTTTCCGAGCCCCACTAACGTCTGTCCTCCGTTTTCCGCAGTTCCCGATCCTGTTCCTGGAAGAATATCCATCTGCGTCAGCCCTCCCATGGTGATCGGGGAAGGGATTTTCCCTCCATGGAAGGTTGGAGGAGATGGCGGAGAGCCCTGATATTGCGCAACGGTTGCTACGTAATACTGATGGGCATCTCCTGCGGCGTTTTTGGTGGGAAGGGTAATATGGACGGGAGCCCGTGAAGCTCCGTGATGGTAAATCTGCGCATCCTGAAACTGGGGGTTGGTTGCGATGTGGGTAATGTACTGAATGCCCTTCTGGACGGGCGCAGTATGGTTCACCCTGATCTGCATCATCTCCCCTGCGACAGAAACGTCTACCGACTCAGGAGGCGCAGGGGCAGCGATCCTCGAAACTGGAGACACAGCGGCATTCTTAGCAGTGGTCTGGATCGCAGGAATGACGTAGTTCTCAAAATACGCACCCAGCTTGGGGTTCTCGTTCTTGATCTGCGCCAATAAATCTCTGCCGGGAATACTCATTTGCTACCCCGCCACTTGTTCCACACGTCAGCCTTTGCCATCAGGGTCACGTTTGACAGATTGAAGGCGTGCCCATCATTTTCGCGGAACTCGAAGAAGGTTCTGTAACCCGTCCCGTTCAGCGAAGCTTCAACGTCCTGCAAGGCTGGATCTCCGGGCGAGAACCCTCCCGGCATCGTCCACGCATAGTAGTTCGCGGTCGATTGTCCCGGCCCCAGAAGAATGTTGGGGTAAAGGGTCATGTTGACGGTTCCGAGGGTTTCAATCCTTGCCGACATGTAGCCAAAGCGCATACGCCCCGGCCCGCTCATCGGGGTCTGGGCTCTCTTTGTGTTCTCGACCAATCCCGCAGTCGTATAGAGCGAGTCGATAATCACTCCATCATCAGTTTCCTTGCTCTCATCGAGAGCATAAATCTCCGAGTTCCCCTTGCCGCTGCAGATGTAGATTCTTTCGTCCGTAACCCCGTCGAGCTTATCTTCGACCGTCGCCATATAGGGACTGGGGATTTGCCACAAGCTCCACTTCCTGCGCATATCAATCGAGTTGAGAGTGCCGAACATGGTAGTGTGCACCTGAGGCTCGTTTTTGAGCATCTGCCCAGAGTCAAGCCCCTGATAATTGCACATCAGAATCACGTTCGGAGAAGTCGGGTCTACATTCGATGGGGCGTTCGGAAGCCAGAAATTTGGCGTTGCCATGGGAATGCCGATAAACAACCGTCTCCTGCGCACGTCATTATGCACCCAGATTTTGTGTCCGTAGGGCCAGTTGATCGATTCCCATATCTGATAGATTTCCTGCGTGATCTTACCCGGCTGGCCGCCTTCAAACAGATAGACTCCGTTGCGGTTGGCCTCGACAATCCACTGCTCTCCAAAGTCATAGGCGAGGATGCCGATCGATCCTGCTTTCTGGGCTACTTCCGGCTCATCCCACTGCGCAGGTTCGAGGTTGGCCGAAGCCTGCAAGGAATACATCGAAGAGCCGTCTAGAGAGCCCTTGAGAAAATAGAGCGTGTCGTACATGACCACCGCCCCATTCACGGGCTGCTGGTTCTCGCTCGACACCCCTACCTGCCCGGTAATTGCATCCACCTGCTCCGGAAGCCCTGCGTAAGAACCATAAACAGTCGTTGTCAAGATCGGAATCGCAGTGGGGTAAATCTCGATACGGTCAATCTCGACATCCGCCCCCGCTCCGAGCTCTGAAGCCTCCATATTCAGCATCAGCAGGGGAGGGACGGTTGCAAACTTGGCTGTCAAAAGAGGTCCGATATAGATTGCTGTATCGGTGGTCATCGAAGAGAACGGAAGAAGGTATTGTCCGTAATTCACCCCTCCCGCCGTCAGGGAAATAACCAGGTTGCCGACAGTCTGCCCTGAAGGGATGCGGGCCGTTACCCTCACCGAATAGGCGGTGTTGGGTTCGATGATCGGGTTACCAAGATAGTTCTGGTACGCAGGCTGCGAGATCGACCCCGCGTGGGCCAATGAACCTGCTGACGTGTTCTTGATGTAGTAGGCATTGCCGAACTTGGGACTTACAACCAGATCCCCATAAATATCAGGCTGCGACCATCCAAGGGGCGTGATCTGTCCATCCTGCTGAACGGGTAGATACCCTCCGTCGAAGGACAGGTTCAGGAAGCGCTGAATCTTGTTCTGGCAGAGTCCGTAGAAGTTGCGGCTATTGTAGGAAACCACCCAACCCGGATTGCCGATTTCGATCTGGTTGAAGAGGTTATAACCGTAGACGTCGATCGCGAGCGAGTTCAGAAGAATGTTATCTGTGAACGTCAGGGTCGCAGTGGTCGAAATATTGTCGTTGATGATGAATGACGACGAAGTGTAGGAGACGTTATTGACCACATAAGAGACGGGCTGGGGGATGGTAAAGAAGTTCCCGCCCGGAGTGCCGTTCTGCCCCGCATCGGTGATAGCGATGCCTCTGGCAATGACGTTCGGAGGGCCAACGGGGATTAAAGACGCGAGGACAGCCGTTGTGTTCTCGGGGCATGTAAAGGTCACCGGAGGCGCAGGAGCCGTGTAGTACCCGTTTCTCGTGATAAAGAAGACGGTTCCCTGGCGAGTTCCTGGAGCAATAAGCTGCGCAGTGGCCGCTACGAAGACCAGCGTTCCGCCAGTCCCGTTTCCGTAAATAGGATCGGTTGTGGTCCCGAGAAGAGGCAATCCAGGATCGAACTGGAACATCGTTCCTGCGGTAGTTGCGGAACCCGACTCAGGGACAGACGGAGCGGTAGTAACCGGGACCGAAACCGTGAACGTTCCGGTCGGACCTCCCGAGGCCGTAACAATTGTCGCGTTGGTGACGTTCAGCGCCCCGTTGGCGTTGGTTGTTCCCGTGACCGTGACAAGTTCTCCGGTTGCCGGGGGAGTGCCTGTCGAGACGGAGTAGTTGTAGGTCGCAACTGAGGCCGTAACCGAGGTGTTGGTAATGACCATCGCAGCTGAGTTCAGGGCGTTCGAAATAGGCCATGTCGCGTTCCACGCAGGCACCGAATCGCCCGAGATCGTCACGTTATTCCCAACCTTAAGGCCGGGGACCGGAACCGATGTTGTCAGGGTCGCAACGGACATCTGATACTGCCCGGTATCCTCAACGATCTTCTCGTAGGCGGAGGTGGTCGTCTGGACGGTGAAGTAGTAGCGGAAATGATCTACACCCGGAGGAAGAGCGTTGCCTACCGAAGTCACGAGAAAGTTGCCATTCGCAGCCGTCAAGGTCGTCCCCGAGATGTAGACGTAGACCGGAAGGCCGGAATGGAACATATTGACGAGAACCGAATCCTCGGCCTCGGGATGCGGAGACCCTCCATAGAAAGACGGAGAGTAGTAAACCGTAATCACGTTTCCGGGAGAGGTAGAGCCAGGTCCGGTTGATTGAAGCAGGACCGAGATATGCCCCGGATCGGTGATATCCGAGTTGGGAGGGTTCTGGGTAATCGTCGAGATCGCAAACGTATTGCTGGTTGCCTGCGCAGGGGTGAAAGTCGGAGCTGCGCCTGGACCTACCTGTGTAATGCGGTCAATCCAGTCTTTGGTGTACTGGAGAGGCAGATCGGAACCTGAAAACCCATCCGAGAATGTCAGGTAGTCCACATCCGGCCCCACCTGCGATGTGACCATAGGATCGGGAGTGATATCGGTACGCACCAGAGTCAGCGAACCGGGCGCGTTAGTCACATCCTCGACATACAAATCCCCACCGGCATCTACGGCGATGTTTTTGATCGTCCCGTCCTGCTGGGTAAACGTCCCAATATAGTTGTAGTTCTGCGCCCCGACATTCAACCCGAGCGTGATGGTCGCGTGGTCGAGAAATACCGTTGCCAAGGGGAACCCGGACGATACCGCTGTAAGGATGACGCCAAAAGAAACGGAATTGACAATCGAAAAATCCAGCCCCAAACCCCATTTGTCGGTGAATGACCCTGCGGGAACGGTGAATATGCTCGTTGTCAGATGAACGGTCTTGGGACTTCCTACAGGCACCCCGTTCAGTGTTAGCTGCACCATCACGTCCGCAGGTGCGTTGGCAAATCCCGTCAGTTGAACTTCTACGCCAGAAACGACAACCAGGGAAGGGACCGAAAAGGCAAACTCGGTAATTACGAGAGAATTAGGGTCCGAGACGGGGCCGAAAGACGTGTAGACACCATCGCCTACCAGGATGTTGTTCGGGGTCAGCCACGAGGCCGAGGATGCCGCAGCGGGGCTGTTTGGGCCAAGAGTCGCATTGGCTGTGAGGAATACGCTGCGCAGGCCTGCTCTTGTCTTGACCTGCCCTACCAGAAAATCCGTATCGTAGGTGCGGGGACTCGCGCCCTCCGGAACCGAAGTCGGGTCCGCAAGAGTGACGAGTCCCCCATAGGAGGAGATTGGGATTGGGTTTCCGCCCCCGTGCATGGATTCTCCTTAGTAGGCGTTCTTGATGAATTCAGCACGGAAGCCGATCGAATCTGCCGGCACTGCCGCAGCGTTGGTCGCCTGCGCTCCCGCAAGCGTATAGTCAAGAATCAACGCAGGCTGAACCGACATATTCACGGGATATTGCCGGGTTCCAAGAAGCGAAACCACGTCAAGCCAAACCGGATTCGATTTCGGCCCGATAGTCGCGATTCCTTTTGCCGTCCCCGAGAGGGAATAGAACCCTCCCCACGCGAGGCCGCCCGTTGCGTAGTTGGGCGCAAGCGTCGCAAGGCCAAGAGCGTTTGTTGATGCCACATTGGCATGAGTCAGAGGCACGAGGATGGTTGTAGCGGTCGCGGAGTTGGTGGTGTAGGAGCCGTTCAGATAAGCCAGAGCGCCTTCAAACCCCGCAACAAAGATCGCGTCTCCGCCCCCCGTTGTCAGGGAGTTAACTGCGGTGAAAGTGACCACATTGGTGGTGATCGAAAAAGCCGTGATCTGGATCAGCGCGTTTGAAGAGTTATAGGGAAGCAATTGCCCTTCAACGATGGTTTTGCGCGTGTCTGTATCGACACCGGATGGATACAGACTGGGAATTGCAATGAAGGTGACAGCCATGTGATGTGCGCCTCCTCAGCGCAGGGTTGCGGGTTGGAGTGGCTCCTCGCCACTATAGGAAGGTTTTGGCTTCGCCGCCACATCGCGTGGGTCGCAGATATGAGGAAACCATTCCGTGTTTGGGTAGATTGGGCCTTCAGGATACGTGAATGCCGTACCTCCCCACTCGAATCCAGCCTTACAGATTGTTGCTCCGCAATTTTCACAACCATGCGGGCCATAGTAGACAATCTTGGAACTGCGAAACGTAATATGTGCCATTGCCTTCTCCTGCGTAAGTAAGTATTAGTTATGGACCCTCCTCGGGCCGTGGGACTACCCTGCCGGTGGAGCAAGAGCGAACGTGACGGCAAACTCCTGCGTAGCCTCCCAGCCAAAATCCTGCCTGCGATTTTCATTTGCCTGCATCTGGCGAACGACTTCCAGTTGCAGTTTGTCCATGTAACGCTTTTCGTCCGCAATCGCCATCTGGTAGTTCTCGGGCGCAAACCTCATTGCATAGCGAATCAGCATCTTCGCAACAATGGCGTTGCGAGAATCGAGAATCGGCACATAGGCAGTTGCGTAGTCAATGTTCTGCGGATTAAGAAAGTCCGGATACGTGATTCTAACCCTCATGCGAATGTCGGTGAAGTTGACCGACCCAGGCATCCAGATCTGCCCCTGCCGCATTTCCCAGATGTGCTGATACTGAGCCTGCATGACCGAAGGAAGACCATTGGGCGCAGCCTTCATGGGTACGAAGTTGTTGTTGGTGTTGGTCTGTCTTTCCCAAAGCCCCAAGACCTTCGAGGTCGAGACAGGGAGGGTCCACTGCGGATACCATTGCACTCCGTCGAAGTACCCCGAATAGGCGATAGACACCTGCGCTGCAGGGTTAGGAACTCCAACGCCGAGATTCGAGTTCACGGGAGGTATACCAGTCAGGATATAGTTGTCCAGAATCAGCTCCGGGTCGCCCACGTTGCGCAGGTCAGAGAACGTCTCCTGAATGGCCGAGTCGAGAAACGTGATCAGGTCAGGGTTGGAGTTTGGCATGATCAGCCCTGCCCCTCCGCCATATCCCACGCCTGCGCCACCAACCGCGTTAAATGTGTCATTTATGCTGGCACGGAAGAGGTCTGCGATCGATTGCAAACTAGGAAAGCGATTGTTGCCACCTACGACGCTCTGCATACTCCTCCTTTCTTCATGGGGAGGGTTCTAATTTCCTAAACCCTGTGGAGACAAGACAGAAGAAAATCAGAACGGCACCAGTCTGTGCTTCTCCTCCCCTGAAGCTCGTTATTTCTTTTTCTTCTCTTCCATCAGCAACTCTTCCATGCGCTCCTTGGTCAGCACTCCGGCCTTGAATGCCCGGACGGGATCGATGACGCAGGGGCCAAGCTCTCCTACATGAAACGCAATTCCCGGCCTGATCTTTTCTCCGCAGTTAGGACAGTGAGCTTCGATAATCGCAGCTGCATGCCACGGAGCCGACAACCCCAGCTCATCCATTGCGATATGCGTGTCGGGGTAAGTCTGGAGGAATTCGTTAAACTCTCTCTGCATTCCAGATCCCGAAAGACGAATCGCTTCCTTGGTGAGCCACTGGTAGTGCTTCTTGATGCACTCTCGTGCCCTGCTCAACTCCTTCTCGGTCGGAGTTTCATTCAGCGACGGGAAGAAGCCTTCCGCAATAAGGTTAAGTCCTTGCCGGTTGGCATAGAAATCGGGATTATTCGACCCGAAATAGGGATCGTTGGTCGTGTTGTTCGAGTTGAGCATGTCGATGCAGGCTCTCCACCCATCATGCTCGTCAATACGAATCCCGCCGCGCTCCTGGTCGGGGCTAGGCTGTTGGATCGGGTCCGCAATCACTGCGCAGGTAACCCATGGCTCGCCGTTCTCGCAGGCTTTCAGATGAAGCTTTGAAAACAGGGTGCGGGTCACGGTCTTCGGCTTGCGCGAAACCGTGTGGATATAGATCAGTCTTCTGGGTTCCCGCATCGCCCTGCCTGAGACGATGACGTTGAAATTGGCTTCGTTCTGCTTTCTGAGTTCGCGTTCTGTTTCTTCATGTAAAATCGCTTGTCCCACATTGTCTCCTTAGATTGCTTCGATCTTCATTCCCAAACCGTTGCGGGCAGCTATGGCCATGGCTTGCCGCATGCCCTTTTCAATCTCTTCCGCTTTCCTCTGCACGAGTTTCGATCCCCTGCTTACCTTGTGAGAGTCCCGGCAGTCCTTGATCATCTTGAGGTCTTGCCGTAGACGGTCTTCTTCCCGTTCTTTCAGAAGTTTTACCTTCTTCGCAGCCGCCAGCTTGCGCCACGCCATCAGCATCGGCAGCATGAGGTCGAGAATGATGCCTCTGAGCTCCATGCGATAGGTTTCCGTCTTCAACTGCGATACGACTTCCGTTCTCGGCTCTCCCTTGAGAGTCCAGTAGTACCGTTCCTTCTGTTGCTGGAGAATTTCGATATGGATAAACCTCTGCAGAACCCGGTAACGCCCGTACTTCGGATACCCTCCGCATTCGAGATACCCTGATTCGTCGCGATATTCACGATTCCACGTCTCGTAGGTTCCCTGTACTTCCGCAGGTTCCCAGACCATTAATAACCAGCATGGTTCAGGCGTCATACATACGGTCTTGTAGCCTTCGAACCCATTGGCCCACTTGCCGCCGATTACTTGGCGGTTATCGAGTGACCAGATGAGCTTGAAGATGGGTTCTCCATAGACGTTTGTCCCGCCAATGCGGGTCAGTTCGTCTTGGAACCACTTAGGACACTCACGCATGAAAGATCACCGGCTCACTGACTGGAGTCGTGAATCCATTCGATGTCGTCACCTGAAGGGTGTGCTCAGTTTCCTGCGTCCTCACGCCCTTCAAGTCAGGGACTCGTATTTGCCAGTATTTCGGCAGGTCGGTTCTGTTCTTGTGAGCAGGGTTCAGAAAGATCGGGTCGGAGAGGCAGTATTCGTCATACTGCACCACGTCGCCTACCTGAACCTCTTCCACGCTGCGCCCAGCAGCCACAACAACACCCCTATCCGACCGCTCCTTGACGAAGGAATTGCCCAGCAGGTCATCGTTGACGAGATTGGTTTTCTCGTAATAGTCCTCAATTGGAATCTCCCTCACGATCACGCGATCAAATAAGGGCCTGATTGGAAATGTCTCCATTGTCTGTCTCCTGGTTGAAGAGGGGGCCTGTTATGACCCCCTCAGTTAAGTTATGCGTCCGCGACAGTCGGCAAGCCCTGAATGAAGAACTGAGCCTTCATTTCGGGACAGAGGATATTAAATGCTGTCTCATACGCGAACATGGTGGAGTCATAGTACGTATTTCCGCCACCGTCGTTGACCGGGACCGCAGCTACCGTGTTGCCTGGAGTCCATTCATGCAGGCGAGTTGGATACAGTTCGCCAAACGTGAAGGATGAAGGCACGATGCGGTCAAGGCGAGTCGGTTCCGCAGTCGATGACCAGACCACTTCTTCCCCTGCCCAGGTGTCCTGCATGAAGCGTTTTGCCACATCAGGAACACGCTCTTCTCCACCCTCATCGAGACGGGTATAGCCAGGGGTATAGTAGTTTCCGGCCAGCGCAACGCCCTGTTGCGGGTTGCCGTACCAGAAAGCTTTCTCCTGCTTGTCGAAGTCGTCGCCCATTGCCCGCATACGAATGGATTGAACCCGCTGCGCAGTGGAATTGACGATGGTTCCAGATCCGCCAAAGTTAATGGTGGGGCTTGAGAAACGGCTCGGATATTGGGAAATGTCCACGCCGCCCTTAGTGCCGACGTTGCCATTCTGGATCCAGTAGTCCTTGCCGTAAACCGAAGACCCTGCCGCGCCAGTGGCACCCTGAACCACAAGTATGTCGCCTGCCGCAGTCGCTCCACCCGTCGAAGGAAGCGCGGTTGAGGTATAGATCCTCTGCGCAACCGGATCGACGTAGGTAATGGTGAAGGAGCCACGATTGGTCCCGCCCACCGCAGAGAGAACCTGGATGGTCTGCTGATCGACGAACGATGCAGCATTGTTGACGACGATGTAGGAGAATGCGGGCCCAGCAGATCCTGAGCCCGAAGAAGGCGTCACAACCGTATCGATTGTGCCGGAGCCGTCGCGGTTTAGCAGGGCTTCGATACCATTGTCGTGCGCGAGGAGAGACTTGTTCATCTCGTCCTTGCCGAACTTGACGAGACCCCTTTCCTTGCCGTCTGTCGCTTCGTTGGCAAGGTTCGAGATTTCGCAGATCGAGACAAAACGAACCGGAGAAGCAGCCATCGAGACGTACTGGCCGGCAGAGCCACGTCCGTAGGCCGGAGCGGTGGTTGAGGTGTCGTTGCCGAATTGCTGAATGGGAGCACCGCCCTGCACGCGAGCAGATGCCCAGAAAGGGGCGCGTTGAACTCCGCCACGGTTAGTCTGGAAGGAGCACTGCTTGACAGTTGCTCCCTTTTTCAAGCGGGTTTGCAGGCGGTCGAATTTGGCTTGAAGATCGGGAATGTCAGAGACAAACGCTTCAAGTTCAATGCCTTCGACGGCTAGTTCTGTCGATAGAGCCATAGTTCCATCCTGAGAAATGAGCTACGCAGGCTTTCGCCCCGTGCGTGTGTCTCCACATCTCAATCAGGATCGATTCATGGCATTCCTTGTTTATATCCCGAGGCGGCCCGGAACATGAATTGATCTTTTGATTTCTGCTGAAAACTATACCCTTAACGGTTCGGTCTGTAAATCAGAACCTTCCCGTCTTTCATCATGTACTGCTTTGATCCATCGGCTTTCGAGTTCAGCCAGTCCACTGGAGTGCGCTGGAAATCGATATCGTTCGAGTTTGGTTTTACCGATACCACCCTTGGTCCGTTTCCGTTCTGTGGCTGAAAGGTTCCATTCGCAGCTCTGGGAGTCGGGTTCTGTTTTGAGCCGAGGAATGTGCGGTAGCGCTCATTGATGATCTCGTTGATCACGCCTTTCGAGTGCTTGTCGAATTCGACTTTCGCAAGGTTCAGCACGGTCGCAGGGTCAGGGTTCTTCTGGGAGCGGTAGCGCTGGATTTGCGACATGTACTGACGGTTCTGTGCAGCCTTCTCGACCACCCGCGATACAAAGTCCTTGCGCAATACTTCCTGCGCAGCAGCGTCCAGTTTTAGCCTCTGGTTATAGGGCTTGAAAAGCTGGTCGAAGCTTGTTATGGCGTGTTTATCGAGATTCGGCGCAATGTTCGTCTTCCAGTGATAATCCCGCTGCTGTGCTTCGAATTTCTGGCGCTCCTCAGAGAGACGATCCTGTTGAACAGGAGCTTTTCCATTCTGTGTTCCCCGTGGAACATTCTTAACCGCATCGTGCTGGGCGTTGTACCAGTCCGCAGCCTTGTTGACGTGCGCAACGAGTCTCTGGAACTTGTCGTTGATCCAGTCAGACTTCTGGTTAGGCGTGAGCCATTGCGGAGGCTGCTCGTTCAGTACGGAGACAATGGACCCCATCTCCGCAACCAGTGGCGAGGATTGAAGAGCACTAACGAGGTGAGGAAGGATGGCTGCTGAATAGGCCTCGGGGTTTGATTGCTGGATGCGGTCAAGGATTGCAGGTGTCAGTTTACCAAGACCTTCGTTGAACTCGTCACCAAAGAGGTCGAGAACTTTGGGATCACCCGATGCCAGAAGCTCATCAGACTGCTCGTAATCGCGTATCTGGTCCTGTATAGCCCCGATCGCATCGATGCCCTTGGCTTCCCCATACTGAAGGCCGTCGAGCGCAGCCTTGACCGCCCTAACGTCGTTGACGCCGTTTGGATAAAGCTCACGGAGCGCCCGATCCCGGCCCTCAAGGTCTTTGCCATAACGGGCAAACTTTGCAACTTCCGGATCGCCGGAATCACGC
>JACZCX010012496.1_pt1 | contig 13857 bp, 14 predicted proteins | sample 8641831 | NCBI WGS metagenome assembly JACZCX01 (sample SAMN15324608, study PRJNA640507) | soil metagenome | isolation source: intercropping sugarcane | place: China: Luxin town, Laibin City, Guangxi Province | collected 2019-07-25 | depth 10cm m
AAGAACAGCGTGATCATGTTGAACAGCAGGTGCTGGAAATCCGCGTGCACCAGGCCGTAGCTGAGCAGTCGCCAGTATTCGTGCTTCCTTTCCACCGCCGGCGGCCACAGCAGCAGGCGCTGCATCAGCTTGCCGTCCTTGAACGCGATAAAGGAAACAATGCAGGTGATGGCGATGATGGCCAGGGTCAGCGGCATGCCGGGGCGCCCGAATTCAAAGCCGCCATTGTGACGGATAAACGTGCGCACGTGGCCACCTGGAACCGTGCGGCCGGCACCCACACACGGGTGCTGCCATCCCGGTTGCACAAGTAAACCATGCGTCCAAGTACGTAACGCGCGTGACGGTTTGGTGTTACGCTCCCGCGCTGGGCCGGGGAGGCCACCAACGATCAGGAGCACGTCATGTCGAATGCGCCCGGTACCCGATCCTCGCGTCTGCCCGTTGCAATCGTCTTCGGCCTCGCCGCCATCGCCAGTGCGGCCGCCGCGACGGCCCCCCAACCCATCGTCGGCCCGCCGATCGCCATGGGCGAAACCGGCGCCGCCGTGGCCGACCCGCTGGTGCCCGTGCCGGCTGAAACACCCTGCGTCGTGACGTTGTACACCGCGGGATCGACCACCGGCACGTTCGACGACTATGCCAATCACCCCTTCAACTACACGCCGCCGGCCGCCTGCCACGGGCCATGGGCCAAGGTGGTGTTCAAGGCCGACTACCACGTCACCACGGGACGCCAGTTCGATCGCACGGCCAGCGTGTGGATTGGCGGCGCCAACGTCTATTTCGGCACCACTCAGGAACCGTCCACGGCGCGCGCCCCCAGCTGGCACGTCGAGCGTGACGTGACCAACCTGTCCGCTTTGCTGCAGTCGCCGCAACCCGGCAACACCGCGCTGTACAACATTTTCAACAGCACCTACAACGGTTCGATCACGGGCAGCGCGGAGCTGGATTTCTACCCGGCGACACCCGGATACCCTGCCCCGCGCGTACCCGACCAGGTGATTTCCCTGTCCTCCAACCCGGCCGGTACCTACGCGAACATCAACACCGACGGCACCCCGCTGTCGCGTACCGTGACCTTGCCTACCAACATCGATCGCGCCTACATCGACGTGATCGCGCAGCCGCAATCGGGCGACGAGTTCTGGTACTCATGTGGCCCCGAGGCCTATGTCGACCTCACCGGCTGCGGCGGAACCGCGTTCCGCGAGGCCGAGGTGGCCATCGACGGCAAGCCCGCCGGCATCGTGCCGATCTCCGGTTGGATCTTCACCGGCGGCATCGATCCGTACCTGTGGCGCCCCATCCCCGGTGCACAGACGCTGAACTTCGAGCCGTACCGCATCGACGTCACGCCCTTCGTGGGCCTGCTGGACAGCGGCCAACCGCACACCATCAGCGTCAGCGTGGTCACGGGTGACCCGGCGTTCCAGAACAGCAGTCAGTACTTTGCAACCGCGGCAACGGTGCTGCTGTATCAGGATCACGCCGCGCAGCAACTGACCGGCGCGTTGACCCAGGACGCCGACAGCGGCGTCAACCCGATACAGACGAACGTCGCCAACCCGGATGGCGTGCACTACAGCCTGGCGGTCAAGGCGCACCACAGTCTGGTGACGCGCGGTTATCTCGATACGCCGCAAGGCCGCGTGCCCTCGAACGTGGTGCAGGACGTCCACTTCAGCAATGCGCAGCAGATCACCAATGGTGCCGCACAATACGAACAGGCCATCGTGCAAACCAGCACCGCGTCGCAACACTCGTATGGTCGCCCGTTCGATGGCGGTCCGGCGACCGCGGCCACCAACTGGTCGTTCCCGCTGGACATGGACATCAAATTGCTGCTGGCGAATGACGGCAGCGAGACGCAAGCTACCACGGTGACGCAGGGTTATACGCTGCAGGCCAATGCTGCAGGTCCGGGTGGTCGCTACGCGTCCAGCCGTGCGCAGTCCGACCACAGCGCGGACACCCTGAACTTCGACGCCAGCGGCAACTTCACCGGTCCGACCGGCCAGCAGGCGACGCAGGGCTACACGTTCGGCGACTCGCTGGGCGCATGCTACAGCCGCACGCTCAGCGCCACAGCCGGCGCAGTCACGCAGGTGGTGGATGGCGCGGCCTGCCCGTCGGGTCACGCGCGGCGGCACTGAGGCACCGATGCAACCGGCGATGGCCGCCCGCGCGGCGGCCATCGCGACACACGCGACCGGTAGTATGCTGAACGTGGGATTTTGTTCCAGCTTTGAACCCTGGCTGCATGGTGCGGCCGGCAACCGGCAGGGATGCATCAACCCATCGCGTGAAGGAGTTGTTTCCATGTCAGCGTTTCGCCATGCCCGTTTCCTTGCCGTCGCCGCGGCAATCGGCGTCGCCAGTGCCTGCATGACCGTATCGGCATACGCCGCCAGCACCCCCGTCAACGTGACCTTCCAGGCCAACAGCCACTGGGCGCAGGAAGTGGCTACGCTCAGCCGCAGCGAAAGCTCCCACGATTACGCGGTGTCCATCGACGCCGGCAGGATCCTGCAGATCAACCTGATCACACGCGATCCCAACGTGTTTTTCAAGATCAGGGACGTGACCAACCGCAAGGATCTGGTTGACACCTACAAGACCGGCGCGACCACCTGGTCGGCGCCGACTTCAACGGCCCCCACCAGCTATCTCGTCCACGTGTACATCCAGCCGGATGCAATCCAGCGCGGCGAGACGCCCAAGTACGCGCTGCAGATCGGCCAGTACGGCAAGTCCGACCTGCAGGTGCCCGCCACGCCGGTTGCCTTCACGGCCAACAATCCGTGGGTGCAGGTATCCGGCACGCTGGACGCGCAAGGTTCCACCCGCGACTACACAGCCGACATCGCGGCCGGCCAGACGCTGGCGGTGAACCTGGTCACCCAAAGCCCCAAGGTGCATTTTCGCGTGTCCGCCAACAACCAGAAACTCGTGGACAGCGCCGATACGAACGCCACCACATGGTCGGCGCCGGTCACCGCGGCCGCCACCTACACGATCAGCGTGTACGCCGATCCGGCCGGGTTGCCGCCCGGCACGCAGGCCGGCTACACCGTGCAGATTGGCCATTACGCCCAGAACGCCGGCCAGCCCGCGCCCGCTGGCACGGCGGCTCCGGCTGCATCGGCCGCAGCGCCGGTCGCGGCGTCAACCACGGGCAACTGATCGTCACCTGCCTGCGGTTCTCCACTGCGCGACCGTGCCTTCCAGCACGGTCGCGTCGTCGCGTCCGCCAAAACCGCCGACAAGCCCGCACCCGGCAGTGCGACCACGAGCGAGCGGCCACCGCTGCCTGCCGAAGCGCGCAAGTCGCAATCCGCGGTCATCGACGGCCACACGCTGAAATACACCGCCGCGATCGGTTGGCTGCCGGTGCGCGACGCTTCCGGCAAGACCATCGCGCAGGTCGCGTACACCGCGTACACCGTGCCGGGCAAGAACCGGCCGGTGACGTTCGCCTTCAACGGTGGACCGGGTGCATCGTCGGTGTTTTTGAACTTCGGCGCGATCGGACCCAAGGTCGTCAAGTTTGGCGTCGAAGGTGACACGCCTTCGGAACCGGCGACGCTGCACGACAACCCGAGTAGCTGGCTGCCTTTCACCGACCTGGTATTCATCGACCCGGTCGGCACCGCCTACAGCCGTTCGCCGGTTGACGACAAGCAATCGACCAAGGATTTCTATTCCACCGACAACGACATCGCGTACCTGTCGCGGATCGTCTACGACTGGCTGGTGAAGAACGGCCGCATGGAATCGCCAAAATACATCACCGGCGAAAGCTACGGCGGTTTCCGCGGCCCGCGCATCACCTACTACCTGCAAACGCAACTCGGCGTCGCGATGAACGGCATGGTGCTGTTGTCGCCGTACCTCGATCCGCTGGCATGGAGTGACGAGTTCACCTCGCCGATGGCGTGGATGACCATCCTGCCCTCGATCGCCGCGGCACACCTTGAACGCGAAGGCAGGCTCACCGCCGCGAACATGGCGCCGATCATCGCCTACACGCGCGGCGAATACGCCGAGACGCTCATGCGGGGACGCAGCGATCCGGCCGCGTACGACGCGATGATCAAGAAGGTCACGGAACTCACCGGCCTCGATCCGACCTTCGTGAAGCACTCCGGCAGCCGCCTGGAAACGCAGGCCTACCTGCGCGAGGTGTATCGCTCGGAAGGCAAGTTCGGCAGCCGCTATGACTCCAATTTCACGGCGCGGGATCCATTCCCCTACGCGCCGCACCAGCGCTCGGGCGACCCGATCCTCAACGGCATCATCGCGCCGACCACCACGGCCAGGGTGAATTTCGTCACCCGGACGGTCGGCTGGAAGTACGAAGGCCGCTACAACACCTTGAGCTACGACGTTGGCCGCCTGTGGCACGACGATGACGACGCGAACGACGGCTCGGTGAAACAATTGCGCGAGGCGGCGGCGACCGATCCCAACCAGCGCGTGCTGGTCGCGCACGGCTGGGATGATCTGTCGTGCCCGTTCATGGTGTCCGTGCTGGCAGTGGACCAGATGCCGGCCATGGGCGACCCCACGCGTGTCCAGTAAAGGAATACCCCGGCGGCCACATGTTCTGCGCGCGCGCCGCCAGCAACGCGGCGTTCGTACGGGATGTGCGCGCGCCGTTCGACAAACGCGGCTGATTGTCGGGTTGCCTGTCGCGCGCATGGCGCGCTCCTGCGCAAACCCTTGCAGGAGCGGGCCATGGCCGCGACACCCGCGACCATCGGATGCACGCGCGGTCCGTTACCATCCACGAATGATCAAATCCAAACCCGCCGGTCTTTTTTGAATGACATGGGTGGCCTGCATCGCGGCATTGCTGCTTGCATGCACAACCGCGTCTGCAACAAACACGACGCCCCGCTACCGCGTGATCGGCTACGCGACGGGCTGGAACCCGGCGCAGGACAAGGATCTGCGCAAGATCGACACCCTCATCTTTGCGTTCGCGAAGGTGCAGGACGGGCGCGTCGTGTTGCCAGCCCGCGCGGTGCCGAAGCTGCAATCGCTGGTGGCACTCAAGTCGCGCGACCCGAAGCTGAAAGTCGACATCTCTGTCGGCGGCTGGAAGGCGGGCGGCTTTTCCGAAGCCGCGCGCACCGCCGCGGGCCGCAGCTTGTTCGCAGACACTGCGGCGCGGCTGGTCGCGGAGCACGGCGCGGACGGACTCGACATCGACTGGGAATATCCCGGCCACCACGAATCGGGTATCGCATCCAGCCCGGAAGATCGCGCGAACTTCACCCTGCTGCTGCATGCGGTGCGCGCCAGCCTCGACCGCATCGGCGCGGAACATGGCCGCCAGGGCAAGCACCGCTACACGCTCAGCATCGCGGTCGCCGATGGCCCGTTCGCCAGCGGCGTGAACCTTGCCGCGGTGAACCGTTACGTCGACTGGTTCAACCTGATGACGTACGACTTCTGCAACGCCATGACTCCGGACACATGCCACCACGCCGGCCTGCATGCGTCGAAGTTGGCACCCGGCGACGCGCGCACCACCGGGCGCGCGGTGCGCCAGTTCCTGGCGGCCGGCGTGCCGCCTGCGAAGCTGGTGATTGGCGTCGCCTTCTACGGGCGTGAATTTGGCGGCGTCGAGCCGGTCCACGACGGCCTGTACCAACCGTACCGAAAATTCATCGCCTTCGTGCCATGGTCGAAGCTGCAAGCCGATTTCATCGGCAAACGGGGTTTCGTCCGCCACTGGGACGCGCAGGCCGACGCGCCGTGGCTGTGGAATGCCGCGACGCACACCTTCATCACCTACGACGATCCGCAATCGATCGCCGCCAAGGCCGCGTTCGTGAAGCAACATCACCTGGGCGGCATCATGTATTGGGAACAGGGCCTCGACCCGGATGGCCAGTTGCTGGACGCCATCGCGCGCTGCTTGCGGTGACTCGGCCTGCTTAACCCACGTCAAGTCCCGAATCCGTGGCGGTCCGACACTGTCCCGCGGACTTCCACGAAGACCTGCCATGAAACTTCACCAGGCATGCCTGCTGGCGCTGGCCAGCGGCGTACTCACCCTCGCACCCGCCGCCGGCGCCCTCTTGCCGCAACGCCTGTGCACGCCGTCTATATGGCGCACCTGCACGCGATGAACACCGGCATCACCCACGCGCACACCGCCGGCGAGGCGTGCTTTACCGTCAACGGCGACCAGCTCACCATCGACATCAAGGTGCACGGCGCGCCCGCCGACACGGTGCACTGGCAGCACTTTCACAGCTTCAAGGACGGCCAGGTGGCAAGCTGCCCGACCGCCGCGGCCGACGCCAACCATGACGGCATCGTCGATCTGATCGAAACCGGCAAGGCCCCGGGCACCACGATGGTGCCGCTCATCGCCGATCCCGCCAGCATGGACGTCGCGCACGGCAGCTACCCCAAGGCCGATACCCTTGGGGACTACCACTACCACGAGGTCGTGTCGCTTAAGGCGCTGGACGCGGCATTTGCCAAGGCGTTTCCGGGCCAGCAACTCGATCTTGCCAAGCGCGTGGTGTACATCCACGGCGTCCCCGATGGCACCAAACTACCAGCCAGCGTCGCGTCGCTGGGGCCGATACCCGCGCAGGTCACGCTGCCGATCGCATGCGGAAAGATCTGGCGCGTCGCAGCGAAATAATCCGCGCGTTGACGCACGGAAACCGGGAAAGCGCAAGGGCGGGCCATCGGGCCCGCCCTGCACCCTTGTCCAAACTGTCTATTTCGCAGGCTTCTTGAACCGGTAGATGAACTGGCTGGTGTGGCCGCGGATCGATGGATCGAACACCTTGATGTTCAGCGGATCCTTGGGGTTGATCAGCGCGTCGCTCGAACCATCAAACACGAAGCCCGCGGCCTCCACTTCCTTCTTCACCACCTCGGGGTCGATGCGGTGCAGCGTGTTGGTGTCGCGGGTGCCGGATCCCGCGGGTGCGATGTGGTCGGTCACGATGAACACCCCGCCGGGCTTCAGCGCGTCGAAAATCGCCTTGTTGAACGCGGCGATGTCCACCGGCTGCTTGTTCGGACCCCAGAACGGATCATGCAGGTCGTGGTAGTTCTCCGACGTGAACACGATGTCCACCGCGGTCGGCGCGTGGGGCTTGTTCATGTCTTCGCGCAGCATCGTCACGTCGCTGTAGTGTGCCGTCTTGACCAGCTTCGCCCAGTTTGCCCAGCTCTTGCTGTCGGGCTTGGTCGTGTCGGGCCACACCGTGTACACGTGCCCGCCGGGCTTGACCACCTGGCTGAACACGCGCGTCCAGTAGCCGCTGCCGGGCAACAACTCCATCACCGTGTCGCCCGGCTTGGCCCCGGTAAAGGTCATCACGGCCGCCATCTGGCGCCGCGCATCGTCCTGCTTGTCGGCGGCCCCCGCCGGGTCTTGCATGGCGCGCGTGACGTAGGCAGGGACCTGGGCCGTGTTTGCGGCAGCCGACGCCGCGGGCGGGGCTTGCTGGGCAACTGACGACAGCGGCAGCAACACGGCAATGGCCAGCGTACAACCTGACATTCGCATGACGTTCTCCTGGCGGGCGGGTTGGCCATTGTGCGCCCAAACCCAGGCCCGCCGCCAGCGCGCCGCATCCTCAGCCAGCCACCACGAACTGATTGCGCCCGGCCAGTTTCGCGCGGTACAGCGCACGGTCCGCGGCCTTGACCCATTCGCGGGTATCGCGGTTGGCCGGCGCCGGCGACAGGCCGATGCTGAGTGTGCAGCGCAGGCCGGGCGCACGCTCGAACAACGAGCACGCTGCGGTCGAGCGGATCCTTTCGGCCACGGTCGCGGCGGCGTGCATGTCCACGCCGCACAACACCACCGTGAATTCGTCGCCGCCGTAGCGGCCGGCCAGGTCGCCGTTGCGCAGGCTGCCGCGGATGATCGCCCCAATCTTGCGCACCACTTCGTCACCGGCGGTATGGCCATGCTGGTCGTTGACGCGCTTGAAGTGGTCGATGTCGATCATCAGCATCACGGCGTCATCGCAGCAATGGCGCACCAGCGTCGCATTGACCGCGGCTTCCCAGTGACTGCGGTTGAGCAGGCCGCTCAAGCTGTCGGTGCTGCTGATGCGCAGCAGCTGCTGGTTCTGCGCCCGCACCCGCCGCGCCAGGCTGCGTGTGATCGCGCTTAGCGTCACCGGGAACACCACCAGCAGCGGCATCGACGCAAGAACTTCAGGCAGGCTGGTGTCGGGTGCGAACGACAGGCCGTTGGCGACTGCCGCGACGCAGCAGGCCAGCGCCATCAACCCCAGACCACGAGCCAGCATCCAGCGGCCGTCCACGGCAATCAACGTGATGGCGTACAGCGTCGCCAGTACCATGCTGGGCAGCAGGTTGAACTGCATCAGCGCGATCCACACCCCGCCCATCGCCGTGTCGCCCAGGAACAGGCGCTGGTCAAGCCCGACCGGCTTTGCGCGGCGGCGCAACACCAGCCACGCCACCTGCGGCCAGACCAGCGTGTATACGGCCAGCATCACCCATACCGATACGGGTGTTCCAAGCCGGTACAACACCGTGCCGACCATGAGAGCCCCAAGGGCCAGTCCAAGCGTTCGCAAGCCGTGCGAACGGCGGACGACGCGCCGACTGCTGTCGGCCGCGTTGAAGTCCTGAACCGGAAACACATCTGTCATGGCCGCGCAAATCGTCAGTGGGCTGTTGCTGGACGAGCAAAGCCAATGCCAGCGGCAGCCGCCAACGACTCATTTCTGGGCAGGATGTGACGGAATCCACACGCCGAGACATTTCTTAACCCGAATCGCGCCCAATTGGCCCAACCGACGCGGGTTTTCGCCCGGCTACGGACTCGCGCCGCGCTGGTACACCCGGCCGTGCTTGACCACGAAATCGATCTTTGTGGTGTTGTGGATGTCGTGCGTGGGGTCGGCGTCCAGCACCACCAGGTTGGCAAGCTTGCCGGGCGTGACGGTGCCCATCCTGGCCGCCTGCCCGAGCGCCATCGCCCCAACCTGCGTGGCTGCCTGGATCGCCTGCAAGGGTGTAAAACCCGCATGTGCCACCAGCAACGCCATTTCCTGGTGGACCGAAGGCATCCGGTCGATTTCGGGGCCGTCCTTGCCGTACGGAAAACCCGCGTCGTCGGTTCCCGCGTCAATCAGTACACCGCGTGCGTGCGCCAGGCGCGTCACCGCGTAAGTCCACGGCATGATGCCCGCGCCGACGCTTTGCGGATGACGCTCGGCCTCGTTCCTGAACACGAGCAACGTGGCATCCAGCACCGTGCCGTGCTTTTTCATGGCGTCGAACAGCGCAAGGATTTGCGGCGCATCGGGCTTGACGTGCCGGAAGTCACCCAGCGCGCGCATCTTGTAATCGTTCGGCACGCGCGGCGCCGCCTGCCACACGAGGTACGGACTGTGCGACAGCGAATCCACGCCCACATTGACCAGGTCGCTCGGCCTGGCCGGAAACACCGTGGCGTGCGCCCACACGCGCAATCCCTGCCGGTGCGCCTCGGGAATGATCGCCCTCACCAGCGCCGCCGGCAGGTTGGCGTACAGCTTGATGCCGGTCGCGCCAGTGCCGACCGCTTCCGCGACCGCCAACGCAATGTCCGTCTTGGCGGTGATGGCCTGCATCCACGGCGCAAACCCCAGCGGTTTGCCTTTGGACGAGTCCTGGGCACGCGCGTCTTCCTTGAAGAAGCTCGGCCCGGCCATCAATGCGACATAGAAAATGTCCGGCGCCGCGAAGGCGTCCAAGTTCGCCTGCTCTGCCAGGTACTGCAGCAGGCGATCGTCGCCCGCCATGTCGCGAATGCCGGTGACGCCGCCCACCAGCAAGGCATGCAGGAAGGTCTGGTAATGCGCGATGTCCGGCTCGGCATCGGTGATGTGCACGTGCGCGTCGATCAGCCCGGGCATCACGTAGCGCCCCGCCAGGTCGCGTATCTCGGCACCCTTCGGAACCGGCTGGCTGCCATCCGGATATACGGCGGCGATGCGCTGGCCGTCGATGGCGATGGTCACGTTGGGCCGCACCGGCGCGCCGGTGCCATCGATCAGGCCGACGTGCGTCAGCAGCAGCGGTTTGGGCGCGGCCGCCCACGCGGACATGGCGAGCTGGCACAGCAACAGCCAGGACAGGAAGCGTTGCATCGGATGATTCCTTGTTGACCCGCCAAGCATAGATCGGAACGGCTCGATGCAGCCACGCATTACGCAACCATTGGGTTGCTTTTCTTGCGAAGTGGATGCAATATGCAACCCGATGGTTGCAAAACAACACCTACGAGGAACCCGCCGTGCCGACCGATACCGACCGCATCCGGAAACAAGTCCTGCTGAACGCACCGCGCGAACGCGTGTGGCAGGCGCTGAGTGAAGCAGGTCAATTCGGCACCTGGTTCGGCGTGCGCTTCGATGGCCCGTTCGTCGAGGGCCGTCGCCTGACCGGGCGAATCGTGCCGACCGAGGTGGACGTCGAGGTGGCCGCGATGCAAAAGCCGCATGCGGGCATGCCGTTCGAATGGATCGTCGAGAAGCTCGAGCCCATGCGGCGCCTGGCATTTCGCTGGCATCCGTTCGCCATCGACACGACCATCGACTATTCGAGCGAGCCCATGACCCTGATCGTGTTCGAACTGCACGACGCACCAGACGGGATCCTGCTGACCGTCACCGAATCCGGCTTCGACAAGCTGCCGCCTGACCGCCGCGCCAAGGCCTTTGCGGCCAACGACGGTGGCTGGACGCACCAGATGCGACTGATCCGGAAATACCTTGCGCTGCAACGGTGAGGCAGGCCGGCGTGCACAAGACGAGACGAGCTGCGCTGCAACACGCCGCGCCGTTGTTTGCGGCGCTGGGCGATCCCACGCGCCTGCGCCTGGTCGCGGCACTGCGCGCCGGCGGTGCCCTGTCGATCGCACAACTGACCGCCGGCACGGCGGTCACGCGGCAAGCCGTCACCAAGCACCTGGCCGTGTTGGCCGACGCCGGGCTGGTGCGCGACACGCGGCACGGCCGCGAGCGCCGTTGGGAACTGGAACCTTCGCGCATCGAGGATGCGCGTCGCGCACTGGACGCAATCTCCGCCCAATGGGATCAGGCGCTGGCCCGGCTGAAGGCGTTGGTGGAAAAGTAGCACCGTGTCGCGTCATTCCGGCGCAAGCCGCAACCAGGCGACTTCGACGCGGACCGCAGCCAGGTCGCTGCCTGGATTCGGGATATCGCGTCGCGATCCCGGGGCGACGAACAAAGGCCGAACCGCATCAACGCAACTGGCTATCTTTGCTGCCGCGCCGGTTGTAGCCGCTGAAGACGGATTCTTCGCGATCACGTTCGGCCTGACAAGCCACGCACAGGCGCACGCCCGGCACGGCCTTGCGCCGGGCCTCGGGAATCACTGCCCCGCATTCCTCGCAGTGGCGAAGGCCCGGCCCCTTGTTCTGCTTGCTGCGCGCACGCGCGACCGCATCGGCGACCGTCGCGTCGATCTGGTCCTGCACCGCATCGTCGTTGACGAAACCCTTGGCCATGCCACAAACGTAAGGCCGCGCGCACGGCGAAACAAGGGGATCGACGTGGCCGGGTTCGCTGCGTAATCGATTGTCGATTCCGTGGGCCGTCGATCGTCGCAGCTACAGTCCCCTTCCCCGCCAGAGCCCGCCCATGGCCCTGAAAATCTACGGCCATCCGTTTTCGTCCTACACCCAGAAGGCGCTGACCGCGCTGTACGAAAACGACACCCCATTCGAATTCCTGAACCTGTCGCCGGACAACCCGGAGGTCTACGCCGAATTCGCGCGGCGCTGGCCGATCCGGAAATTCCCGCTGCTGGTGGACGGCGGGCGCCAGGTGATGGAAGCCACCAGCATCATCGAGTATCTCGCCGTGCGCCACCCCGGTGCGTCGCGGCTGATCCCGGCCGACGCCGGCACGGCCGTGGACGTACGCATGCTGGACCGCTTCTTCGACAACTACATCAACGGGCCGCAGCAGCGGATCGTCTACAACCAGTTGCGCCCCGAAGCCAACCGCGACCCCTACGGCGTTGACGAAGCGCGCACCGCACTGGAGACCGCCTACGCGTGGCTCGACCGGCACATGACCGATCACGAGTGGGCGGCAGGTGGCAGCTTCAGCCTTGCCGATTGCGCCGCCGCGCCGGCGTTGTTCTATGCCGACTGGACGCACCCCATTGGCAAACAGTTCCCCAACGTGCACGCCTACCGCGCCCGGCTGTTGCAACGCCCCTCCTTTGCACGCTGCGTGGAAGGCGGTCGCCCGTATCGCCACTTGTTCCCACTGGGCGCCCCCGACCAGGACTGACTTCGCGGAGAATGACCATGAACACACCGAAACTCGTTCCAGCCACTGAGCTTGCTTCCCGCAACCCCGTGCGGTTTCCGAACGAAAACGCCGACTACCGCCGCGCCCGGCAGGCACTGCTGGCCGAGGAAATCGAATTGCGGCGGCACATCGAACGCGTCGCCGAACTGCGCCGCGCCCTGCCGCCGGGTGGCGCAGTCACTGGCGACTACTACTTCACGGGCGAACACGGCGAAACCGGATTCGCGGGCCTGTTTGGCGACCAGCAGACGCTGGTGGTCTACAGCTGGATGTTCGGCCCGCAACGCGCGCGGCCCTGCCCGATGTGCACGGCTCTGCTGGGTGCCCTGGAAGGCGAGGCACGCGACATCGAGCAGAACGTGGCCTTGGCAGTGGTTGCGCGCTCGCCAATCGAGCGTCTGGTAGCGTTCAAACGCGAGCGCGGCTGGCACAACCTCAAGGTCTATTCGGATGGCAGCGGCGATTACACGCGTGCCTACGCCGACCCGGACGACGGCGACTCTCCGGCGTTCAACGTGTTCACCCGCCGCGATGGCACGATCCGGCATTTCTGGGCCGGCGAGCTGTTCGCGACGACACCCGACCCCGGCCAGGATCCACGCGGCGCACCCGACCTGATGCCGCTGTGGAACGTGCTGGACCTGACGCCCGAAGGCCGGCGCTCCGACTGGTACCCGAAGCTCGAATACGCCGATTGAGCGCAGGCGTCCGGTTTGAGCACGCCGGCGCGCCGTGGCACGATTCGCCGATGGCCAGCGCCGCCGAGCCAACCCGCTCCGCGATCTCGCGCGATTGCGCCGCGCGTGCGACCCCGCCGGCAACCTGCTGCGCGTGCAGGAACGGCGCTGATCCTCGTCACGAATACCCGAACGGGAGAGCAATCATGGCAACCAGGGCAAGCAAACCGCCCGGCTTCACCGCCGAAGAACGCGCGGCGATGAAAGAGCGCGTGCGCGAATTGAAAAACACCAAGCGCAGTGCGGATGGCGAAAAGGACGTGCTGGCCGCCATCGCCAAGACGCAGGACGCCGAGCGCAAGCTGTGCGAGCGCCTGCACAAGGTGATCCGCGATGCCGCGCCGCGGCTGCTGCCGAAGACCTGGTACGGCATGCCCGCCTACGCCAACGCAAACGAGAAGGTCGTCGTCTTCTTCAGGCCCGCCTCCAAGTTCAGGGACCGCTACCTCACCCTCGGCTTCAACGACGCCGCCAAACTCGACGACGGCGCGATGTGGGCGACGTCGTTCGCGTTGACGAAGTTGACCGTGACGGAAGAAAAACGCGTCCGCGAGCTGGTGAAGAAAGCTGCAGGGTAGCGCAGTGTTCGTTTGCATCGTCATTCCGGGGCCGGCCGAAGGCCGAAACCCGGAATCGGCTTGAGCCGTGCCTGGCGCTGGGATACCGATTGACTCGCGCCATCTGTGGCGCTCGCGCTGCGCGCCGCCGCAGCCTGCCCCGGACTTGATCCGGGGCGTTCGCGTTTGCAATCCTGCAAACGCAGT
>JACZCX010045243.1_pt1 | contig 13463 bp, 9 predicted proteins | sample 8641831 | NCBI WGS metagenome assembly JACZCX01 (sample SAMN15324608, study PRJNA640507) | soil metagenome | isolation source: intercropping sugarcane | place: China: Luxin town, Laibin City, Guangxi Province | collected 2019-07-25 | depth 10cm m
AAGGACGGCATGCGCCCCGCGCAGGCGCTGCTGGCCGCGACCGCGGTGGACGCGAAGATCCTGCGTCAGCAGGACCGGTTCGGGCAGCTAAGGCCCGGCCTCGATGCCGACATCATCGCCGTCAAGGGCGATCCGACCAAGGACATCACCGCGATCGAACATGTGCCGTTCGTGATGAAGGGCGGCGTGGTTTACCGACAACCGCAGGCTTGGCAGCAGCGCGTGCCGTGATGGTTACGCGAGTGCCGCGTCGACGCGTTGCAGGGTTTCCGCGTCGAACCTGTCCACGGCGTCCAGCGCGCCCAGGTTCTCTTCCAGCTGCTCGCGCCGGGTCGCGCCCAGCATCACGGTTGAAACGTGCGGGTTCTTCAGGCACCACGCGATCGCGAACTGGGCCGGGCTGACGCCAAGGTCCGTGGCGATCGGCAGCAGGCGCGCGATGCGACGCGTATCGACGCCGTGCTCGGACAGGTCGTAGCGCTGGCGCAGCCATTCGTAACCGGGCAGGGTGAGGCGCGACCCGGCGGGCGTGCCATGCGCGTACTTGCCGGTCAGGATGCCGGACGCAAGCGGCGACCAGATGGTGGTACCCATGCCAAGGTCGCGGTACAGCGGCGCGTACTCCACTTCAACGCGCTCGCGGTGCAGCAGGTTGTACTGTGGTTGTTCCATGCTCGGCGCGTGCAGGTGGTGCAAGCCTGCCACGGCGTGTGCTTCGCGGATGGCTTCAGCCGGCCATTCGCTGGTTCCCCAGTACAGCACCTTGCCTTGTCGGATCAGCGTGTCCATGGCCCAGACGGTCTCTGCCACGGGGGTTTCGGGGTCGGGACGATGGCAAAAGAAGCAGTCGAGGTAGTCCACGCGCAGGCGCTGCAGCGCCTGGTGGCAGGCGTCGGTGACGTGCTTGCGCGACAGGCCGCGTTGGGTCGGCTTGGGGTCTGCGACCGCGCCGAAGAAAACCTTGCTGGAGACGCAGAACGCGTCGCGGGGAAAGTGCAGGTGCGCCAGGGCTTCGCCCAGGATGGTTTCGGCCTGGCCCGCGGCGTAGGTTTCCGAGCTGTCGAAATAGTTGATGCCGTGGTCGAAGGCAAAGGCCAGCAATTCACGAGCCTTGGCCTGGTCGACCTGGCGCCCGAAAGTGACCCACGACCCGAACGACAGGGCGGACAATTGCAGACCCGACGAGCCCAGACGGCGATACAACATGTTGGCATCTCCACGCGATGGTGAAACCGCACGGTAGCGGATGGGTGCATATCACGGCGTGAAGGACGCGGCGTCCTCCACCGCCGCAGTCAGCGCACGCCGGCCCGTGGGACCTGCTTGGTACCGTCGAGTTCGGCCGCGGTTTGTCCGATGTTGCGCGGTGCGAAATGCTTGAACCAGCCCCAGCCACCGTACCGCTTCTGCAGCTGCGGCAGCACCGCGTCCACCAGCACATCGCCCGCCTTGCCGGCCCGTTGCGCGGTCGTGATGTCCTTGCGCAGGGTAACCAGGTAGTCGTGGAAGGCGCGCACGTCGGCGGCCTTGCCGAGGTTGCCGTGGCCGGGCACGAAGGTCGCATCGGGATAGTCGTGCAGGTAGGTGTTGTTGCTGGCGATCTGTTCGCGCGTGTTGGCGTCGATCAGGTTGGGCAGGGTGTGGTTCCAGAAGATGTCGCCGGTAAACACCACGTTCGCGTCGGGAATCACGACCGTCGAGTCGCTGCCCGTATGGCCTTCAAGCGTGCGCACGATGACCTTGCGGTCGCCCAGCCAGAGCGTGATGTCACTTGCGTACGTGACCGACGGCAGGCCTTGGGTAGCCACGAACTGCTGCTGTTTGGCCGTCGGATGTGCGCCGAAGAACTTGAGGTTCTGGCTGCGTTCCCACTTACGCACGTTCTGCTGTGCCAGCACCACCGCACCGGCCTTGGCGAACACGGCGTTGCCCGCCACGTGGTCGAGGTGGTAATGGGTGTCGATGACGTAGCGGATCGGTTTGTCGGTCTTGCTGCGGATATCGGTCAGCATGGCCCTTGCGGCATCCGGATCCTCGAAGGTGTCGATCACCAGCACGCCGTCGGGACCGATCACGAAGCCGGCATTGGCACCGGCCTTGCTCGTGGGCGGCAAGATCGCGGCCCATACGCCGTGGCCAAGGTCGTGCAGCACGAAGCACGGCGTGGCGGCCGGCGTGGACGCCGCCGCGCCCAGTGTGCCGGCGAAGAACAGGCACAAGGTGACGCATGTTCGCACCATGGATTGCCCCTCGGCGGCGACCACACAATGCGTGCGGTCAATGGCGCACGAAGTATGGCACCGCCATCAGCACGATGCCGACGATCAGGGTCCACCACGCGCCGGACACGAACCACGGATAGACCATCAGGGCAACGCCGCACACCAGCGGCATGATCATCGCCTGTCTCTTGCCATAGATGAAATAGCCGACGCCGATCGCGCCGAACAGCATGCCCCACATCAGGGTGGCGGGACTTGGCATGGGGATTCAGTCCAGTTCGAAGCGGATGCTGCGCCGCGCGGGATCGGCTTCCGCCAGGCGCACGCCGACGCGTTGGCCCAGGGGCAAGTCGCGGCCGGCGTGCACGCGCGTCTCGATGGCGGGTGCGTCGATCATCACGTTGCCGGTGCGCGCATCACCATCTTCGAGGCTGGTGACGATGGCGGGGAAATGGTCGCCAACGCGCCCAACCAGCACCATGGCTTCCAGCAGGTCGATGGTGGCGTGCTCGAATTCGCCGGCGATGCGGTCGGACGTGCGCATGGTCTCCGGCAGTGCGTCCAATTTCTGCAAGGCCCAGTCGGGCGGCGTCCGCCCCGCACACAGCGCGACGCAGATTTCGCCGGCGTACCGGTCGACCAGGCGCCGCAGTGGCGCGGTGGCGTGGGTGTATTCGGCAGCCAGCGCGGATTGCATGGGTTGCGCCGGGGAGGCGCCGTGGAAACTGGTGTAGCCAGCACCGCGCAGCACGCGCGTGCACGCCACCAGCATCGCAACCTGCGCGGGATCGGCGGGATCGAGTGCATCGATGAAGGCGGGATAGGCGCGTTTCGCTGGCCAGGGAAGTTTCAGGTTGGCAGCGGTCTGGCGCAGGAGCGCAATGGCTTCCGGATCGGGTTGCGGCAACGTGCGCAGGATGCCGACACGGCCCTTGAGCATGATGTCCGCGGCGGCCATGCCGGTGAGCAGCGAGATCTGCTCGTTCCAATCCTCCACCGGATGCCGTGCGCGATAGGCCAGCGTCCAGTGGCCGTCGACCTGCGTGGCCTCCTGTTCGGGCAGCGGCAGGCTGATCGCGCCCAGTTGCTGCGCGCGCTGCCGACGCAACTCGCCGACTTCCTTCAGCTGTACCCACATCGGGTCGGCGTGGCCGGCATCGATGCTTGCCTGCACGCTGTCGTAGTCGCATTGCCGGCGACTTTTGACGCGCGCGCGTTCGACCTTCGCGTGGGTGATGGCGCCGCTGGCGTCCAGTTCGATGGTCCACAACAGCGCCGGGCGCAGCTGGTCCGGCAGCAGCGAGGCCGCACCTTCGGACAGCGATCGTGGGTGCAGTGGAATGGTGTGGCCGATGCCGTACAGGGTTTCGCCGCGTCGGTTGGCCTCGATATCCAGTGCGGCGCCCGGCGCGACGAAGGATGCGACGTCGGCGATCGCGTAGTACACGCGCCAGGCGTCACCATTGCGTTCCAGATACATCGCCTGGTCGAGATCCATCGAACCCGGCGGATCGATGGTCAGCAGTGGAATATCGGTGCGGTCCAGGTCCGGCCGTTGCGCCTTGGCCGCGGCGTCGCGCGCTTCGGCCTCAACCGCGGGCGGAAACGCATCCGGCAAATGCAGCTTCTGCCGGATGTCGGCAAGGCCCTGCACCAGTGCCGGGCTGGTGGGCGCGGTGATGCGCAGGCGGCGGGTGATGGGCATGGCGTGGGCGATCTCCGGTCGCGTGCGCGATCAGGGTGCGCTTCCCGCGGCTGGTTGCGCACGTTTGAAGTGCAACTGCAGGTCCGCCAGCGTCAGCCGCACGGGCCGATGCAGCGCGTCCACGTCAAACGTCACGTAGTCATTGCCGTAGAAGCGGTGCTGCCATGCCACGCGGAACGTGTTGCCGTGCCAGGGCGTGAGCGTACCCGTGAAGTCCGGGTTGCCGAGACGCAGTACCAGTTGGCCGCGTTCCAGCGTGACCCGCGCGGTGCCGTCGAACTTGTCGGCGTAGGTCGCCACGTAGTCCGCCAGTGGCAGCGGTGGCTTGGCGCCGGGCGTGCGCGTGGCCTCGAGCTTTTTCCGCATCGCCGCGCCATCGGCCTGGTCCTTGCGCTCGCGGGCCAACAGGGCGGGTTCAAGATCGTGGCGCGGGGTGCCAAGCATGGCCTGCAGCACGTACGCAACGATCGCGAAGCGCGCGTTCGCATGATCCATGTTGGACAGCACCACCACGCCCAACCTGGCATCCGGAGCCAGCACCATCGCCGATGCCATGCCGTCGATGTCGCCGGCGTGCCAGGCCAGGGTGTGTCCGTGGTAGTCCTGCACGAACAGCCCCAGCCCGTAGGTGTAGAAGTGGCCGTCCGGCATCCACGCGCGAATTTCATCGCCGACACCGGTGCCCGGGCGGATCAGCATTTGTGGCGTTTCCATGGCCTCGACGACGCTGGCCGGCAGCACTGCCTTGCCGTCGTACCGGCCGTTTGCGAGCAACATCTCCATCCAGCGGCTCATGTCGTTGACGCTGGACCAGATGCCGCCGACGGACGCGAAGATGTCCATGTTGTGCGGCCAGTAGCGGCCGATCGCGACCGGCTTGTCGTCGACCAGCCCGTGCGGCGAGGCCACGTTGGTCGCCGCGTCGACGTCCGCGTTGGTGCTGACCGTGTGCGTCATGCCGAGTGGCTGGAACAGGTGCCGGGCGACGTAGGCGTTCCAGCTTTGGCCCGTGACGGCCGGAATGAAGCGGCTGGCCATCAGGTACTGGACGTTGTTGTAGCAGAACGTGGTGCGGAAGCCGTATTTCGGTTGCTGCCAGCGCACGCGCCGGATGATGTCGTCGGCGTCGCTGGTGTACCACACGGCGCCGGGGTCGCAATAGCCACTGCGATGGGTCAGCAGGTCGCGCAGGGTGACGTCCTGCGTGACGTACGGATCCTGCAGCCGGAAGTCCTTCAGTTCATCAACGACCGGCGCGTTCCAGTGCAATTTGCCGTCGGCCACCAGCGTGCCCAGTGCGGCCGCGGTGAAGGCCTTGCTGTTGGATGCGATGTCGAACAGCGTGTCCGCATCGACCTTGCCGGGTTGGCCCAGCGTGCGCACGCCGTAGCCGCGTGCCAGCACCGTCTTGCCGTCCCGCACCACCGCGATCGCAAGGCCGGGCACCTGCCAGTCGTGCATGGTCTGTTGCACGTAGGTATCCAGGTTTTGCAGTGGCGTCGGGTCGGCTGCGGGAGGCGGTGCCGCCAGTGCGAGTGGGGCAACCAGGGCCAGCAACCAGCACAGCAAGTGTTTTTGCATCGTCGTCCCCGGCACCGCACATCAGCGCCACATTGTGGCAGTGAATGCGTCGGGTCGCGCCATGACTGGCCCGGTGCAGGTGGTGGCGGTCATTGCGCGGCCGTTTCGGCGGCGTTGATGGCGGGCGGCAGCTCGGCACGGTACGCCGTGGGGATCTTCGCGTCTGGCCGCGCGACGTGGTACATCGCCCATGCAATCTGCTTCTCCAGCCAGTCGTGGTCGTTGCCCTTCTGGTACAAATCGCCGTGGGTCTTGCCCGGCAGGAACTGCACCTCGGCATGCGCGCCCACTTTTTCCAGCACGCCTTTCAGCAGCTCCGCCGATTCGTTGAGATAGAACGTGTCGGCGGTGCCGACGATCAAATGGATCTTGCCGTCGAGGTCGGGTTTCAATGCCGGCCAATTCCGCTGGATGCGGTATGCGATGTCGTAGTGGTCGCGCCAGTACTCCACCACGGCCGGGTTCACCTTGCCGGTGCCGCGGTCGAACATCGGCACCGGGCGGCCGTCTGCGCCGCGTGGCGAAAACACCCAGTCGAACGAGGCCATCTGTCCGCCGTAGGGTCCGAGCACGCGCTCCAGCTGCGCAAATTGCTTGAAGGTTGCCAGCACGTGGCCCTTGCTGCGGACCAGCGGATTGGGCGAGCCGTCGGGCTTCACGTAGACGTTGGCGTCCCGAGCGTACAGGTTGGCGCCGGTGAAATTGTGGAAGTCGCTGGGATCAGGGGACGTGGACCAAGTGCCGCCAAAAATTTTCGGGTAACGCACTTGCAGCCACAGCGTGGCCCAGCCGCCGGACGAGTGTCCGGTCAGGAAGCGGCCGCTGGCTTTCGCGTCCATCCGGTAGTGCGCTTCGAGCCACGGAATCAGCTCGCGGGTCAGCGCGGTGCCCCATGGACCGTTGTTCACCGAGTCCGCGAACTCGTGCGTGCCGGTGGCGATGTGTTCGTCGAGGAACACCCAGATCATCGGCGGCATCTCGCCATCGGCCATGTCCGACCACACGCTGGCCGCCTTGAGTGAGAGATACGCGAGGTTGTCGCCAAAGCCGTGCGTCATGTAGACGGTGGGGTAACGCACGTGGGTGTCCCGGGTGTAGTTCGGCGGCAGCAGTACCCAGCCCTTGATGTACGTCGGGCTGCCGCGGAACGCCGTGAGCGCGGGGCTTTCAAATTCCAGTGCGCGGCTCTGCGCCTGTGCCGCTTGCATGACCCCGGCCAGCTTGTCCCGCTGGTTGGCAGGGAACTGCGGCGGGAGTGACCATGGCTGCGGCGCGTCGGTCAGCGCGCGGGTCAGGCGCAGGGTCGGTACACCTGGGTTGTCGCCAAACTCGACTGGCGTGACGGCGCTGATCAGGTCGCCCGCGCCGCGTCCGCCGTAGTTGTAATCGTGGTTGACGTCCAGCACAGCCTGCATGACGTAGTCGCCGGCCGCGAGTTTCGAGAAGCCTTCCGGAAATGCCAGCGCGTCGGCGTCCACCAGCACCGATGCGCCGGGCGCGAGGTCGGTCACTTCCATCGCCGCGACCGCGGTTTGGGTCGGTCGGAACGGGTTGGTATCGATGTCCGTCATCTTGCCATCCTTCGCCTGCGCTGTGGCGTCCTTCGCCGGCAGTGCGAACAACAGCAGACGGCCAGACACGGCTTGCGTGGCCGCGCCATCCAGCGTTACGCGGAACACCCGGTGCGGCACAAGTGTCGTCGCCGTTTGCGCGCGGGCAAGAGGTGCGACGAGGAACAGCAACAGCAACCATGAAAGTTTGCGCATATCCGTCCGGTTGAGTGTCGAGCGGCGGGATTGTGGCACGGAGCAGGCGCCGCCGGCGCTTGGCGAAATCCGCTTGGCCATGCGCGTGGCGTGCGCTTGGGTTATGCTGGCCCGCACGTTTCCGGGGTGCGCACGATGCCGTCGCCGGCTTGCCGGTGCGGTGAGGTGGCGCGGTGTTGGCAGGCGCTGATTGCGTGGAGGGTGCAATGACTGTCGCTTCCGGATCGCCTCCATCGGGATTGCACCGGCATGGCGTCCTCGGCCGCCTCGCCGACAAGCTGCGCGACCGTTCCGGCAACATGGCGGCGACGCCTGGTCCGTCGCCGGGCCTCGACCCACGCCTGCAAGCGTATGCAGACAAGATCACGACCGCGCACGACGCGGTCATGCACATCCGTCCCGGCGACCATGTGTTCGTGGGCACCGCCTGCGCCACGCCACGCACCCTCGTGGCCGCGCTGGAAGCGCTGCCGCAGCCGCTGGCGGATGTCGAACTGGTGCACTTCCTTACCGACCATGCGGTGCCGCACGACGCCGAAGGTCGCGCCACTACCCACTATCGCCACCGCACCTTTTTTGTCGGCAAGGACATCCGTGCGGCGGTGAAGCAGCGCGTTGCGGAGTACGTGCCGATCGCGGTCGCGCGCCTGCCAGGCCTTCTGGTCAGCGACCAGATTCCAATCGACGCGTCACTGATCCAGGTGTCGCTGCCGGACGAATTCGGCTACGTCAGCCTTGGGGTTTCGGTGGACGTGATTCCGGCGGCGGTGGCATCGTCGCGGTTGGTGATCGCCGAGGTCAATCCGGCGATGCCGCGCACGCTGGGCGACTCGACGCTGCACGTCGACCTGATCCACCATCTCGTGCCGGTCGACACGCCGGTCATCGAATATGTCAATCACCCGGTGCAGGAAGCGGTGATTGAACAGATTGCGCGTTACATCAGTGCCATCATCGAGGACGGATCGACCTTGCAGGTCGGGCCCGGGCAGGTCAGCAATGAAGTGTTGAAACGCCTGGTCGATCACAAGGATCTCGGGATCCATTCGGACGTGATCACCGATGCGATCATCCCGTTGCTGGAAAAGGGTGTATTGACCGGAAGCCGGAAGAGCCAGCAGCAGCGCCGGATCGTCACCAGTTTCGCGATGGGCACCCGCCGCCTGTATGACCTCGTCGACAACAACCCCCGCTTCTGCTTCCTGCCGATCGATGTGGTGTGCTATCCGGGCACCATCGCGGCGCAGCACAAGATGGTGTCGATTACCCAGGCCGTCGCGGTGGACCTGAGCGGCCAGGTCTGCGCTGACCAGTTCCACGGGGACTTCTCCAGCGGCGTCGGTGCGCAGGCGGAATTCCTGCGCGGTGCTTCGTGGTCCGAGGGTGGCAAGCCCATCATCTGCCTTGCCTCCACCGAAGACGATGGCGAGAGCTCACGCATCCGGGCCGTGCTGCGCCCCGACGAAGGCGTCGCCGTGGCACGCTCGGACGTCCACTACGTGGTTACCGAGTACGGAGTTGCCTATCTGTACGGCAAGTCGATCCGCGAACGCGCGGTGGCGTTGATCAATATCGCGCACCCCAAATTCCGTGCCGAGCTGTTTGCAGACGCCGAGGCGTTGGGATACCTGCCATCCGGCCAGGCCTTGAAGAACCTCAAGGCCTACCCGATCGAACATGAGACTCGGGTCGCGCTGAAGGATCAGCGCCAGGTATTGTTGCGCCCCGCCGTGTCGGCGGACGGAGAGACGGTGCGGCAGTTGTTCCACCATCTTTCGGACCGCGACGTGTACACACGGTTTTTCCACAAGGTGCGCGGGCTGTCGAACCAGGATGTGCAGCGGTTGTGCAACGTCAACTTCGAGAATGAGGTGGCATTCGTTGCGGTGACGGGAACGCGCGAAAATCCGCAAGTCGTGGCCCATGCCATGTATGTCGTCGATCCCGAAACCCAGCTGGCCGAGACTGCATTCATGGTGCATCCGGGATGGCGGTCTTGCGGCTTGGGCGCCGCGCTGCAGCGGCACATGAGCGCACACGCCAATGCGCGCAACGTGCGCGGTTTCGTGGCGGAAATCCTGTCCAGCAACGACGACATGATCCGCCTCGCGCACAAGGGGGCGGCGAAGGTGCAGGTGGAGAACCTGGGCGACACGGTACGGGTGACCATGCTGTTCTGAGCGCACCCGTCGGCGGATCGTCGGCATCGCGGCGGCGCGTAGTTGCCGCATTCCGGCCGGCTGCCGTCCTGCAGGCGGCGCCGGGCGCCGGCCTTCATTTTGCGCCGGCCGTGAACGTGTTGTTGGTGCGGTCGACGTCCGGCAGCACACCGTCCGGGTCGATGGTGGCGCTCTTGATGCGCTTGTTGCCCGCCACCGCCACATCGAACTGTGTGTGCTGCATCCACGTCGCGACCGGCACGCGCACCTCAATCCTGCTGCCATCGGTGTAGGTCACGCGCAGCGTCGCCGGCATCGCGAACCGGTCGAGGTTGGCCACCGTCACCCGCGCGCCCTTGGCCGGGTCGTCGTCCACGTACTTCACGCCCGTGACCGCCAAGTCGAGCTTCCAGTTGTGCGCAAACCAGCCGCGCCAGAACCACGACAGGTCTTCACCCGCCGCGCTGTCCATCAGGCGGAAGAAATCGGCGGGCGTGGGGTGCTTGAACGCCCAGTCGCGGGTGTACTGCTTGAATGCCGCATCGAAACGATCGGGCCCCAGGACTTGTTCGCGCAGCAGGGTCAAGCCGTACGCGGTCTTGAAGTAGGTGATGGGGTGGCGGTACTTCTCCTTGATCGCATCGGCGCGGGTCAGGATGGGGGGTGCGTCCGGATCGTCGAACACCTGCTTGACGATGTCCTGCGCGGGGTCGCCGGTCAACGGTGCGTATTCGCCGTCCTTCTTGGGCGCGTACTGGCCGTTATGCGCCTTGCCCCATTCGGCGTGCGCGATGGCGTCGACGAAAGTATTGAAACCCTCGTCCATCCACGCGTTGCGGCGCTCGTCGCTGCCGACGATCATCGGATACCAGTCGTGGCCGATCTCGTGCACGGCCAGCATGAACAGGCCGTAGTCCTTCGCCTTCCACCAGTCGAACACGATGCCGGGGTATTCCATGCCGCCCGCGATGCCGGCTTCGGCAATCGCATTCGGCCATGGGTACACCACGCCGGTGTATCTGGAGAAGAACTCCACCGTGTACTTCACGTGCTGGGTTGATTCCTGCCAGCCGCCCTTGGCGATGCTTTCGACGGGATACGCCGATTGCGCCATCGCGTGCCTGCCGTCGGGCAGGTCGATGCGCGCGCCGTCCCACACGTAGGCCGCGGACGCGCCGAACGCGACGTCGCGTGTGTCGTGCATCTTGAAGCGCCAGGTCAGCGTATCGCCCTGTTTCGGACGGCTGGACGGATCGGTCACTTCCGCAGCCGATCGGATCACGACGGTCTGGTCGGAGTTGCGTGCCTGCTCGTAGCGCTGCAACTCGGTCTTGGTCAGCACGTCCTGTGGGTTCACCAATTCGCCCGAGCCGACCACAAGCATGTTCGACGGCACGGTGATTGAGTAGTCGAAATCACCGTATTCAAGGTAGAACTCGTTATTGAGGTACGGCGCCGTGTCCCAGCCACGCAGGTCGTCATAGACGCACATGCGCGGGTACCACTGCGCCATCTCGAAGATGTCGCCGTTCTTGGTCGCAAACCAGTCGGTGCGGCCGCCAAACTCGCCCGGGATCGTGTAATGCCACGCGATGTGCACCTTGACCTTGCCGCCCTTGCCGGCAACCGCCTGTGGCAAGTCGATGCGCATGCGCGTGTCGCTGACCACGTAGTGCGCGATCACGGTGCCGCTGGTGGTTTCAACCTTGACTTCGGTGATCACGTCACCGTCGGTGTGCGCATCGAGCTTGGGCGCGCGGTCGCGGGTGAAATTGCCGCGTGCGTCGGTGCGATACAGATTCTGGTCGAGCTGCAGCCACAAGTAGCCGAGCGCTTCGGGGCTGTTGTTGGTGTAGGTGATGACCTCGCTGCCCGTGAGCATTTTTGTCTTCGGATCGAGCGTCGCGTGAATTTCGTAATCCGCGCGGTTCTGCCAGTAGTCGGGGCCGGGGCGCCCATCGGCGCTGCGGTAACGGTTGACGGCGCTGTCGTAGTGGAATGGCGCGAACAGCGCCCGCGGGTTGTATTTCGAAGCGACGGTCTGACTGGTGGCAGGGGTTGCCGCGGCAGCAGCCGTGATGGGAATGACCAGCAACAGCGCAAGGGCGCACAACCAGGTGGTCTTCATCGGGTGTCCGTGGCAGCGATCGGGATTTTGCGCGAAGCACACGCGCTTGAACCCGCAGCATGCCATGCCGTTGCCGCGCGGTCACGATGACCAATGGCACAGACGTGCTCAGCGTGCGGCGGGCAATTCCGTTTCGACCACCATGTCCAGTACGTAGGCTGTGGATGCAGCGTCGGCGGGTGGGCTGGCAAGCGTGTAGCGCTTGACGCGCAACACATTGCGCGTGCCTGGCCGGTGCGTGTACCCCTCGATCCCCTGCGCCAGCGCGTGCCACTCGCCCGGCTTGCCCTGCTTGACGCCATTGGCGGCGTAGTGCAGCTCGCGTACATCGAGGCACTGCGCGTCCGGCGTCGGCGGGTGGCTGCACGGTGTGGTCTGCGGTGCGACTTCCAGGAACATCGTTCGGCCCGACCCACCGTAGCGGGTGTCTGCGGTGGGCCTGCCCGCGAACGTCAGCCGGTCGCCGCCGGATGTGGTCAGCGTGAGTCGCGGCTGCTTGCCGTGCGAGTCCAGCGCCAGCTTGAACGTGCCCTGCAGGTATTTGCCGGCCGCCTGGTCGAGCGCCACCAGCGCGCGGTCGTGACAGGCCATCATGGTCGACGCGAGGTTGCCGATGGTCAGCTTGCCGCCCGCGACCGAATAGTTGCCATGCATGCGGTTGCAGGTGTTGCCGATCGACACGGCGCGCGCATCGAAGTCCAGTTGCACCGGCTGGCTGGGCCGCGCTAGCAGCGCATCGATGGCTGCGCCCGACTGGTCGACCGCGTTCGCGAGTTGCCAGTGGTATTGCGTCAGCATCGTGGTGGCATCGGCTGCGGGCGCGGTCGCCGTGGTGGCGGGCAGGGGTGCGGCCGTGCTGGAGGAAGGCGCGGCCACCTCGCTGGCCGGTGCGCCGGCCGCGCGCGCGGCGGTGGAACTGATGCTGGTGCCTTCAGGCGCCTGCGAACACGCGGCCAGCGTCAACACGAGCAGGGCGGCAAGGGCGGTTTTCATGGCGTCTCCGTGGGTGCGGCCGACAGGCACCCCGAGTGTGGCGCAATGACGCTGAACCGCGGTGTGGCACGGGCGGGACAAGGTTGTTGCCACCTCAGCTCGTCATCCCCGCCTGCGCGGGAATGACAATCAAAGCACGGGTTTGCCGAAGCCCGCCTACGGGGAATGACGTCTTGCCAGCGCCGACGGGGTTGCTCAGCCCTTGTGTTTCGCCAGCCGCAACCAGGTATCGACCACGGTGTCGGGGTTCAGCGATACCGATTCGATACCCTGGTCCATCAGCCATTCGGCGAGATCGGCGTGGTCGCTCGGTCCCTGGCCACAGATGCCGACGTACTTGCCCTTGGCGCGCGCGGTCTTGATGGCCATCGACAGCAATTTCTTGACCGCCGGATTGCGTTCGTCGAACAGACCGGCCACGATCGAGGAATCGCGATCCAGGCCCAGCGTCAGCTGCGTCAGGTCGTTGGAGCCGATCGAGAAGCCGTCGAAAATGTCCAGGAACTCGTCCGCCAGCAATGCGTTGGATGGCACCTCGCACATCATGATGACCTTCAGCGGCTGGTTGCCGCCAACGCTGGCGCCTTGCGTCAGGCCGTTCGCCTTCAACACGTCGATGACCTTGCGGCCTTCGCCCAGCGTGCGGATGAAGGGAATCATCACCCACACGTTGTCCAGTCCCATCTGCTCACGCACCTTCTTGACCGCCTTGCACTCGAGGCCGAAGGCGGCGTTGAACGAATCGTCGACATAGCGCGAGGCGCCACGGAACCCGATCATCGGGTTTTCCTCGTGCGGCTCGTACGCGGCGCCGCCCAGCAGGTTGGCGTACTCGTTCGACTTGAAGTCGCTCATGCGCACGATCACGGTCTTCGGGTACACCGATGCCGCGATGGTGGCGATGCCTTC
>JACZCX010017261.1_pt1 | contig 13457 bp, 9 predicted proteins | sample 8641831 | NCBI WGS metagenome assembly JACZCX01 (sample SAMN15324608, study PRJNA640507) | soil metagenome | isolation source: intercropping sugarcane | place: China: Luxin town, Laibin City, Guangxi Province | collected 2019-07-25 | depth 10cm m
ACTTGCCGATCACGTCGCCGACCGTGCGCGCGGATTTTTTCGGTTTGGCGGTGGCGGCGAGGCCCAGTTCGCTCATTGCGTACACGATGCGGCGCTGGACAGGTTTGAGGCCATCGCCGATGAAGGGCAGGGCGCGGTCCAGCACCACATACATGGAGTAGTCGAGGTACGCGCGTTCGGCGTACTCCCGCAACGGGATTTGTTCGAAGTTGGTTTCCAGCGATGCCATGGCTATCCGTAGTCCCGGATCGCGCCGGGATCGAGTTTTTGATCCGGGGAATTGTCGCGGGACGCGCGCCTCAATGCACGCGTTCGGTTTTGGTGCCGAGCTTCGCGAGCTGCGCCTGCACGCTGTCGGGACCCGCGAGGTGGCCGGCACCGATCGCGACGAAGATCGTGCCGGCGCCTTTCAGAAGCGTTTCGATTCGACTTGCGAAGTTCCGGTTGCGCTCGACCAGCAGCACCTGGTACAGGTCGGGATATTCGTCGCGCATGCTGCCGTTGACGGTCCCGGCAATGGCGTCCACGTCGCCGGTTTGCCATGCGCGGATCAGCGTCTTGATCTGCTGCGGGCCCCTGGCGTAATCGTCGAGCACGTTGCGCAGCAGGTCCCGTTGCAGCGCCGCCGGCAGGTTGGCGAAATACTTGATCTGCTGCTCAGCGGTCTCGAAGGCATCGACCGTCTTGCCGTCCGCCTTGAACGCGCGCTGCAGTTGCTTGTCCGCACCGGACTTCGGATCGTAGCCCGCCTTGACGATGGGCGCGACGGTGATCGTGAGCGCTGCCAGCCATGGTTTCATGGCGTCCAGCGTGGCCGCGCCGCCCGGCAGGGCGATGGCTTTGGCGGCCGCATCCAGCCTGGCGCGGGCGGTGTCGTCCAGTTGCCCGGAAAGCGGATGTTGCGGGTCCATGCCGTATTGCAGTACCAGCATTTGCATGCCGGCGGGATCGTCGTCGTCTTCTTCCATGTACAACGTATCGCTGTCGGCGAGTGCCCTGTCCAGTATCGGGTAGTGCCACTTGGCGCCTTCAGGCAGCACGTGCACGGTACCGAAAAGATAGACCGTGGCGGTGGCGCTTTTCGCGACCCACAGCGCGGGATCGGCCAGCGCGGGCGTGCTGGCGACCAAGGCGAATGCAAGGGCGAAGCAGAAGCGTCGAAGCGTTTTCATCAGGGCACGAGGCGCGAAAGGGATCCGCGCATTGTGTCATGGGGTGTGATCGGCAGGCGCGTTGCCGCGCAGGAATGACGTCGTGTTCCGGTGCCGTCGCCGCACGCGCCGCGCCTTGTAGATCAACTGGTGAGCGCCGCGTCGGTGATGGGGCGCTTGCCCCACAGTTTCCCGATCAATTCCTGCTTGCCGAGCGCGCGCGCATGATCGCGCACCAGCAGCAGGATCAGGTCGACACCTTGGCTTCCAGCTCGACTTCCGCGCCTTCGCGCAGCAACCGCCGGGTGGCCGGCAGGATCACGCGATCGCCGCTGCGGTGCTCCCCTGCTTGTGCGTCGTCCTGCAGCAGGCCACGCCGGACGGCCTTGCAGTGATCGCCGGAACGGATTGTGTATCACAAACCGGCGGGGTGTGTCCCGGCGCCGCGGCGTAATCGGCGGCGGCGTTCGCCGAAGTATGCCGGCAATGAAGCAAGTCGCACTTTCCAACGGGCGCCGTGGCGCCGATGGCCAGCGTGCGACCATCGGCCGCGGCCGCGGTGCCCGCAGGTGACTGGATGATCGGCAGCCCGGCATGGTTCTCGGAGGTCGGCACGCGCGGCTCGAACGAGGACAGCTGCGCGTTCTGGTGGGCGGACGACACGTTGTTCGCCGCGATCGCCGACGGTCTTGGCGGCATGGGCGGCGGCGGTTGCGCGTCCAGCTACGCCGTCGGTTGCCTCAAGGCGCGGGCAACGTGTGCGGCCATCGGCACCGGGCAGCTTGCCGAACTGATCCGTGAAACCCACCGCGGCTTGCGACAACTTCAGCAGCACCAGCCGGAGAACCGTTCGATGGCGACCACGCTCACGGTCGTCGCGCTGCGGGGCCGGGAACTCGCGGCTGCCCATTGCGGCGACACGCGCCTGTACGTCGCGGGACGCGGGGGCGTCCGGCAGTTGAGCGAGGATCATTCCGAGGCCCAGCGTCTGCTCGACGAAGGGCTGCTGTCTCCCGGCGAGTTCGCGCGCTATCCGCGCAAGCACATCCTCGAAAGCGCGCTCGGCATTCCGGGTGTGCCCGTGGTGCAGGAAATCGGTTGCCGGGTGAACACCGGTGACTGGCTGGTGCTGGCCTCCGATGGCGCCTACTCCAGGCTCGACGCCGACGATCTTGGTGACGTCGCTCGCGCGTCGCGCACACCGCGGCAATTCTCGCAGGCGTGCCGCCGCCTCATTGAAGCGCGGCAACCGCGGGACAACTACACCATGGTCGTGCTGCGGGCCATGGGCGACCGCGTGCCGCCGGTGTTGCGGCACGCACTGCGATGGCGCGCGGCCGGCGGCAACGCTTGATCGACTTTTCGCTCTTCGTTTCTTGGGCGTGCGACATGCGAAATCCACTCGACGAGTTGCAGCTCCGCTGCATTGCTGTAATCGCCCGCGCGCTTTCCCGAAGTTGGTGATGACGCGGCATCCGCCGCGCTTCCCCAACCTGGAGCCACGGACATGCCGACCGTCAACGATGAATTCAACCGGACCTGCGTCCGCCTCGATCTCGATGCCGAGCGCTCCGGGATCTTCACCCACGATGAAGTGTCGCTGCATTTCAGCGACGGTGATCTGCGCGTGTTCAACGACTGCGCGGCGCGCATTGCGCCGGGCACGCCGGCGCTGGAATCGGAACAGATCGCCGGCGCGGCGCGGCGGCTTGCGCGTGCCGTGGGTGAGGGCAACCAGTCGCGCTTCATCCAGATCCGGATGCGCCGGGCCGGCGAGGTGCGCGCGATCCTCGATGACGCCGCGTGGCATGTCGATCCCGCGCTCGTCAGGCCGATGCAGGACCTGATCGGTTATCTCGATGGCCCGGTGGCGCTGGTACCGCTGGACGTGCCGGCGGTCGGCGGCCTGGATCGTGCGCTGATCGTCGACATCGCGATGGAAAGGTTGCGCGCCGAACTGGACGAATACGCCGATTTCTGCCGGTACCGCGCGGCCGAAGCGCAGCGTCTCGGGATTCCCGTGGCGGCGGTTTCGATCGATCGCGACGCGTGGGCGCTGGAGCGCAGCGAGGAGCTTCGCCTCGAACGCCTGGTTCGCCGCGGTGGTGCCAGCTATGCGCGCGGCGGCGGCCAGCCCGAGATTTTCCGGGTGAGTTGATGCAACGCCGGCCGAGGTGACGGTGGCAAGGCACGAATTTCGATTGCGCCGTGGCCGGAGTCCGCGGCGCCTGCAACCAGCGAGCGACCGGTCCCACGGATGGCACCGCCGCCGAGGAGGTGGATCATGAAATGCACGATTCTTGCGATCAGCGTTTTCGCAACCCTGGCGCTGGGGTCCGGTCAAGCGGCCGTCGCAGGGCAGCCGCCGTCGTCGGCCCCCACCCGCGCCGAGATCGAACAACAGGCCATGCAGCAAGGCCCGTCCACGGGACGCATCGGCTATCTCACCCACCAGGACCCGCCCGCGCCGCAGCAGCCTGCCGCACCGATCGACCCGAAGATGCTGCGCCCGTTGACCAAGCGGGAAATCGGGATGCTCTTCAATGCCTGCATTGCCTATGCGGAATGCAAGAGCGCTTACGCCAAGGCCTATGAGCATCACCAGGCATTGCTGCGCGCGCAACATGCCGCCGCCGGGGGCGAGCCGTAAGCGGAACGGTCAGGCGTTCCGCGAATCCGCGGCTTCAGGTTCGTTCCGGCGGACCCGAAGCCGCTTTTGGGGGTCGGCCCACCGTTGTGGGCGGGCCCCCGCTGCCTGGGGAAAAAATGCAAGGCCATGCGCTTCATCGGCATTCTTTAATGCATAATGCCGGCGAAACAGGCGCGCACGGGGCGCCTGCCGGCTGCGTGAGGGCGCGGCGGATGGGAAGGTTCGAGACGACCCGCTGGAGTGTGGTGTTGCGCGCGCGCGGCGAGCCCCTCGAAGCGCGCGCCGCGCTGGAGCAGTTGTGCCGGACGTACCGGCCGCCCGTATTGGCCTTCGTGCGCAGCCGCGGCTATGCGGGCGATGTCGCGGAAGACCTCACGCAAACTTTCTTCGCGCGATTCCTGGAACGCGCGTGGCATTCCAGTGCCGATCCGGAACGCGGTCGCTTCCGCTCGTTCCTGTTGACGGCGCTGAAACGGTTCCTGATCGATGCCGATGCCGAGGCCGCCGCCCTGAAGCGGGGCGGCGGCATTCGTTTCCAGGCGTGGGATGACGATGGCGGTTGCGAGGACGGGGCGGGTGAAGGCCCCGATGCCGTATTCGAGCGCGAATGGGCGCACGCCATCCTGAACGCCGCATTCGGACGCATGCGCCGGGAAGCGGAACAGGCCGGCAAGCTCGAATTGTTCACGCGTCTGGCGGAGTTTCTCATCGAGCGGCCGGACGAGAGCGAGTACGCGCGCGCGGCCGAGGAACTGCACTTGCGCCGCAACACGCTCGCGGTGGCCGTGCACCGGCTGCGCCATCGCCTGCGCGAATTGGTGCGCGAGGAACTGGGCGAAACCACCTCGAACCGCGTGGAACTGGAGGAAGAGTTGCGCGCCCTGCGCGGATCGATGCAGGCGCTGGCCCGATGACCGGGCCGTAATCGCGGTGCCCATTTCCCGAATGGTTCGTCCATGCGCTACGTGGATCGAAAAGCATGAGCCCAGCCGCCGACCACTCGCTCGCGGATTTCACCCGGACACGCTGGTCGATGGTGTGCCGGTTGCAGACCACGCGCGGCGGCGACGCGCGCGAGGCACTGACTGAGCTGGCATTGCGCTACTGGTATCCGGTTTACGCCTACGTGCGCCGTTGCGGCCATGCGCAGGAAATCGCACAGGACATCACGCAGGTTTTTCTGCAACAGGTGGCCGCCGATTTGCGCGACCATCGCAACGCTCCGCCCGGCCGGTTTCGCGAATGGCTGTTGGCGCGCCTCAACACCTTCCTCGCCGGCGAGTGGCGCGAGCTTGCGGGCGCGGAAGGCGCCCCCGAGGCGCCACCGTTGCCCGAACTCGAGTCGCGCAATCGCGCCGAGCACGAACCCGGCGAGTCGCCGGAGCAGGCGTATCGGCGCAGCTTCGCGCTGGAAGTCCTGTTGCGCGGCCTCAAGCGGCTGCGTGCCGAAGCGCGCCAGACCGGACACCTCGACATGTGCGAGGCGTTGGAACCATATCTCACGCGCGAACCGCTGCCGGGTCAGTACGACGAACTCAGCCACAAGCTGGCGATTCGTCCGCTGGCCCTTGTGATGGCGCTGAAGCGCCTGAGGCAGCGTTTCCGCGAGCTGGTGCGCGAAGAACTGGCCGATACGGTGACGACGGCGGAAGAGTTGGCTGCCGAACAGCAAGCCCTGCTGGCCGCGCTGGACCGGGGGGCCTGAGATGGAAGTACGGCTGCCGGTGCATGAGGAAAGCCAGCGGACGCCCGAATCGCCACTGGCCCATGCGCACGGTCTGGCGGAACTTGCGTTCGGCAGTTTCACGCGCACCACCGACCTTGCGCAAGCGCGGCATCTCGCATTGATGCCGGCGGAAACGCTGGAACTGGATCTTTCGGATCCTGCGCAGCGCCACTTCGGCGACTACGAATTGCTGGAGCACCTCGGTGAGGGCGGCATGGGCGTGGTGTACCGCGCGCTGCAGATTTCGCTCGACCGCGAGGTCGCGATCAAGCTGCTTTCGGCCGGTCCCTGGGCCTCGCGCGAGTTCGTGGCGCGCTTCGAGCGCGAGGCGCAGAACGCGGCGCGCATGCAGCATCCAAACATCGTCACGATCTACGAAGTCGGAAGCTTCGAGGGCCTGCAGTTTTTCAGCATGCGGCTTGTGCGCGGCGAGAGCCTGTCGTCAGGGCTGCGGCATCGCGCGAAATTCACGCCGCGCGCGGCGGCCGTGCTGATGCGCACCATCGCCGAGGCGGTCGACTACGCGCACAGCCTCGGGGTGCTGCACCTCGACCTGAAACCCGCGAACGTGTTGCTGGACGAGGCGGGCATCCCGTACGTCGCCGATTTCGGCCTGGCGCGGCGGCTCGAAAACGCGCTGGCCGTGGACAACGATGAAGTCTCCGGCACGCCTGCGTACATGGCGCCCGAGCAGGCGCAGGTGCGCGCGCACAAGCTCACCGCGGCCACCGACATCTGGGGCCTGGGCGCGATTCTTTACGAACTCTTGACCGGACGTCCGCCATTCCGTGCCGAAACGGCGCGGGACACGGTGAACCTGGTGTTGCAGGGCCAGGTGCGTGCGCCGCGGCGGTGGGAGCCTTCGTTGCCGCTCGACATGCAGGCGATCGTATTGCGCTGCCTGGCCCGCGATCCCGCCGAACGCTATCCGAGCGCGCGCGCGCTGGCCGACGACCTGTCGCGTTTCGTCGAAGGGCGGCCAGTGCAGGCGCGCCCGTTGAACGCGGTGCAGCGCATCTCGCGCTGGGCGCGGCGCGAGCCGAAGCTGGCCGCGACCCTCGCTTGCGCGGTCCTGGCATTGGTCGTCGGTCTGGTCGCGACGGCGGCTCAGTGGCGGCGGGCCGAAATCAATGCCAACAATGCACGCGAGAACCTGTGGTCGACGCGCGCACAGACCGCCCAGCAGGCGCTCGCGGCCGGTAACGACTTCCACAGCCTGCGCCCGCTGGTCGCCAATCTCATCGAAATGGAATCCGCCGGCCGCACGGATGAAGCCGCAATCGAGCGCGCGCGTATCGGCACGATCCTCGCCAACGCGCCGCAACTCGTCGACCTGCTCGCGTTGCCGCGAGGCGAGATGGCTTCCTCGATCGCGATTTCGCCCGATGGACGCCGCTTCGCGGTCGCCACGTACGAATACAAAACCGAAGCCGTGCGGCGCGTGCGCCAATACGATCTGGCGACCCTGCGCGAACTCTGGTCGGTGTCGACCGAAAACCGCACGTTCCTTGCGGGTGGCGGCGACTTCGGCTCGCCGAAGGGCAATCTTCGCTACACCGTCGACGGCCAGTTCCTGCTTGTCTCGACCCAGGAACAGCCCGTGGTGCCGGCGCCGCGAACGTCGGACATGATCGCGATCGATGCGCGCGACGGCCGCATCCTGTGGCCGGGCAAGCTCTCCGAACACCAAGCCGACATCGTTTACGACGACGCGCTGAAGCACGCGCTGGTGCGCTTCCGTTCAGACAGGTCGTTGCGCTGGCCCGATTCTGCACAGTTCTACGAGGTCGACGATTGGAAACCTGTCGGGCCGCGGCACACCGTCGCGACCACGCTCGACGCCGATTTCTGGCTGCCGGCGCCGGATGGACGCACCTGGCTGGGCTCACGCGACAGCGTCAACCTGGCGATGTACGACGTGCCGAGCCTGAAGCCGCTGTGGCACTTGCGATTGCCCCAGGCCAGCCTGGTTCGTGCCTGGCGGTTCAGCCACGACGGCCGCCGGATCGCGCTCGGCAGCGTGGACGGTGCGGTTCGTCTCGTTGACGGCACAACCGGGCACGTGCTGTCGCTCGCGACGGTCCCGACCGCACGCGTGCAGTGGCTCGAATTCAGCGCCGACGATCGAACCCTCGCCGCGCTCGACGAGAACGGCCAGGTCTGGAGCTGGGACGTGGCGACAGGCGCATCGCGCAGCGCGCCGCTGCAGCTGCTGCACGGCGGTGTCTTCGTGGCGCGCATCCGTTACAACGGCGACATGCTGTTCGGCGGCGCCCTTCACACGACCGATGCCGAGCTTGGCTACGTCACGCTGACCCCGAGGGCCGCGTTCAACAACGAAGCGGTGCCGGGGGCCGCGCGCCTGCCCGACGTTTCGATGCTTGGTACCGCCTTCGACGCGTCGGTGCCTGCGCAGCGGCTGATCACGGCGAACAACGGCAATCTGATCGAGGTCTGGCGCTTGCCCGCTTCGCCGCTGCTCGGACCACGTGCAGCACCGATGCAACCGCTGGTGCAAACCTTCGACGGCCACCGCGTGGTCAGCGTCGATGGGGGTACGGTGCGCGTGATCGATGTCGCGACCGGTGCCCCGCTTTCACCGCCCTTGCGCCATCCGGAGCCGGTAAGTTTCGCCGAGCTTTCCCCCGATGGGCGCTCCTTGGTGACGATTGCGGGTCGTGCCGTGCGCGTGATCGATCCTGTCACCTGGGCATTGCGCGGCGCGCCGATCGAGCTGCCGGCGACGCCCGAACGTGTCGCCTTCGCGCAGGCCGCGCCGGTGTTGGTGGCGACCACGGCCGAGTACGAAGGCGACAACAGGCGCGACGTGATCCACCGCATCGACCTTGCGCGCGGCGCTGTGCTCGGCGCGTCGGTGCGTTTCGACATGCTGCAGGACTTCACGATAGATGCGGCGGGCCGCTATGCGTTGGTCGTGAACCTGAGCCGCACGCGGCCGACCGCCTACACGCGTATCGCACTGGATGGTACCGCGGCGCAGTGCACTCCGGAACTCGGCGACATCTGGAACGACGCGCCGGCCGCCGACGGCCGGAGCGCGTGGTTCGAAACCAGGGGACCGGACGGCAAACCCGTGTTGCGGCGTTGGGATCTCGATGCCTGCCGCGAACTCGCGATCGCCGGAAAGGTGAATTTGTCGGACACCGCCGTACTGATGGCGCGCGACAATGAGTTGGTGGTGCACCGCGGCGGCAGCGAGGCGTTGATCCGGTTCGACGCCAAGGGGCGGCGCATCGCCGCCGTCGGTGACGCGATCCCCGGCGCGATGTACGAATTCGCCCTCAGCGTGGATGGCGAACGCGCAGCGATCGCCACGCGCAACGCGGTGCATCTGCTCGATGTACGCAGCGGCCGCCATCTTTCCGCGCCGCTCGCCGCCCCGATCGCCGGCGACGATGCGATCGCCAAGCTCGCGTTCTCGCCGGATGGTACGCGTCTCATCGCGCGTACCATCAACCAGCGCTGGCTGTTCTGGAAGCTGCCGCGCACCGCATCGAATTCCGCCGGTCTTGCGCTTCTGGCACGCGCGCTGGACCCGAGTCCGGGCGAACTGCTGTCGGACGCCGGCATCAAGGCGCTGCGCGTGCGCCTGCGGGCGGTTGCGTCTCCTTCGCATGATGAACCCGCGGCATCCGATGAACCGGTCGTATTCGCCAAGGCGTCAGGCGCCGGTGTCGACCCGCGTTTCGTTCCGCTCGACCTCGCACCCGCCATCAACGTGCCGATGACGGGCAGGACCTGGCCGGAACCGGCCCAGGGCGGAGACTTGCCGACGCTGGCACCGGGTATGCAGCGTTTTCTCGGTGTCGACTATCGCATCGACGGGGGCGTGCAGTTGATCGGCGGCGGCACCGCCACGGCGCTTGGTCCGGAGCTTCGCCGCAGTCGTGTCATTCCCGTGCCGGACCTTGTAGCGAAGCGCGTGCACGTGCTGGCCTTCATGCACATCCCGATGAATGGAGGCGTGCCGCCGCGTGCTTTCGCGTACGTGGTGCTCATCGGCCAGGATGGACGCGAGATCCGCCTGGAGATCCGCACCGTGCGTGACGTGGTGACGCACGGCACCAATCCGAAGACAGCCGCACCCAGCGCGCGAATAGCCAGGGTGGGCATGGACAGCGAAAGCGTGCGAATGGGCGACGATCCGGCGCAGCCGTGGTCCGCGGTGTATGCCGTCGCACTGGACGTGCCGTCCACTGTTGGCTCGATCCGCGGCTTGCGTTTCGACGTCGCCGACGGGCCGATGGAGGCGCCGTTGCTCTTTGCCGCGACGCTGGAACGCGCCGGCCCCGCAACGCCGGGCAAGGAAACGCCGCCGTGAACCGTGCGGTCCGGTACCGACGGACCGTGCTGCTGCTGGGGCTGGCGTGCGCGTGCCCTGGCGCATGGGCGCAGGAGGACGCGGCACCCGATGTCGAGGCGCAACAGGCGCCGGCACCGAAAACGCTGGGAACGATTTTCGTCACCGGCACACACATCCGCGGCGTGGAACTGGAAACCGAACGCCCGCTTGTCGTGTTGAAGCGCGAAGACCTGCTGCGCACGGGCCTGACCGGCGTCGCCGACATCGTACAGTCACTGATCGTCGCCAATGGCCAGACGTTGAACCGCAATATCAACAATGGCGGCAACGGCGAGTTGCGCGTCAATCTGCGCAGCCTGGGCGCCAACCGTACGCTGGTGCTGGTCAACGGCCAGCGCTGGGTGTCGGCCGTCGATGGCGCAGTGGACCTGTCGGCGATCCCGCTCTCCCTCGTCGAACGCATCGAGGTGCTCAAGGACGGCGCCTCGGCGGTCTACGGATCGGACGCGATCGGTGGTGTGATCAACATCATCACCCGCAGGGACTTCCGGGGCGTCGAATTCGGGCTGTACACCGGCGAAAGCGATCATGGCGACGGCTTCAGCCGCCACGCCGATTTCGGCTTCGGCCGCAGCGGCGAAAGATGGAATGCGTCATTCGGTCTGGAATACGGCAAGGACGATCCCGTCTTTGCCGGCACGCGCCGGATCTCCTCCGTGCCGGCACCGGGTTTGCCGCCCGCGGCTACGGCTTCCGCCGCCAGCCAATACGGTGTATTCGAAACCCAAGACGGCACCGATTGGGTGCTGATTCCGGGCCGTCCCGGCGTATCGCCGAGCGATTTCAGGCCCTACGACCGGGCAATCGACAACAACTACAACTACATCCCCTACAACTACCTGCAGACGCCGCAGGAACGCAAAGCCGGGTTCGCGCAGTTGCGCTGGGAACTCTCGCCGAACTTTGCGTTCTCGGCCGCTGCGTTGTTCAACCAGCGCCGCTCTGCGCAACAGCTTGCGCCGCCGGTCGTGGGTTTCTCGCCCGATCCGTTCGACGGCGGGTTCGACGTTTCGCCCGGAAACGTCTACAACCCGTTTGGCGTCCACGTCACCGCGTTCACCCGTTGGCCCGACAGCTTGCCGCGCCGCTTCGTGCAGACGGCGGACACCACGCGGTTCCATCTGGGCATGAACGGCGCGTCCGACTTTTTCGCACGCGATTGGGACTGGGGTGTGGACGTTACCCGCACGCTGGCGCATGCGACCGAATTTGCCTCGCCCTATGCCGACAACGAGAAACTGGCCTTGGCGTTGGGCCCTTCGTTCTACGATGCCAATGGCGTTCCGCATTGCGGCGCGCCCGGCAGTGTGATTGAAGGCTGCGTACCGCTCGATCTGTTCACCGGGTCCGGGCGCTTCACGCAAACGATGCTCGATTACGTGGATGTCGATATTACCAACCGCAAGCGCGGCGTTTCTGACGCGCTGGATTTGCATCTCACCGGCACGCTTGCCGAACTGACCGCGGGTCCGCTCGGTTTCGCAACAGGGCTGGAGCGACGGCTGGAACGTGGCAGCCTCGAACCCGACCCCCTGGTCGCGTCCAACCGCGCCAACGGCACCGGTGTCAACCGCGGACCCACAAAGGGCGCGTATTCGGTCAATGAAGCGTATGCAGAGTTCGATATCCCGCTGCTTGCGCATGCTCCCTTGGCAAGGGAACTGGACGTCGATATCGCCTCGCGTTATTCCGATTACTCGCAATTCGGCGGCACCCTCAATTCGCGCGCCGGCCTGCGCTGGAAGCCGGTGGATGACCTGTTGTTTCGTGCAACCTGGTCACAGGGGTTTCGCGCGCCCAGTATTGCCGAGGCTTACGGCGGCGCCATATACGCACCAACTTTCGCGATGGACGATTGTGCAGCCGATCCCGTCGGGGGCTACACGCCACCGCCCGCGGTCGCGGCGCATTGCCTCGCCGACGGCGTCCCCGCCAACGTGCCGCCCGAATTCAATTCCACGACCACTTTCGGAAGCAACCCCAACCTCAAGCCGGAGACATCGCGTTCGCTGACTACCGGGTTCGTATACAGCCCGCTGTGGCTGCCGGGGCTGGATGCCAGCCTCGACTGGTATCGCATCACGATCCGCAACGCCATTGGCAATCTCGGCGATCAGGGCGTGGTCGATGCGTGCTACATCGCCGGCGACCCGGTTGCCTGCTCGCACATCGCGCGCAATCCGGATGGCACGCTCGCGCACATCGACGCGATCACTCGCAACTTGCCTGGCGGCATCGAAACCGAAGGCTGGGATTTTGCGTTGTCCTGGAAACGTGCGACGCAGCTCGGCGATTTCTCGTTGCGCTGGGACAATGCCTACGTCGACTACTGGGGCGACATCGGCAAGCATCAGCGCGGCTCGCAATTGCCGGATGGCTCGTTGGCACAGGGCAACGTGGTCGGCACCAACAATGATCTGTATGGCGTTGTGTGGCGGTTGCGGTCAGTGGCCACGTTGGCCTGGCAACGTGGCAACTGGGGTGCCTCGATCACTGGGCGCTACTTCTCGTCGATCAACGAAGGCTGCTTCAACGTCATTCGTGTCGCCCGCAGGGTACACGATCCATCGCTGCGCGAACTGTGTTCCGATCCCGACCATGCATTCGAGGGTGAGCCCGACCCGCGCAATCGTGTCGGTGCGGTGACTTACGTGGACCTGGAAGCAAGCTGGCGCGCGCCGTGGCGCGGTATCTTCACCTTCGGCGTCCGCAACGCGTTCGATCGCAACCCGCCGCTCGCGTATTCGGCGCTCGCCAATTCGTTCTTCGCCGACTACGACATTCCCGGCCGTTACTTCTACGCGAGTTACCGGCAAAAGTTCTGACGCAAGAAGCCATGGCTTGCGGCGCGGAAGCGATCGTTGCGCGAGTAATCGTTTCGCGGTTTTTCCGAAATGATGGTTGAGGGACGGACCCTCGCCGCCCGGAGGATGCCGGCGGATTCCCATCCATGCACGCCCGTCAAGGAAGACCTGCTGCGGGTTTCGGAGGCAACTGTCATGAAATTTCATGCAATCCTGATCGCCATCTCCCTGTCTTGCTTCGCAGGGATCGCGGCAGCCGGCGAAGCACACCTGGTCATGCAACCCGCAGAGACCATCAGGCTGCTGTCGCAGGCCACCGGCCTGACGGTTCACGAGGTGGAAATTGCGCTGGGTCCGTCCACGAACTACGAGCACCCCATCCAGTACGCATCTGTCATCCGGCGCTTTCGACAGGCCGTGGGGCGCACGATGTACGAGCAGATCACGGGCGACGGCGAACTCAACGCGCAGCAGGTGCGGGAGCTGATCGCCAGGGCGCATGCACGCCAAACCAGGCTGGCAGCGGGCAAGTGACCTTCATCGCGGAAAGGCCGGCCGTAAAAAGTTTGGCGGCCCGGTTATCGTCCATGCACACGCTCCTCCCGTCAGCGGGCGTGTGCGGGGATACGGATCAGCGCGGCACGCGATAGCCGCCGGGCACGCCGCGCGGCGACAGCGTCAGTTGCCACAGCTGGTCGCGGCGGGTACGGAAGGTGGCGGCCGAACTGGAAAGGTAATAACG
>JACZCX010056963.1_pt1 | contig 13392 bp, 9 predicted proteins | sample 8641831 | NCBI WGS metagenome assembly JACZCX01 (sample SAMN15324608, study PRJNA640507) | soil metagenome | isolation source: intercropping sugarcane | place: China: Luxin town, Laibin City, Guangxi Province | collected 2019-07-25 | depth 10cm m
GGACACTTCGTTCCCTATCCGTCATGTCTCGCCGCAGGCGGGTCCTCCGCTTCTGAGGAATACGCGCAAAACGGGCGCGATAACAAGCGCGCCGCCCAAAGAGTCGGCGAGTTCCTTCGTTGTCTGGCGGCGCGCATTCGCGGCCTTTGCGGTCGCGGCTTGGTACGGGAGTGGTTGTGAAGAACTTAGGTTAGGGCGCTCCTCGTCCAATTGGCTGGATCATAGGGCATGACGCCGATTCATCATGCCTCCACAGGGGCCTCTATCGCGGCTATACTCAGCGGAAAAGACCCGGCCAACAAGGGGTATTTACCATGTCTTCCAAACTCCCACCGCTCCTGCAGGTGCTGATTCTGGTGGTCTCGAGCGCCTTTCTGGCGCGCGCGCAAGCAGTTGATGCCACGCTCACCGGAATTGTCACCGATCCGACTGGCGCCGCGGTTGCGGGCGCAAAAATCAAAGTCATCAACACCGGAACCAATATTGCTCACGAGGCGACGTCGAATTCTTCGGGTGTTTACACGGTTCCGGCACTGAACCCCGGTGAATACCGTATCGAGGTGGAACAGCCCGGCTTCAAGCGTCAGGTACTTTCCGGAATTGTTCTGCAGGTAGCGCAGGAAGCGCGCGCTAACATTTCGCTGCAGGTCGGTGAAGTAAGCGACTCGGTAACGGTCAGTTCTTCCATTCCTCTCGTGAATAGCGAGAACGCCACAGTCGGCGGCGTAATTTCCGAAAAACGCGTGCTGGACATGCCGCTGAATGGCCGTAATTTTATGCAGCTCACGCTGCTCACCGGAGGAATTGATGAAGGTGGCACCAGCAACGCGAAGGCCGGCATCTTGAATAAGGGATTTGCACCCTCCGCAGCCGGCATGCCCGCCGCGGAAAACGCCTATCTTTTAGATGGCGCTGACAACACGGAAGGCTTCTTCAGAACGTACAATCTCTCACCGAGCGTCGATTCGGTGCAGGAATTCCGCATTCAGATCGGTCAATACTCAACAGAATACGGGGGCGGTGGCGGCGCCGTTGTCAATGTACTCACCAAGTCTGGTACCAACGCTTTCCATGGCGCCGCGTGGGAGTTCGTGAGAAACAATGCGTTCGACGCGCGAAATGCCTTCCTCAGGCCGAATCAGGATATCGCCGCCCTTCATCAGAACCAGTTTGGCGTTGCCGCCGGCGGCCCGATTATCCGGAACAAAACGTTCTTTTTCGGCGATTTTGACCTGACGCGCATTCACCAGGGCAAATTCGCTACCGGAAATGTCCCGACTGACGCCATGCGCAACGGCGATCTGTCTGCATTCACGAAAAAGCTAACCGATCCGACCACGAAACAGCCCTTCACCGGCAACTTGATTCCGTCGTCGATGTTGAGCCCAATTTCGTTGGCGCTCATAAAGTACTATCCGCAGCCCAATACTGCCAGCGCGACACAGAACTACACCAACAACCTCGCGGCGGTGGATGATTCCGACAACTACTTGATGAAGATCGATCACAATATTTCCGCGGGCGAAAGCCTGACAGGCCGCTATGGCAGCCAGAGCAACGATAGATATATTCCTCTCACGTTCCCGACCGTCGGTGGACAGAAGCAGCCGCAACGATTCCAGAACGCATTGCTCAGCCTGTCCAGCGCGATCACGCCCAGATTCTTAAATGAAGCGCATTTCAGCTACAGCCGCACGATAAACCGTACTGCCGGTCAAAATACCGGCAACCCGATTGCGGCCAATGCCGGCATTCCGTTTGCTCCAGCCAGCGGTCCGAATTCGGGCTTCCCGGAAACCATCAGTATCGGCAGCTCCGCAATTTCGTCCCTTTCGGAAGGTCAACCGTGGTTTCTCACAGTCAATTCGTTTCAGTGGTACGACGGAATCACCTGGATTCACGGCAGCCACAGCGTGAAGGCGGGGGCCGATATCCGCCGGATTCGCGCCGACGCCGCCATCGCAACGCACTCAAACAATCAATACACTTTTTCCGGACAATTTACTGGCGACGGGTTCGCCGATTTCCTCTTGGGCGTTCCGTCTTCGGAATTGCTGCTCCTGGCGGCCAATCAGCCCGGCCGTTTCCGTACTACGAGTCAAGCCTACTATGTGCTCGACGATTGGAAGGTCTCTCCCTCGCTAACCGTCAACGTTGGACTTCGCTACGAATACTCTTCGCCGCCCGTAGAGTTGAGCGGTCTTACTCCAGTGTTCGATCCGGCGCTCGGCGGTCTCAGATTTCCAAGCCAGAATACGACTGCGCTTCCCTGGTATCAGGCCAACCGGCCCGACCTTTCCGTCGGGTTGCTCGACCGCAGATCACAGTTCACTCCCGATAAAAACAATTTGGCCCCAAGGTTCGGTTTCGCCTGGCGGCCATTCAAGAACGAATCCACTGTGATTCGAGGCGGCTACGGCTGGTATTTCTCTTCACCCACGACGATCAACATCACGCAAAATTCGCAAACCGGACCGCCTTCGCAATTTTGGCCATCCTACAGCTCCGCAGTCAACACGCCGACTCTCACTTATGGCGGGCAGGCCGGTGTGCCTGCGAGTCAAGCTCTGAAAACCGCTACCTTCGGACTTCTCACGGGTCCGGAAAGTCATTTCCTAACCCCTTACACGCAACAGTGGAGTTTCAGCGTAGCCCGTCAGGTGGGCCAGAGCTTCATGTTTGAAGCCCAATACCTGGGCTCTAAAACGACACATCTCTACAATCTGTTCGACTACAACGCCACCACGCCGGGCGTTACCGCGCTATCGACGCGCGTTCCCAATCCAAAGTGGGGCCGCATCTACGGGTTCAGCAGCGGCGCGGGAGCAAACTATAACGCGCTTCTTCTTTCGGCCGAGAAACGCCTCTCCCATGGGTTGACTTTCAAAACATCGTACACATACGCCAAGGCCCTCACAAAGAACGGAGGGATAATGTCTGGCGGTATCACTGCCGCGGTGCAAAACCCATTGAACCTCAGTCTTGAAAATGGGCACACATCCGACGATGTCCCGCAGAGATTCGTCGGCACCTTTACATACGAGTTACCGTTCGGTTCCGGTAAGCCGATCGGCGGCAGCGCTCACGGATTCAGCGGCAGGCTCATTAGCGGTTGGAGCGTAAACGGAATCATCACGGCGGCAAACGGAATGTTTTTTAGTCCCACGGTAGGGGTTCAGAATTGCAATAGTGGCTTCCAGATCACCTGCCGCGCCGATCTGTTAGGCGATCCCCTCCTGGGTGGAAGCGGCGTAAACACACCGCGCTGGTCAGTAGCCGCCTTCGATTGGCCAAACAACACGGCCAAACATCCCGCACAAGCGCCGCGGTGGGGAAACGCCGGCCCTAATATCCTGCAAGGGAATGGCTTTCAAAACTTCGATCTCTCGGTAAGAAAAGACATTCCGGTGAATGAACGTTTCCGCCTGGAGTTTCGCTTCGAATCGTTTAATGCCCTGAATCACGTAAACTACTCGAATCCGACCGCGGCGGTGGACAGCCCCAATTTTGGTCGCGTCTTTAGTTCTGCATCACCACGATTGAATCAGTTTGGGATGAAACTATATTGGTAGCACCGATGTGAGCGCTCTCGCTGTATCCGCCGGCCTGATTTCGCTGATAGCTTTCGTTGCCCACGCTGAAACACCGGAAGCCATTGCTGAAAAGGGCGTGGCGTTCCTCGACGCGGGAAAATTCGACGAAGCGAAGCGCCAGTTTCTACAAGCTTTGAAGATAAACCCGAACCTGGTTGCAGCCCAAAATCTGATGGGCGTGGTTCTCGATCAACAAGGCCGGCACAACGAAGCGCGTTCCTATTTCAAGAAGGCGCTCTCGCTCGACAATGACTACGCCCCAGCTCATGCCAACCTAGGCCTGAACGCCGTGCAGTTGGGAGATTTTCCGCTCGCAGCTCGCGAATTCAGGCGCGCTTTGAAGCTTGACCCTCGCGCGCAGAACGCCTCCGCCATTCGCTACAACCTTGCGCTGGTCCTCTATCGTTCGGGCGAATACGATCAAAGCCTTCAGGTTTTGCAGAGAATCCCAAACACCGCCCGAGATGCCGAGTACTTCGCGGCCGTCGGGTCGAACCATCGCGAACTGAGACAGGGCCAGGAAGCCGTCGCGAACTTGGAAAAGGCTCTCGCCATGGATCCGCGCAACACTGCTTTCCTCTATGACCTCGCTATCACGCTGATCCAGAACGGTTCCGTTCCTGAGGCCATCGACCGGCTCCTTTCCGGAGTCAAGGACAATCCAAATTCCGCCGAGCTGTACGCCGCTCTGGGAGTTGCCTATTATGCTTCCGGGAATGATCCCAAAGCGGCCGATAACTATCAGACAGCGTTGCGCCTCGAGCCGGACGCCGCAGATTTGCACTCCTCCCTGGGAGACCTGTATTTTGCCGCTGCATCCTACGAAAAATCGACAGTGGAATATGAAGCGGCATCCATACTTGACCCCAAGAACGCATCGTACCTTGTAAAGGAAGGAAGAAACTGGCTGCGACTGCAGCAGGCAGCCAAGGCCGAGGCGCTCTTCCAGAGGGCCGTCGCACTTGATCCAACAAGCGCCGAAGCGTATGTTAATCTCGGTAAACTCGCGAGTCATCGCCGTGATGACGCCACAGCCATCCGCTATTTGGAGCGCGCCGTGAATTTGCAGCCGGATAATTCCGCCGCTTTGTATGAATTAGGCCTGACATATGGAAAGACAGGCCAGCCGGCCAAAGCCGCCGCGGCCTTAAAACGTTTCCGCGAATTGAAGGCTTCCGCTCAGTAGATACTTGCCGCTTGCTTACGCGCGCTGTTCTTTTGTGGGGGGCCGGCTTCAGCAGTTGACACTTAAGCGCGCCAATCGAACACTGCGGCGATCAACTCTTTCGAATGATTCCGCGCTAGTTCGTAAGCGTCGCGCATGGAATGGTAGGGAAGTTGGTGAGAGATAAGTGGTGAGAGGTTCAGCCGCTTCGACGCCATTAGATCCAGGATGTATTCCAGATTTCTGCGCAAGTTGAAGCGAATGTCCTGCGGCTTGCAATCGAGTTTCGGAGAGGAGCCGGCGCCCAATAGCGTCAATTGCTTGGAATAGAACGGCGAAGGATCGAGCGGATTGCGCTCAGGCATCGGTTCGCCCCGCCCCGGAAAACCCAGAATGGAAACACGACCGTTGAAACGCACCAAATCCAAAGCCAGAAAGTAGGACTGCCACGAATTGCTCGTCAGAATGACCAGATCCGCCTCGGCCCCACGAAAGATACTCTTCATTTGGGGAATAGGATCTGCGGCGTTCGACGACAGACATCCGGATGCTCCCACTTCCATCGCTGCTCGGGCTCGCGTCTCCGAGTTCGCAACGCCGATCGCAGTAGCTCCCATGGCCGTTGCGAGACCGGTTGTGGCAAGTCCAATGACGCCGAGCCCAATCACTACAATGTTTTCGCCCGTCTCATATCGGGCCTGCCGCATTGCCGCCAGGCCCAACCCGGTCAAATACGTCAACGAAGCCTGCTCGAAAGAGACTGACTCCGGAATCCGGATCAGCAACTCGTCTTCATTCGCGATGTACGCGGACTGATGCGGCTCCGTAGAAAATACTCGATCACCGGGGAGAAACTGTGTGACCTCCTTGCCCGCAGCACGCACCACGCCGGTATTTGAATAGCCGACCCAACGTGGATAATCCGGCGCGCCTGGCACATACGTCGAATCACCTAAATAGTTTCCAAGGTCCGTACCGGTGGATAACGCAGAAACCTGGGTATCGACAAGTATTTGATGAGCGTCTAAGTGGTCTGGGATCGTGGCGGTCTCAATCTGTAAGTCGCATTTACCACGCAGCACCGCCCTTTGAATTTCCATCTTCTATTTAGCTGCTCAACCCTTGATCGCAATTTGTCCGAATTGTTGAAAAGAGCTTTTCAGGCCGTTCACCAACGCATGATGATCGCCTCCAGCCGTAATCATGCGCGCGCCCAGATCCAGAGCGCGTTGAGCAGCCTCGGGCGTACCCGTCGTCGTGCCCCACCATTTGCCGGCTTTCTTCACCGCTTCAGCGACCCGCTCGGTTGCCTTCTGCAGAAGCGGATGGTCGAACTGCAGCGGTACTCCATAACTGAGCGAGAGATCGCCCGGGCCGACGAAGAGCAGATCGAATCCATCGACCGCAACAATCTCGTCTATTCGGTCCACTGCCTCCCTATCTTCAATCTGAAGGACGAGAAACACCTGCTCATTCGCGTGTTTCAAATAGTCCTGCATGTTCGCGAAGCCAAAATCGGAATCGGCGCCCACTCCGTCCAATCCTCTCTTTCCGGCCGGCGGAAAGCGAACCCAGTCCACCCATTGCCGCACCTCTTCGGCGCTGCGGCAGTGCGGGATCATCAAGCCATTCGCGCCAAACTCTAGCGCTCTCATCGGACTGTCATATCCGGTTTTGCGAATGCGAACCATTAAGTCAAGACCGCTCGCCCGGCACGCCAACGAGATAGGGTCGATTTTGTCGAAACCGAACGCGCGGTGCTCCATATCGAACCAGTCCACGTCGTATCCGATATGTCCGATTACCTCGATGAGCCCCGGGTCGGTAACACGGCTGACGCCGGCCACTTTTACGAAACTGCCTTCGCGCAGCTTCCGCAGAACTTTGCTTTTGATCATAACGATTTTTTCAGGGTTCGATGCCAAGAACTTTCAAACTCTCACGTTGAATCATCCGCTCGATACATTCTTCATTCAGCCGCGGCAGCTTCGTGCCGTCCAACATATCGTTGAGCGCGCGAATGCCCGCGATGCTGGCGTCGACTGTCGTGAACGGGTAATCCGTTCCAAAAAGCACCTTGTCCCAAACCCCGTACTCCTGAACCAGCATCAGCGAATGGTAAAGCTGAAAAGGCCGGTAGTGTAATGCGGAACAGTCGGCGTAGACGTTCTCATGTTTTCGAATGACGACGGCGCATTCGCCTTCGTATGGATGGCTCAAATGCGCCATGATGATCTTCACGTCCGGAAAACGGATCGCAACTGTATCGAGCAACGCAGGACGTGTGTACTGCAAAGGTGCTTTATCGATGAACGTCGTTCCGGTGTGGAGTAAAACCGGCAAACCGTGTTTGGTTGCGTATTCCCATAGATAATCCAAGTCGGGAAGGTTGGGATCGAATCCCGCATACATCGGCAGCAGTTTGACGCCTTTCAGTTTTAAATCCTGATGCCCCCGGATCAGTTCATCCCGCCAGCCCGGCTGCGTCGGATCGATACTGAGAAAGCCGATCAAACGATCCCGGTGCTGGCTGACGTAGGCGGCAACTTCATCGTCTGGTACCCAGACTCCGGCGAGCTTCGCTTTACCGCCGAATACAATCGTCCAGCGGCAATCTTTGGCGGTTGCTTCGTATTCTTTCCAGCGGACGGTAAGGTCCACTTCTACACCATTGCGCGCTCTCGCCGCCTGTTTGACGAAGTCGGGCGTGAAGTGAGCAGGATAGGTAAAGAAGTGGCTGTGAACATCAACAATCATCTGAATAGTCGAGTGTGGGTCAAAATTGCTTCCATCACGCTAACATGGGGTTCGCCCACACGAATCGGTTTGAGAGCAGCTCCGTCCTTTGGGCTGGACTGAAGACCGCTCAGGCGCCGCGAAGCTCTCTTTCTGTCAATTCATTGAGCAGCGGACGCCCGTTCACGTAGCGCCCGACGTTTTCCAGGAAAATTTCCCAGATACGTTCGGAAAAGTGCGGGCTCAAAGAAGAGCCGGAAATATGCGGCGTGAAAATTACGTTGGGAAACTGCCACAATGGGTGGTCCGCAGGCATTGGATAGTGATAGTGAGTGTCCAGCGCCGCGCCGGCAATCCAGCCTTCCTTTAGCGCCTTGATTAACGCGTGCTCCTGAATAATGGGCCCGCGAGCCGGATTTAGCACGAAGGCGGTGCGTGGGAGCGCTTGCAACTGCCGTTCGCCAATCAGCCCGCCGGTCTGTTTTGTGAGGGGAAGAGCAAGAATTAGAAAATCGAGTCCGGCTAGAAACTCTAACTCCTGGCCTTCTGTGAACTGCCTGTCGGGCAATACTCCCTCGGTGTCGCTTGTACCGGGTACAACGTACACGTCACGCCGTGGTCTCACGGGTCCGCGCGACATCACATGGACTTTCATGCCGAAAGCTTTGGCGAGCCGGGTCGTCTCGCGCCCAATTCCTCCATAGCCCCAGATTCCTGCTGTTAACCCACGAATCTCTGTTTGAAATACAGCCGAGCGGTCCCAGATCCGCAACTCTTGGTTCCGAATCATGCCGCGCAAATTGCGAGCGAGCGAAACCATCATCACCATATTCCATTCTGCGATCGGCACATCGAAGACGCCGCGGCCATTGCAGGCGCGAACACCCTTTTCGATAAGACCCAAACCCATCAGTTGTGCGTATCCGGCCGAGGCGATCTGAATCAGTTTCAGCGCCTTCATATCTTCGAAATTTGCCGGAGGGTGTGTACAGAAGAGAATCTCGATGTTACGGATCAACTCCGCCGGTAGAACGCGTTGATGCTCCTTCGGAGTTTCCACAATCGAAACATGGACGCTCGGCATCGCGCGTAAACGGTCGCGGGCGCCGGCCGCCATGGGCACGTCGATCAGAACATGGACGTGCCTTCGTTCGTCTGAAACTGGCATGGAAGAGCAATTATCCCGCGTACCCGGTTGAACTGGCGCAATGGTCGCGCAAACCGATCCAAAAGGATGGATGTCACGGCCGCAGCCCTGTCCCCTGATTTACTCCTTCGATGTCGCGCATATTATGTTCTCTAAGTGAAGACTCGAGCCGCCGTTTTGTATTCGATGGATCGAATGCGCCCCTATGCGGTTTCAAAACCCCTGATCGTCGAAGAAGTGGACCTTGCCGGCCCTGGCGCCGGTTGTGTGCTGGTGGAGATCGTAGCCGCCGGGCTTTGTCATTCCGATTTATCTGTAATCAATGGCGTTCGCCCGCGCGTAATGCCGATAGTGCTTGGGCATGAAGCCGCGGGAATCGTTCGGGAAATCGGGACGGGCGTCGGTGACTTTTCACCCGGGGATCATGTCGTCTTTTCGTATGTTCCCGCTTGTGGCCGTTGTTTGTACTGCGCAGTAGGGCGTCCGGCGCAGTGCGAGAAGGGCGCCGCCGCGAACGCTGCCGGCACACTACTCGGCGGTGAGCGATGTTTCACAAACGGCGCCGGGGCAACCCTGCACCATCATTTGGGAGTCTCGGGCTTTTCAAGGTTCACTGTAGCTGCCGCGGAATCTCTCATCAAGATTGATGCCGATTTGCCTCTCGAAACCGCGGCATTGTTTGGTTGCGCGGTCATCACCGGTGTGGGCGCGGTCATCAACTCTGCGCGGGTAGAGCCTGGTTCGAGCATCGCGATCTTTGGACTGGGCGGTGTCGGTCTGAGCGCGGTACTAGGCGGTTGCGTTGCCGGGGCAAAGTCGATCATCGCGGTAGATACTGTTCCCGAAAAATTGAATACGGCTCGAAAGCTAGGCGCTACCGAAACCATTCCGGCCGGTAATAGCGATGTAGTTACAACAATTCGGGAATTGTCACACGGTGGCGTTGACTATGCGTTTGAATGTACCGGCATCGAAGCCGTAATGACTCAGGCTTACGAAGCCACCCGCCGTGGTGGAACCACCATTGCGGTGGGCCTGCCGGCTCCGCAAAAACGTTTGGCCATTCCGATTATGAGCCTTGTTGCCGAAGAGCGTACCGTAAAAGGATCCTACATGGGATCCGCTGTTCCGAGGCGCGATATACCCCGCCTGATTGCGCTTCATCGCGCTGGTCGCCTGCCCGTCGAATTGTTATTGAGCGGCAGCGTGCGGTTGGAAGAATTGAATGCTGCGTTCGATCGTCTTGACAACGGAGAAGCCGTACGCCAGGTCTTGTGCTTCAAATAGACGTCGTCGGCTACAAAGTCTTGATTAAAACCGAGCGGCCCACGGTATCGTAACCCGGGTCGCCCAGCGATTTCACAGAATACACAACAAATAGTTCGCCTGGTGCTACTTCCCGTACACCGGTGTATGCTGCGGTCGGTGTTGATGAAAGTCGTGTGACCTGAGTCCAGGACTGCCCTTGATCGATGGAAAATGCCAGAAAGTTTCCATCGTCCTGGAAATCCGGCTTGTGTCCGAAGGACATCACGAGAGTGCCATCTTGCATTTCAATTACATCGGGATCGGTTCCAACAATATCCCGTCGCCGCCCATACCGGCTGTACTGCCAGGAGAGTGGATAGGCGCGTGTCCACGTGCTTCCCTCGTCATCCGATTCGCACTGATAAATGGGGTTTTCGCGGCCCGTTCGAAAAAGGCAGATCAGCCGGCCTTTGCGGGGCCCGCGCGTTAGCCGCACCAGCACGGGTTCGCCTGAGCCTTCTTGCCCATAAGGGCCTGCGGCGATGGTTGCGACATAGCGCCAGTTGCTTCGGTCCGCCGACCGCAGCAGAAAGGAGCGCGTCTTGTTCATCGCCGCGCGATATTCGGATGGAAACTTGTCGGAGTCGAAATGGCCGTAGGCACTCGCCAACAAATCGCCATTTTCGAGCTCAATCATGGATCGGCGAAAGTACATGCGTGATATCGGAAAGCCCCGGTCGTCGTGCTCATCTACGCTGGCATAAGGCAATGAGAAGCGAAATTTCAACGGGCCTTCCAGCGTGCGATACGAATCTTTGCTTATCCAGTAATTTCTCTCAAACACTTTGTTGCCGATGTGCTCGGCGTGAACATCGAACACCAGCAGCGGACCCGAACCAAGCTCAATCGCCGAACCCTCTGTAATCGGACCGACGCCTTGGCTCGAACTCGGCTTCCATTCGGTCCACGTCTTGCGGCTATCGCGGGAAACGGCCGTATAGTGGATCGGGTACCTTCCGCCTTCCGGCCATCGGATGTGTCCCAGCAGGATCGTCGTGCCGTCGCGAAGCTGTACAAGATAGGGCCATGGCACACCGGCGGCAACCAGTCGCTCGGGGCCCAACGTTACCTTCAGAGACTGCATCGACGGTAGGGGTGCCGCTCTGGCCGCTCCCGCCAACAGAAAACCGAACGAACGTCTACTGAAACGCGCCACGTCTTATCGTCGCCGAGATTCGCGCCGATGAGCAGCTATGAGAGCTCGGGTGATCCAAGATCTTGGACGCAACAGATAGACGACGCAGAGCTCAGCGGTCATCGACTCCCAGGCAGGGGAAAATTGTTTAACCAACAAACATCCCATGAGAATTGTCGACGTCCGTACAGTGCTTTTGACGGGACCCATAACGAACGATCGCTTCATGAAAGAAGCCCGCAAACTGAGGAGCGCAGCCTTCATAGAGATTCTCACCGATATAGATCTCGTCGGTATCGGTGAGACATACGCCGGCTACTTCTGTCCGGAAGTCGTTCCTCAGATTGTAGATTTCTTTCGGCCAATCCTTATTGGACAAAACGTCGACAATATTTCGGAGCTGTGGAACCGCATGTACTATTGCGGCAATTTCTGGTGCCGTGTGGGCATTGGCGCTGTCGTGCTCACGGGAATCGAAGCCGCGTTGTGGGATCTCAAAGGAAAGCAGACCGGCCTTCCTGTATACAAATTGCTCGGGGGTGCCAGGCACGAGAAACTGCTCTGCTATGCCACGGGTGGTCCGAGCAACTATCCAAAGGCACGATTAGCCGAAAAAATCGATTACTATCTCTCCCTCGGCTTCAGAGGACTGAAGGTGGGAGTCGGGGGCTACGAAGCCGGGAAAGGACATCGACTTTCTTACGACCCTCAAGAGGCGGCGGACTTCGAGGCCGATAAGCTCGAATTCATTCGATCTCATGCCGGTAAAGAAATTCTTGTTATGCTCGATGGCCACATGTCCAACAATGCGAATGGAGCATGGCCGCTGGAAACAGCGCTGAACGTGGCGAAAGCGCTAGAACCGTATGAGCTATTCTTCTTTGAAGAACCGTTGCCTTATACCGATCCATGGGGTTACAGCAAGCTTTGCAGCAGCACGTCCGTGCCGATTGCGGGAGGCGAGTGCCTGACAGCGGAATATGAGTGGCGAGTTTTTGCGGAAAGCGACGCGTTCGATATTGGTCAGCCGGACGCCTCTTTCACGGGCGGACTCGCAGAATTTCTAAAGGTCTCGCGTATGCTCGATGACCGGGGGCACGGCATCGCCACACACGCCTGGGGGGCAGGCGGTTGTTTGATGCAAAACGTGCATTGTGCCTTTGCGGCGCCGAATACGCGAATCCTGGAAATTCCGCCCGACTACGCCGGGTTGCACGAGGACATCATGAACGGGTCGTTTTTGATGAAGGATGGCTATGCCTTTCCCCCGGATTGCCCGGGGCTTGGCATCGTTCTTACGGAAGAAATCAAAAATCGTTATCCTTTCATTCCCGGCACCGGCGAGTTTAACGGCGTGCCCGGCAAATACATGCCAGATGATATCCGATCCAGGGTGAGGACGAAGCCGTAGCGTTTTGGTCAGGTGTCGCGGATGATGCGAGATTAACTAAGAATTGCCGCTTACGCCGGTTCATGTCCGAAGCATTCCGCGTCGCTTCGGCGGTCTGACAATTCACAATGGCTCCAGTCACATTGTTGCAGGATAAATTCCTGCTATTAACGTCGCAATCCGGTCTCAATGTCGAGCCGCATAGCGCCACGAACCCTGAACATCGATGTTAGCCATCGCGTTCCTAGAAAGTTCGTACAAACGCTTCTTTTTCTGTTTAGCCCCATGTCCCCGTATGGCAAAAGACTTGGAACGCACTGAAAAGGAAGGGCCGGTATGATAGTGCGTTTCCATGAAAAACGCGCAAGTGGCCCGCATGCTGGCGTACGTCACCGGCATGGTGAACCGCCCGCTCCTCCTCCAGAATGAATATCGATTGCAGAAAATAGGATCCAGTTTTTGAAACAACTCCGGCCCCCTGCGGGCTCCCTCCTTCCCACAACAACGAATGCCAGCCTATCCAACTCCAAAACAACTTACACAGAAAATGTTACAGCGCCAGCCGCGTTTATTGCGAACTCTGGATCTCAAGGATTTCCCACAAAAACAACTGATGGCGTGGGTCATCTCGCCCAGTAATCCAATACCCATCACAGCGCGACGGAGGCAAACCAAAGGTTGACCGCTCATTTTTTCTTTGCCCAATTCTTTGCCCACAACACTTAAAATCGGGTCACAATGCGTCACAATCGATCAATCGCACGGCAACGATGCGCCCAAATCGATGCACGCGTAAGTTAATGAAAACGAGCAGCTTCTCTCGCTGCATAACCACCAATCACAATGCCGCACACTGCGTGCAAAAACCAGATTTCTGGGGCTGTTAACCGAAGGGTTGTAGGTTCGAATCCTACCTGA
>JACZCX010022990.1_pt1 | contig 13354 bp, 6 predicted proteins | sample 8641831 | NCBI WGS metagenome assembly JACZCX01 (sample SAMN15324608, study PRJNA640507) | soil metagenome | isolation source: intercropping sugarcane | place: China: Luxin town, Laibin City, Guangxi Province | collected 2019-07-25 | depth 10cm m
ATAGAACCGAACGCCACACCCATTCCCTTGCCTTTATAAGCTGCTATTCCTGTCTCCAGCGATGCATCGTGAAAGCGGCCGTTGCCATCGTTGTGATAGAGAGCGTTTGCCAAAGGCGCGTACAGCTTCGGATTGCAATATTGGCGGATGCCCTTCTCCGGAAATCCGCAGACGCTCTCGGTGGCCGGATTCCACTGCACATAGCGAGCGACAAACAGATCGAGAAGGCCGTCGTTGTCGTAATCGAGCCATCCGGCCGCGACGGCCCACTCGCCTGTTCCGGCAACTCCAGCCTGCTTCGTGACATCTTCGAAAGTGCCGTCACCGCGATTCCGGTACAGTGTGTTTCCATGAACGCCAGCGACGAATAGATCCACGTGGCCGTCATTGTCGTAATCGGCCGCGGCCACTCCCATGGAATAGCCCGAACCGGCGACACTGGCCTTTTGCGTGACGTCTGTGAAAGTGCCGTCGCGATTGTTCCGGAACAACCGGTTGAAGAACTGCGGCCCCGTCTTTTCGAGCGAAGGGATCGCGGCGCCGTTCGCAATGAAGATATCGGGCCAGCCGTCCGCGTCATAGTCGAATACGGCCACTCCCGCGATCATGGTTTCAATGAGATGCTTTGCTCCAGTTGCTCCATTGTTCACGACCATGTCCAGCGGTAATGGCTCGAAGCGTACAGAGCTACCGCCGATAGGCGCTTTCGCAGCACCCGTCTCGTGTAGGGCTTTTTCAACGCGGCTGAGTTCCTTCTCTGCACCCGCGCGACGGAGAACTTCGAGACTTTCTTTTCCACGCCCCTGTTTGAACAGAAACAGACCGTAGTCCACTTTCGCGCGCGACTCGCCGGCGGCAATTGCAAGCTTGTAATAACGCTCGGCATCGCCTGGCTTTGACATCGCTTCATAAGTGAGCGCCAGCCCGAGCAATGCACGCCCGGTATTCACCCGATTCGCCAATGCCAACTCATAGGCGTGAAGAGCAGCCGGGAACCGGCCCAGTGTGAAATTGACACGACCCAGGTAATAGCAGGCGTTTTCTTCGTGCGAATCCAGATCGCAAGCTTTGCGGCACGGATCTTCGGCCGCCTCATATTTTTCCTGGGCGATATAGGTCATGCCAAGTAACTTCCATACTCGTGCGCTCGTAGGCTCGGCTCGTACGGCCTCTTTGAACTCACGTTCGGCTGCCGGGAAGTTACGCTGCCTGAATGCCGCCATCCCACGCTGCAACGCCTGGTTGTCGAAGGACAATGCCTGAAAGGTTAGACACGCCGCGGCAATCGCCGTGAATCGCGAGATCATACTTGTAAACCGAGCTCGTAACCGAGGCTAGCAGTATTCTGATTGGGAAGATCATACCGTGTTACTTGCACTCGGCGCGATCATTGTTTGTTCGCAGTGCCACGCCGGAATTGTGGCCCGCTACACCGCGGGTCCGATGGCTCGAACGAGTGGGTTAGTGGACGCCGCCGGCGAACCGGCTGGTGAATTCTTCCATCCGGCCTCGGAAACCCGCTTCAAGATTGTCAAATCCGGAAACCGGCTCGAACTGGATTGGAAGGATCATCGCCAATCGTTGGACTTTTTTATCGGATCGCGGCGCATGGGCCGTAGTTATGGCTTCATCGAAAATGGCTATTTCTATCAGGCGCCCGCCGGCTACTACGCCAACCGGCATCTTTGGGACATGGCTCCCGGATATGAAAACGACCGCAAGCCGGACTTCAGCCGACCGATCACATCGGACTGCCTGTTCTGCCACGGGAGCGGAGCAATTCCTGTTTCCGGGACAATCAATCGCTATGCGGATGTCTCTTGCCTGCGAGGCGTCGCGTGCGAGCGCTGCCACGGCGACACTTCCGCTCATCTTGCGCATCCACAAAGCGGAAACATCATCAACCCAAAAAAGCTTCCGGCGGCAGAGCGGGACTCGATCTGCGAGCAATGCCATTTAGCTGGTGAAGCACGATTTCCGCAGCCGGGCCGCCGGCTAGTGGACTTCCGTCCAGGGCAGCGGCTTGCCACCTACGTGGCGGTATTCGTTGCCGGCGGCGACCGGCGCGGCATACGCGTCAACAGCCATGCGGAAGCGCTTTCGCGGAGCCGCTGCCGCCAGGAATCCGGACAAAAGCTCTGGTGCGGCACATGCCACGATCCGCACGGCCAACGCATCGACTATCGCGAGAAGTGTCTGGGCTGCCATGCGCCCGCTGCGTGTCCGATCGTGCGGAACCAATCGCAAGGGACTGAAACCGATTGCATCGGCTGCCATATGCCAAAAGCACGGGCCTACGACGGAGGCCATACGGTTTTTACCGACCATTCGATTCCACGCCGCGTTCCGAAATACTCGACGGCAAGAAAAGCGCCGGAATCGTTGCAGTCTTATTATCCGGTGGATGCAGCTTCGCCATCCGGCATGCGCGATTGGGGCATTGCCTGGGCGCAAGTTGCGGAAGACTATGCTTCTCCAGAAGCTCTTCAGAAAGCTTGGCCGCTACTGCGCGCCGCAGCGGGCGCGCAGCCGCGCGATCCCCTGCTCTATAGCAAGATTGCTGAGGCGCTCGAATCCGCGCAAAAGACCCAAGAAGCAAAAAAGATATATGAGCTCGCGCTCGAACAGGATCCGGAGCAGGTGGACGTGCTGGTCCGGCTGGCGGCGCTGCTGGATCGTTCGGGCGACCGGCGCCAAGCCGCGGTGTTTCGGAAACGTGCCGCGGTTATCCTTCCGCGTTTATCGAAATGAATCAGCTCATCAGAATCAAAAGATGACTTTGAGGCCAAACTGAATCAGGCGCGGCGAGTTGGCCTGCGAGGAGATCTTCCCGAAACTTGCTGAAGAAAAATCGGTGGTTGGAGCGCCGAATACCACGCGATTTAGCGGGTTGGTCATCTCCACACGAAACTGAGTTGTGACTCGCTCAACGATACGATTCTGTTTGAAGACACCGAACGATTCATTGATGAAGGTTGGTTGTCTGACGTTCAGATAAGCCGGCGCATTCCCGAATGTGAGCGTCGCCGGGCGCGAAAATGCGGCGGGGTTCAAATAATAATCCCGATTCGGATCGAATCCTCCGTCTCCAGTAGGCGCGCGGAGCGGCTGGCCCGTCAGATTCGGCCGCAATCCACCGGTGAAGGCGAGCGAATTGGTATTTACCGTCCAGATCGGGAGAGGATAGCCACTGCCATATGTGCCGATAGCGGACAACGACCAGCCGCCGGCGATCTTACGCATCACGCCGGCCTGCGACCCGCGCCCGTAAGGCAGCGCGTAATTCACACTGAAAGAGAACAGATTCGGTTGGTCGGTAGGATATAGAAACTTCTCCCGCTGATAGTAGTTCTGCCGGTAACCGACTCCGCTGTAGTTGGACGAAGTGAACCCGACGCCATCGGAGAGCATTTTGGAGCGCGTATACGCAAATGTTCCGGAAAGCCCTTGGGAGAAGCGCTTATCGACTTTGATCTGGAGCGAGTTGTAAGTCGAATTGTTGTAGGGTGCGGCAACGATTTTCACATCTTGATACTGCGGGAAAGGCCGCAGCGCTTGGGCAACCGTCGCCTGGCTACCGAACAGTTGGCTGAATCCAGGGAATGGCGCACTAATGCCTGCCGCTTGCGCCAGCGCTGAATTGATATTCGACTGCAGAAGCGTCGATCCTAGAGAAAAGTATGCCGGATTGAGTTGGTTCACAGCGGCGTCGCCATCATAAATGTGGGTGCCTTTGTTTCCTACATACGCGGCGCTCACCATCAGCGACTCCGTAATCTGGCGCTCTATGGTCAAGTTGTACTGCTGCGAATACGGGATGATACCGCCAGTGGTGGGATACACTAACTGCGCGCTCTGGCCGTTCTGGACCGTCGGCGTAAGATTCGGCGGGTGGCTGAAGTTCTGCGGAAATCCGCCGTCCCAATAAAATGCCGGGGTCAAGCCATTGTTAGGAGAGGTAAACGACGGTGTGCTGGAGAAGCCGTTTTGCGGAATATTTACTCCCTGGTTAATGTAGGCCGCATAAAAGATTCCATAGCCGCCGCGAATCACGGTCTTCGGGGTCAGCGAATATGCGAAGCCAGCGCGAGGACCAAAATTCTTGTACTGCGTATTGAAGAACTGGTTCCGCCCGGTTCCGTCATTGCCAAACACCTCCGCGCCGGGTAGATTTCCCGCTCCCGGGTTCGGGATGCTCGGATCCATGTACGACACCCGGCCTAGTGGGTCCGAAGTCGGAATTTGAATCTCGTAGCGCAGTCCGAGATCCAGAGTCAGTTTCCGTGTGATTTTGTATGTGTCATCGATGTACATGCCGATGTACTTATAACGGCCGCCCGGCAATGACGACCGGAAGTACGAACTTCCGTTGTCCACGGCCCCGAGCATAAAGCTGGCGAAGGAATTCCCTGCATTCGCCGCCCCGGGCAATCCGGTTTCGAGCGCACTGAAATTGAAAACTCCGCCGCCGCTTCCGAAATTTCTATAGTTGTCGCGATGGGCTTGGATCTCCGCCCCGGCCTTGATCGTGTGCTTGCCCTTGATCCAGGTGAGGTTATCCAAAAGCGTCAAGGTGTTGAAGTAGTTGTCTGAGGCGATGTTGTCGCCGAACCGCGTGTATCCTTGCGTGCTGAATTGGATCGTGGGAAACAGATCGAACTGCGTTCCAGTGAGGCCCAGTTTCCCGCCATTGGGCTGCTCCCATCCCTGGTTGTAGGACAGCGAGAAATTCGGATTTCGAAAACGTGAAAAGCCCACGCCGATGTGGTTCAACAGCGTTGGGCTGATCGTCCAATCGTAATTGATGCGGACAATATTGGTGGTTACATCCTGAAGGTTGTAATTCGCGATCGCCGTGGTGTCTCCAACCGGAAGCAAGCGCGACGGCCCGGGACTTTTGATGTAAGGACGGTCCGTGGAGTTATACATTCCGCTGATGCGATGCTTCTCCGAAAATGCGTGGTCGATTTTAAAGCCGTGGGTTCGCGCATCGCCTTTCGGGCTGGAGAGAGGCGCGATCGCATTGTTCGCCAGGCCCGGCAACGGCGCCGGCGGGATATACTGCAACATTTTCGAAGTGACGGCGCTGAATGCCGATTGCGGGATGAGATTGCCTGGAAATTGAGTGCGCGTTGCGATTCCGTTGGCGCCGATTTGGGTTGAGCGCGGATCGTAAATCGGCCCCGGCCATTCACTGAAATCACCCTGAAGCATCTTGCCGGTGGCAGTCGTATTCAGGCCGGTAAGCTGCCCGCCGCGGATGTAAAACTGATCGAAATTCACGAAAAAGAATGTCTTGTTGCGCCCGTTATAGACTTTCGGGATCCAGACCGGTCCGCCTAAGGTGAACCCGTATTCGTTTTGGTTCCGAAACGCTTTCGCCGGAGCAAAGAAGCCTCGGGCATCGAAGTGATTGTTATCGGCGAAATAGAAGGCGGTGCCGTGGAAATCGTTCGTACCGCTCTTCATCGTAAAACTGGTGACACCGCCAAGCGCGTGAGAGTATTCTGCCGAGTAGTTATTCGTGATGAGCTTGAATTCGTCGATGGCGTCGACCGACGGGTTTACTTCGGCATCGTTCGAAAGGTCTCCACGGGTAAGAGCGATTCCATCGAAATACACCTGGTCGGTAAACGAGCCGCTGCCGCCTACGTGCTTTTCCCAGGTAGTGCCCGAAACGCCTGGCGCAAGCATAATGAATGCCGATGGATTGCGGATCGCGCCTCCCAAGGTGAGCGGCAGATCGAGGAAGCGCTTGTTGTCGATGACCGTGCCTACATCGGTGGACTCGGTCTGGATCATCGCCGTCTGGGCGTTCACTTCGATGGTTTGGTTGACTTCACCTACCTGCAGCCCAACATCCACGCGCGCCTGCTGGTTGACTTGGACGGGAATCCCTTTCGTTTCCGAGCGTTGAAAGCCCTTCGCGACGGCCGTCAAATCATAAGTCCCAATCGGCAGGTTTAGAAAGGAGTAAGTTCCCGCGGCGCTGGCGGTTGTGCTGTACGTCAGGTTGGTTGCTTGATTCTGCAGCGTCAAAGTGGCGCCTGGCACCGCTGCGCCACTGGTGTCGGTAACTGTTCCGGAGATCGAGCCACGATCGGCCTGAGCAAACAAGCCAATCGAAATAAAAAGCGGCAAGCTAAAACGCAGATACCTCATGACGAAACCCTCTTTCTTCCGCAGATTGCGAGAATTGTACATGGCCCTTGCGTAAGGGTCAAGTGAAAAACCTGACAGTGGGTGTGCGACATAAAAATGAAGGAACATGCTGAGAGTGCTGAGCCGCGACCGTAGGGAGCGGTCCAGGGTCAACCTTCAGCGCTCTCGAAAACGGCCATGGCCTCACCCTGCCCATCGACAACGTAGCGAATAGCGGCTGATACGTGCTCCGGTTTCCATAACCATCGCGTACTTCCGTGCCTGGCCCACCGTTTGCGAGCAGGTTCATCCCATCCCCTCTGGTTGAGACAGCGGCTGGCGTAGGCTTTCAAGTCGTTCATGATCCTCTCGGGTCTAGCCTCCCCTTCGACCACCAAGTGGACGTGATTGGTGCGTACGTGTGCAGCCAACAGGTTCCAATGCTGTTCTTGGCTTCGCTCGCGCAACCCAGCAAGGACCACTTCCCGACGCATTGCATCTAGCTCATACGGCGGCTGATCCATCCGTTGTAGCTCTCTGAAAACCCGTTGCTGGTCGGCTTCCAGCAACCGGCTGCCTGGCAGGTTATGTCGCCGATCGACGGAGCCTGAGACATGGCCGTGCAGATGGCAACCATAACACACAAAGGTAATTAAATAGGTCACTTCAGCGCGATTGGTTCAGATTCCCACCGCTCTGTGGTCGCGGCTCAGCCGGGCGTATCTCATACGCTCCGATTCTGCTATTTGCCGGATTGTTCGGTCCATTCTAAGAAACCTTTGCCGGTGATACGATATGCCTGTGCCGAGCGCACAACTAGGCTTAGCATGCCGGCTCGCGGCTCTGTTGATTTTTGGCGCTTACTGGTGCGCCGGGGCGCCACCGAAAGATCCGGCTTCGGATCCCGGCTATTTCACTAAGAACCTCTACCCGATTCTTGAAAAAGCGAACTGCCGCGGTTGCCATAACGTGAACGGCGTGGCGGCTGCAACACGGATTCACTTTCCGGAACTAGACGCATCTCCGGAGACGATAGAAGCTTTCGGTCTTTCCCTGGTTGCCGTGGTCGATCAGCAGCATCCGGAGAAATCGCTGTTACGGAATAAACCGACTGCGCGCATTCCGCACACCGGCGGGAAACGTATTCCGCCCGGTACCCCGGAAGAAACCGTGTTACTCGCCTGGGTTACGCATTTAGAGCATTTGTCACCGGCCGAAACCGCGGCTGCGCTCCACGGATTTAGTGGCGGCGCGCCCGCAGTGAAGAGTGCGCCGGTCCTCCACCGGCTGACGCATAGCCAATATAACCACACCGTGCAGGATTTACTCGGCGAACAAAGCAATCCGGCTGATCAATTCCCGCCGGAGGATTTCGTCAACGGCTTTAAGGGACAGTATCAGACGCAGGACATCGGCCCATTGCTTGCCGAAGCATACAGCGCGGCTGCGGAAAAATTGGCGCGCGCCGCCTTTCGTGGCGGGGACACGCACAGCCTGATTCCGTGCAAACCCGCATCACCGACCGACGCCGTCTGCCGGTCAAAGTTCGTCCGCGCCTTTGGCTTGAAAGCGTTTCGGCAGCCGTTGTCGGAAGACGAGGCTCGACGCTACGAGGCATTGTTCAGCCGTGAAGCGGCCGCGCAGCACGATTTCTTAAAGGGCGCGCAGATTGTCGTTGAAGCAATGCTGCAATCGCCCCAATTTCTCTTTCGCGTCGAGAATGGAGCGAACCCCGAGTGGCGTTCCTATGAGGCGGCCAGCAAGCTTTCTTATTTTCTCTGGGACAGTATGCCCGACGCCGAATTATTCCGCTCGGCTGCGAACGGCGAGTTGAATACTCCCGCAGGTTTCGAGCATGTCGCACGCCGCATGCTGGCCGATCCACGCGCACATCGCTCGGTTGACGAATATGTTGCCGAATGGCTGCGCTTAGACCGCGTTCTCTCCGCTGTTAAAGACCGGCGCGAATATCCGCAGTTTACGCCTGAGTTGGCGCAAGCAATGGCCGAGGAGCCACGCCGGCTGATTGCAGACGCCGTGTGGAACAACCGGAATTTCCTGGACATCTTCACCGCCGACTACGCATTCGTCAACGCCGACCTGGCCACGGTCTATAACGTCCCGGCGCCCTTCGTGGAGTTCGGCAAAGCATCTTTTCCGTCGAATTCCGACCGCGCCGGCCTGACTGGCGAAGCAGGATTTCTCTCGCTCACTAGCAAGCCCGGCGAGACGTCGCCTACCGCCCGCGGCCTGTTCGTGCGGGAGCAGTTTCTATGCCAGCGCGTACCTGATCCGCCTCCCGGAGTGAATACCAATTTGCCGGAGCTCACCGAGGACCGGCCGATGACAAACCGCGAGCGCCTGGCTGTGCATCGCAACAATGAGAGCTGCGCCACCTGTCACAACTTGATCGATCCTATAGGATTCGGGTTGGAGAAATACGACGGAATCGGCCGCCACCGCGACTCCCTGAGCCTGCGGATCCGATCGATGGCCCACGACCGGCTAGACGAAAAACCGCGTGCCTTTGAATTGCCTCTCGACACCAGCGGCCACATCGCCGGAATTCCCGATTCAAATTTTTCTTCCCCCAAGGAGCTTGGCCGAATTCTTGCCCAAAGCGCGCAGTGCCAACAATGCATCGCCAAGCAGCTCTTTCGTTATGAAGAAGGACGCATGGAGTCGGCCACCGACCGTCCGGTCCTCGAGCACATCGTTTCCGATTTTCGTAATTCCGGATATCGTTTCCAAGACCTTATGATTTCTGTGGTAAAGTGGACGCAATTTCGCCCGGAAGGGCATTGATCATGACCAGCGGCAAAAGAAACGGTGTGTCACGGCGCACGCTGCTGAAGGGATTGACGCTCTCTCGTCTTCCTGTCTGGATCGGGCTGCCGCCGCTTGACATCATGTTCAACCGCATTGGGACGGCATATGCAGCCGAACCGGCCGGCGTCCGCAAAGCAGATACACCGATCGAGACACGCTTTCTGTTTTGGTTTAACGGTAACGGCATCCCAGAGAAATACTGGATTCCGGAAGATACCGGCTCCGACTATACACTGACGCCATGCCTGGAACCATTGGCGCCGTTCAAGAAAGACGTTCACGTCATCACCGGCCTGGACAACCCGGCGGCGCGCCTGCCCGGCCCGGGGAACGATCATCACCGTTCGATGAGCGCGTTGATGAGCGGCACGCAGTTTACCGGACGCGGTGCCGGCGGACCATCGTTCGATCAGATGCTGGCGGAAAAGCTCGGCGGCGAATCGCGTTTTCGCTCGCTGCAACTCGGCGTGTCGCAGGAATCGTTCGGTGAAAGCATTCAGCGGAATATGAGTTGGGCGGGCCGGGACCGCCCGCTGCCGCCCGAGATGTTGCCCAACCGCCTTTTCGACCGTCTATTTGGCAAGCTGGAGGACGGTTGGGTGAACCGCAAGCGAAGCGTTCTTGATGCGGTGCAGCAGGATGCCGCCAATCTGCGACACGCGCTAGGCCGTGACGACCAGTTGCGCGTCGATGAGCACCTCGCCTCCATCCGCGACCTGGAACGCTCGATTACCACGCTGCCGCCCACTTATCGCCAGATGGAGGCGCCAGATTTCGATGGGGACATGAAGGACTGGCCGCGGGTATCGAAGCTGCAAAGTGATCTGCTCGGCTACGCGCTGATCACGCGGCAGACACGCGTGGCTTCGTACATGTTGACCAAGTGTCAAGGCCTTTCACGATTCCCCTGGCTCGGCTTGACCGCGGCGCGCCACCATGACTACACACACCGCGACGGCAAGGCGCCGGGCGCCGACGGCGGCACGGGTCAGCGCATCATGCGCGATATCTGCCGTTGGCATGTTGCAGAGTTCGCATACCTCGTAGGAAAGCTGAAATCGATTCCGGAAGGCGACGGCACACTACTAGACCACTGCTGCTTATTGTTCGTGCATGAGCACGCCGAAGCGAATTTGCACAAGAACAACGGCCTTTCCGTGATCGTCGCAGGGCACGCGGGCCGCCTGCGGACCGGCATGCATACGCGCACCACCGGAACCGTCGCCGATCTTTATCTGACTCTGGCGAATGAGGTCCTAGGCGCAGGCCTCGGGCGTTTCCCGACCGCGGATCGCATGTTCCACGACGTGGTGGCGTAGGTCTATTTCGACAACACTTCGCAACGCGGATTCGCGGCCTTTATTTTGGCGATTCCCGCCGGAGTAACCTGCGTTCCCGACAAGTCCAACCAGCGAAGCTGCTTCATTGCAGCCAGCGGCGCCACGGCCGCGTCATCGAGGCGCCGCGCGTCCCAGAGACTTAATTTTTCCAATTTCGTCAAACCGGTAAGCTTTCCGATGCCTTGCGCCGAAATGGTGGTGCGGCTCATGTCCAATTCCCGCAAGTCCGCAAGCGCCGCAATGCGGGCCACGCCCAAGTTGGAGATCTTCGTTCCGGCCACACGTAAGCGCTCCAGATGCTTCAACCCGGCGATGATCTCCATGCCGCGATCCGTAAGCGCGACCGACCACAATCCAGAGTCCGCCCGCTGCACTCCATTTAAATCGAGCACTGTGATGTCCGGCAACGACTTGAGAACGTAAAGCCCGGAGTCGCTCATTTTGTTGCCACCGAGGGAAAGCTGCTTCAGATTGACTAATCCTGAAAGCCGATCAAGACCTCCGTCGGTAACCTGCGCATAGCCAATATCGAGTGTGACAAGGCTGGTGAGTGTGGAAAGGTGGACCATGCCGGCATCGGTGAGCTTGACACCTCGCAAATTCAGGCGTTCGATCCGCTTCCAGTCCCGAAATGTTGTCAGACCTTCGTCGCTAATCTGCTCGGCGTAAAGTAAATTTAAATCGGTGATGTTCTTGAGCGGCCGCAATTGATGCAAGCCTTGATCGGAGATGCGGGTATGGGCGAGATTGATTTGGGTGAGGCTCGGGAGAGACGCCAACGCCCCGAGATCCGCGTCTGTTACCCAAGTGCCGCTCAGATCGACGCCGGTGATCTGGCCGGCATCGTTCCGGACGGCCTTTCCGCCAAGCTCGTCGATCCAGGAGAACGGACCGGAGGCCGCGAACGATACTAAAGATGAAACGGCGCAAATCAAAGCCAGCGAAATGATACGGCTCATTCAGCTTCCTCTCCGGTTCGGCAGCGACGAATCGCGATCCCATACGATCCGGCATCCGGGCAATCCGGTCTTCAGCTTTGCGTACCCTTTCTCTGTTACCAGCGTGTGATAGAGATTCAGTACCTTTAGCGACGTGTGGGCCTGCAGCGCATCGACACCTGCGTCGGTGATGCCGGCGCTGTCGAGATCCAAATCAGCCAGGTTCGCAAGGGCCGTCAGCGTCGCGATTCCGGTGTCCGTCACTTTCGTGTAGTTCAAATTGAGGCGCTGAAGGTGCGTGAGCCCCACCAACGCTTCGACGCCGGCATCGGTTACGCGCGTCCGAGCCACCTCAAGCCGCCGCAGATTTGGCAGCGCTGCGAGGCTCTGCAAGCCTTTATCGGTGAATCCGCCATAGTTCAGTAATAGGTCGGTCAATCCGGTGAGCGGTTTTAACTGCGCGAGGCCATTGTCGCCGATGTCGGTCGAAGTCAGATCCAGGTAACGCAGGCGGTCGAGTCCTTGAAGGGTCGCAAGGTTCCCATCGTTGATATCTGTGTAACTCAGATTCAACCGCTCGAGCCGCGCGAGCGACGCGAGCGGATGCAAATCAGAAACGCCGGCGCCCGCGAGTTCCAAGTCCTCGATCCCGGTCATGTTGCGTAGTGCGGCGAGACCCGGCCCACCCACTAATGTGTGATTCAGGCTCAGTTTGTGCAGATTTCTGAGGCCAGCCAGCGCCGTAAGACCCGCATCCGATGTGGTTGTTTGATTGAGGTTCAGCTCTACTAGACTGCCGAGCGCCGCCAATTGTTTGCAGCCCAGATCGCCGATCTGCGTCGTCTCCAGACTCAATATTTGAAGCGCCGGAGCTTCGCGCAAGTTCATTAGCTGCTGATCGGTAACGGACGTATTAGCTAGCGAAATCCACGTAAGGCGGCCTTGCACAAATTTCGCTTGGCCACCCATCGCCTGCACCCATGCGGCAAGCGCTTTCTCACCTTTGCCGCTCATCACCGGTACGTTTGCTGCTCCTGCGCGCTCCGCCTGGGTGGCAATGAATTCCACATGCAGTTTGGGCATGCTTGCACGGAGCGTATCGATGCCCCCTTGCGTGACGCGCGTATAACGCAAGTCGAGATCGGCCAGTTGGCGCATTGCCTTCAGCTTTGCCAAGCCGGCGTTGGTTACCTGAGTCCGGTAAAGATTCAGATATCTCAGGTGTGTCATTCCGCTGAGCGCATCGAGCCCGTTGTCTGTAACCGCTGCGCCCAGCAGATTCAACTCTTCGAGATTCGTCAGATCTTTCAAATGGACGAGGCCCGCGTCAGTAATTCGATCGCCATAGAGGCTCAGTTCCCGTAGATTTTTGAGGCCGCCGATCCATTGGAGCCCATCATCGGTAACCAGAGTATCGCGCAACGAAAGCCGTTCCAGTTCCGCCATCCCCTTCAGGCTTTTCATGCCGTCGTCGTTAAACGGCGTTTCATTCAAGTCCAGCCCACGAAGATGGGTGAACGGCGCGAGACTCGTTCCTTTTACCTTGGTCTCGGCCAACCGCAGCTCACGAAGCTGGGTGAGACCCGAGAGCAGCGCCATCCCTTTGTCTTGAATGTTGATGTTGGTGAGAAAGTGCAGGCTGAACTGCAACCGCTCGAGTTTGTGCAGTTCTTTCAGATCGGCGAGTTCGTTATTGGCGTCCAGCTTGCTCCCTGCGCCCGGATTCCACATCGGGCCTGGCAGGAACAACTCCCGCAGCTCGGTGAGCCCGCTCAGCCGCTTTAAGTCCGGAGGCGTAATTTGCGTTCCGGTGAGATCGACGCCGGTAATTTGCAGATTTCCGTCCGGCAGGTCGGCCAGATCTGCGAGCGGCCGTCTGTCTCCATTGACCATGACGCGGCCGCCTTGGTGAAGAACCCATTCTGCCGTCGAGCGGTCACTTGTCTGGGCGAAGAGGACAGGCGCCGCCAGAAGCCAGATCCAATAGGCTTGGACGGGTACACGCATAGCCGTTTGAATTATATAAGCGCAAAGGGCGCGGATGCACGCCGCTAGACAACGAAGGAACTCGCTTGCTCTTCGGGCGGCGCGCTTGATACCGCGCCC
>JACZCX010059970.1_pt1 | contig 13336 bp, 6 predicted proteins | sample 8641831 | NCBI WGS metagenome assembly JACZCX01 (sample SAMN15324608, study PRJNA640507) | soil metagenome | isolation source: intercropping sugarcane | place: China: Luxin town, Laibin City, Guangxi Province | collected 2019-07-25 | depth 10cm m
CAGTACGCAGGCGGGTTCCAATTCATTTCCACCAACCAGGGCCAGAATTATTCCGGCCGCCAGATATTTCTGACCATCGACTACAAGCTCGACTGATGCGGTGCATGCAGGTCGAAGGCGCGCCATGGCCCCGGCTGTGGCCGGGGCCGCCGGGCAGCGTGACCGGGGTGGCGCATGCCGGGTAGCTTGGGCGCCACGGTTGCACGTGGCCGCCCGCCAGACTCAAGGCGTTGCATCGCGACTTCGTGTTTGCCGACCGGCAGCGGGAGGCCGATGCGGTGGGTGTCGATGCGGCCGTCGTGGTGCAACGTCGGGTCTGGTGACTGCAGCCAGTGACCACTGGCACGCGCGGGATCTTGCGCCCTGCGCCGATCATCTGCTGCAGGCGTTTGGTCCGTCGCGGCTGCTGTGGGGCAGCGACTACCGGTCGTGAACCCGTCCGCGGACTACCGCAGCCGGCACGCATTGGCCGCGCGCTTGTCCGGTTTGCGGGATGATGCGCATGGTGCGGTGTTTGGTGACAACGCCGCGCGTTTATGGCGTCAACGACTGAAGGGGAGTACAGGATGCGACTGTTCACGTTTGGAATCTTCCTGTCGGCGGTGTTGGCGTGGCCCGTGGCGGCACGGGCCCAGTTCAACCTGGTTCCCGAGCCGCAACACGTGCAGGCCGGGCAGGGCGTGTTCGAGCTGCATCGTGATGCGCGCATCGCGGCGCCGTCCGACCCGCGTGCGCAATGGATTGCCGGGTTCCTGCGCGACAAGATCGAGGCGCAGACTGGCGTCAAGCCGCGGGTGGTGAAGTCGCCGGCCTACGGCGACATCCTGCTGCGCATCGATCCGGCGGTGCAGGGCCGTGGCGCCTACCGGCTGGACGTGACGCCCAATCAGGTCACCATCACGGCGGCCGGTGACCACGGCTTGTTCTGGGGCGTGCAGACCCTGCGCCAGTTGCTGCCGTTGCAGCACGAGGTGCCGCCCAGCATCCGCGCGGTGCACATCGAGGATGCGCCACGCTATCCGTGGCGTGGCGTGATGCTGGACGTCGCGCGGCACTTCTATCCGGTGTCGTTCATCAAGCAGCAGATCGACTTGATGTCGTACTACAAGTTCAACGTGTTCCACTGGCACCTCACCGACGACCAGGGTTGGCGCATCCAGATCAAGCGCTATCCGAAACTGACCAGCGTGGGCGGTTTCCGCACCGAGGCGGATGGCCAGCGCTACGGCGGCTTCTACACGCAAAAGGAGATCCGCGACGTGGTGGCGTACGCCAAGGCGCGCAACGTGACGGTGGTTCCCGAAATCGAGATGCCCGGGCACGCCAGTGCGGCCATCGCCGCGTATCCCGAACTGTCGTGCAGTGGCAAGCCGATCAAGGTGCCGACCACGTGGGGCGTGTTCCGCGACGTGGATTGCGTGGGCAAGGACAGCACTTACCGGTTTCTCCAGAACGTGCTGGACGAGGTGACGCGGTTGTTCCCCTCACCCTACGTGCACATTGGCGGCGACGAGGTGCCGGCGGGCGTGTGGGACGACTGCAAGACGTGCGCGAAGCTTGCGCAGGCGCACGGGGTCAGCAACGACGAGCAGGGCCTGCATGGTTACTTCGTCGACCGCATGCAGAAGTATCTGGCATCGAAGGGCAAGACCCTGGTCGGCTGGGACGAAATCCTGGAGGGCGGCCTCAGTCCCGACGCGATCGTCGAGGTGTGGCACCTGCCGAGCGGCGCGTATGGCGGCAGCGACGCAACCCTCAAGCAGGCGTTTGCGAACGGCAACCGCGTGCTGATCGCGGGTCCGTTCTATCTCGACACCCGCATCGACGACATGACGCTGGAGGACCTGTACCGCAGCAACCCGTTCAACGACCCGCTGTTTGCGCAGTATCCCGGCAAGGTGCTGGGTGGCGAGGCGCCGCTGTGGAGCGAACACGCGACGCCGCTCAACGGCGCGGCCAGGCTGTATCCACGCCTGCTGGCCATAGCGGAGCACTTCTGGAATCCGTCGGCGCATGACTGGCCGGGATTCCTGTTGCGGACCCGCGCCCAGGAGGCGTGGCTGGCCTCGCAGCACGTGCCCTACGGCCCCGAAGACAAGGACATCGTCGATTACCGCGTGACCTTCAACGCGGCCTACCGGCGCTGGCGCATCCGCGCCGCCCGCGGATTCGACGACCTGCGCCTGCACTACACGACCGATGGCAGCCAGCCGACGGTGCAATCGCCGTCGTTTGGCGACGTGCTGGATCTGTACGCGCCCGCAACCCTCACCGTGGCGCCGTTTCGCGGTGACGAGCAGTACCAGGCCGCGCAAACCTTCGCGATGGTGCCGAATCTCGCGCTGGGCGATCCGGCAACGTTCGCGACACCACCTGCCGCGCAGTACTCGGGCGGCCCGTTGCAACTCACCAACGGACTGCTGGGGAGCACCGATTTCCGTGACGGCAGCTGGGATGGCTGGCAGGGCGCCGACATGGACGCGACGATTGACCTGCAGCGCCCCGTCGAGATCCACTCGATCGAAGTGCATTTCCTGCAGGCCGCGGAGTCGGCCATCGTGTTGCCGCGCAGCGTGGCGTATCAGGTCTCGAACGATGGCAAGGACTGGGCCACGCTGCAGACCGATTCACTGGCGGTCGACCCCGGCGACATGACCACGCAGGTTCGTAGCGTACAGTACCTGTTGCCCGCGCCGCAGGCCGCGCGCTACGTGCGCGTGGTGGCCATGAACTACGGGCAACCCGTCAACGGCCTGCAGCCGTGGCTGTTCTGCGACGAGATCATCGTGAAATGATCAAGCTTGAAATCCCTCTCCCTTCGGGAGAGGGTACCCACGAGGCGGGTGAGGGTTTGGCGATGCCGGGACATTGGCTGATTCGCCGATCCTCACCGTTGCCACTTTCCCGGAGAGGCTGGGTACGCAAGGCTGCGCGCATGCTTCGAGCGTGGCTCTTCATCGGGCTGGCGTGGATCACGATGCTGCCGTCCGTGGCGAACGCAATCGCCACCCAGTCGCTGGATGCCGGCTGGCAATTTCGCCTGGTGCCGGGTGATCCGCACGCCAAGGCGCATCCGGGGGCGGCCAACTGGATGCCGGCCACCGTGCCGGGTGCGGTGCAGACCGACCTGCTGGCGCGCAGGCTGGTGCCCGAGCCCTACTGGCGCGACAACGAACCGAAAATCCAGTGGGTCGGCTTGTCCAATTGGGTGTACCGGACGCGGTTCAACGTGGACGCGGCGACGCTGGCGCGTCGGCACGCGGACCTGGTGTTCGACGGGCTGGATACCTTTGCGGATGTGCACCTCAACGGCCACCGGATACTCAGCGCCGACAACATGTTCCGCCGCTGGCGCGTACCGGTGAAGTCCTGGTTGCACGCCGGCACAAATACCCTGGAGGTGCACCTGTATTCGCCCATCAAGCGTTTGCAGCCGTGGTTGTCGAAGCAACCGTATGCATTGCCGGGCGAATTCGATTCGGTGTTCGGCGACGAGCCCGCGGGCAGGCAGACCGCCAACTACGTGCGCAAGGCCGCGTACCAGTACGGCTGGGACTGGGGACCGCGCATCGTCACCGAAGGCATCTGGCAGCCGGTGAAACTGGAAAGCTGGGACGTATTGCGGCTGGCGGGTTTCCACCTCGCGCAGAAGGATGTCGATGCAAACCTGGCACGCCTGCAGGCCGAACTCCGACTCGTCGCCGACCGTCCGGGTGCCGCGCAGCTGATGCTGCGTTGGCGCGCGCCGGATGGCAGCACGCAGGGGCTGTCGCAGCGCGTGGTACTCAAGGCGGGCGCCAACGCAATCACGATCCCGCTCAGCATCGCGAAGCCACAGCGCTGGTGGCCGGTTGGCTACGGCAAGCCCAACCTGTACGACTTCCACGTCGAGGTCGCCGTCGATGGCAAGCCGATTGCCAGTGCCGAACGCGAAACGGGCCTGCGCAGCGTGGTGTTGCACCGTGCGAAGGATCAATGGGGCACAAGCTTCGAGTTTGTCGTCAACGGCGTGCCGATCTTCGCCAAGGGCGCGAACGTCATTCCAATGGACATGTTCCCCAATCGCGTGACGCTGGCGCGCATTCGGCAACTGCTGGAATCCGCGCGCGATGCCAACATGAACATGCTGCGCGTGTGGGGTGGCGGGTATTACCTGCCGGATGATTTCTATGCGACCGCCGACAGGCTGGGCCTGATGGTGTGGCAGGACTTCATGTTTGGCGGCGCGATCCCGCCGTCGGATGCCGCGTTCCGCGACAACGTGCGCATCGAAGCGACCCAGCAGGTCGAACGACTGCGCGACCACCCGAGCATCGTGCTGTGGTGCGGCAACAACGAAATCGAGACCGGCTGGGAATCCTGGGACGACCGCAAGGCCTTCAAGCAAACCATCACCGCAGCGCAGCGCAGCCAGATCGAGCAGGGCATGCGGCAGCTGTTTGACCACACGTTGCGCGCCGTGGTGACGCGGTACGCGCCCGAGGTCCCGTATTGGCCCAGTACGCCCGGCACCGGCTACGACGGCCCGGTCAACGTCACGGACAACGGCGACTACCATTACTGGAACGTGTGGTCGGGTGCGGCGTTGCCTGCTACTGCTTATCTGGGCATCACGCCGCGCTTCATGACCGAGTATGGCCTGCAGTCCGCGCCGGTGATGGCAACGATCGACAGTTTCGCCACGCCGGCCGACCGCACGCTCGACTCGCGCGTGCTGCGCGCGCACCAGAAGTTCGATCGCGGCAAACGTTACGCCACAAGCGGCGGCAACCGGCGCCTGTTGCAGTATGTCGCGCGCGAATTCGGCCCGCCGAAGGATTTCACGTCGTTCGTGTATCTGAGCCAGGCGATGCAGGCCGACGGCATCCGGTTGGCCGCCGAGCACTTGCGTGCCTCGCGCCCGCAAGCCATGGGCTCGCTGTTCTGGCAACTGGACGACGTGTGGCCGGGCATCACGTGGTCCGGCATCGATTACCACGGGCGCTGGAAGGCCCTGCAATTCGCGGCACGACGGTTCTATGCGCCGTTGTTGATTGCCGCCCTGCGTGACCACGGGATCACGCGGGTAACGCTGGTGTCGGACCGGACCGCACCGACGGCTGCGCGCTGGCGTGTGCAGGTGATGGATTTTTCCGGCCGGGTGTTGAGCGGTCGGACCACGGACGTCACCTTGCCGGCGTTGTCGGCACAACACGTGGCCGAGTTCGATGACGCGCAGCTGCTGCGTGGCACCAGGCCACAAGACGCGTTCGCGGTGTTCGACCTATTGGTCGATGGCCGACGCGTCTCGCGCAACCTGGTGTTTTTCGCGGCGCCGAAGGATCTGGCGCTGCCGGTACCCCACATTGCCACGCAACTCACGCAGATCACCGGTGCGTTTGACCTGGTGCTGAAAAGCGACAAGCTGGCGCGCGACGTATGGGTGTCGTTTGGTGGCCTCGCGACTGAACCCTCGGACAACGCCTTCGATATCCTGCCGGGTCGGCAAGTGGTGTTGACCGTCCGCAGCAAGATCAACCTGGATTCCCTGCGCCGCGCGCTGCGGGTCCAGAATCTTGCCGGTGCGATGGCGGGTGACGCGCAGTGAAACTTGCAGGCGTGCTCGGATTGGCGTTGTTGGCTGTAGCGTTGGCTGCGCACGCGGCGAACGATTCCGCGCGTGCGCGCGCCACGGCCCTGGTGGCGAGGATGACACTGGCCGAAAAGGTCGCGCAGCTGCGGGCGGACGCGCCGGCGATTCCGCGCCTTGGTGTGCCCGCGTACAGCTGGTGGAACGAGGGCGTGCACGGGCTGGCGCGCGGGGGATTCGCAACCGTTTTCCCGCAGGCGATCGGGCTGGCAGCGAGTTGGGACCCGGACCTGCTGCAACAGGTGGGCAGCGTGGTTTCCACCGAGGCGCGTGCGCGTTACAACGCCGCCGGCAGCGGTGACCACGGCCGTTACCAAGGCCTGACCATCTGGTCGCCCGTCGTCAACATCGACCGCGATCCGCGCTGGGGCCGTGGCCAGGAGACGTACGGCGAAGACCCGTACCTGACCGGCCAGCTCGCCGTTGCGTACATCCGCGGTATCCAGGGCGACGATCCCGCGCACCCGCGTGCGATCGCGACGCCCAAGCATTTCGCCGTCCACAGCGGGCCCGAGCCGGGCCGCCACGGATTCGACGTCGATGTGTCGCCACACGACCTTGCGGCCACCTACCTGCCGGCGTTTCGTGCCGCGGTGACCGAGGGGCACGCGGGTTCGGTGATGTGCGCCTACAACGCGTTGCACGGGACGCCGGCGTGCGCGGATGCCGCGTTGCTGACCGGGCGCCTGCGCCATGACTGGGGCTTCGACGGCTACGTGGTGTCCGATTGCGATGCGGTGGATGACATGACGGAGTTCCACTACTACGCGCCCGACAATGCGCACTCGTCCGCCGCGGCCATCAAGGCCGGCACCGACCTCGATTGCGGGCGCGCCTACGCGTCGCTCGGCACGGCGGTGCACGCGGGGCTGGTGCAGGAAACCGTACTCGACCGCGCGCTGGTGCGTCTGTTCAGTGCCCGCTATCAGCTGGGAATCATGGGCAAGGGCGATCGCGACCCGTACGCGCGGATCGGTGCGGATCAGCTTGAGAGCGCGGCCCATCGCGCCCTGGCGTTGCATGCGGCGCGCGAGTCGATCGTGCTGTTGAAGAACGCGGACAGCCTGTTGCCCTTGCGCCCCGGAGCGCGCATCGCGGTGGTCGGGCCGGACGCCGACACGGTGGAAACCCTGGAAGCCAGCTATCACGGCACCGCGCGTGCGCCAGTCACGCCCCTGCAGGGGCTGCGTGCGCGCTTCGGCGCCGACCGCATCAGCTACGCACAAGGATCGCCCGTTGCGGCTGGCGTGCCGGTGCCGATCCCGGAGACCGCGCTGCGCAGTGACGGCAGGCCGGGGCTGCGCGGCGAGTATTTCAGCAACGACCGCTTTGCTGGAACGCCGCGCATCACGCGGATCGACCGGCGCATCGATTTCGACTGGGATCATGTGGCGCCCGACGCGGCGCTCGACCCCGACGACTACTCGGTGCGCTGGACGGGCGAGCTGCTGCCGCCCGCGCCGGGCGACTACACGCTGGCGGTACACGTCGATCGCTGTTTTGACTGCCGCGGGCATGATCCGGTGCGGCTGTACGTGGATGGCAAGCTGGTCATCGACAGCCCTGGCCAGGGCACGCCGATGCGAGCCGTCGTGCACTTCGACGACGCGTCGCCGCGTGCCATCCGGCTGGAACTGCGGCATAGCGGGCGCGACCAGGGCATCCGCCTGCAATGGCTGGCGCCGCCGGCGGCGCAACTCGACGCAGCCGCGGCGGCCGCAAGGCGCGCGGATGTGGTGGTCGCGTTCGTCGGCTTGTCGCCTGATGTAGAAGGCGAAGAACTGTCGATTGACATACCCGGGTTCGACCATGGTGACCGCACTGACATTGCGCTGCCGGCCGTGCAGCGGGCCTTGCTGGATCGCGTGGCGGCAAGCGGCAAGCCGCTGGTCGTGGTGCTGATGTCGGGCAGCGCGGTGGCGCTGGACTGGGCGCAGCAACACGCCGCCGCGATCCTGGCCGCCTGGTATCCCGGCGAGGCGGGCGGCACCGCGTTGGCGCAGGTGCTGGCGGGCGACTACGATCCATCCGGGCGCCTGCCGGTGACGTTCTACCGGGCCACGCGCGACCTGCCGCCGTATGTCAGTTATACGATGCAGGGCCGTACCTACCGTTATTTCAAGGGCAAGCCGCTGTACCCGTTCGGCTACGGGTTGAGCTACACCCGTTTCGCGTATGCAACGCCCGTCCTGTCGACCGCACGTTTACAGGCCGGGCAGGCGCTCAAGGTCGCAACCGAGGTGCGCAATACCGGCGCGCGCGCTGGCGACGAAGTGGTCGAGGTTTATCTGACCGCAAGTGGTGTACCGTTGGCGCCACTGCGAGCGCTGGTCGCATTCCGCCGCGTGCATCTGGCGCCGGGCCAAAGCCGGCAAGTCGAATTCACCCTGTCACCGCGCGAGTTGAGCAGCGTCGACGCGGCGGGCCACCGGGCGGTGGTGGCTGGCAGTTACCGACTGTTCGTCGGCGGCGGACAACCGGGCGCTGCACCGGGCGCAGCGGCGACTTTCACCATTGCCGGCAACGCCGGCTTGCTACCCTGAGGGTCGTAGGCACCGCGATGAACGAGCGCCGTGATTTCCTGAAGCTGGTAGGCACCGCAGCGGGTGGCATGGCGGCCGCCGCGATGCTTCCGACCGCCGCGCAGGCATCGCGCCGGGTGTTCACGAGCCGGCGTCCACCGGTTGCGGGGCGCAAATTCACCAGCGCCGCGGTCGAACACGAAATCGCGCGCGTGCAGGCGGGCATCCGCGACCCCAAGCTCGCCTGGCTGTTCGGCAACTGCTATCCGAACACGCTGGACACCACGGTCCACTTGAGCACGCAGGGTGGCAAGCCCGACACGTTCATCGTCACTGGCGACATTGACGCAATGTGGCTGCGCGATTCCTCGGCGCAGGTGTGGCCGTACCTGAAACTCGCAGCGGACGACGCTAACCTGCGCACGCTGTATCGCGGCCTGATCCGCCGCCACGCGCAATGCATTTTGATCGATCCCTACGCCAACGCGTTCATGGCCGATCCCCGGGCGCGCACCACGCTGGCCTGGGCGCAGCATGACGACACCGACATGCGCCCGGGCGTCGCGGAACGCAAGTGGGAAATCGATTCGCTGTGCTGGCCGATCCGGCTTGCGCATGGCTACTGGCGCGCCACCGGTGATCGCGTGCCGTTCGACGCTGACTGGCGCCAGGCGATGCGCACGGTCGTCGCGACGTTCCGCGCGCAGCAGCGCAAGGACGGGCCCGGACCGTACCGTTTCCAGCGCGCTGCCGCGTCGCCCACCGACACCCTGGCGCTTGGCGGTTACGGTTGGCCGGGGCGGCCGGTGGGGCTGGTTTTCTCGATGTTTCGTCCGTCGGACGACGCCAGCAAATACCCGTTGTTCGTGCCGGGCAACTGGTTTGCCGTGGTGTCGTTGTGGCAACTTGCGGTGATGGTGCGCCAACTGTTTGCAGACGAATCGTTTGCCGGCGCCTGCACCGCGCTCGCCGCGGAAGTGGCGGTCGCGCTGGCGACGCACGCCGCGAAGGGGGCGGTGGGGGACGACGCCTGGGCCTACAAGATGGGCGGGTTCGGCAACCAGCTGGCGATGGACGATGCGAACGTACCCAGCCTGCTCGGCCTGCCTTACCTCGGTTGTTGCGCGCGCGACGATGCGCGCTACCGGCGCACCCGGGCGCGCGTCTGGAGTGCCCTCAATCCGTACTTTTTCAGCGGCAGCGCCGCACAGGGCATTGGCGGCCCGCACGAGGGCTTGCGGATGATCTGGCCCATGTCGATCATGCTGCGTGCACTGACCAGCAATGACGCCGGCGAGATTGGCCAATGCCTGCAATGGCTGGTGAACACCGATGCGGGCACCGGGTTCATACACGAGGCGTTTGACCAGGACGACCCGGCCCATTTCACGCGCGCGTGGTTCGCGTGGGCCAACTCGTTGTTCGGTGAGCTGGTCGTCGACGTCGCGGCACGGCATCCTGCGTTGCTGCAGCAAATCTGGGCCCGGCAATAAAATTCACGAGGAGCGAAGACATGGTGACCCGCAGACGTTTCCTGCAAGGTGCGGTGGCGGCGGCGCTGGCGGCAGGCATTGATCCGGGTGCGGCCCTGGCGGATGCCGCGAATGCTGGCGGCAACCGCGCGCCGGCGGACGTCGCCGATGGCGTGTCGCGCTACGTGGACGTATTCGTGGGTACCGGCGGCCACGGCCATACCTATCCTGGCGCGACCGTGCCGTGGGGCATGGTGCAGTTGTCGCCCGATACCAACAATTCGGGTTGGGATGCGTGCTCGGGCTATCACCAGGCTGACGGTTCGATCATGGGCTTTTCGCATACCCATCTTTCGGGCACGGGTGGTGCCGACATGCTCGACGTGCTGGTGATGCCGGCGCAGGGGCCGGTGCTGCTGGATGCCGGCGCGCGCGGCCTGCCGGACGAGCTGTTTTATTCGCGTTTCGATGGCGTGAAAAACGCGCCGCGGCTGGCCGCGGACGTGGTGGCAAAACCCGGCAAGGGCTACCGTTCGCGCTACGACAAGGCTTCCGAACGCGCGGTACCGGGCTACTACACGGTGCACCTGACCGATCACGATATCGTGGCCGAGCTGACCGCCACCGCGCGCACCGGTTTGCACCGCTATACATTCCGGCAGCCGGGTGCCGGTCACCTGCTGATCGATCTTGCACACGGGTACCAGGACAAGCCGGACGTGCCGTGCAAGGTCACCGACGCCACGCTGCGGGTGGTCGGCAACGATACGCTGGTCGGCAGCCGGCGTGTACACGAATGGGCGAACGGACGCTCCATCTTTTTCGCGCTCAAGGTATCGCAGCCGTTTGCGCGGGCGGAACTTTTCTCGTCCGGCAAACCGGCTGCCGGTGCAACGCAGGCTGGAGGCGCGTCGCTGAAGGCCGTGCTGCACTACGCCGACCCGGCGCAAGCTCCGCTGCTGGTCAAGGTGGGCATTTCCGGCGTCGATGTCGACGGCGCGCTGCGCAACCTCGAGACCGAGTTGCCGGACTGGAACTTCGAGCGCGTACAGCGGGACGCCGCCATCGCATGGGAGCACGAACTGTCGCGCATCCGGATCGCCAGCAAGTCCGACGACGTGTTGAAGACTTTCTACAGCGGGCTGTACCACACCATGGTTGCGCCGACGCTGTTCAGCGACGTGGACGGCCGCTACCGGGGCATGGATCTGCTGGTCCACACGCTGCCGCAGGGCCGCCACAACTACAGCACCTGGTCGCTGTGGGACACGTATCGCGCGTTGCATCCGCTGTACACGCTGTTCCAGCCGGACAAGGTGCCGGACCTGATCGACAACCTGGTGCTGAAGGCCGCACAGAGCCCGAATGGTCCTGCGGTGTGGCCACTGCAAAGCGTCGAGACCGGCACCATGCCGGGTTACCACTCCGTTGTGTTGATCGCGGAGACACAGGTCAAGGGATTCACGGGTATCGACTACGCGAGTGCGTGGCCGGCATACCGCGATCGCGCGCTGGCCAGCGATTGGCGTGGGCTTGGCTGGTATCGCAAGCTGGGCTACGTGCCCAGCGACATGGTGGAGGAGGGCGTCAGCCGGACCCTGGAATATGCCTACGACGACTGGGCGCTGGCGCGCCTGGCGGCAGCCACCGGGCACGCCGACGACGCGAAGCTGTTGCGCGAGCGCTCGCGCAACTACGGCCACGTGTTCAATCGCGAGCTGGGCTTCATGTGCCCGCGCGCGGCGGACGGACAGTGGCTGGTCCAGCCATTCGATCCGCGCGAGATGGGCCACTCGAAGGCGTGGCGCGACTACACGGAATCCAACCCGTGGGAAGCGACCTTCCTCAACCAGCACGACTTGTACCACTACATGCCGATGTTTGGCGGCGACGCGGCGTTCGAGCGCAAGCTGGACGAGCTGTTCACCACCAGCTCGGCGCTGCCGGCCGACGCGCCGCCCGACATCGCGGGCATGGTGGGCCAGTACGCCCAGGGCAACGAACCCAGCCATCACGTGGCATACCTGTACGCCTACTGCGGTGCACACTGGAAAACCCAGGCGCGCGTCCGGATGCTGCTGGAAACGATGTACCTGCCGGCGCCGGACGGGCTGGCCGGCAACGAGGACTGCGGGCAGATGAGCGCGTGGTACGTGTTGAGCGCGTTGGGTCTGTACGAGGTCGATCCGGTCAGCGCCGAATGGGTGTTTGGCAGTCCGCTGGTCGAGCACGCCGAGATCGACCTTGGCGGTGGCAAGCGGCTGGTGGTGGACGCGCATGGCAACGGCAAGGGTCGGCCGTACATCCAGTCGGTGACGTGGAACGGCAAACCGTGGACGCGCAGCTGGATCGCGCATGCGGAACTGGCCAAGGGCGGCACGCTGGTGTTCGAGATGGGCCCACAGCCGAACAAGCAATTCGGCACCGCGCCGGCAGACCGACCACCCTCGTTTGGGCAGGCGGCCGGAGCATGACGTTAGTTGCCGGGCGCCGCGTCCGGTAGTGCCATCAGCGCCGCACCTTCGACGCCCAGTGAACCGTGCTCGATCATGCGCACCGGCACGGACGCCAGGAAGGTACGCATTACGCCCTTGTTGAGGAACCGCGACGGGAACTCGCTGGCCAGCAGGAAATCGCGGAACGCAGGCAGGATGCCGCCGGCCAGGTACACGCCGGCGCTGGCCTTGAACATGATCGCAAGGTCGCCCGCGAAGCTGCCGAGCATGGCGCAGAACATCGCCAACGCCTCGACCGCCAGTGGGTCGTGTCCGGTGGTCGCAGCGGCGCTGACCTGCCTGGGTTCGATGTGCGCCACCGCGACGCCATCGATTTCCGCCAGCGCGCGGTAGAGGTTCAGCAGGCCCGGACCGGACAGCACGTAGCCGGTGTGCACGTAGTCGCGGTCGTGGCCGAGCCGGCGCAGCACTTCGATCTCGCGTTCGTTGCCCGGCGCCAGCGCGATGTGGCCGGCTTCGGTGGGCAGCACGGCGGAATGGTCACCGCGCGGCACCACCACGGCGCAACCAAGGCCTGTGCCCGGCCCCACCACGACCAGTGGGCCGGCACTTCCGGCGGCGTCGATCACGGCGGTGCCGGCAGATGCAGACAGGAAGCGGGTGGCGCAGGCCAGCGCCTCGAAGTCGTTGACCACGTCAAGCCGTTGCAGGTGCAGGCGCCTGCGCAGGGTTTGCGTCACGATGGGCCAATGCAGATTTTCAGCGATGACCCTGCCGCCGCGCAGGTAACCGGCAGCGGCAACTGCGCAGCGCACGATGGCACCCGGCGGGCGTGCATGCGCCGCAAGAAAATCTTCCAGGATTTCGGCCAGTCCCGGCCAGTCGACGCACTCGTACACCTGCCACGCCAGCAATTCGACCGGAGGCACCGCACCGTGGCGCTGCCGCAGCAGCCCGACCCGCGCGTGGGTTCCGCCAACGTCGGCGGCCAGGACCAGCGGCCCGGCTGGCGGGTCGCCCACCGGGCGTGGTACCCCCGATGCCGCCGGATGCCGCACGTGTTCCGGAGTCGAGAGTTGTTTCATCGGTAAATTATATCTGCACATGCAAAAAGTCGAGTCGGCCGCGCCCAGCGTCCGGCGCGCGGTGTTTGACCGCTGCGAGCGGCGCACCGTACCATTGCGCGTCGCATGCGCGAGCCGTGTCGGGGTATAGCTCAGTCTGGTAGAGCGCCAGCTTTGGGAGCTGGATGTCGGG
>JACZCX010057414.1_pt1 | contig 13087 bp, 8 predicted proteins | sample 8641831 | NCBI WGS metagenome assembly JACZCX01 (sample SAMN15324608, study PRJNA640507) | soil metagenome | isolation source: intercropping sugarcane | place: China: Luxin town, Laibin City, Guangxi Province | collected 2019-07-25 | depth 10cm m
GACAGCGCCGTTCAGGTTGCAGCTCACGGCAAGCGGTGCGAGCGCATCTATCATAAGAAGGCTACGCAAAGGAGAGTGCTCGTTGTCTGAAACCTCGGGCTGGCCCTCGCGTTCGATCGCCGCAGCGAAGCATCCGTAACTGAATAGAACGTTCACAAATGGCCTTTTCTGACCCGCAAACAAGTCGAATGGCAGCACTAAAGCCTTAAATTAGCCTGGCCTCCGGCGGTGGCCGGATGGAATAGGGACGTGACACCAAGCGTTGAGAAGAGTATCAACGCGGCACGCACGAGTGCGCAATGCCACTTAATTTCCAAAATTCAGATGGCAAAGTAAGGCGGTTCTCCTGAGGCAAGCCGGACGTTCCCGTCCGGCTTGCTTAGTTTGCAGTACAACCGAGGAGGCCGACGAGGACGTCGGCAGCAGACCAGGAGGTCCGCCCCACTAAACTAGCGATGCGGAATTCAAACTCGTTAGAAGATTGTCTACCCAGGCCAAGTCAAATCTGGGTAGAATATCTTCTGAGATGCTGCGCTGGCGGCGACGCAAACAACGCGAGCAAGAGCTAATACGGGAGTTATCGGCGCACCTGGAGGCGGAAGCCGCTGAACAGCGAGAGCGCGGCGTTTCGCCGGAAGAAGCTCGTTATGCCGCGCGTCGAGCCTTTGGCAATACGGCGTTGGTAAAGGAGGAGCTACGCGAAATGTGGAGTTGGGGATTCATCGAACGCTTGCTGCAAGATGTTCGCTTTTCAGTACGGATGCTGCGTAAGAGCCCAGGCTTCGCCGTTTTCGCCGTGCTTGCCCTGGCGCTCGGCTTAGGCGCGAACGCAGCCATCTTCAGCGTGGTAGATGCAGTCCTGCTGCGCTCGCTTCCTTTTCGGAATTCCGATCGCCTGGTGGAAATTTGGGAAGATGCCTCGCGCTTCGGCTTTCCTCGCGCTCCGCTGGCGCCCGCGAACTTCGTGGACTGGAAGCGCCGGAATCATGTCTTTGCAGACATGGCGGCGCTGAGAGGCGATTTATATGCGTTAACGGGCGCCGGCACCCCGGAACAGGTGGAAGGCAGCCCGGTGACGGCCAATCTGTTTCCTCTGCTCGGTGTCTCGCCGACACTCGGGCGAAACTTTTCAGCCGAAGAGGACCGGCCCGGCGGCCCGCGTGTGGTCCTGATCAGCTATGGCCTCTGGCAGCGGCGTTTCGGCGGCGACTCTGCGATTGCTGGCCGCGAGATTTGGCTCAATAACCAAAAATACACAGTTATCGGCGTGATGCCGCGCGGCATCACGTTTCCGGAGAAATCGGAAATCTGGGTACCGCTGGCGCTTGGCCCGCGCCAACTGGCCGAGCGTGATAACCACTATTTGCGCGTGTTCGCGCGCCTAAAACCGGGCGTGACGCTGGCCAGCGCTCAGCGCGAGATGACGGATTTGGCTATTCAATTGGCGCGTGAATATCCACAATCCAACACGAATATCGGAGCCGCGGTGGTCAGCCTGCGAGACCAACTCGTCGGCGACTTAAAGCTGACGCTTTGGGCGGTGACGGCAGGAGTAGGCTGCGTGTTATTGATTGCTTGCGCCAATCTGGCGGGACTGCTGCTGACGCGCGGTGTGGGCCGGGAGCGTGAGTTCGCCGTACGCGCAGCTTTGGGCGCGGGCCGGGCCCGGCTCGTCCGGCAGACGCTGATTGAAAGCCTGCTCCTCGCTAGCTTCGGCGGAGCCGCGGGCATACTGATCGCGGTGTTTACGTTGCCCTTCTTGCGGCATCTCGTCCCGAGCACGCTGAGCGCCTGGTTGGAGCTACGGATCGACCTGCCATTGCTCGGCTTCCTGCTGTTTCTTTCGATGTTGGCCGCGGTCCTGTTTGGTACCTTGCCAGCTTTCCTTTTTTCGCGCCCCGACCTTTCGAACTCATTGCAACAGGGCGGCCGAGTTGCGGCCAGCGGCGGCGCCAGAACACGAAAAATCCTCATCGTGAGTGAAGTGGCGCTGGCGGTTGTGCTCCTGGTGGGCGCCGGACTCCTGACGAGAACGCTTTGGGCGTTAGCGCATGTGCCGCTTGGATTCAACCCCGAAGGACTCATGACGTTACGGACTTCCCTTCCCGTTTCGGCGAATACGCCCTATCGCAGCTTTCCGGCACGCTCCGATTTCTACCGCCGCGTCCTGGAGAAAGTTGCTGTCCTTCCTGGTGTTATTTCGGCGGGTTACACAACTTTCCTCCCGCTGACAAATCCCGGAGGCACGAGCCCCTTCCTGGTTGAGGGCGCGCCGCCGCTTCCGCCGGGGCAGTCGAACGACGCCAATCATCGAGTGATCAGCCCCGACTACTTTAAGACCATCGGCGTCCGGCTACGCGCCGGCCGGTTCTTCCGAGACTCGGACGCTACAGACGCGCCACCGGTAGCCATCATCAACCAAGCCATGGCTCGGCAATATTGGCCGGAACAAAATCCTCTGGGGCATCGTTTTCAACTCGACAGGGTCAAGGGCGTTTCATTCACGATCGTCGGAGTGGTGGACGATATGCGGCAGACGGCACTGGATGTGAATGGCCGGGCTGAGATGTATTTTCCCTACACGCAGCCGGCGGGGACGCAGGGCTATCTTACGCCGCGCGATCTGGCGGTGCGGGTGAAAGGCGATCCAATGGCTTACGCCAGGACACTGGAAGCGGCGATCTGGCAAGTAGATCGCAATCAGCCGATCGCGGATGTGATGCCGATGAAGGAGCTGATAGCAGACAAGCTGGTTTCACGCGAAGTCGCTTTGCAGTTGATCGCAGCATTTGCGGGGTTGGCAATGCTGCTGGCCGCATTGGGCTTATATGGGCTGTTGGCATATGTGGTCTCGCAGCGGCGCCGCGAAATCGGAGTGCGGATGGCGCTGGGAGCGCAACCGCGACAGGTTTCCGCCGCCGTACTTCGGGAGGGATTGCGCCTGGTGCTTTCAGGAGTGGCGATTGGCGGGGCCGGATCGTGGATTGTAATGCGAAGCCTGAAATCCATTTTGTACGGCGTGGCCGCGACAGATGGTTGGATCTTAGCCGGATCGGCATTCGTTTTGGTTGTGGTGGGATTGCTGGCGTCCTATCTACCTGCTCATCGAGCGGCGCGAATCGATCCGATGATGGCCTTGCGATACGAGTGATTGGATTGCGCTATGAACTGGCTGCGCCGAAGACGACGAGAACAGGATTTCGAGCGTGAACTGCGCTCGGACTTGGAATTGGAAGCCGCGGAACAGCAAGAACGCGGCATCTCGCCGGAGGAGGCACGCTACGCCGCCCAGCGGGCTTTGGGCAACGCAACATTGATCAGAGAGGATGTCCGCGAAATGTGGAACTGGACTTGGGCTGAGCGGCTTGCACAAGATATCCGCTACACCAGCAGACTGCTTCGAAAAAATCCTGGGTTTGCGGCGGTTGCTATTCTTACGCTGGCAATCGGCATCGGGGCCAACACCGCGATGTTCAGCCTCCTAGATGCGGTTTTGCTGCGTCCCCTGCCGTACCCAGATGCGAAACAGCTCATTCGCATTTGGCAGAGCGAACCGAGGATGTTCGAAGGGCATCTTGGCGCGGCTCCGCCGGAGTTCGCTGCGTATCGGGATCGGACGCGTGCGTTTTCCATCATTGCCGGCTATCAGCCGGGCAGCTTCGATTTCGTAAGCGAAGGCGAAGCGGAGCATATTTCGGGCTATAACACTACCGCAAGCCTGTTCCCGACACTCGGTGTCCAACCACTCCTAGGGCGCATCTTCACCGCGCAAGAGGAACTCCCTGGCGCCGCGAAAGTCGTTGTACTCAGTTACCAATTCTGGCGAAGCCACTACGCGGAAGATGCAGGCGTTATCGGAAAGATCATGCGGCTGAATGAACAGCCGTATCAGATTGTAGGTGTGATGCCCAAGGGTTTTACGTTCCCCTCAACCGCAGCAAGCCCCGGCGAACCTCCAGCCGTTTGGGCTCCCCTATCATTTACCAGTCACCAATTGAATGACTGGGCGAGCAGCTTCGATACGAACATCATCGCGCGGCTCAAAGATGGAGTGTCGCTCGCACAAGCGCAGGATGATGTGAAGCGCGTGGCGGCTCAATTTCAACAAGAACATCCGGATATTTACTCGGGGAACGTGATGCTCGCAGCGTCGGCTGAGCCTTGGTCGCCTCAATTTGGCGGACATACTCGCCTCGTGTTGCCGATGCTCGGTACGGCGGTTGGATTTCTTTTGCTCATTGCCTGCGCAAACGTCGCCAACCTGCTGTTGGCGCGGGCTGGAGCGCGGCAACGCGAAATTTCTATTCGAAAAGCTTTGGGAGCGAGCGCCGGCAGATTGACGCGGCAAGTTCTAACGGAAACGGCAATTCTCACACTGAGCGGAGGTATAGCAGGTTGCGCACTGGCGTACAGCTTACTTCGTTCCATGGACGCCGTTTCGATAAGCGAGATCAACGTCCGGGCGGTAGGTATCGATCTACGAGTGCTTTTGTTTGCCTTTGTCGTGTGCGGCATTACCTGCCTGCTTTGCGGCGTCGCACCGGCTTGGATGTTCCGGAGCTTGGGCACGCACGATGCCCTTAAGCAATCCGGCAGGCAATCGGGACAGAGCCGCACCAGCCGGCGTTTTGCTCGATCGTTGGTCGTGGCCGAGATTGCTTCTTGTGTGGTCGTCCTCATTGGCTCGGGACTGCTCTTGAGGAGCTTTATTCGAGTCATCCATGTGCCGCTCGGTTTCGATCCCGGGCAAACGCTATTCGTCCGTACGACGCTCAATCGGCAGCGCTATTCTCCCGACCGACGCCATACAGTGGAGCGTACGATTGAAGCGCGCCTGGCATCTTTGCCGGGTGTATCAGCGGTTGCTTTAACAACACATGTGCCGCTTGCCGATGAGCGCCAGATTGGGTTCGTTATCGATGGACGGCCTCCCGACGAGTTTCATTGGGCCGATAACGCACTAGTCAGTGGCGACTATTTTCGCGTCATGAAGATCCCGTTATTGAGCGGACGAACGTTTTCTGACGCGGATACCAGAGGGTCGCCGCTGGCCGCCGTAATAAACCAGACCATGGCAAGGCAGTATTGGCCCCGCGAAGATTCCATCGGCAAAGGACTCCAATGGGGCGGTAGGCATCTTACTGTGATCGGAGTTGTGGGGGACGTCCACGTCGAAGCGCTAGATAAGCCAATCGCGCCAACTACCTACAATTCCGTTTATCAAGTCGAGAGCGGCGCATCGACAAGCGGCGTATTCATAATCCGAACACGCGCTGGACGAGATCCGATGCAGCTCGCCGCGTCGGTTCAGAGCGTGATTGGGTCGGTAGATCGTGGTCTGCCTATTCTGGGCTTCAGCACTCTACAACAAGTCGTGTCCTCATCCCTGGCGATTCGCCGGGTCTCGTTGTTACTTGTGGGCAGCTTCGCCGTGATCGCGCTGTTGTTGTCGCTTATCGGTATCTACGGAGTTCTCTCTTATGCCATCGCACGACGTACGCAAGAGATGGGTGTTCGCCTGGCGCTGGGTGCCAAGCCAATTGAGATTAAGAGTCTCGTATTAGGCGAGGGAGCGCGATTGGCAGCTCTGGGTCTTGTGTTTGGCGTGGCCATTGGAGCTTTGGCCGCGCAGTATATTTCGAAGTTTTTGTTTGGCATCCACACTTTTGATCTCGTCTCGTTCGGGGCCGGGGTATTGTTGCTTTTCGCGGTCGCTCTTTTAGCCAGCTACGTTCCCGCACGAAGAGCAGCTCGGACTGATCCTACGGTCGCCCTGAGATACGAGTAGACACAGCATGTTTTGGCACCGGCGCAAATCAAAAGAGGAGGATCTGGAACGGGAGTTGCGCTCCGACCTCGAATTGGAAGCTGAAGAAAGCCGCGAGAATGGCCTTTCGCCGGAGGACGCTCGTTACGCGGCGCGGCGGACGTTCGGCAACACGACCTTAATCAAAGAGGAGACGCGCGGAATGTGGGGTTGGGGTTCTGTGGAGCGGATTTGGCAAGATTGCCGGTACGCTCTCCGCGGATTGCGAAAGAATTCGGGCTTTTCTCTTACCGCCGTCGTGATCCTTGGATTAGGAATCGGCGCCAACGCCACGATATTCAGTATCGTCGACACCGTATTACTCCACCCGCTACCATTTCCCGACTCGCAAGCAATCGTTCATCTTCGGCGTAAGACCGATTTTGGGAGCAGCTCCAGCTTTGACATGCACGATTACGTGGGGATCGAAGCGTCGCGGAAGAGCTTTTCCGCGCTTGCCATCGCTGACGGTGTAGTTGGCGGATTCAACTTAATCACTGGCGGAACACCTGAACAAGTCTCGGGAATGCGCGTGAGCGCTCAGTATTTTTCCGTATTTCAGGTACAGCCGGTCGCCGGACGATTATTCATCGATGGCGATGATGCTCCTGGGCGGCTTCGTCTGGTTGTTATCAGCGAAAGCTTATGGCATCGCCGCTTTGGAGGAGAACGATCCATTGTCGGTCAAGTATTGAATATCGCCGGACAGGGATATACCGTCGCCGGCGTCGCCCCTGATCTGATGCAAGCGTTCATGGCATCGGACTTGTATTTATCTCTAACGGTACCTCGGGAAAGCTCGGATCGCACAAACGGATTTACTGTTGTTGGGCGGCTTCCACAGGGACACAATCTTGCTCGAGCGGAAAGCCAAGTAAATACGATTGCGCAGCTGTTTGCGCAGAGTTCACCGCTAACCAATATGCCCCATGGCGTCGTGCTGCGGCCGATCCAAGAAGAAATAGCCGGGCGAGTGCGTCCTGCGCTGGAGATTCTTTTCGCGGCCGTTCTGCTTGTTTTATTGGTTGTGTGCTCGAACGTTGCCAATTTGGTTTTGGCGAGAGGAGTGGGCCGCCGGCGTGAACTCGCGGTGATGGGAGCTTTGGGGGCGCGCCGCTCGCGAATCGTGGGCCGGCTGCTTACCGAGGGTTTTATTCTCGCTGCCGCAGGCGGCGCAATCGGCATCCTGCTAGCTGAGCTGGGAGTTCGCGCTCTTCCAGGATTGTCGGCGGATCGACTGCCCCAGGTGGCGCAAATTCATGTAAATTTCTCAGCTTTCGGTTTTGTCTTTGCGGCTGCCGTTGTATGTGGAATTTTGGCCAGCCTCGCCCCCGCCCTGCAGATTTCTAAAACAAGCCTGACTGACGCCCTTAAGCAGGCTACGGCTCAAGGCGGAGCGGGACGCGGAGGAAACCGCTTGCGCAGCGCGTTAGTTATCTCGCAGGTCGCGTTGTCCACGTTACTGCTCGTGGGCGCCATGCTGTTAGTCCGCAGTTTCTGGAATCTCAATACTGTCGATCCTGGATTTAGAGACGATCATCTCCTGACCATGAATATCAGCATGGCTCCGGGCCGTTATCCCGACAGCATTCGTGAAGCCAACTATTTTGAAAACGTAGTCCGGAACATAGAGAGATTGCCTGGCGTTGTCGCTGCGAGTTCTACAACGATTCTGCCGTTCGAACCGGATTTCGATTTTCCTGTTATGCCTATCGGAGGCAAGCCTCATCCCGCCACAAATAGGGCGGGCGAGAACAGCGAACTGGATGCCTGGTACCGCGCCATCAATTCCCATTTCTTCACCGCAATGGGTATTCCGGTACTTCGTGGACGAACGTTCGATGATCGTGACAGCGGGAATTCTGCGCCGGTCGTTATTATTAACTCTGCGTTAGCAAAAAAAGCGTTTCCCAATGAGGATGCACTTGGAAAGTCTCTGATCGTTGGGACGGGATATCTTACCGATCCACGCGATCTCCGCCCACGCACTGTAGTTGGAATCGTAAGCGACACTCGGGAAGAAGGGCTCATGTTTCGCCCGCCGGGTGTGATATTCGTCCCGATTGCACAGTCACCGGATAAGATCACGCAAATCACGTTAGACAAGATTCCTACGAAGTGGGTGATCCGGACGACACGCGATCCGCTTGCAATGATCCCGGCTGTCCGGCGCGCCGTTCTCGAAGCCGATCCTTTGCAGCCTCCCGCAGACTTTCAAACTATGGAAAAGCTTGTGGCTCGGTCCATTGCGCCGGCCCGGTTTAATATGCTCATGCTTTTGATCTTTGCCGTTCTCTCGTTGGCATTGGCGGCAATCGGAATCTACGGCTTGGTGTCGTATTCCGTGGCGGTGCGCACACGAGAGATCGGGCTTCGCATTTCACTCGGAGCCCAGCCGTTAAAGTTAGTGAGTTCTCTTATCAGGCACGGTATGACACTTGCTTCCGTGGGCGTTGTCATTGGAGTGATAGGTTCTTTAGCATTGGGCCGTTTCCTCCGGACGCTGCTCTTCGGTATTCCCGCATCCGACCCGCTTACGTTGGCAGCAGTGGCCGGCACATTACTGCTCGTGATCCTCCTATCGACCTCTATCCCCGCCTCGCGAGCATCCGCAATTGATCCCATGCGCGCGCTTCGGGGAGAATGACGATCCGCCCATTACAAAATAGAAGAGATGACCGCTTCTCACCGCACCGAGTCCGACAGCATGGGCTCCATCGACGTGCGTTCGGACAAATATTGGGGCGCGCAAACCGAACGCTCGCTGCACCACTTCGACATCGGCGAAGACAGAATGCCGCCGGAGATGATCCGCGCTTTCGGCATTCTGAAAAAAGCCGCCGCTCTCGTGAATCACGAATTGGGCAAACTTCCCGAAGACAAAATGCGGCTGATCGTTCAGGCCGCCGACGAAGTGATCTCCGGTAAGCTCAACGACCATTTCCCGTTGCGTATCTGGCAAACGGGCAGCGGTACGCAAACCAATATGAACGCGAACGAAGTGATCTCGAATCGCGCTATCGAACTGGCGGGCGGAACGCTCGGCAGCAAGAAGCCCATCCACCCCAACGATCACGTGAATCTGTCGCAATCCTCGAACGACACGTTTCCCACAGCGATGAATATCGCCGCAACCTGGGAACTAGAACACAAACTGCTTCCCGCCGTGACGAATCTGCGCAATACGCTCGATGCCAAGTCGAAAGCCTTCCAGGACGTGGTGAAGATCGGGCGAACGCACCTACAGGACGCGACGCCGCTTACTGTCGGCCAGGAATTTTCCGGCTGGGTCTCACTGCTCGATCGCGACCTCGACCGGCTGCGCATCGCCTTAGATGGTCTTTTCGATCTCGCCATAGGTGGTACCGCGGTCGGTACCGGGCTGAATGCGCCACCCGAATTCGCCGAAGCGGTGGCCGCGAAAATTGCCTCCCTTACGGGTCAACCTTTCCGCTCCCATCCGAACAAGTTTGCGGCGCTCTCTGCGCATGACGAGCTGGTGTTCGCGAGCGGAGCCCTGAAAACTCTGGCCGCATCGCTCATGAAAATCGCGAACGACGTTCGCTGGCTGGCATCCGGACCGCGCTGCGGCTTTGGCGAGCTGATCATTCCAGAAAACGAACCCGGCTCCTCCATCATGCCGGGGAAGGTCAATCCCACGCAATGCGAATCGCTGACCATGGTCGCCGTGCAGGTGATGGGCAATGACGCCGCCATCGCTTTTGCCGGCTCTCAAGGCAATTTCGAGCTAAACGTCTTCAAGCCGGTAATTATCTATAACTTTCTGCATTCTGTGAGGCTCCTCGCAGGCGCCTGCCGCAGTTTTCGAGAACACTGCGCTTCGGGAATCGACTTGAACCGCGAGCAGATTGCGCACTATGTTCAAAATTCGTTGATGCTGGTGACCGCACTAAGTCCGGTTTTGGGCTACGATAAGGCTGCGGAAATCGCGCACGTGGCGCATGTAGACGGCTCTTCGTTGAAGGAGGCCACGCTCAAACTCGGGTATCTTAGCGCCGAAGATTTCGACCGGTGGGTCCGTCCCGAGAAGATGACCAGCCCATGAGCGATCTCTACGCATTCCAAAACGTCACCCGCGGGGTCGCCTTGGCCACGCAGGTCCGCGTGGCGAATTCGAGCTCTACTCGCCGCCGCGGTTTACTCGATGCCGAAACCCTCGAGCCCGGCGCCGGTCTTTGGATTGTTCCCTGCGAAGCCGTTCACACGTTCGGAATGAAGGTGCGATTAGATGTCGTATTTCTGGACAAGAATTTAAAAATCCTAAAGATCGCGCGGGATGTGGGTCCGTGGCGCCTTTCCATCTGCCTGCGCGCTCATTCGGTGCTCGAGTTAGCCGCCGGCGCGGCCGCGCGTAGCGGAACTCAACCGGGCGATCAACTAAGCCGCGAGCCAAGCGGTGGTTGAGCGGCGGAGGGAAGCCATGATCGACGGGCGCATCGCGGTGCGGCAAGCTACGATTTTCGAGTTGGATCGCATAGCGCCGCTATTCGATCTGTATCGGCAGTTCTATCGCAAGCCGCCCGATTTGGATCTGGCGCGGCGCTTTCTGCGGGAACGGTTCGAGCACAATCAATCCCTCATTTTTCTGGCAACCGGTGGGAATGGCGCGGCGGTTGGGTTCGCGCAATTGTTCCCCAGTTTCTCCTCAGCTTCCGCAGCTCGCATCCTGATTTTGAACGACTTGTTTGTGCTGCCGGAGGTGCGTGGGAAGGGCGTCGGTTCTCAACTACTGGCTGCCGCGGCGGAGTTCGGCCGCGCAATCGGAGCGGTCCGGTTGACGCTTTCGACCGAGGTTATGAATGAAACGGCGCAGGCTCTGTATGAGGGTGCGGGATGGAAGCGCCAGACGGATTTTTATGTCTATAATTTTCCGTTGTGAGTGGCGCACCTAGTCGGCGTGCATCATGCCGGGCCGTGCTTTTGCTTGCTTCAGCAGCCAGACGAGCGGCAGACAGGCAAAACAGAGCAGCGCCATATAGCGGAAATCATCCACATAGGCCCATAGGCGGGCCTGTGAATTGAGTGTGCGGTCGATGATTGCGTAGGCGGCTTTCGGGTTGGTGACGAATTGGCCGAGTTCAGAAAGCCGATGTTGCAGCACCGGATTCGAAGGGGTGAGCGAGTGGATGAGCTCATTGCGATGGAGCTGCTCATGCCGCGCCACGATCGTATTGACCACCGAGATGCCAATGCTTCCGCCCACGTTGCGCAGCAGGTTGTAAAGTCCACTCGCATTGCCGATTTGTTCATTGGCCAGCGTGCCCATGGTGGTCGTCGAGAGCGGCACGAAAACCATGCCGGAGGCGAAGCCGCTAATAATGATCGCCCAGATAAACGACCACGGGCCGATAGCGAGATTGATGGTGCCGAACGCAAGGCTACAGGCGGCGAACAGGAAAAAGCCCGAGCCGATCAGCCAGCGGTTGTCGATGCGGGCGGTAAGCAGTCCGATAATGGGCATGGCGACGATCGCGCCGAAACCGCGCGGGCTGACCACTATACCGGCGTTCAGCGCGGTATAGCCCATGAGCTCCTGATAGAAGAGCGGCAGCAGCGTGACCAGCCCGTAGATCGCCGCGCCGAACAGCGTGATCAACATGCAGCCGATCGCAAAGTTACGGTTGGTAAAAACGCAGAGATCAACCAGCGGCTTTTTAATTCGGAGTTGGCGCACCAAAAACATCACCAGAGTGACAACAGCGATTAAGGCGGCCCAGCGAATCCAGGTGGCGCTGAACCAATCGTCTTCCTGGCCTTTATCAAGGATGATCTGCAGGCAGCCGAGCCAGATCGCCAGGAGCCCGAGCCCCCAGGCATCGATCGGCCCCGGATCGGCGTTGGTGATGTAATCCGGATCGTCCACATTGCGCAAGATCATGAAGGTGGCCAGAATGCCAACCGGGATATTAATGTAGAACGCCCAGCGCCAGGAATAGGATTCAGTCAGCCAGCCGCCGAGAGTCGGGCCCAGAACCGGGGCGACGACGACGCCGAGTGCAAATACAGCCATGGCGAGGCCGCGCTTTTTGGGCGGAAAGCTTTCGAGAAGAATGGCTTGGGAGAGTGGCTGCAGCGCGCCTCCGCCAGCGCCTTGCACGGCACGAGCTACCAGCAGAATTCCCAAGGAAGGCGCCGCGCCGCACACAAAAGAAGATGCCGTGAAGATCAGGATACAGGCGATCAGAAAACGCTTCCGTCCGAACCGCAAGGCGAACCAGGTGCTCGCCGGAAGGACAACCGCATTGGCGACCAGATAACTGGTCAGGACCCAGGTAGCTTCGTCATTGGTGGCCGAGACGCTCCCAGCAATATAAGGAAGCGCAACAGCGGCGATGGAGGTGTCGAGGACCTCCATGAAGGTGGCCAACATTACGGAAACGGCGATCAGCCAGGGATTTACACGCACGGAAGGTTAGAACTCAAGTGTAAGGCAAATGGTGCGGGGTTAAAGGCCCTTAATCGGAGGCGACGGCTTGGAGTTTTGGTCAAAGCCTTGTAACCTAACAAGTTGTCGGAGCGCCTTGACGATCAAACGCGTAGCGTATCTGGCGGCAAGCCGGGTATGCTGGTTGAGCGGGAACTGATTGAACGGGCGCAATCCGGTGATTCCGGAGCGTTTAACGAAATCGTTCTGGCTTACCGGAAACGCATTTTGGGCACGATATCGCGACTGATTGGGCGTCCGGAGGACGTCGAAGATGTGGCGCAGGAGGTGTTTGTACGCCTATATTACTCATTGGACCAACTTCGTACTCCGGAGGTATTCGAGCCATGGCTGTACCGGCTTACCGTGAACGCCTCGTACGATTATTTGCGGCGTGCAAAGCGGCGTGGAGAAGCGCGCATGGCGGACCTGAGCGAGCAACAGGTGATGCGCGCGGATTCGCTGGCCGGGAGCCGGCAGGAAGACGATAAACGGCAAAAGAGCAACATACGGGATTTTGTGAATGCATTGTTCCGGCACGTATCGGACCAGGACAGACTGCTGCTGATGTTGAAGGAAGTAGAGGGTTTGTCTTTGAAGGAGCTGGAAGCGATATACAGCGTGAATGAAAACGCGCTGAAAGTAAGGTTATTCCGGGCGCGGCAGCGGGTGCTGAAGGCCTACAAAGCTGCGGCCGCAGATGGGAAAATATAAGAGGCTGAGGCTGGCTCTTATCAAGAGGAAAGCATGGTAGACGACGATTCCCGATTGGACGCGCTGTTTCAGAGATATCGGGTGGCTTGTCCCGAGGTGGATCCGGGGCCGAACTTCATGCC
>JACZCX010004183.1_pt1 | contig 13012 bp, 11 predicted proteins | sample 8641831 | NCBI WGS metagenome assembly JACZCX01 (sample SAMN15324608, study PRJNA640507) | soil metagenome | isolation source: intercropping sugarcane | place: China: Luxin town, Laibin City, Guangxi Province | collected 2019-07-25 | depth 10cm m
CGGTTTCTAAGCGGCCTCAGACACGACGCCAGCCATCTCGACCAACTGCGCGATGTCATAGGCCAGGCGCGCGACCACCGCTTCCAGCAGACCTTCATAGGAAGGATGCGCCTTCGCCTCAGACGCTCGCCGAATGGCGCAACGCCAGAAGTCAGCGCCAGCCCGCTGGAAGCGCCTCCCGTCTCCTAATGCTTAGCGCAAACCCCATATCACGGCTAAGTCGGCTGGATATTGGAGCGCGCACGCGCCAGAATCGCCTCGACCACCTCGGTCTTTGCATCGGCATAGTTCTGCACGTACTTCCAGGTGCGTTGCGCCAGCTCGCGCTTGGTCTTCTCGTACAACGCACGGTCGTCATCGTGCGTGCGGAGCCAGTCACGCATCAACAACATGCGCTCAGTCTCCGGGCAGCCGGGAGAAAACACATGTAGGTTGACGGCAGGCTCAACGCCCTTCAGGACGCGATGCTCGAACCACTCCGGCTCGCGGGTGCGCAGCACATATCCAGCCTGCTCCAGATCGGGGACATACGACGGCTCGTCGGCGGAATCCGCGACGACCAGCAAAACGTCGAGAATGGGCTTTGCCGCGAGACCAGGCGTCGAGGTAGAGCCAACGTGCTCCAGCAGCAGCGCACGCTCACCCAGCGCCGCCCGTATCTTTGCCGCTTCCACAGCAAACTGGCGGGGCCAGTCGGGATCGTAGTCCACAATCAACACCGTGCTATTGTGCGGCTGGAGCACGCCAACGGTGACAGCACGCAGTTCTTCCTCAGTCGTTACGTGCCCCGGTGCGGTCGGATACTCGTCTGCCATTGTCCATCCTTCCATCTCGATGTCGTGCGGGCGGCGGTGGTTTTCCGCGCGTGAAGTGTAACATTCGTCCGCCATTGCCTGTCAATAGAGGTATTGGCAACGGGTTGACACGCAACACTACGCCGCAAAGCAAAGATAGAGGGCAAACATGGCTAACGACCAGCATAGCGAGAGGCGCGTCGAGTTCGACTTCGACGTGACGTTCTCCAATGGCGGCGGGCTGCAAGGCGAGGGCTTCCGTCTGGATATTCCCGGCGACGACATCACAGATGAGGAGCTCGCCGACTACCTGATTCGCGATCTGCGTCTGCTCATGGTGCGCAACGTCCACATCAGTAACAAACGCATCATCGTCGAGCCACACAAACGCGGACTGGCTACAAATCCTGGGCCAGCGCTGACCACCCAGCGTCACATTGACCTGAGCCACACCGTCGAGGACGGGATGATTACCTACAAAGGGTTACCAGCGCCCATTATCTGCGACTTTCTCAGTCGAGAGCAGTCGCGCGCCAATTATGCCGAGGACACCGAGTTCCAGATCGGCAAAATCGAGCTGGTCGCCAATACTGGCACCTATCTCGATAGCCCCTTCCACCGCTACGCCGACGGCCACGACCTCTCCGAACTTGACCTGGGAAGCCTCGCCAACCTTGATGCTGTGCTCGTTCGGGTCACCGGCAGCGCCGAGCGCGCCATCAGCCACACGGCGTTTGGCGCGATAGATGTGCGTGGCAGAGCTGTGCTTGTGCATACAGAATGGGATCGCCACTGGCGCACCGATCAGTACTTCGAGGGGCATCCTTTCCTGACCGAAGACGCGGCCAGCTACCTTCGGGACGCGGGAGCTGTGCTTGTCGGCATTGACTCGTACAACATCGACGATATCGCCGATCTGCGCCGCCCCGCACACTCGATTTTGCTGGGCGCGGAGATCCCCATTGTAGAGCATCTCTGTGGACTGGAGCAGCTTCCGACCGAGGGATTTCGCTTCACGGCGGTACCAGTGAAGATCAAAGGTATGGGTACATTCCCGGTCCGCGCCTATGCCACGCTGGCAGGGGGTGATCACCCATGACATCAAATGCTTCCACGACCCCTCAGTTGAGTGACATCGACACCTGGCGGACGCTCAGCGCCCGCAATCTCGCGCTGCAATTCGAGCATATGCCTCGCTCGATGGGCAAGTCCTGGGCGCGCTGGGATGATGTCTGGGCAGCGGACACGAAGTTGCCAGCCGCATATCCCAATAGCGCGACGATGCTACGGCCCCTGGCAGAGCAGGAGGCCGCCGACGTGGCGGCGCGCCTTGACCGCTTCTACGCTGAGGATGTCGGTAGGCCGTGGATGTTCTGGAGCGCGTGGCCCACACCTGACCTGACACCTTTTGGCATGCGTGCGGCGGGTCAGACACCGCTTATGGTGCGCCTGCCCTCCCCACTTCCAGCCGCTGCTACCACCGGGCTCCGCATCGTGGAGGCCAGCACCGAATCAGATCTGCTAGACCTGGACTACGTGATGATCCAGGGATATCCGATTCCCGAGCTGACGTATCCTGACGACCGCATCACTGACAAGCGGGCTGTTGGAGGGCCATTGCACTTCTTCGTCGGCTATGAGGGCGACCGGCCAGTCTCGTGCGCGATGGCCTGCATCGGCGAGCGCGAGGTGGGCATCTATGCCGTTGCGACGCTGCCAGATAGGCGCGGCAAGGGTTACGGTCGGGCGTTGACCCTCGCGGCGCTGGGTGCGGCTCCTCATCTGCCTGCTGTACTTGAGGCAAGCGACTTCGGCCAACCAGTTTATCTACGGCTGGGATTCCAGGTCGTCAGCGAGTACACAATTTGGTACAAACCACGACGTGGCGCCTAACCGTAGCTACACCGCTCGCGCTCCTATTCAGACTCAGCCGGAAAGTCTACGGGATGCGCTTCCTTGAGGCGTCGAGCCAGCGCCAGCGCCTCCTCGCGGTTGGTCACCTCGTCCGCCAGTTGCGCCAGGCGCACCGCGCGCAGCAGGCGTCCGAGCGCCGGGCCGCCGGGAATTCCCAACGCCAGCATCAAATCTTTACCGCTCAGCAATGGCGGCGGTATGAGCCGTTCACGCCGATGGGTGTACATCTCCACCAGCGTATTCGCCCGCGCCGCCAGCTTTATGCCTTGCCGCTGGTCATCGCGAGTAAGCATGCAGGCCGCTGCGACCAGCAACGCATCGACTGTCATATCCGCACTCCTGCCACCGTCCAAAAACAGCACGCGCGCAACACGGAGTCGTTTGACATCATCATCGGTTTCCAGCACAGCCTTCGCCTGGCGCCACAGTGTTGGCGCGTATGAGGCGTCGTCATGCTCGGCGCGCGCATGGTTCAGCGCAGAGATGCGCAACGATACTCTGCGGGCGTCGCTGTGGCCCCACGCCTCGATCGCTGGAAAGTTCGCTCCATCATCGAATATGCCCATGAATCGATCGAGTTCGCGTAGGGCTGCCAGCGCATGGACGGCAGCATCGCCGCCGAGCCCTGGAGACAGCATGGGCAGCGCTCCCAGTTCGTCCAGCAGCACGATGCCATCTGTTGCCTGTGGCAGCGCCAGCAACATCGCCATCTCCTCGCGCTGACGATCTAGCGAGAGCGCTTGCAAGAGTGGAGCCGCGTCCTGGGCCAGCCGCGTCGTCTCGGCATCTGGGAGCAGCCCGAGATGCGCCCGCAGACGCGCCGCCCGTACGATGCGCCCAGGGTCGTCGAGAAATGTCTCTCTGTCAACCGCAACCAGTCGCTTCATGCTCAGATGCCGACGACCGTCGAAGGGATCGATCAGGCTGGCCATGGCGTTGTCGTAACCGCGCACGAGCGCCAGCCACTCGGTACGTGCCATGAGCGGCAGCGCCATCGCATTCGCGGTAAAGTCGCGCTGGGCAAGATCAGACAGGATGTCGCCACCTCCAAGCTGGGTGAGGTCGAGGTAGTTTTCGGGACTGTGGCGCGGGACAAGCCTGATGGTCCCGTGACCCAGCCGCGCCACCGCGAGCCGCGACCGCTGCGCCAGCCGTTCGGCCACTGGCAGTGGCTCCTCGGTCAATGCGACATCCACATCGTGGATGGGTATGCCCAGCAGCCCATCGCGCAGGCAGCCGCCCACCAGCCACCCCTCGCCGCCTGTCTCGGCGAGCGCATCCGCCAGCGCGTCCAGCAGCGCGGACCAGTTCATTGTCTCGTCCATTATGATCCTGCTCCCGCTACAGCAGGTAGTTTCTGGGCCAGATGTTGGGCAAGCGCCTGTTCGTAAGCGTCAGCCACAGGCAGCTCAGGCCAGTAGTGGTGCGCCGCCGCGTTCGCCGCGATCGGCACGCCGAAGCGATGGAGTATGAGGCCTGCCACAGCCATGCCATGTGCGCTGGTATCCGGCGATCCCTGGGCGTTTTCAGGCAACGCGGCAGCCAGACAACCGATGGCGCTCGGTACGCCAGGAACGTATAACCACGTCACGCCGACGCCTCCTGCACTCTGGCTTGGTAACTCAGGCGGGGATATCCCTTGATACCCTACCTCGTCCTGCGCGGTCACACATGCCGGATCACCGAACGGCGAACCGGCAATGGCGGCATCGAAATCCGCGTACACCTGCCACTGCGCGCCATCCCAGCCAATCGTGATCGGCACAGGATATACATCCGAACCTAGAAACTGAAGCTGGCCGCCGATATCCGGCTGGTCGCCCGCGACGACGCGACCATCGAGCGTCGCATAGCTCCACTCGGGATGAGCAACGACGTACGCCTGCAAGGCCCTAACAGAAGATGTGAGCGGCGTCTGCCAGGGAGCGGTACAGATTTCGCGGCAGTCACCATTCATCATACAGTTCGCTCCAGGGCCGGAATTGAGTGCTGGACACTGCGCCTGCTGATTCTCCGCGTCAGAGACAAACCTCAATGTCGCACGTAGCGGCTGAGTCGCCACAACTGGAAATGGACCATTGATCGTGAATCTGAGATAGCTCTCGCCCGTGCGCACCACCTCGCTCGATTGCCGGGCGTCCAGAGCCGCCTGGATTGCCGCAGCCAACGTTGAGCGGTACGTGGACGTGAGGTTAGGCAGTGACAATTGCAGCGAGACAACACTGGCGATGCCCTTCTTGCCCGGCAAAATCCCCACCCGGAGCGGGCAAGTGTCGCCTGACGCCGTAGGCACGGTCAACCGACAGGCGATATCGATAATCGGCGGAAATCGCCAGCGAATCGTATGAACGCCGCGTGCCAGATGGAAAGGCTGGTCAATCCCTTCCGTCGGGAGATGCGAGAGCGTCTTGCCATCAAGTGTCACGGCGCCCCATTGCGGAGCAAGCGCGATGTAGAGATTGTCCTCGCCAGCACGCACAGGTATGGTGGCTGTCGGCGTCGGGCCTAGTGCGACGCCCAGTATTGTCTCGCGTGTTGGAGCAATCGTCAACGTAAGCGCCACCAGCGTCACCACCAACACAGCAACGACAATGATCCCGCGCCGCCGTTGCGCCAGACGCGACCGTCTCAGCGCGAAAAGCGGCTGGGCAGTGGCCGATTCAGGTGACGGCTCAGAAGTCGCCGATGAGGACTGGAGCGAGCTCACCTCGATCTGGAGGTCATCGCCCTGCTCTGGATCGTGGACGCCCATATAGAACCCATTCATCGAACTCGTGACGCGCTCCCAATCGGACACGCACAGAATACCTCGAAAGCTCTAACGCCCGCCTGGTCTCTATTGACCAGCGGCCAATATCCACCGTATACTGGCCTCCAGACGATGCAGCACGCGCGGCGCGAAGGAGAAGGCTCAGCTTCTTCCTCAGCAGGAGGCCGACATGATTGTGATGGATGGCGAAGAGTTTCTGACGGCACAGGAGACATGCGCTCTGCTGGGCGTAAAACCGGCAACACTCTATGCCTATGTGAGCCGGGGCCTGCTTCGCAGCTATCGTCAGGGAATCAAACGCATGCGCCTCTATCGCCGCAACGAGGTCGAGCGACTGACTCGCCTCCGCCATCCCGAAGGCACGGACAACGAGTCCGAAAATGAGCCTATGCGCGACGACGACCCCGCCTGGATCCCCTATGTGTAGTTTACACATGATATCGTCGCACGAAGTAGACATCGCTTCGCGGGCACGGTAATGGGAGGATGCGATACGCGCCCGCGGACTGAGCCTCTGATTGACGCCTGCTGCCTACACAGGATATAGTGACCAGGATACGCCTCTCGATGTGCGATGCGCGGCGTGTGAGCGTAGGGTTGCGTGCTCGTGAGCGCTTTTTCATGTCTCATGTGACGCGGATGGAGGATAGAAGGACCAATGGCAGACTTCATCGAGCGTCAGATACGGTTCCCCTCAGCGGGCCGACCCGCAGTGACGCTCGAAGGCAATCTGGCGCAGCCGACCACGCAACCGCCTGAGCATGGTAACGCAGTGGCTGTGTTATGCCATCCACAACCAGCGAGCAGCTCAATGGACGACCCCCTGTTGCGCCACCTTGCTAGCGCGCTTGCGACGGCGGGGGTGATCGTGTTACGCTTTAATTTTCGCGGCGTTGGCGCCAGCGAAGGAGAGCAGACCGATGGTCGGCTGGAGCCGCTCGATGTCGCGGGGGCGATTGAAGCCGCGCGTTCACAGACCGATGCCAACCCCGAGAAAATTTGCCTGATTGGCCATGCGTTCGGCGCTTATGTGGCGCTTGCCTATGCGGCTCATGACCCGAGAGTCAAGACGGTCGTAGCCATTAGCCCGCCGGTCTTCCGGCTGACTCCTGAACTGGGACGTTTTGAACGCCCTCGGCTGTTTCTCACTGGTGAATATGACGAGGTGTCGCCTCGCCATAAGCTCGAACCCTGGATCGCTGAGTTGCCGGGCGCTCGCAACCTGCGAGTAATTTCGGGAGCGCGCCATTTGATGCGCGGCTACGAAGCCGTCGCGTCGGACGTTGTCGTTCAGTATATTCACCGCTGGGCCGAGGCGCCCGGCGTCTAACAATCAAACACCTCCCATCGAACTGATGACTTCTAGTGACTAGCAGTGGGGCAATTACCACCGTGCCGATACAGACGACGAATCCAATGATCGTGCAGAGCGACCGCACTATTTTGCTGGAGGTGGATCATCCCCTCTATGCCGAGGCCCGCGACGCACTGGCGCAATTTGCGGAACTGGAGAAATCTCCAGAACACATCCACACGTATCGGCTCACGCCGCTCTCGCTCTGGAATGCCGCCGCATCTGGGCTAGACGCCGCGCGTGTGCTGGCCTTACTCGATCAGTTCACCAAATACGACCTGCCGCCAAATATTGTCACCGACATCCGTGAATACATAGGACGGTACGGTCGGCTAAAGCTCATCCGCGATGGAAAGCATCTGGCGCTGATCTCCGAGGATGTCGCGCTCATTACCGAGGTCTCGCGCCAAAAACGGATGCAGCCGTTCATTGTGGAGCAGCGCGATACCAACACGCTCATTGTAGACCCAGCCCGGCGCGGCCACATCAAACAGGCGCTGGTCGCGATTGGCTTCCCTGCGGAGGACCTCGCAGGGTATACCGATGGCGCGGGCTTGACCTTTGCCCGGCGTGAGACTGCCCGCTCTGGTGAGCCTTTTCAGCTGCGTCCGTATCAGGAAGACGCTGTCGCGGCTTTCCATGCGGGCGGCGGTGTGAGCGGAGGCAGCGGCGTGGTCGTCTTGCCTTGTGGCGCGGGCAAGACGGTCGTCGGCATCGGGGCTATGGCGGCGGTGCAGCGGTCAACGCTCATTCTCACCCCCAACACGGTGGCCGTGCGCCAGTGGAAAAGCGAGCTGCTCGATAAAACGACCCTGACTGCCGACCAGGTTGGCGAATACACCGGCGAACGCAAGGATATTCGGCCCGTGACGGTCACCACCTACCAGATGCTAACCTACCGCCCGAGTGAAGACGGCGACTTCCCCCACTTTGGCCTGATGACTGAACACGACTGGGGTCTCATTATCTACGATGAGGTGCATCTGCTGCCCGCGCCGATTTTCCGCATCACCGCGGAAATCCAGGCGCGCCGCCGTCTGGGGCTCACGGCGACACTGGTGCGCGAAGACGAGCGCGAGGCTGATGTCTTTGGTTTGATTGGCCCGAAGCGCTTCGACGTCCCCTGGCGCGAACTTGAGCGCCAGGGGTGGATCGCGACGGCTGAATGCTATGAGATCCGCGTCGCGCTTGAGCCGGAGGAGCGCCTGATTTACGCCGTCTCCGAGGAACGCGAAAAATACCGCATGGCTGCCGAGAATCCGGTCAAGATGCGCGTCGTCGATGAACTGATTCGACGTCACGCGGAAGACCAGGTGCTGGTGATCGGTCAATATCTCGATCAGCTCAAGTATCTGGCGGAAATGCTCGATGCGCCTCTGCTTACCGGGCGAACGACAAATATCCAGCGCGAGAAACTGTACGACCAGTTCCGCCAGGGCGCGCTCAAGCGCCTGGTTGTCAGCAAAGTGGCCAACTTCGCCATTGACCTGCCAGACGCTAATGTCGCGATTCAGGTATCGGGAACATTCGGCTCCCGCCAGGAGGAGGCGCAGCGGTTGGGTCGGTTGCTACGTCCCAAATCAGACGGCCGCCCGGCGCATTTTTACACCATTGTTACCCGCGATACCCGGGACCAGGAGTTCTCCGCCAACCGCCAGCTTTTCCTGACGGAGCAGGGCTACCGCTATACCATCGAGGACGCCGAGACAGCGGGGCTCCTGGTTGAGCGGCCCCATCCACGCCGCACGAACGGGCATGGCGCCGGAAATACGCACAACAACCACACTGCGAAGCGTGGCAGGCAGGCAAACGGCAAGGCGAATGGCAGCCTTAGCTCCCGATCGACCAGAGCTAATAGTACAGCCAATGGTCACTCCAATGGAAAACAGAATGGCAATAGCGCGAGTGTCGCCTACCAGACGGGCAAGACTGGACCAACGCTGAGAAATCGCGGAGAGTGACGCACACATAATCTGCCACACCTCATCCGTAGGTTACGATTCGCGGAGAATGCGTTGAACTGGTTTCGCGGTGGTATACTGTCCTCAAACACGCCTAAACGCACCCAAAGGAGCCAAGGCCAGTTCTTCCAATGGTTATCGTGCCAGGGGAACGCACGCTCCACCCGGATACAGGAGGTGATAAAGATGGAGCATGTGCGAGTCTCGGAACTCCCAGCCACCGAACGCGCGACACTCATCGCTGCCTTCAACGGGTGGAATGACGCGGCGGACGCGGCCACCTGGGCGATCAAGTTCCTCGTCAACCAATGGGACGCCAATTCGTTTGCCGAAATCGACGGCGAAGAGTTCTTCGATTTCACCCAGACGCGCCCAACCATTCGCGTCAATCGTGGGATGTTACGCCGTGTCTCGTGGCCCGCAAACCGCTTTTATATCGCACAAACGAAGGTCCAGGCCGAGATAGACTCGACTGAGACCAATTCGACCGAGACCAATCAATCCACTCAACCTCCCGGGGATGTGATTCTGCTGCTTGGCGATGAGCCGCACCTGCGCTGGCGCACATTCGCACGCGAGGTGCTTGATGTCGCGCGCCTCTGCCACGTCGAGGACATTATCATCCTGGGCGCGCTGGTTGCTGAGGTGCCGCATACCGCACCTGTGCAGATTAGCGGCGCCGCCACCACTGACGAGTATCTCAAACGCATGGAGCAATGTGGTGTCGAGCGCACCAGATATTCTGGTCCTTCGGGGATAGTTGCCGTACTGCAGGATATGGCGCGAACCCAGGCGATACCGACCATCAGCCTCTGGGGAACTGCACCACATTATGTCTCGGCCACGCCGAACCTTCCTGTCTCCGAGGCGCTGCTGCGCAAACTCGATCTTTTCAAAGGATTCCAGCTTCAACTCAAGGAACTGTCACGTGCGGCACAACGATTCACCCAGCGGGTCTCATCGCTGGTCGCAGAGGATCCCACCGCGTCGGCATACGTACACGATCTCGAAGCGCGTGACACCTCACCCGAGCAGCCCGACGAACCCGTGATCCCGTTCGATGCCTCAGGGATACATAAAATCCCGAGGGATGGTGAGTTGCCAACCGGCGAGCAGGCGATTGAGGGTGCAGAACAATGGCTCCGCCGTATCCGAGATGAGTAGTCACTCGTCATAGTTCATGAGCATCCAGGGCGGCAGGCGGGCGGCGCCTGACTAGCAATTCTCTGATCAATTTCATCGCAAGATACCCGATGTTGCCTCTGCCAATGCTCATTTTTGCGCCCATTCGCCACGATAGCGAGCAGTCGTCATGCGCCGCTGCCGGATATTTGCTCTGGAGGAAGCATGGACAGCGAGAATCCACGACGCGATGAGCACACTCCGCATAGAGAGCGACACGAGAGCACGCCGTCCGCCGCCGCTACCTCGGCGGCCCGACGCACATCACACCCGGCCGAGACGGCCTTCGCCTACGAGTCAGCGGCGTTCGCAGCGAGCGCCGCAGCGACATCGGATGCCCATCACACGCGGACGGTAGGTTATCCTGCTGTGGTTGAGCCGCCAGATGCGGATGCGGCGTCGAGCCTGCTGGATGACCAGCCAGTCATTGTGCCTGTGCTAAGCGCCCAGCCCATCACGCAACCATTTCTGCGCAGTGACGAGCGCGACGTTTCTGAACCCAACGCCGCTGAACCCGACTATGACTATCGCTGGCCAGATAACGACGAAAGCACCGCGGAGGATGACGAGGCCGAAGGCGCGTTTGCGTTCGACGTTGATCCAGAACTCATCAATATACCAGCTAGCCTCTCAGGCCAGACATTTACACGTGATGACGCGTTCGCGCTCCGTGAGCGGAATCGCGACGGGTGGAAGCAGTTTCGCAGAACCGCATTGGTGCTGCTCTCACTCGTGCTGATGCTGTCGGTGGCCGCGTTCGGCGCGGCCGTGGCAGCCTCGTATCTGCACCGCGCCACGGATCATCTGACTATTCCCGCCCCAGCCCCAACTGTCGGTAGCTATAGCAATGGAGTGGTGGTCCAGCCTGGATCAGAGGGTATCGCACCGACGCCGGAAGCGCCAAAGTATCAGATCGGCGCGTGGATGTCCAATAATGCCCCTGGTGGTGGATCGGTCAAGGTCTTTGTGCGCTTGACCGAAGATGTCGCGCCAATCCCGCAGATTCCGGTGACGCTCTCGGTGCAGATGCCTGGCGGCTCGGTTGTCCAGCTTGGACCAACCAATACCGATGGCTATGGACTAGCCATCTTCACCGTGAATTTCGGTGGCGCCAGTGGAGCGCCGATCTTTGTAACTGCCAGCGCAACGGTAGGAACCGAGGATCTCACGGCTGAAACAGTCTTCGTCCCCGCCTAGGCAGAAACCGCACGCGGTAGGCAAAACACAACAGACGCGCCTGGATCTTCCAGACACGTCTGTTTGCTCTGAGCGCTATAGCACGTTGCTTCGCATGTCTCTACGGCACGTCCAGCTTGATGACGCCGTCTTCCACCCAGATCTCGTAGCTGCCCGCCGACCCAGTGGCCGGCAGCGAAAGCGCTTCACCGGTGCGCAGATCGAACCGCGAGCCATGCAGCGCGCACTCGACGGTCGCATCTTCGAAGACCTCACCCTCTGAGAGCGAGAAATCCTCGTGGGTACAGGTATCGCCAATGGCGTAATATTCGCCGTTCACATTGAATATCGCGATAGGTGTATCGTTCACAAAGACGCACGCCGACTGACCCGGCTGAATGTCGCCCTCCGGACCAACCTCGACGATTGCCATGACATTCCTCTCTTACCTTAAAAACCATGGTCGTTCACGCAGCCAGGCGCCGCATAAGATGGCCGCTAGGATGCCCGCGACGTCTCGGCCTCGCCAACACGCGCCGCGATCTCGCGCCGCAATTCATCACGCAACCCCGCCACCGGCACTGCGGCCACCAGCGGGTCCACGAAGCCCTCGACGATCAACCGCGTCGCCTGCACCCGGCTCAGCCCACGGCACATCAAGTAGAAAAGCTGCTCCTCGTCCACTTTGCCGACGGTCGCGCCGTGGGTGCACCCAATAATATCGTTTGCGCCAATCTCCAGATTTGGGATCGAGTCGGCCCGCGCCGTGCGGCTGAGCAGCAAATTCCGATTCTGCTGGTAGGCTGCTGTCCCTTTGCCCTCAGGCGTGACGCGAATGAGGCCCGAGAAGACGGAGCGCGCCTCATCGGTGACGACACCCTTGAAGAGCAAATCACTCGTGCCACTGGCGGCGCGATGGTCTTGCAACGTGTAGCGGTCCAGGTGCTGCTTGCCGTCGGCAACGTAGAGTCCGAGCAGCTTGACGCTGGCGCCATCGCCGCCCAGAATCGCCTCGACGCGCCCCTTGCTCAGGCGGCTGCCCAGTTCGATGGTCTGCAACGTGGCGGTGGTGTCGCGCCCCAGCAGCACTCGCTCCGCATGAAAATCGTAGACCGCGCGCCCCAAACGCTGCGTGCCGACATAGTGCAGGATGGCAGCGCGATCGAGAATCAGCTCGACAACCCGGCTACTCAACCCCTGCTCGGTCGTCTCGTCCGAGGTGGCATCCTCGACGAGCGTCGCCTGCGCGCCCTCATCCAACACGACCAGCGTATGCGTGAGACTGGCGGAGCGATGCAGCGCAGCAGAGACGATGACGCGGAACGGCTCGGTGATGACGACACCTTTCGGCACGTAGAGGAAGACGCCGTTCTGCCAGAATGCGCCATGCAACGCGGCGAACTTGCTATCGCTCGGCGGCACGCAGCGCGTCATGAAGTGCTTGCGCACCAGGTCGCCATGCTCACGGATAGCGGTCCGCAGGTCGGTGAAAATGACTCCCTGGCTGCGCAGATCATCCCGGAGCCTATGCTCGACCTGTTCGCCATCGCGCAATCCCAGGACGCCCGCGAACGCTTCCTCACGCTCAGATGGCGGCAGCAGGCTGGTCGCAGTTCCCGGCTCTTCGGCGAACGGCGCGATATCGTCGAGCTTGAGCGCGCGCAGATCGGTCCGCCGCCATTCTTCGTCCTGGCGGGTGGGCATCGGCAGGCTCTCATACATCTTCCAGGCGTCCAACCGGCGTTCCTGCATCCACGCTGGTTCGCCCTGGCGCTCATTCAGCGCGTGAACCGCATCTACACTGAAGCCCCGTCTGGCCACAGGAGCAGTCATGACAATATCCCCTTTGCCTGTGCATACA
>JACZCX010151359.1_pt1 | contig 13001 bp, 11 predicted proteins | sample 8641831 | NCBI WGS metagenome assembly JACZCX01 (sample SAMN15324608, study PRJNA640507) | soil metagenome | isolation source: intercropping sugarcane | place: China: Luxin town, Laibin City, Guangxi Province | collected 2019-07-25 | depth 10cm m
AGGCGGGCGATCCGTTAGGCGCGATCAAGGCCGGACACTTCGAAAACCGGGGCCGCACCATGCGCTTCGATGCCGTGACCGGTGTGGGCGGCGTGCGGCTCGTGCTGCTCCAGGTCGTGCGCTGGTGCTACGATCGCATCGAGCGCGTTCAGGACGTGATCGTGAGAGCGCGCCGGTCGCGCCGCGCCGATGCCTGAGTCGATGCCCGCTCGATCGCGCCCAACAGAATCTCGGCCTGCTTCGCGCGGCTGAACCGGTCGTCGCGCGCTACGCGCACCGGCGCGATGCCTCGACGGTGCATCTCGTATCGCGTGCGAATTGCCGCGGAGATGGCGGCCACGTCGCTCGGACCCACCAAATCCGCATCGGTGCCCTGCAGCAGGTGCGCCGTCGCGCTTCCCGGCTCGGTGAGGGTCAAGAGCCACGCGTCGAATCGCATATACTCGAAGGTCTTCGCTGGAATGAACTCGCGGCCGAATCCGACGAACACGACGAGCATCGTGGCTTGCGCGAGGAAGTCGAGCGCCTCGGCGTGCGTGCGGCGCGGCCCAACGGAGACGTAGTCGCCGATGCCGGCTTCGCGCGCGAACGCATCGATCGACAACTCGCCCGGTCCGCCGAAATCCCCGATGAAATCGATGCCGAAGTCGGCAGGCGTCAACGACAGCTCGCGAATCACGTTCGATGACGCGCGCATGAGATTGCGCACGTCCTGCTCGAGATAGACGGTCCCCGCGAATCCGATCGTAAAACGGCCACCGCGCCGCGACGGCGGCACCGGATACGCGTCCGTCCCATTCAAGACGGTGATCATGCGGCTGCGCGCCTCGGGATAAGCAGCCGCCAATCCTTCGCGCGCGTGATCCGTGTTCGCCACCACGACGGCCGCGTCGGCGATGATGTGGCGTTCGTGCCGGCGTGCCTCTCGGTACCACCACGGACTCGCATGCGTCTCGTGCAGCATCGGCAGGAGGCTCCACGGATCGCGCATGTCCACGATGAGCGGCAGACCGGCCGCGGCGGCGACGTGGCGGGCGGCTTCGTGCGCCATGTGCGGCGGTCCGGAGCTCACCACGGCGCGGTGGACTCCCGGCCTAACGATGCGCCTCGCTGCCGCCGCCGCGTGTCGGGCCCACGCTTCGTCTCTCGCCACCACGACGTACGCACTCACGAACCGCGTGAGCTCCCGCATCGTGCGCGGCGGCCAACGCATTTGCTCGCGCGCGATCGACGCGCGGCCCGGCACGGCGCCGTTCGTGCCAGCGATGGCTGCGCCATGTGGTGCACGACGCGGGACCACCAGTCGATACGCACGCGCTGCCCAGTCCTCGAGTCGCTCCACCACGAGACCCGGCTGCGCCACGTCGAACACGCGGATCCCCTCGGGCAGGGCGTCCATTCGGGGACGGTCGGTCTCGCCTGGCTGCCGGCACATGACGACATCCAACCCCCAGCCGCGCTCCGCGATGAAGTGCGCGAACTGCTCCCACCGCCTCGCGCCAACGGCGACGTTAGGCGGAAAGTGCTGGCTGATCAGAATGAGGCGATCCTGCTCCTGTTCCGGCCGTCCGGCCTTCTCGAAGAACGGTGCGACGGTCATCGTGTGCGCGCCTCGCCGTCCGCAATGCGCTCTCGGATGACCGTCGCGATCCGATCCGCGATCGCGGACCAGTCGTGGCTCCTCGCCTCCGCTCGGCGCGCACGCTCCCGGTCTGCGTCTCTGGCCGCGGGCTCGAGCTGACGAGCGATCGCCTGCTCCCACTCGTCGACGCCGCGGGCGATCATCACGAGATGCTCCGAGCCCTTCAGCGCCGGCAGCGGAACGCTCACCACCGGACGGCCCGTTGCCAGATATTCGTGGAGTTTCAAGGGATAGATGTATTTCGTGTAGTCGTTCACGCGGTACGGCATCAGGCAGACATCGAAGTGCTGCGGATACCGGCTCAACTCCGACGTCGGCTTTTCGCCGAGGAAGTGTACGTTAGGCAAGGCATCGAGGCGCTGCAGTACCGCGTCGATTTCCGGATGCACGTGCCGAGCGCCCACGAACACGAACGACCAGTCGGGGCGCCGATGTGCCAGCTCGAGGAGCAAGTCCCAGTCGATCTGCTTCTTGATGTATCCTGTGTACCCGAGGCGCGGATGCGGAATCGATTTCAAATCCTCGGGCTCGCGGACCGGCGTCGCAAACGCATCGTAGTCCACGCCGTTCGAGATCAAGGTACTGTGGCGATTGAGCACGCCCTTCCGCGCCTGCATCGTCGGCGACACCGTGAACACCTGACCAACGCTTTTCACCAAGCGCTCCTCCGCGGCATCGATCGGCAACTCGTGCTCCGAGTGCGAGTACTCATCGTAAATGTGGTATACGCTGAGCTCGCTGCGCACGGCGGGAACGGCGTCGGCATAGTCCACATGCCAGACATACAACACGATGTGCGTGCAACCGCGCCGCTCGGGGCTCGCGCGCGCACGTGCGGGGCGCGCGCGAAGCAAGGCATTGCTCAACCACCGTGGACGATAGACGATCGGGGTGAGCGCCGAACTGTCGTGCACGATGAAGTTAGGCGGCAACCCATCGATCGTTCGCTCGTGAGTCGTCCAGTGACCGTCGGCGGCCGCCCGACGCCAGTCGGGTGCCGGGTTGACCCAGACGACCGGGAATTGTCGAGCCAATCTGGTGAGTACTTGGTGGCGCGAATTCCAGCGCGCGCCCCACGAATCCACGGCCAACGAGAGAATGCCGATGCGGGGCTCGTCATCTCGAGCGGCACGCGACGCCGATTGATCGCCCGTCGACGGGCGCAGCGCAGTAAACGGTTCAGACATCATGCGAGTGGCGCACCACGAAGCGCCGCGTCATGGCAGGTGAAGGAATCCGAAATATTGCTCGCTCACGTGTCTCGTGCAGCAGAATGAGCGCCAAGGCCTTGGGGAGAGGACGCAGGCGCGACCATTGCTTCGCAGGCTGGCCTGGCGTGATTCTTTGTGCCAGGCGTATATGCTCGTTGCGTGCCGTGTGAGCTCACGCGCTGTTCCCGCCGCGGCCTTCTCCTAAACCTCCACCAGGGTGAATGACACCTGTCGAGCTCGCTAAGGATTCTGCACATCACGGCGCCTTCGCGTGCGGGCGGGTTGGAGAGTGTTGTCCGACTGCTTGCGCGGGGGCAGCAATCACTTGGGAATCGCGTTACGGTGGTTACCGTGGTCGAACCGGACTCGGCAGAGCATCCCTTTGTGGAGGCTCTCGCTCGGGATGGGATCGAGAGTGCGGTTGTTCGTGTTGGCGCCAAGGCCTACGTCAGGGAATGGCACCTGCTTCGCGGCTTGATGAGGGGAGCGCAACCCGACGTTGTGCATACTCATGGTTATCGAAGCGACGTTATAGGTGGTCTCGCAGCTGCTGTGTCAGGCATACCAAGAGTAACCACCGTACACGGTTTTACTGGTGGCGACGCGAAGAACCGCGCCAACGAATGGGTCCAGGTCCGCGCCTACCACGCCTTCAGCGCCGTCGTTGCTGTGTCCAAACCCATCGTGCAACGCCTGAAAGACGCCGGAGTTCGCGATGATGTAGTCCATACCATTCCCAACGCGATCGATACGCGCCAGCCGTCCACAACCCGCCAGGACGCCCGCACCACGCTCGGTGCCTCGAACAATGAGTTCGTCATCGGTTGGGTCGGAAGAATGAGCGGGGAAAAGGGCGCAGACGTCCTTGTTGAGGCGCTTAGCGACATCAAGCAACCTTTCAAAGCAATTTTTGTTGGTGACGGACCCGATCGCACCACGCTCCAAGCACGGGCCGCCCAGCTCGGACTCGATTCCTCGGTTCATTGGACCGGCGTCGTACCCGATGCCGCCGCCCTTTTCTCGGCCTTCGATATATTCGTGCTGAGCTCGCGCACCGAGGGCATCCCCATCGTGCTGCTCGAAGCCATGCGGGCGAACGTGCCGATCGTCGCGACCCGCGTCGGCGGCGTGCCGGAAATGCTGAACGACACCGAGGCCCTCCTCGTCCCCAGCGAACAGCCAGCCGCCTTGGCGGCCGCGATCTCCTCGGTACGAGACAACGCAGAGGCAGCACGAACCCGCGCCCGTGCAGCGCGGGCCCGACTCGAGCGCGATTTTGCCGTGGACCCGTGGGTCGGCCGCTACGACGCCGTATATCGTTCGGTGCTTCCCTCGGCCGGAGGTCGCACGAGATGATCGCCATCGGATTGGTTCTCGTCGCCATACCGTTCGTCTGCTTCGGCTACGCCTACGCTGCGTATCCGGCCCTGCTGTGGCTCGCCTCGCGATTTCGCCGAGATGCTGCGACGCCGGCGGATCCCGCGGAGTGGCCGATGGTCACGATCACGGTTCCGGCGTACAACGAAGAGCGGCGCATTCGCTCCACCATCGAGAGCCTGCTCGCGATCGACTATCCGCCTAACCGGCGCCAGATCCTGATCGCTTCCGATGGCTCGACGGATGGCACCGATGCCATTGTGCGCGAGTATGCATCCCGCGGCGTCGAGCTCGTGCACGTCGCGCCGCGCGGCGGGAAAACGAATGCGGAGAATCACGCCGCAAGCGCTATCCGGGGCGAGATCGTCGTCAACACGGATGCATCGATCCGTGTGCATCCCCCTTCGGTGAAAGCACTCGTGCGTGCGTTCCAGGATCCGTCCGTCGGCGTGGCGTCGGGTCGTGATGTGAGCGTGGGCGACATGGAGCAAGAAGCGAATCGCGGCGAGTCCGGGTACGTCGGATATGAAATGTGGGTGCGCGCGCTCGAGACGAGATTGGGATCGATCGTCGGTGCGAGTGGATGCTGCTACGCAGCGCGCGTCGACGTGCAGCGCACCGTGCTGCCGGGCGACCTCGCGCGGGACTTTGCGAGCGCACTCATCGCACGCCAGAAAGGACTGCGCGCCGTGTCGGTGTCGAGCGCCACGTGTGTCGTACCGCGCACGACGTCGCTGCGCGCGGAGCTGCGTCGCAAGGTGCGCACGATGGCGCAGGGACTCGAGACACTGTGGCACTTCCGCGATCTCTCGCTTCCGTGGGGCGGCGGGCTCGCGTTCGCCTTCATGCTCACGAGCCACAAGTTAGGCCGCTGGTTGGTGTACGTGTCGCTGCCGCTGGCGCTCGTGGGCCTCGTGCTCCTCTGTGTGGCCGACCCGCGCGCGCTCGTGCTCGTCGCGCTCGCGATCCTGGTGCTCGGCTTGGGCTACGCCGCCATCGCGTGGCCCGAAGGCCGGCGCGTGCCGCTCCCCATCGCGTTGTGCGGGTTCGTCGTCGTGTCGAACCTCGCCGGCGTGCTCGCGTGGCTCAAGTTTCTGCGCCGGCAGCGCATACCTACGTGGGAGCCAACGCGCCGACCGGACCTGGGTGGCCAGGCCGCGAAGTAGAGTGCCTAACGATTGAGCGTTGGCGCCCCGGCTGCCTGGGCGCGGTGAGACCTACCAGCCGCCCTTCCGGAACAACATCACCGGCACCGTCCGCACCATGATCTTGAGGTCTTCCGCGAGCGATTGCCGCTGCAGGTACTCGAGATCGTAGCGAACCTTGGTGCGCACGTCGTCCACGCTGCAGTCGTACGTGTGGTTGATCTGCGCCCAACCGGTAATGCCCGGCCGCGTGAGCTGGCGCAGCGGATACTCGGTGATGTCCTCGCGAAGCCGCGCGAAAATGCTCGGACGCTCGGGTCGAGGGCCCACGATGTTCATGTCGCCCTTGATCACGTTCACGAGCTGCGGCACCTCATCCAAGCGCACGCGCCGCAGGAATTGCCCAACGGGAGTCACGCGCGGATCATCGCGCGTGGCCCACACCGCGCCCGACTGCTGCTCGGCGTCCACATACATCGAGCGGAACTTGTAGATCGTGAACATCCGCCCGCCGGCATCCTGCTTTCGGCGTTCGTACAACGCATCGACATTCGCGCGACGACGGTCGAGCCCAACGCGCGTTTGCGAGTACAACACCGTGCCCCGCGACGTCAACTTCACGGCGAGGGCGACGAGCAGCATGACCGGGCTCAGGACGATGAGCGCAATGGCGGCGAGCAGAACGTTCACCGCACGATTCAACAGTTCCGATCGTGTACGCGGTTGAATCTCGCGACGCGCCACCTGCCGCTCGGCTCGTTCGCGCACGAGCTCGATTGGCCGCGCGACATCGGCCAACGATGCGGCCGCTGACGGAGTGTTTCGTCGCGCCCGCTCTGTTGGACCGTGATGCGTGCGACGTCTGTCATTCACTCGCACGCTCAACGCGTCGCTCGTCCAGGAGTCAGGAATGTCTTCCCAAAGCATGCGCGTTAATGCCGAGAGATCGAGATGACGGCCACGGTGACCGCGGCCAGTGCGGCTGTAACCTGCAAGATTCTCACCCAATCCTTTTTTCCTGCTTCGGGAACCGAGATCTGATCTCCCGCCCGCATGTCGAGTTGGTCAAGTGTTGCACCGGATGCAAAAGCTTGTTGCACCTGCTTGTCGCTCAGCCGATCCTTGTTGTCACGTCTGATCTTGGTGCCGTTCAAGTCCGACGTTGGCGTTGGACCGCCGGCGAGCATGATCGCGTCCGTGAGCGTTAGATCGGCTGGCACCCAGAAGAATCCTGGATGCCCAACATTGCCGACAACAGCAATCTGTACCAACGGCGTAACTTGTACCGTCGGGTTCTTCAGATACTGCGAGAGCTGCTTCGTCAAATATTCCTGCAACTCCGAATGCAACACGCCCCCTAACGGAATGGCCGGAAGATTCTTGAGTTGAATCACTCGTCCGGCGCGAACCGTTGCGGTGTCGCTCAGTGTCGAGTCGCCTCGAACGACGATCGCGATCCGATCGCCAACCTGAAAATCGCCGTCCTTGAGTCTCTGCCGGATCAGGGCCGCTTGTGCTTGCTGGCCCTGCTTCTCGAGAGTCCCTGCTTCTGACTCTAACTGAGAACGCGTCAGCGGCGTGTGCGCCGTGTCACTGAGGATCTGTGCCCTGCGCGCCGAATCGAGGCGCGCCGAGTCGCCCTGGACTGGCGCCGCGTGCGTGGTATCTCGTTTGACCGGCTGTTGAGCGGCGAGCCCGCTCGAGATGGCTGTCGACACGCCAAGGATCGCGATCAAGCGACCGAGTCGGCGTGCGTTGTTCTGTAGCTCCGTGCCCAAGAGCGCTGGCATAGTCCTCCGGCGACGTTGCACCCATTGTGCTAGCCGTCCGTTTGGGTTCGCAGATTAGTGAATCTCTTGGCGCGACATTCATTTCATGAATTGCGCCGTTCGATCAGGAAGGTCCGGTTCGAGGCAATCGTGTAGCAGCGGTACAACATAACACGGGCCCCTCTCCAACATTCACCGGAGCTCCGAGTACTCGACGTGTCCCTGAACACTCATCAGATCGCTGCGCGCAAACAGATTTCGCGCCGCGCGCACGAGAATCGATCGCGAAGCAGATTGCGGTGGTCTAGCGCCGCGGCACGTCGATTTGCCCGTATCGCCACTCCATCGCTCCTGTGGCACCCGCGCGGCAAATTTCGCCGCTAAGGCCGCTCTCATCCTAGCGTAACAATTTGGTATTAAGGCACTTAGCACACGTGTTTCGGGTCCGCATGAGTTCTGCATAGTCCCGCCACGACCAACAACGCTCCTTTCAGGTGCCTCTCCAAACGACCCGCCGGGCAAGACGACGCCCGTATCCGGTGAGTATGTCCGAAAACGAGAAGCCGTCTCGTCCGCCGCTCGTGCTCCTCGCGAACGACCAAGAATGGTCGGCGCGTTCGCTCGAGAGCATCCTCGGGCCCAACGGCTACGCGGTGCTCCGCGCGTACACCGGCAAGCAGGTGCTGGATCTCGCGCGCAGTGCGCAGCCGGATCTCGTCATCATGGACATTCGGCTGCCGGACATGGACGGCGGCGATGTGTGCCGGCAGCTCCTCGATGATGTGCGCTTCAATGCCTCCACCCCAGTCATCATCACGACAACTGGTCCGGCGGAGCGACATCAACGGCTTGCGGCGCTGCAAAGCGGGGCCTGGGAGTTCGTGAGTCAACCGCTCGACGGTGAAGTGTTGTTGCTCAAGCTGGATGCGTTCATGCGCAGCAAGCGTGAGGCCGATCGACTGCGCGCGGAAAGTTTGCTCGATCCGACGACAGGCTTATACAACATGCGCGGTCTCGTGCGACGTGCGCGCGAGATTTCAGCAGAGGCACAGCGACTCAAAGCGCCCATCGCCTGCGTCGCATTTGCGCCGGTTGCCGAAGCGCCGGATCTCGAGGAGCGGCCGCTCAACGGTGACACGGAGCACGTGATCGAGTATCTGGCCTCGCTTGTGCGACGTGCCGGACGCGTCTCCGATGCGATCGGCCGGCTCGGCCCAACGGACTTCGCCATCATTGCGCCGGCGACGGCCGGCGATGGCGCCGTGCGCATGATGCAACGCATTCAGGAGACGATGGATGCGGAGCCAACTACGATCGGTGACGCGGCGCACAAACTGAAAATCCGGGCCGGTTATTGCGCGGTGCCGGATTTCTCCGAGTCCACCGTGGATGCCGTTGAAATGCTGTTGCGCGCGACCACGGCCCTCAGATATCTGCGCACTGAGGAAACGGGCGCGCCGATCCGGGCGTTCGACGAGGTGCCCCTCCGGTCGGCTCTCTAACGCCGATCGCGAACCGCCCGCACGAACATTGCTATTATTCTGACTGCGCGTCCATCACGCAGTTATGGCGCGCGTCCCGGTCCGTGCGTTTATCCGACGGCGCCGATTCCGCATTCATCTATGAGCTGCCAAACTACCTCGCATGACGAAAACCGCCACCGAGGAGCGCATGAGTATCGTGATCGTCGGCCACGTCGATCACGGCAAGAGCACGATCATCGGCAGGCTGCTCGCCGATAGTCACTCACTTCCCGACGGGAAGCTCGAGCAGGTCAAAGAGCTCTGCGCGCGAACGGCCAAGCCGTTCGAGTATGCGTTCCTTCTCGACGCGCTGCGCGATGAGCGCGCGCAAGGCATCACCATCGATTCCGCGCGCGTCTTTTTTCGCACCGCGCGACGCGAATACATCGTGATCGATGCACCTGGTCACATCGAGTTTCTCAAGAACATGATCACGGGCGCGTCGCGCGCCGAAGCCGCATTGCTCGTGATCGACGCGCAGGAAGGCGTGCAGGAGAACTCGCGGCGCCACGGCTACATGCTCGCTATGCTCGGCATCAAGCAGTGCGTGGTGTTGATCAACAAGATGGACCTGGTTGGATTCGACCAAGGCGAGTATGAGAAGTTGGTCGAGTCGCTCACCGCGTTTCTCGCGCAAGTGAACATCACGCCGGCCTGCTTCATCCCGGTGAGCGGTCGCGATGGCGACAATCTCGCCGACGCGTCCACGCGTATGCCGTGGTATCACGGCCCAACGGTGCTTCAGGCGTTGGACACGTTCGAGCCGGAAGCGCTGCCGGTTGGCCTTCCGTTTCGGCTGCGGGTTCAGGACGTGTACAAGTTCACCGGGCAGGGCGATGACCGCCGCATCGTCGCCGGCACGATCGACGCCGGACAGATCTCGGTGGGCGACCGCCTCGTGTTTCTTCCGTCGGGCAAGCGCAGCACCGTGAAGTCCATCGAGGGCTTCAACCGCCCAACGCAGAACGAGGCGTCCGCCGGTTGGGCGACTGGAGTCACGCTCACGGAGCAGATCTACGTTTCGCGCGGCGAGCTGGCGGTGCGCGAGTCCGATCCGCAGCCAGAAGTCACGACGCGTCTGCGTGTGAGTCTCTTCTGGCTCGGCCAGCGCCCGCTCGAGATGCGGAAGGAGTACGCGCTCAAGATGGGTGCGGCCCGCGTTCCGATGCGCCTCGAGTCGGTGGATCGGGTGATCGATGCGTCGACGCTGGCGGCGCGGCCTGACGCAACGCGCGTGGAACGCCACGACGTCGCGGACTGCGTGCTCAAAATCGGGAAGGCGGTCGCCTTCGACCTCGCGAGCGACCTCCCCGTGACGAGCCGCTTCGTGATCGTGGATGAATACGACATCCGCGGCGGCGGCATCGTGCGCGAGGCGCTGCCCGACCAACAGGGTTGGGTGCGCGAGAAGGTGCTGGTGCGCAACTCGAAATGGGAGCGCGGGTCCATCCCGCTCGAGCGGCGCGCCGAACGCTACAACCAACGCGCGACGCTGCTGCTCATCACCGGCGACAAAGAAACCGAGCGTAAGGCATTGGCGAAAGAGCTCGAGGGACGGCTCTTCGCGCAGGGCAAGGTAGTCTACTTCCTCGGCATCGGCAGCGTGTTGTACGGCGTCGACGCCGACATCGGGCGGCAGCGCGAGAACCGGTTGGAGCACATGCGCCGTCTCGCCGAAGTCGCGAACATCATGCTCGATGCGGGCATGATTCTCATCGTGACCGCCGCCGAGCTCACCGCCGAAGACCTCGAAGTGATTCGTGCTGCGGTCGAGCCGGAACGCATCGAAACCATCTGGGTGGGCGACCGCATGACGACGGACCTGGAGTGCAACCTGTACGTCAGCGACGGTGAAGGCCGGATGGAAGCGCTCGAGCGCATCGAGACGCGGCTCAAGGACCTGGGCGTCGTCTATCGGCCATGGTGAACGGCGAACGGCTCATCGAAGACATTTGCCAACTGGCCCGCGACGCGGGCCAGGCCATTCTTCGATACTACGGCTCGAGCGGCACGCGGCAGGCGGTCGCTTGGAAGGAGAACGCGACTCCGCTCACGATGGCGGATCGCGACGCGCACGCGGTGATCGCCGACGGACTGCGCCGCCTAACGCCGGACATTCCGGTGCTTTCGGAAGAGGGCGACATTCCGGAGTACGATCTCCGGCGTGAGTGGACGCGCTTCTGGCTCGTGGATCCGCTGGATGGCACGAAGGAATTCACGAAGGGCATCGGCGAGTTCACGGTGAACATCGCGCTCATCGAGAACGGCGAGTCCACCGTGGGCGTCATTTACGCGCCCGTGCTCGATCTGATGTACTGGGCGCGATCCGGCGCGGGAACCTGGCGCCAGGAGAGCGGCGCGAAGGCCGAGCGTGTGTACAGCGGTGAGCGCCCCACGACGGGCGGCCGCATCATCGCGCAGAGCCGGTCCCATCCATCAGCGGAGCTCGAGTCCTATCTGGCCACGATCCAGGTGGCCGAGCGCCTTTCGTTAGGCAGCTCGCTCAAGTTCTGTTGGGTGGCGGATGGCCGTGCCGACTTGTACCCGCGCTTCGGCCCGACGATGGAGTGGGACGTTGCAGCCGGAGACTGCATCTATCGCGAGTCGGTGCGGGACGGGCAGGAGCGCCGGCAGACACCATTCACGTACAACAAGCGGGAGCTGCGCAATGGCTCGTTCGTTCTTGGTGCCTGACGGCGTCCACACGTTCCGCACAACCCGGCTCGACCATGCATCGTGACACCAACGTACGATCGTTCGCCAAGGCGTTTTCCTGGCGAATCTTCGGGTCCCTGACTACCACCGTAATCGTATATGTTTTCACGAAGCGGGTGCAGGTGGCGCTGTTCGTGGGCGTCGTCGAGCTGGTCGGCAAAATCCTGTTGTTCTGGTTGCACGAACGCCTGTGGGAGCGCATTCCGTTAGGCAAGCACGAGCCGACGCCCACGGTCATCTGGTTCACCGGGCTGTCCGGGTCGGGCAAGACGACCATCGCGCAATGGGTCCACGGCGAGCTGCGCCGCCGGGGGATTCGCGCCGAGTATCTCGATGGCGACACGATCCGGCACCTCTTCCCGACGACCGGATTCACGCGGACGGACCGCGATCAGCACATTCGCCGCGTGGGGTACCTGGCGAGCAAGCTCGAGGAGAACGGCGTGTTCGTCGTCGCGTCGTTCATCTCGCCGTACGAGGAGTCGCGCGCGTTCGTGCGCGGGTTATGCCAGAACTTCGTCGAGGTGTACGTGTCGACCCCACTGGAGGAATGCGAGCGGCGCGACGTCAAAGGACTGTATGCACGAGCCCGCCGCGGCGAGATCCGCAACTTCACGGGTATAGATGACCCGTACGAAGCGCCCGTCAACGCCGACGTCGTGATCGACACGCGCGGCGTGACCGTCGAAGATTCCGGCGGGAAGGTCATGAATCGGATTCGCGGAAACCTGTAAGACCGTGAATCGGGAGTAAACGATGGATCATCTGGAACAACTCGAAAACCGAAGCATCCACATTTTGCGGGAAGCGTACGCGAACTTCCGGCAACTGTGCATGTTGTGGTCGATCGGGAAAGACAGCACGGTGATGCTCTGGCTGGCGCGGAAGGCGTTCTTCGGACACGTGCCGTTCCCGCTCGTGCACATCGACACGTCGTTCAAGATTCCCGAAATGATCGCGTATCGCGACCGGCTCGCGGCCGAGTGGCACCTGAACCTCATGTACGGACAGAACGAGGTCGCGCTCGCGGAGCGCCGTACCTATCCGGATGGTGCGGTGGATCGCCTCACGTGCTGCGGGCTGCTCAAGACCGAAGCGCTGCGTCGCACGCTGAGTGGTGAGGGGCCGCGCTATCGCTTCAACCACGCGACGCGCACGTACGAGCGGGATCGCAACACGGAGCCGTTCACGGGCGTGATCGTGGGCGCGCGCGCCGACGAAGAGGGCAGCCGCTCCAAGGAGCGCTACTTCTCGCCGCGCACCACGCAGAGCGAGTGGGAGGTGCAGGACCAGCCGCCCGAATTCTGGAACCAGTACAAGACAGAGTTCGCGCCCGGCACGCACGTGCGCATCCATCCGCTCCTCGACTGGACCGAGTTGAACATCTGGGAGTACATCGGCCGCGAGCAGATTCCGACGGTGTCGCTCTACTACAACCACGGGGACGGCACGCGCTACCGTTCGTTAGGCTGCGGCCCGTGCACGCAGAAGGTCCAGTCCGAGGCGCGCGACGTGAGCGAGATCATCGTCGAGCTGCGCACGGGCAAGTTCTCGCACATTGCGGAACGGGCCGGCCGTGCGCAGGACAAGGAGGACGGCGGCGGACTCGAGTCGTTGCG
>JACZCX010069614.1_pt1 | contig 12886 bp, 5 predicted proteins | sample 8641831 | NCBI WGS metagenome assembly JACZCX01 (sample SAMN15324608, study PRJNA640507) | soil metagenome | isolation source: intercropping sugarcane | place: China: Luxin town, Laibin City, Guangxi Province | collected 2019-07-25 | depth 10cm m
AAGAAGTCTTCGGCGTCGGGGTAGTCGGCGTACCAGTCTTTGATGAAGAGATCCGCGTCGCCATGTCGCGAGGCTTCGCGCGCGGCGGAGTTGTCGCGTTGGACGAGCGTCACGCGAATGCCGACGGCGGCCAAATACGCCTGGATGGATTGCGCGACGCGTTGGAACGTTTCGTCCTGCCCAACCCAGAGTTGGACGGCGAATCCTTTCGTGTAGCCGGCGGCAGCGAGGAGTGCGCGCGCCTTGGCCGGGTCGTAGCCGTACGGGCGGCGGGTGGTGTCGGCGCCGTCGAGCGAGGGCGGGATGACGCCGGCGGCCAGTGTCCCGCGGCCGCCGATGAGGCGCTGGAGGATCGTGCGTACGTCGACCGCGTAGTTGAGCGCTTGCCTAACGCGCGGATCCTTGAGCGGGCCGCGGGTGCAGTTGATGGCGACGTACCAGAGCCTCAGCGCGGGCGCCGAGAGGAGGTACGCACTTTTTTCGTCGGTGTGTTCCCAGCGCTCGGTCTCGGCCTCCGGTACATAGAGCAGGTCGACGTTGCCGGCCTGGAACTCGGCGACCGACGTGCTCGGCTCGGGGACGATGCGGATCTCGAGCGAGTCGATACGCGGGGCGCCGCCCCAGTACGACGGATTGCGCGCCAGGAGGACGTAGTCGTCGTGCTTCCATTGCACAAAGCGCCATGGTCCTGTCCCAACGGGATGCTGGGAGAAATTCGCGGTGTCGCTATCCGGCACGATGGACGCGACGGGCATCGCGAGTAATTTTGGGAAGATGGCGAGCGCGGTGTCGAGGGTGATGCGCACCGTGCTGTCATCGGGCGTGTCGAGACCGCTGATCGTGGACGAGCTTCCCGCCGCGAACGCGCGTGCACCGGAGATCGGGTAGAGCGGCCAGCCGCGGCCGCCTTTCGTGCGCGGGTCGAGTACGCGCTCGAAGCTGTGCACGACGTCAGCGGCGTGGAGCGCGTGTCCGTTGTGGAAGGTGACGTGTGGCCGCAAATGGAACGTGTAGGTGCGACCGTCGGACGAGATGTCCCAGCGCTCGGCGAGAGCGGGAGCAAGGTGCGCGTCGATGGTGAACTGGGTGAGGCCGTCAAAGAGGTACGAGACGGCGCGGCCCGTCGGCACGTCGGTAGAGAGAGCGGGATCGAGCGAGCGCGGGTCGTAGCGATCGCGCGAGTCGATGAACGTTTTGCGTTGCGGGGTGGAGTCGGCGCCGCGGCAGGCGCTCACGAACGAAAGCGGAACGACGGCGAGAACAACCGCGAGGGAGAAGCGAATCGTGCGCAGACGGCGCCTCGTTGACTTCGAGTGGGAAACGAGTGAACTTACCGGGCCTCAAGTAAAGCGTCAATCGTGAGTTACGTCCTGTGCGTCGACGATCACGAGGACATGCGCCTCATGGTGCGCGAGATCCTCGCTTCGGCGGGGCACGAAGTGCATCTCGCGCCCGATGGCGCTTCGGCGCTCGCGGCGATTCAAGCGCGCGAGCCTGAGCTTCTGGTCCTCGATCTCGTGATGCCGGGCATGTCGGGGATCGAGGTGTGTCGCGCGGTGAAGTTGAATCCGTTCACGGCGCGGATTCCAGTGCTCATGCTCACGGCGCGCGGCGATGTCGAGCACAAGGTGGAAGCGTTCGAGGCGGGCGCCGACGACTATCTGGCGAAGCCGTTCGATCCGCGCGAACTCCGTGCGCGGATCGTGGCGTTGCTGCGATTGGTGCGGCGCGAGGGCGATCGCAATCCGACGAGCGGGCTGCCCGGCGGTCAGGCGATCGAGGATGAAATCGCGCGGCGGGCCAAGCTGCGCGAGCGATTCGCGATCTGCTACATCGATCTCGACAACTTCAAGCCGTTTGCGGACACGTTCGGGTTCACGATCGCGGACGTGGTGATCCGGGACATGGGTCACGCGATTCGCAACGCGGTGGATGTGGTGGGGAGCCGAGACGATTTCGTGGGACACATCGGCGGCGACGATTTCATTGTCGTCACCACGGAGCAGCACGCGGAAGCGATCGCGCGCGAGTGCGCGGTGCGATTCGTGGAAGTCGCGGGGCGGGCGGTGGGTGAGGAAGCGCTCAGGCGCGGGCACTTCATGGGCATCGATCGCGAAGGACGCGCGCGGGAGTTTCCGATCGCGCGGTTGTCGACGGCCATTCTGTACGTCGATCCCGATCGGTGGATTTCCGTGAGTCACATTGGCTCGCTGGCGGCGGAGATGAAACGGCGAGCGAAACAGCGGGGGCCGGGCACGATTCTCGTGCAAGCGGTGTAGTGAGAGGGCATCGTCAGGTTTGAGAGCGAACATGCGCGCATCGCGAGATGGCCGGCAGACCGTGCCGGTCCTTTCCCTCCATACGATTGTGGTTGCCGGGACGCCTCACGCCTGATGCGGCGGCTCGTTCTCGCGCTCGCGCTCGTCGTGCTGGCGCGACCACTGACTGCGCAGGATCTCTCGTGTAGCGGTACTGGCGGGCCCGGTGATCTCAAGATTCGCAGTTTGTCGTTCGACGGGAACGACCACTTCTCCAACAACCAGCTGAGCAACGCGATCGTGACCACGCCGTCGAGCTGGTGGCGGCGCGTGCTGCACATCCCGATCGGGGCCGAGCACTGCCTGGACACGCTGGAAGTGGCGCGCGACGCGCTGCGGCTGCGTCTCCTGTACCGCCAGCACGGCTACTATCACACGCAAGCGACTCCACAGGTTTCGCCTAACGGGCCGAACGCGGTCGCGGTGTTGTTCAAGATCGCAGAAGGTCCGCCGGTGCTCATCGATTCGCTCACGGTGGCCGGGTTGGACTCGATGCCCGAGCGTTTGCGCGATCGGTTGATGCGTCCGATCGATCGATTGCGAGGCGGCATCTACGATCGAGACACGCTGCGATCGGCGATCGACACCGCGGTGACGCGCCTGCTGAACAACGGCTATGCGCACGCGAGCGATCCGTTGCGCGACATCGAAGTCGACGAGACGGCAAACCGTGCGAAAGTCAGGCTGACGTTCTTGCCGGGGAAGCTCGCCCACATCGGCCGCATCGACATCGTCGCCGAGGCGAACAAGTCGGGGCAGAAGCCGGCGATCGACACGGAGACCGTGCACGACCTTCTGTCGATCAACACCGGCGATCTCTACCGGCAGCGCGATCTGTTGCGATCGCAGCGCGACCTATACTCGCTCGAGACGTACAACCACGTGGATGTCGAGCTGCTGCCCGACAGCTTGCAGCCTAACGACACGTCGCTCACGGTACGCGTGCTCGTGGCCGAAGGCTTGATGAAGACCATGCGCGTGGGTGTCGGCTGGGCGTCGCTGGACTGCGCGCGCACGCAGGCGCGCTTCACCGACCGCAACTTTTTCGGCGGCGCGCAGTGGCTCGAGCTGAACGCGCGGTTGTCGCACATCGCGTTGTGTCCGTCGAGCGTGCGGCAGGACACGGCGTTCAGCAACCTCGTGAACTACTACGCGGGCGCGACACTCCGGCTGCCGTCGTTGTTCGGACCGAAGAACATCCCGTCGATCACCGTGTTCAGCGAGCGGACATCGGAATTCCGCACGTACGTTCGCTACACGCCGATCGGCGTGTTGGGCCAGGTGACGCGCGATCTGCAACCGCGCGACTTGCGGCCAGGCTTGCCGCTCACACTCGGCTATCAGCTCGAGTACGGTCGCACGAAAGCGGACCCGGCGGTGTTCTGCCAGATCTTCAATCGGTGCAGCCTGGCGGACATCGCGCGCCTGCAGGAGAACAGCAGCTTGCAAGTGTTGAGCGCGACGCTGGTACGCGATCGTACCAACAACGCGCTCGATCCATCGCGCGGGTCGATTCTGCAGCTGCTGCTGCGAAGTGGAACGACGAGTCTCGACACGGCGGGCGCGTCCCGCTTCACGCGCGCCGAGGGTGACGCGTCGTTCTATCGGAGTCTCGGCGGGAAGACGGTGGTGGCGGCGCGCCTCGAGCTGGCCGGTGTGTTTCGCGGGTTCTCGACGAATCCGGCCACGGACTTCGTGCCGCCCGAGGAGCGGTTGTACGCCGGCGGGCCCAACTCGGTGCGCGGGTACAGCCAGAACTTGTTAGGCCCGCTGGTGTACATCGTGGACTCGACGAATGTGCGGGACTCGGTGACGTTGGGCGGCCGGCACGTGTATACCGCGAGCGACTCCGCGCGGATCCTGCAATTCTCGCCGACGGGCGGCAACACGATGCTGGTGGGCAACCTCGAGCTCCGGACACCGTCGCCGTTCCTGCGCGACCTGGTGCAGCTGGCGGGCTTCGTGGACGCCGGACTGGTGTGGAACCGTCCGACGGACCACGTGAGCTTGAGCGATGTGCGCCTAACGCCAGGCATCGGGGTGCGCGTCAACTCGTTCGTTGGGCCGTTCCGCGTGGATGTGGCGTACAATCCATACCCGTCCTCGCTCGGCTCGGTGTACTTCGTGGACCGGACGAGCGACGCGCTGCGGTGCGTGAGCCCCAACAATCCGTTCGACCGCGGCGTCGTGGTGCCGGGCGTCGACTGCCCGTCGAGCTTCCGCCCGGTGAACACGGGCTCGTTCTTCAGCCGGCTGACCTTCAACTTCAGCATCGGCCAGGCGTTCTAGGATGACGCGTCGCCGGCTGGTCGCGATCGTGAGCGCGGGCCTGTTGTTTCTCATCGGCCTGGCGGTGGTGGGGCTGTTGCTCGCGCTCACGCAGACGGACGTCGGCCGGCGGTGGGTGCGCGGCTACGTGCAGCAGACGCTCATCGAGGCGCTGCGCGGCAAGGGCTCGATGTACATCGGCCGGTTAGGCGGCAATCTGCTGAGCGGGTTCACGATCGACTCGCTCGCCATTCGCGACAACGAAGATTCGTTGTTCGTCGCGTCGGGGCCGATCAAGCTGCACTACGATCTGCGCGATCTCGTGGACAAGCGCATCCGGTTGTCATCGGTCGACCTGTCGCATCCGGTGATCAACCTGCGGCGCCACGAAGATCAGACGTGGAACTACCAGCACATCTTTCCGGGCTCGCCGCCGAGCAAGCTCGTGGTGCGCGGCGTACCGCAGCCGCGGGAGCTGAACTTTGGCGACTACATCGTGATGTCGTCGGTGACGATTCACGACGGCACGGTGATCCTCACACAGCGGTGGGACCCCCCCGACTCGCTGCACGGCGCGCGGCGGGACAGCGCGATCCGCGTGGCGATTCGCGACACGTCGCACGTCATTCGCCGAACGAGCGAAGGCGTGAAGCAGACGCGCCGGTTCACGCACCTGCAGCTCTATGCGCCCGCGGTGCGCATTGCGGATCCGGACAGCAGCGGGCGCGTGGTACAAGTGGACTCGCTGGCGGTCGACATCGATGATCCTCCGTTCCGGCTGCGCCACGTGGCCGGGCCCGTGACGATTCGCGGCGACTCGGTGTGGCTCGCGATCCACCATTTCGACTTGCCAGGGAGCACCGGCGAGGCGAGCGGGAAAGTCTGGTGGGGAGGCGACATTCCGACGCGCTACGATGTGCAGGTGACCGGCGACTCGGTGTCGCTGGCGGATGTCGCGTGGGTGTATCCGACCCTGCCGCGGACGGGCGGCGGGCGCATGCGCCTAACGATTCGCAACGACAGCACCAACCTGCACGTGCTCGACTACGTGCTCAGCAACATGGATGTCCGCACCACCCGGTCGCGTCTCGAGGGCACGATGACGTTCGCGGTGGGCGGACCGGTGCTCGCAGTGAAGGATCTCGCCGTGACGGTCGCGCCGTTGGACTTCGATCTGCTGCGCACGTTCAACGGCGGGAAGTTTCCGGTCGATTGGCAGGGGCAGTTCACGGGAACCGTCCGCGCGCGCGGCGGCCCGCTCAACCGGTTCGCGGTGGACGATGCGCGGCTCACGTTCGACGACACGCACGTACCGGGCGCGGTGACGCGGCTCGAGGCGAGCGGCGGCGCGCTCGACATCCTCAAGCCATCGGCCGCCAAGTTTCTGGGGCTGCACCTGAACCTCGGTGCGCTCGACCTGCGGACGATTCATTTCCTGTTTCCGTCGTTCGCAAAGTTAGGCGGGACGATCAGCGGGACGGCGACGCTGGATTCGGTGTGGACCGACATCCGGTTCAGCGACGCCGACCTCACGCAGCAGGATGGGCCGGGACCGCCAACGCACGTTACTGGGCAAGGCCGGGTGACGTACGGCACGACGACCGCGTTCGATGTGGACCTGGTCGCGTCGCCGCTCTCGTTCACGACGTTGGCGCGTTCGTATCCGGGCGTGAAGTTTCGCGGCGAGTACACCGGCCCGCTCGCCGCGCGCGGAACGACGGCGAATCTCGAGGTGCACACCGCGCTCGCGGGGCCGGCGGGTCAGTTGGGCGCCGACGGGGTGTTCAACCTCGAGCCGCCCACGTACGGCGCGAGGGCCACGTTCACCGCACGGGGGCTCGATCTGCCGCTCCTGATGGCGGATTCGACGCTGCCGCCGGGCGAGATCACGGGCACGATGGTCGCCGATGTGCACGGCGACTCGGTGCCTGACTTGGTGGGCGCGGCGTCGGTGGTGCTCGATTCGTCGCGTATCGATTCGATCGAGATCCGCCGGTCGACGGCGGCGCTGACGTTCGGCGATGGGCGGATGCGCGTGGACTCGATGGCGGTGCAGACGAATCTCCTGCACGCGACGGCGACCGGCGCGATCGGGCTCCGCGCGCAGACGCCCGACTCGCTGCACTACCTGGTCGACGTCGATTCGTTAGGCGCAATCGCGCCGATGCTGGGCTTGTCGGTCGAGACCGCGAGCGGCGACGGACAGTCGGACACCACGTCAGACGCAGCCGGGACGCCGGACGAATTGAGCGGGACGCTGCACGGCGATGGCATCCTCACCGGATCCATCGACACGATGGAGACGCGCGGCACGGTGACGGGCCAGAATCTCGCCTACGGCGACAACGTGGTGTCCCGCGTGAGCGGCACCTACGCGTTTCGCGGGCTGCCGCACGCGCCCGCGGGGACGATGTCGGGCGCGATGGACAGTGTGGTGATCGCGAAGATCCGGCTGGACAGCATCGCGGGCTCGGTGATCCTCGCCAATCGCTCGTCGGGGTCGATCGGCCTCGTGGTGGTGGCGGACTCCGCGCGCGGGGCGTATCGCGCCGGCGCGCAGGTCAGCTTCGCGCGGGATTCGCAGGCCCTTCGCCTCACGATCGACACCGCGGGTGCGACGCTCAAAGACCATGCGTGGCATCTGACGATGCCGACACACATCGTATCCGACAGCAACGGTCTGGCGACCGACTCGGCGGTGATGCGCAGCACGAGCGGCGGCGTGTTCCGCGTGCGGGGGTCCGTGCCGCAGCACGACGCCATCGACGCCGAGGTGTCGGCCGACAGTGTCGCGCTCGCCGATGCGGGCACGCTGCTCCAAACGACGCGTCCGTTAGGCGGGAGCGCGACGTTCGACCTGCGGGTGAGCGGCACCCGGACCGAGCCCGTGATGCACGCGACCGGCCGGTTCTCCGATGCGCAGGTGGGCGACCTGCACCTGCCGCTGGCGACGGTGTCGGGTGACTACGGGTCGCGGCGGTTAGGCGCGCGGGTGGACGTGTCCAACAAGGATACCGTGCTCGTGACTGCCCGGGCGACGCTGCCGGTGGACCTCGCGTTCACGCGCGTGAACCAGCGGCTGCTCAACGACTCGTTGGGCGGACAGATCCGCGCCGACAGCGTGGACCTCAAGCTGCTCAACGGCATCTCGCCGGACTTCACGAACGGGTCCGGCACCGGCTCCGCGCTGCTCGACATCGGCGGGACGTTCTCGCATCCCGCGGTGACCGGGACAGCCCGGGTGAACGCGGGCTCCGTGGCCGTGCCGCGGATCGGCCTCCGGCTCTCCGGCATGCGAGCCCGGGTGGCGTTCACACCCGATAGCATCCGCGTCGACACGTTCACGGCCGCGAGCGCCGGCATCGGGGGCAGCCGCCTGAGCGTGACCGGAGGCGTTGCGGTGCCTAACTGGCGCGACGTGACGACCCTCGGCTTCGGCGTGACGGTGACGGCGCGCGACTTTCAGGCGCTCGACAAGCGCGGCTTCGCGCAGATGCAGGTGACGGGCGCGATGCAGCTCACCGGCACGTTCGAGCGACCGGTGCTGCAGGGCGACATGACCGTCGACAAGGGCAACCTGTACATCTCGGACGTCTATCGAAAGCAGGTGGTGAACCTGAACGACCCCGAGGCGTACACGATCGTCGACACGAACCTCGTGCAGAACCGCAGTCTGCTCGAGACGAACCCGCTGCTCGACAGCCTCGTCACGCACCTGAGCATTCCGAGCTTCGCGGTGCGCGTCGGGGACGACGTGTGGATCCGGTCCGAGGAAGCGAACATCAAGTTGTCAGGCAGCATGACGCTCGGAAAAACCGGCACGCAGCGTGTCGAGAGCGGGGTGCTGCGCGTGAGCCGCGGGACGTATCGTCTGGACCTGGGTGTCGTGCAGCGCACGTTCCAGGTGGACAGCGGATCCGTGACGTTCTACGGCGATCCGCACATTCCGCCGGAGCTGGACATTTGGGCCACGTACACCGTTAGGCAGGCAAACCGGCAGATCGGCGACGACGTGAAGCTGATCGCACGGATTACCGGCACGCCGACCAACCCGCAGCTCAACCTGAGCAGCAATGCGCGCTTCCAGTTGTCCAACACCGAAATCCTGAGCTATCTGGTATTCGGACAGCCGTCGTTCTCCACCAATCCGGATCAGACGACGAACCCCGTGCTGCAACAAGTCGCCGCCGCATTGTTGCCCAGCGTGGGTGCGGTGTTGGAACGCGCGCTGGCGGACCAGGTCGGATTCATCGACTACGTGCAGGTGCAAACCGGTAGCACGAGCGATCCGACCACAGGGGCAACGACGGGCTTCCTCTCCGGGACGCGCATCGGCGTGGGCAAGCAGTTGGGCAACAAGACATTCGTGACGGTGAACGCCGGATTGTGCGGACTGTCGGGCCAGCAGTCCGGGATTTCCTTCGGCCAGTCGTTGGGCCTCACGGTGGAGCAGCGCCTTGCCGATGGATACTCGCTCCAGGCGAGCATCGAACCCTCGTCGGCGGCGCTTCTGTGTCACCCGGGTCTCACGTCGATCGGCAGCCGCCCACCGCAATACGGCATCGATCTGTTCCGCGAGTGGAGCTTCTGAGCGGCGGTCCGTATCTCCTGATCGTGAATCCGGCCGCACGGCGTGCGGCACGCATCGTGTCCATCGCGCGTCGCGTGTTCGAGTCGGCGGGCGCGGCAGTCGAAGAAGTTTGGACCGAGCGCTAGGGACATGCGGCAGAGATCGCCAGCGCGCGCGCCGGAGATGTGGGCGCGGTGGTTGTGTTGGGCGGAGATGGCACGCTCAAAGAAGTGGCGGGCGCGCTGGCGCATTCCGGGCGGCCGGTCGGCATTCTGCCCGGCGGTACAGGGAACCTCGTCGCCCGTTCGTTAGGGATTCCAATGGAAGCGGACCGGGCAGCACGCGTCGTCCTGGAGGGAATGCCCATCACCACGGATCTTGGCCGTGTGCGCGGACATGGGACGGCGCCACATTGGTTTGCCTTCTCGGTTAGCATCGGCGTCGACGTTCGCATGCTGGCGCGCACGTGGTCTCGCGCGAAGCGGTGGTTTGGGCCGCTCGCCTACGCGGCGACTGCACTCGGCGAGGTCGTCGACTTCACGACGTTCCGGGCCCGCATCGCGATCGACGGTGAGGCGCTGGAGCGTGACGCAGCAGAGGTGATGATCGCCAATATCGGGAGCGTGTTGAACGACTTGCTCGTGCTCGGGCCGGGGATCCGTGCGAACGACGGCCGGCTCGATCTGTGTGTCTATTCACCCGTTAACGCCCGGCAGGCCATCGGAGTGTTGTGGCGCATGGCACTCCAGCGCTTCGACGTGCCGGACCGGCTGCTGTTTCGCGCTGGACGGGTGTTCCGCGTGGAGTGCGATCCTCCGCAATTGGTGCAGGCTGATGGCGAGTTGGTGGGCACGACGCCATTCGACGTCGAGATCGATGAGGGAGCCGCGATGTTCCTGGTCCCGCGAGGGCGTAATTGACCGCGTCACGCTTGCGACTCACATTCGTCGGAGTGGTGAAGTCCCACGTCGCTCTCAGCTGACGGCCCTCGCATGACTAACGTTGCCGAAGGATTCGAGCCAGCGAGGCTATCCGGCACGGACGAGTCGCTGCTCCTCGCCGGTTTACCGCCCGACAAGGCCGAGGCGGTGCGGGAGCTGTTGCGGGAGCGGAGTTATCTGAGCGAGCAGTATCGCCGCGTGATCGAGACCGCGAGCGATGCCATCCTCATCACCGACCCCGAGCGGCGCATTGCGTTCGCGAACTCGGCGGCGCATCAACTGTTCGGTTATCCGCGCGACACACTCATCGGCATGCGCGTCGCCGACACGCTGCCGCCCGAGATGCGCGACTCGGTGTCCGCCTTCGAGGCGGCAGCGTTGGGCGGAACGCCGCAGCGCTACGAGACGGTGATGCTGCGGGGCACGGGGGAGCGCCGCACCGTGTCGGTGAGCACGTCGCCGTTGCGCGAGGGCAATCAGGTGACGGGTGTGGTCGCCTCGCTGCGCGATGTGACGGACGAGCGACGCGCGCGTGACGCGGTGGCGCGCTCGGAGGCTCGGTATCGCAATCTTGTCGAGACGGCGACCGACGCGATCTACACGATGGATGCCGAAGGCTGCTTCATGTCGGTGAACCACGCGACGTGCGAGATCATGGGCTACTCGCGCGAGGAGCTGCTCGGTCGCCGCGGTGGGTGGTTGTTGGACCCCGATGAATTTGCCGAGGTGGATCGCCACTTCCGGCATGCGTTAGGCGGACGCGCGCGCCGCTACGAGTGCCACCTGTATCGGAAGGATGGCGACCGCCGGCTGCTCTCGGTGACCAACACGCCGATCTTCCAGGGCACGACCGTGGTCGGCGTACTCGGCATCGCGCGCGACATCACCGCGGATCGCGAGCGCGAAGAGGCACTGGTGCGATCGGAGGCGCGGTACGAGCACCTCGTGGAGACCGCCCCCGATGCGATCTTCACGCTCGACGTCGACGGCCGGTTCACATCGGTGAACCACAGTTTCGAGCGGACGATCGGGCGGCCGCGCACCGAATTGTTAGGCGTGCGCTTCAGCACGCTTCTCGACGAGAAGCAGACCGAGTGGGCAGAGGCGCTCTTTCAGGCGACGCTCGCCGGGCGTCGCCAACGCTCGGAGCTCCGCTACCGCGACGTGGACAGCAGCGTGCGCACGGGGTCCATCATCACGGCACCGGTGTTGGAAGACGGTCGCATTGCCGGCATGCTCGGATTGGTGCGCGACGTGACCGAAGAGAAGCTGCTCGCGGCGCAGCTGCTGCAGCGCGAGAAGTTGGCCGCGGTGGGCCAACTGGTGAGCGGCGTCGCGCACGAGCTCAACAATCCGTTAGCCGGCATCATGGCGTTCGCGCAGCTGCTCGAGAACTCCGCGGAGGTGACCGCGGATGAGCGCGACGCAGTGGAGACGATTCACAAGGAAGCGAAGCGCGCCGCGAAGATCGTCTCGAACCTGCTGCTGTTCGCACGGCAGCGCGATCCCGAGCGCACGAGCACGGATCTCAACCGCGTGATGGTGGACACGCTCGAGCTGCGGCGCTACGTGTTGCGCACGCAGCAGGTGGAGGTGGTGACCGAGCTCGATCCGAATCTGCCGCTGGTCTGGGCGGACTCGTTCCAGCTACAGCAGGTGGTGCTGAATTTGTTGACGAACGCGGAGCACGCGCTGCGCGGCGTGGACGGCGGCCGTCGCATCACGCTGGCGACGCGCCGCGTGGAGCATCGCGTGATCGCGAGCGTGACCGACACCGGGCCCGGCATTCCGCACGAGGCGCTGGATCACATTTTCAACCCGTTCTTCACGACCAAGGCGGTGGGCGAAGGCACCGGGTTAGGCCTGTCGATTTCCGATGGCATCGTGCGGCAGCACGGCGGACAGATCACGGTGCGGAGCACGCCCGGGAACGGCGCGACGTTTTCGATCGAGCTGCCGATGACGACGCCGCCGGCGCGCGACGGTACCGTGAATCCGCAGGAAGAGCTGTTGCGCGCGGCACCGCGCACGCTGCTCATCGTGGATGACGAGTCGTCGATCCGTCGTGCGCTGACGCGGTACCTCGAGCGCGAAGGGCACACGGTGGACGCGGTGGCCACCGGCGCCGAGGCGCTGCAGCTCACGCGTGGGCGCCGATACGACGGCATCCTGCTGGATCTCCGGATGCCTGAGCAGTCGGGCGACTCCGTGTACGCGGCGCTGCTCGAGAGCGATCGGGATCACGCCGAGCGTGTGGTGTTCGCGACCGGTGACGTGGAGAGCGACGCGGCGCGCGAGTTTCTGCGGACGGCGAAGCGGCCGTACGTGAGCAAGCCATTCGTGCTGCCCACGGTGGCGCACCTGCTGTGCCACGTTGGGGCGCGCTGATGGCGACGATCCTCATCATCGATGACGATCCCGGTGTCTCGGCAGTGCTCGGCGCGTTCTTCGAGCGCCGGTCGCATCACGTGGTGCGCGCCGGCGGGTGCGAGGAGGGCGTGGAGACGTTTCTCCGCGTTCGGCCGGATCTCGTGCTGCTCGATCTGCGCCTGCCCGACGGGACGGGATTCGACGTGCTCACGCGCCTCGCCGGCGAAGAGGCCGTGATCATCATGATCACGGGTCACGCCGACGTTCCGTTAGCCGTGCAGGCGATGCAGGCGGGGGCCGAGCATTTCCTGCAGAAGCCGGTGGACCCGGCGCACCTGGAGGCGGCCGTGGACCGCGCGCTCGAGAAGGCGCGGCTCAGGCAGCTGGCGCAGCTGGCGCGCGAGCGGCGCGGCGGCGGC
>JACZCX010071239.1_pt1 | contig 12881 bp, 7 predicted proteins | sample 8641831 | NCBI WGS metagenome assembly JACZCX01 (sample SAMN15324608, study PRJNA640507) | soil metagenome | isolation source: intercropping sugarcane | place: China: Luxin town, Laibin City, Guangxi Province | collected 2019-07-25 | depth 10cm m
GGCGTAAACCTGGTTATGGCGCAGCCCATCTCGGATCGCGTGGACGAAATGGTTACCGGTGTGCGCGCCGATGTCGCCGTGAAATTGTTCGGGGACGACCTCGATGTCCTGATTGAGAAGGCAAATGAAATCGCCAAAGTGGCGAAGACCATTCGCGGCTTCCGCGATTCCAAGGTCGATCGCGTCGGCGGCCAGCAATACCTGAACATTGCGATCGACCGCCAAGCTATCGCCCGTTACGGATTGAACGCCTCCGACGTACACGACATCATTGAAATGGCTATCGCCGGCAAGGCAGCCACCGAAATCTATGAGGGTGAGCGGCGCTTTCAGGCCATTGTTCGCCTGCCCCCGCAATTACGCGATAGTGTACAGGACATCCGCCGGCTTCTGTTGACGACTCCCGACGGTGTGCAGCTTCCGCTCGAAGATGTCGCGCGCATCGAGGTCAAAGATGGACCGGCACAGATCAATCGAGACACAGGTAAGCGCCGGATCGTGGTAGGCGTGAACGTTCAGGACCGTGACCTCGGCGGTTTCGTCGCCGAGCTGCAGCAGAAAGTTCGCCGGCAGGTGCCGCTTTCGTCCGGCTATTTTTTCCAATGGGGCGGGCAATTTCAGAACATGCGCCGCGCACTCGATCACCTGTCCATCATCGTTCCTATCACCGTAGCGGCGATTTTCTTCCTGCTCTTTTTGTTATTCAATTCGCTGCGCTTTGCCGCGCTGATTATTACCGTGCTCCCCTGCGCCTCTATCGGCGGCGTGATCGGGCTCTTCGTAACCGGAGAATACTTGTCGGTGCCAGCGTCGGTTGGCTTCATAGCGCTATGGGGTATTGCGGTGCTAAACGGAGTCGTGCTGGTTTCCTACGTGCGCAAACTGCGCGAGAGCGGAATGCCGCAGCGCGAAGCCGTTGTCGAAGGTTCGAGGATGCGCTTCCGGCCTGTGATGATGACGGCGACCGTTGCGGCCCTGGGACTTGTACCGTTTCTTTTCGCTAAAGGACCGGGGGCGGAAATCCAACGGCCGCTCGCGATTGTCGTCATCGGCGGTTTGATCACTTCTACTCTGCTGACTCTGGTGGTTGTGCCGACGTTGTATGGCCTGTTTGAAGGCAAGCGTGAGCCGCGTTTGACAGAGGAAGAAGCGCTCGTCTGCGCCGAATAGTGTGATAGACTCCCCGCGATGCGTCGAGTCTTATTACTTTTGTGCGGATTAGCTTGTGTTTGTGCGGCTGAAACAAAATTGCCCGCGCGCGGTGAAGAGATTCCACTCGGGAACGCAGTGGATGCGCCCGACGTTTTCGAGAACGTAGAAGGCGCTCCGCTCCCGAAGCGTTTCACCGTCGTCAATCATCCTTCCATTTATGCGTTCCCCGCGCCGAAACTCAAGAATACCGGCGTAGCGATTGTGGTCGCTCCCGGCGGCGGACATTCGCAACTTGTGATCGATAAAGAAGGCTGGGAAGTAGCCGATTGGCTGAACAAGAACGGCATTTCGGCTTTTGTTTTGAAATACCGTCTGGCTCGCGCCAAGGGGTCGCACTATACAGTAGCGGGCGATGCGCTCGCAGACGCTACCAATGCCATGAAGCTGGTTCGCTCTCACGCGGCCGATTGGGCGATCAATCCTGAGCGCATCGGCGTGATGGGCTTCTCCGCCGGCGGCGAACTCACCGCTCTGATGGCAACCCGATTCGACAAGGACTCACGCCCCGATTTCGCCGTGATTGTCTATCCTGGCTTCCGCCCCGGTGCGATCACTGTACCCAAAGACGCCCCACCGGCCTTCCTGGTCTGTGCCGACGATGATCCGTCTCACGTCGTGACAACTGTGAATCTCTATCTCGATTTGCAGCAGCAGGGCATTTCTTCCGAAATGCACATCTACGCTACCGGCAAACACGGCTTCGGTTTGCGCGCCCCGCAATCGCTTCCCGTCTCCACCTGGCCCGACCGCCTTAAGGAATGGATGGTCAATAAGAATCTATTGAAATAAACTAGGGTCTCGGCCATGGTTTTACCGGCTGGAGCGGCACTTTACCACGCGTCTCGATTCGAAATCGTCACCCGATAATACGGCTTATCCTTTTCCGCGGGATCCATCGTAAATTCCTGCGAAATCTTATTCGGATCGTACCCGCGCCAAAGCCAGGCCAGCGATTCCGGCAAGTCGATCGCCACCTGCGCGGCATCGTGCGTCGCCAGGCCGAACCGGAAATGAAAATCGTATTCCCGCATCTTCAGCGAATTGGCGAGCTGGATGTTCTGCAGCGGCCAGGAGCCGTGAGTATTTTCTAAATCGTCCATCCCGTCGCTCATCCAGATTCGTATATTCCGCTTCGGCTGCTTGCGCACCATGAACGGATACAGATTCCCGCCATCGAGCTTCTCTTCCGGATGCCATTGAATCGACGTGTAACTGCCAATCGCCGAATGCACGCGGCTGAATTTATCCGGCATGAACCACGCAGCGTTCAGCGAACAGATCCCGCCCGAAGACTCGCCGCCAATCGCGCGGCTATAGCCGTCGGGCCGCAATTTATAAACTTTTTCGACTTCCGGCAGCACTTCCTCGAGCAGAAAGCGGTCGTAACGATCGCTGACCGTGTCGTATTCGATCGACCGCATCGGCTTGCCCGCGGGCGAAAAGCCGGGGGCAATCATCACATGCACCATCGGCGGAATGAGCTTTTGCGCCACCAGATTCTCGGTCACCGTGAACAAGCGCATGCGCGACAAATCGCCGGCAATCAAGCCTTGCCCGTCCTGCCAGACCATTAACGGCGCCGGCACATTCGGATCCACACCTGGCGAGGCGTAAATCCAATAATCGGCTTTCATCCCATCGTAGATTTTGCTGACTATGGTGTGCTTCTCGCTCAGCTTTCCCTTGGGAACACCCGGCTTCGGATAAGAATCGGGGTTATAGCCTGCGACATCCGTGCGAGCTGTGGCGGGCTTGCCGTCCGCATAAAACTGGTACGCGTGTGTGACGCCCACGCGCATCTTCACCAGCCGCATCCAAAACGGCGTCCCCGGTATCTTCTCCATCGCCAATGGCGCCTGCTGATCGATGGAAACGCCCGCCGAGGAAGCCGACACTTGTGCATTTTTAGGCGGCGCCGTCAAGTCGGAGACGAACAGATAGTCGCCGCCCCAGACTGCTACTCCCCCGTGCGCCGAAAGCGTCAGCGCGATCTGGTTTGCAAGCCCGGGCGCAGCCGGTCCCCGCCGTGCCGTTTCGATTAATTGTTCTAAAGGATGAACCTGTGCGCTGGCGCATACCGAGGCCAACGCGAGTAAGGCAAATCGTCTAACTGACATCCGTCAGATAGTTTAAACGACCCTGGCTATCCCCGAGCTTCTCTGTCGGTACACCCATTGAGTCGAGCAGGCTGACATACAAATTCGCCACTGGTGTGCTTTGGTTGAACTTGATGTGCCGTCCTGTACGGAAGACCCGGCTGCCGCCCGCCATTAATACCGGAAGATCGTCATGGTTATGGCGGTTGCCATCGCTGATGCCGCTGCCGTAAACGACGGTCGTGTGGTCGAGCAGCGTACCATCGCCGTCAGGCGTCGCTTTCAGCCTCGCGATGAATTTCGCGAACTGCTCCATGTGATAGCGATTGATTTGCGCAACCTTGTCCATCAATGTCGGGTTGTTGCGATGATGCGAAAGCCCGTGGTGGCCTTCCGGAACGCCGATCTCGCGATACGGCCGGTTACTCCCCTCACGCGCCATCATGAACGTCGAAATCCGCGTGATGTCCGTCTGTAGCGCGATCGCCATCAACGTAAACATGAGCTGCGCGTGTTCGCCAAAATCGAGCGGAATGCCATCGGGCTTGGCGATGCTCGGCACCGCGATCTTGTTCTCAGCGGCCTGCTTGTCCGCCATTTGCACCTGGCGCTCCACTTCACGAACGGCCGTCAAATATTCATCGAGCTTCCGCCGATCGCTGGTTCCAAGCTGGCGCTGAAGACTCCGCGTGTCATCCGAAACCATGTCGAGAATGCTCTGATCGAGTTTCGAATTGCGAGCGCGAGCCGCCGGATTCGCGGCGTCTTCCTCGCTGCCGAACAGGCGCTCGAAAACGGAGCGCGGATTCACTTCCGGAGGATTCGGCACGCTCGCCGAGCGCCACGAAATGCTGTTCACGTATGCGCAGGCGTAACCGGAATCGCAGTTGCCGGCCAGGTGTCCGTCCTCACAACCAAGTTCCAACGATGCAAGCCGTGTGGCATTTCCAATTTTTTGGGCAGCCACCTGATCGACCGAGACGCCGACCGAAATATCCGAGCCGGCCGTCTTGCGCGGATGCACGCCGGTAAGGAAACTGGCCGCGGCGCGCGCATGATCGCCCGGTCCATCGCCCAATGCATTGCCGTTCTGATCTTTCAATCCCGAGAAAACAAGGATGTCGTCCTGTAGCGCGCTGAGCGGCTCCAGAATCTTGGGGAAACTGAATGAGTGGCCGATTCCCTCCGGCCGCCAATTCCGCATATCGATCCCGTTCGGAACATAGACGAAGGCCATACGGCTTGGCGCAATTTTTGGCGCCGCTTTCGTCATCGCTCCCAACGCCGGTACCATGGCGTCGAGTACCGGAAGCGCGACCGCGGTTCCCATTCCACGCAACAAGGTGCGCCGCGAAAGATGCTTTCTCGTAAGAATCATTCGGTATTCTCTCCATCGCCTCTTCCCATCCGGAAGGGCACGCTATCTACAATTCCATTGATCAGGCTGGAAAAACGGTAATCGTTGGCCGCCAGTCCGGTGACAATCTTCTTGGTTGCGGTCCGGTCATATCCCTCGAGTCCACGGCCCAAGGCATAGATCATCAGCTTCTCGGTGAGGCACTCGGCAAACGCATCGCTATTGGAAGCGAGAATCGTCTTCAGCTCCGCCGCGCCGTTGAATTTCTTGCCTTCGGGAAGCACTCCCGTCGCATCCACCGGAAACGTTCCTTCGTGCGTCCTCCAATGACCTACCGCATCGTAATTCTCAAACGCAAAGCCTAACGGATCCATTCGCATATGACACGCCGCGCACGTCGGATTCGCGCGGTGCACTTCCATCTGATGCCGCATGGTGCCTTTTACCACCCCAGCCTGCGCGTCAATCGAGCCCACCCCCGGCGGCGGGGGGGGCGGCGGCATGTTCAAAATATTTTCGAGAATCCACTTGCCACGCAGCACCGGCGACGTGCGCGTTGGGTATGACGTCACGGTCAGCACGCTCGCCTGCGTCAACACGCCGCTGCGCTCCGTTCCATCGAGATCCACGCGGCGGAACTCTTTGCCCTGTACACCGGGAATGCCGTAAAACTTCGCCAGCCGCTCATTCAGAAACGTGTACTTGCCGTCGATAAAATCCAGAATGCTCCGGTCGTCATGGACAACCGAGCTGAAGAACATTTCCGTCTCGGTGCGCATCGCCTGCCGCAACTGATTATCGAACTCGGGAAACTGATCCGGGTCCGGAGTGATGCTGTCGAGGTTCCGCAATTCGAGCCACTGTCCCGCGAAGTTATCGACCAGCGCTTCGGCCTTGGAATCGGACAGCATGCGCCGCACCTGCGCGTGCAAAACATCGGGTTGGCTTAGCTTGTGCTCGCCCGCCAGCCGGAGCAATTCTTCATCCGGCATGCTGCTCCATAAAAAATAGGACAATCGGGAGGCGAGTTCGAAATCGTTCACCGGATGCGCCTTCATTCCGTTGGGATTCGGATCGCGCTCGATACGGTAAAGAAAATTCGGCGAAACCAGGATCGCTTCCACACCGACGCGCATCGCCTGCTCGAAGCTCAGGCCGGTTGCTTGGGCCCGTGCGACCAGCGCCGTGTAGCGCGCAACCTCGGCATTTGAAACCGGCCGCCGGAACGCCAGCCGCGCCAGCGCTCCTAAATCGGTCCGCGCGCATTTTGCGTTGTGCTGCCCAATCGGGTGACCGCAAATGAATATGCGGTGATAGCTCTCCGGCAGAGGCGCGGGCAGGGCATCGAACGGTCCGCGGACTTCGAGTTGGTCCACGTAGGTCGCGACATTGCCCAACGCGTGCTGCAGCCGGATCTGCGCCTCATCCTTCGGATTCCGCGCAATCTGCCGCGCAATCGCTTTTTCTTCAGCGGCCTTCAGTTGCTCGGAAACCGCCTCTTCTTCTGGAGTAGGCTCGCGCGGTGTGAGTTCCGCTTTCAATACATGTTCGCCATACGGCACATGTACATGGACCTGGTAGAGGCGCGGCTTGTCTTTCGAGATCACGACATCGCTCGACTGAACCCGCTTGCCGTCGAGCGAGAGATCAATGCGAAAAGCTTCCTTGCGTCCGGACAGCGTGGCTAGCAAATCGTAATCGCCCTCGGCCGGAAGATCGAACGTATGTTCAAGCTCCAGCCGCTCCTCGTTCCGGCCGTGTTCGGGCGAAAAGCGCTCCCGCGTCGGTTTCGGAGCGGTAATCGCCAAGGGAATCGCGCTGATCGCGATCTTTTTCGCTGCCACCAGATATTTCTCCATCAGCACCGGCGAGACCGAAAGCGCATCGCCGATATTGTCGAACCCAAAACCGGAATCGTCCGCTGGAAAATCGACAGCCGGTTTGAATCGCACGCCCAGCAGATCATGCACCGTGTTGTTGTATTCGGTGCGATTGAGCCGGTGTGCGGTCAAATGCCCTGGATCGGGATGCTCGTCGGCGGCCGCAAATTGCGCCTCTATCCACTCCGTAGTGGTGGCAATCTCTTCGGGTGTCGGGCGGGGTAGCCCTTTGGGAGGCATCTCCCCAGCGCGAATTCTTGCAACCGCTTTCTCCCAAACCGCCCGATCGCGTAATAAGGACGCTGTATCGTGATAGCTCGTCAGCGCCAGGCCAGCGGTCTTGAGCTGTTCGTTGTGGCAGCCGGCGCAGTTCTTTTTGACGAAAGCGCCCACATTTTGGTCGAACGCCGCGTCAGGAGCAACGGCTTGAGCCGCAAACACCAGACTGGCCGTGGCGCCCACCAGCGCTCCGTGAGCACACAACCTCCACCCCCGCCCCATGATGGCTCGTCTTGGCAAACTCAATAGAGTGACGCCCTCTCCGAAGGAAAATGTTACGCGCGTGTATGCGCTTCCTTACTTATCAGACCACATTTTATTCACCGGTATGGCAACCGGCCGAAATGTAAGGACCCTGTAAGGGCCGTGTGCCGTAAGCTGAAAGCATCCTGCCCATGCGATACCCCATCGGACTTCTTGCACTTTTAGCTTTTTCATCTGCGTTCGGTCGGGCGGCTGAGGACAACGTCACCCGGGCCACGCTCGACAACGGCCTTCGTGTGGTGATCATTCGTGACGCGCTCGCCCCGGTCGCAACCGTCGAACAGAACTATCTGGTCGGCGCCAACGAAGTGCCGGCCGGCTACACCGGCCTCGCGCATGCGCAGGAGCATATGGCGTTTCGCGGCTGCCAGGGACTCACCGGTGACCAAATAGCCGCTATTTATGCACAGTTGGGCGGCTTCATGAACGCCGATACTCAGCAGAATATTACCCAATACTACGTGACCGTGCCGGCCCAGGACCTGGACGTCGCTTTGCGCATCGATGCCGCCTGCATGGCCGACGTGGAAAATTCGCAGGAAGAGTGGGCCAAGGAGCGTGGAGCCATCGAGCAGGAAGTCGCGCGCGATCTTTCGAACCCAACTTATAAATTCATCACGCGCCTGAATCATGATCTTTTTGCCGGTACTCCTTATGAAGAAGACGCGCTCGGTACCAAGGAAGCCTTCGAGCGGACCACCGGCGAAACGCTCAAGAATTTCTACCGCAACTGGTACGCGCCGAACAACGCCATTCTCGTGATCACCGGCGACGTCGATCCGGCCGCCACGCTGGCCAAGGTCAAGCAATATTATGGAGACATCGCGCGGCGTTCCATTCCCGCGCGTCCTACCGTCAACCTCAAGCCGGTAGTCGCGGACTCATTCGTCCAACCGAGCAATCTGCCGTACTTGCTGACGCTGCTTTCCTTTCGCTTTCCTGGAACCGACAACCCCGATTACGCCGCCGCCCGAATTCTGAGCGACGTGCTCTCCAGCCAGCGCGGCGACCTGTTTGCACTGGTTCCTCAGGGAAAAGCTCTCGGCACGGATTTCAACCTTCTGGAAACATATCCCAAAGCAAGCGCTGCTTTCGCGTTGGCCGCCTTGCCTGCCGGAGCCGACCCCGCCTCCATCATTGCCGAGATGAAAAAGATCCTGAAGAATTATGTCGCTAAAGGAGTTCCCGAGGATCTGGTGACCGCGGCTAAGAAAGGCGAAGTCGCAAGCGCCGAATTCGGCCGGAATTCCATTACGAATTTAGCCTCGCTATGGTCGCAGGCCCTCGCCGCCGAGGGCCGCCAATCGCCGGACGAGAACGTCGAAGCGCTCAAACGAGTAACTCTCGCGGACGTGAATCGCGTCGCAAAAAAATACCTCGTTGTAGACGATGCCATCATCGGCACTCTCAAACCTTCGCCCTCCGGCGAACCGATCGAATCGAAAGGCTATGGCGGTTCCGAAAAAACCACTACCACTCCCACCAAACCGGTGGCTCTTCCCGACTGGGCCGAAGCCTCCATCAAATCCCTGCGCGTGCCTCCTGCGCGTCTCCACCCGTCCGACGCAAGGCTCCCTAACGGCATTCGTTTAATTGTTCAAACCGAGCGAACGAGCCCGACCGTTACCCTGCTCGGTTCCATCAAAACCCAGACGCAGCTCCAAACGCCCCCAGGCCAGGATGGCGTGTCCGACGTTCTCGAAGGCCTCTTCTCCTACGGCACCAAAACGCTCGACCGGCTCGCGTTTCAAAAAGCGCTCGACGATATCGCCGCATCCGAAAATGCCGGCTCGAACTTCCGCCTGAAAGTGTTGAAGCAGGATTTCGACCGCGGTGTGGAATTGCTGGCAGATAACGAATTGCATCCCGCGCTTCCTGTGGACGATTTCAAAGTTGTGCAGCAGCAGACCGCTCAATTAACCGAAGGCGAGCTGCAAAGTCCCGGTTATAAGACCGAGCGGGCGTTAGTGCGCGCGCTCGTCCCAATAAGCGATCCGCTGTTGCGCGAAACTACGCCTGCTACCGTCCAGTCGCTCAAATACGAGGATGTTCAAAACTACTACAACCAGACTTTCCGTCCTGACCTGACAACCATCGTGGTCATCGGCGATGTCACTCCGGACGAGGCGCGCACAGTTATCGAAAAATACTTTGGCGCCTGGAAAGCCTCGGGGGCACGCCCGAAAGTCGTATTGCCTCCGATTCCCGGAAACAAACCGAGCGCTGTAAACGTTCCCGATGCCAGAAGCGTGCAGGACAGCGTCGAATTGGCGCAGGAGCTCGAAATGAATCGCTTCAGTCCGGACTACTATGCTCTGCAGCTCGGCAATCACGTGCTGGGAGGAGGGTTTTACGCCACCCGCCTGTACCGCGATCTCCGCCAACAAGCCGGCTATGTGTATTCGATCAACGATTCACTCCAGGCCGGCGAGACACGCGCTACTTACTCGATTACTTACGGCTGCGACCCGAAAAATGTCTCGAAAGCACGCGTCATGATAGACGGCGAACTCCGGGCAATGCAGAAATACAATGTGACACCCGCCGAACTGCAGCAGGCCAAAGCGCTGCTTTTGCGTCAGATTCCGCTCGGCGAATCAAGCGAAGACGCTCTGGCCGGCGGCATGCTCGGCCGCGCGCGGATCGGGCTGCCGCTTGACGAGCCGCTGCGCGCCGCTGAGCGCTACTTTAATATGACTGCGGACCAAGTACGCGAGGCCTTCGCCAAGCACATTGATCCGGCCAGCCTTGCGCAGATCGTCCGCGGTCCCGCTCCCCAATAAAAGGGCGAAAATGTTCGAACGCTATACAGAAAAAGCGCGCCGCATCATCTTTTTTGCGCGTTATGAAGCGGCGCAAAGCGGCGGTCACACCATAGAAACGGAGCATCTGCTGTTGGGGATCATGCGCGAAGCAAAGCGGCTTTTCGAGGGTGCAAACATCGACGAAATGGTGGAAGAACTTCGCCGCGCCGTGCATGTCGAAGGTGGTCCCAAAATAGATGGAGGGGTGGACCTGCCGCTTTCAGAATCTGCCAAGCGCATTCTGATTTCCAGCATGCGGGAGGCCGAGCAATTACATCACGCCAATGTTAGTCCGGAACATGTTTTGCTCGCCCTGATGCGAGAACCGGCTTTTCCGGCAATACTGCTGGAAAAGCACGGAATCCGGCGGCATCGAATCATTCATATGCTCCGTCAGGACATCACTATCGACGTAAAGTCGCAATCCGTTGACCTCGTTCGCGAACTGGAACGCGCCTTCTCGCCGCTGGCTGCCCGCCTCACGCCCGAGATCGAGCCTGCCGTCCTTTACGCGCTCCGACTGGATACATAAAGACGCTTAGGTGATCGGAATCCGGATCCTCCTTGCCATTCGATCGGGCTTGCTGCGTCGAGTGCCGCGACGCTCTCGGCAAATTCGGCGGTCGCGATCCCGGCCAGCATCCTAATTAAGGACCCTCCGGCACAGGAGTGCGGGCCCATGCCAAGCGCGAGTTGCGGGCCGCCACGCCGGGAGAAATCCAGCACGTCAGGATTCGGGAATTGCAGTGGATCTCGATTTGCGGATGACAGCTTCAGCACAACACGCGCCCCTTGCTCGATCGTTGCACCAGCCAAATTCAACTTTGTCGATGCTCTGCGGTAAAGCGTGTGAGCGAGGCCGGCATACCTCATCAGCTCCTCGATCGCAACAGGTATCAACATAGGCTCGCTGCGCAGACGCTCGAGCTGCATAGGATGGCGTAGCAAGGCGAGCCAGGCATTTGCCAGGAACTGTGGAAGGGTCTGCGACAGAGCCACGAAAGCCGGGCCGCTCATCGGAATGGGGCTCGATTCCAGAATTTTTGCCAATTCCTGGTTGGCACCTTTGGCTGTTTGCCGAATCTCTTCATTTAGCGGATCGGCGGCTGCCATGGAGACTTTGCGAGCAAGGCTACTTAGCCGTTCGCCTTCCTTCTCGTCCGCTTCCGTGACAATCAGCGCCACAGCCAGAGACCACGGCTCGGCAAATTCGCGCACTACATCGAAGCGAGTATAAGATCGGAGCGTTCGGAAGCGGCTGTGCGCGAGATCCGCAAATTGGGTCTGCCAGAACTGAATCTTTCGACGGGAAAGCGCGGTCAGGGTATCCCTACGCAGTTGCTGTTGCGCTTCGATATCCGTCCGTTCCGGCGGAGTAGAAGCGCGCGAGTCCACCGGACACAGTCGCGTTTCATGCAGCGCCGCAAGCACATCGGAATAGCGGCTGAGCACCCATCCATCGACTACCGGATCGTAGTACGCCGGTTGTGGAGCTTGCGGCGAAAGCGCATCCACAGCCCATCGATGCCTTTCTGCCCTTGTGGGCTGCCAATTCAAAGAGCAGACACACCGCTGGCACACAGAATTTGTCGCGACATCGAGATTGCGCCGGAACTGCACGGCTTCCGGCCCATTCAAAACTTGCTCGAGACTCAGACCATTCACCGTTCCCACGGGACGATGGAAGAAACAGGGCCGAACCGTACCGCCCGCTTCCACGACGGCGGAAACCCATGGTGCATTGCAGTTGGGAGCAGCGGGAGCGCACAGGCCGACCTGCGCCTGATAATGCCGCACAATACGTTGGAGCTTCTCGCGGTTCTCGGCCACAAATTGAGCGCTGTCCGAGTCGCTTACCAGGTCGTCGAATTGACTCTCGAGCACGGCAATTTCGGATTGCGTAAGAGCGATCTTATTTTGTCGCGCGCCGTCCCATCCCCCAGGCCGGTTGAACGCCTCGGAGGTGAGATCCGCGGCGAGAAAGGAAATCGATTGTAATCCCAAGGCCTTGGCTGCTCTGGCGGTTTCGCAAACGAAAGCGTGGTTCTCCTTCTGGATAGTGCAGCGCGCCGAAACCGGAAATAGTGGATCGATCTCGTGGACGGCATGAACTCCCTGCGCGAGTTTTTCGAAGGCTCCCTGCACCCGCCGGATCCGGTCGTGTACGGCTTGCGGTCCGTCGAGCGAAACGATAACGTCGTCCACATGCTCGACCAGGCGTTGCGCGTTTCTCTCTAACAGTAGGCCAGTGCTCAAAATTGTGGTCCGGATTCCGAGCCCCCGCAACGTCGCGCAAAAGCGAAATAGATCGGAATGCATGAGCGGCTCCCCGCCCGAAAAAACCACCCACTGGACAGACAAACGCCGAATGTCCGCGACGTATCGCTCGAGTTCGCCCGCGCTGATCTCGGCTTCCTCGGTATTCTTCCAGATGTCGCACATCATGCATCGGCAGTTACATCGTCCGTGCGGAGACAGGATCAGAATTGGCAGCGACTCGATGAACGGACTCACACGCCGACCGCCTTCCCGGCCAAAGTAAATCTTGCGCCAAGTGTCTGCTCGACTGTGAATGTTAACTTAGAAATCTCGAACGGCATGCGAAAGCATCCCCGGCCCTCCACATTCAGCCGCTCGTAGCCCGCTGTATCGAGCGTGCCGAAACGGTCCGCGACGCCGTCCGACAGCATCCTGACTTTTCCGTTCACGAATACGGCCTCCGGCCGCAAATTGACGAGCGCTTCGGCGGCCGTCTGTCCCCGATCGCGGACCAACAGCAAATCCGCCATACCGCCATTCCTGATGTGCCCGGCGCCGGATTCCAGGCGCAAGATTCGCGCCGCGCCGCTGGTGACCATCCGATACAACCGCGCGCTGTCTACTCTTTCGGCCGCCGTGCGCAGTTCGTCGATCAAATCGCCGTCCGCCGTAAGGGAGGAATCTGTTCCCAGAGCAATCGGTAGCTCCGACAAAAGAATGCTGGAGCACA
>JACZCX010099954.1_pt1 | contig 12710 bp, 9 predicted proteins | sample 8641831 | NCBI WGS metagenome assembly JACZCX01 (sample SAMN15324608, study PRJNA640507) | soil metagenome | isolation source: intercropping sugarcane | place: China: Luxin town, Laibin City, Guangxi Province | collected 2019-07-25 | depth 10cm m
CCCCAGGCGTCGCTGGAGATCGTCGCCGATCTGAACCCGCTTGCCTTGAAAAAGGCGAAAGATGAACGCCCGTGGATTACTATCACCGAGCGGATTGAGGACGTCTTCACGTCGAATGTTGACGCGGTCGTCATTGCCACCCCGGTTTCCACTCACTTCGAGCTAGCAAAGCAGGCGCTACTCCATGGCAAACATGTGCTCGTGGAAAAGCCTCTGACCGCGTGCGTCGCCGAGGCGGAAGAGCTCATCGCGCTGGCACAGCAAGAAAACCTGATCCTCATGGTTGGACATACTTTCCAGTACAGTCCTGCCGTCAAGGAGCTACGCCAGTTGATTCAGGACGGCGAGCTTGGCGACATCTATTGTGTCGAAATTGAGCGACTCAATCTCGGGCTATTCCGCAGCGATATCGATGTCATCTGGGATCTCGCCCCGCATGACGCCTCTATTTTGCTGTCACTGTTGGGTAAAGCGCCGACACGGATCGAAGCCCATGCGCATGCGCATCTGCATCCCTCCATCTATGACGTTGCCCACTTGAACCTCGAATATGACAGTGGCACGACCGCACATATCCACGTCAGCTGGCTACATCCGGACAAAGTGCGACGGGTGACGGTTATCGGTGACAAGCGCATGGCGATCTACGACGACACCAACCCTGCCGAGATGCTCAAGATTTTCAATAAAGGCGCTGACCGCGGCGTTGATCCCATCGTCTCGTACCGCCATGGGGCGATCACAATCCCCCACATCGAGTGGATGGAACCGCTGCGCCTCGAGTGCGAAGACTTCGCACGCTCGATTCGCACGGGCGAGCAGCCTGAAGCCAACGGTCGCATCGGGCTTGAGGTTGTGCGATTGCTTACCGCTGCCCAGGCATCGCTCCGCGAACGGCAGCAAATCGCATAACTCACTGTATGGTTAGTCGCATGCGCAGGAGGCACGGTTGTGGAGGTTTCTGTGCGGGGGATCAGCCAGCCGCTGTCTGCTCACGCTCCGGGCGGCAACGGGTTCTATATGGACGAGCGCTGGCTGGACCTGATCCAGTCGATCTATGGTTACAAAGTAACGCGGCTGGAGGTACGTGGGAGCGATGGCGCATTGCGGGGCTATCTGCCAGTGTGCGCCTTAACTAGCCCGCTCACCGGCCGACGTATTGTCTCGCTCCCATTTTCCGATATTTGCCCGATGGTTGCTGCCGACAGCGCGACCGCACACCGGCTGGTTGATCAAGCCATCGAGCTCGGGAAAAGGCATCGCGCGCGCTACGTCGAACTGCGCACAGGCCCGTCAGAATTCCTCGACACGCGCGACGATTTCATTGCCGCCGACAACTACGTCAGTTGGCGACTAGAGCTGGCGTCGGGTGAGTCTAGCATCTGGTCGGGGGTACAGAAACCAGTGCAGCGCCAGGTGAAGAAGTCGCGCAAGTTGGGCGTCACCTTTCGCTTCGCTCAGCAGCGCGAAGAGATGGACATCTACCACCGTTTGCATGTCGGCACACGTACCAGCAAACACGGCATGCCCGCGCAGCCACGCGCCTTCTTCCGCGGCCTATGGGATCGTTTCGGCGCGGATGGCACAATGCAGACGCTCTTCGCCGAATACGAAGGACGCGCCATCGCTGGAATGGTACTCTTCGCCTCTGGCGATACTGTGCGATATGCCTACGGCGCCTCCGACGAGCAGACGCTACACCTGGCTCCCAACAATCTCCTGATGTGGGAATCCATTGCCTGGGCGACCAGTAAGGGCTATCAAATCTTCGACATGGGGCGAACCGCACGCGACAACCATGGCCTCATGGAATACAAGCGCAAATGGGGAGCCACTGCTGAGCCACTGCCTTACTACTACTGGCCGCAGGTGGCCGGTCTAGCCTCGACCTCTGAGACGAGTCGTAAATACCAGGTATTGACAGCATGCTGGAAGCGTCTCCCCCAGCCCGTCGCATCAACTCTGGGAGGCATACTGTACAAGCACCTTGGATAGGCAGGTAGCATGGATCGCGTTATAACGTTTACTCGGCATTGGTTACCGCTTGGACGCACAATCACCGCGTTACTCTTGGTAGTGGCCGCCGGATGGCTCGCTTGGCCATCCGCCCCTTCGTCTACCGCACGCACGTCGGCCGCTCCAGCGCTCTCTACAGCTCCCGCTGCGGTGGCTGCGCCAACGCCACCGCCTGGCGCGCTCCCTGGATCACAGATTTGGAACAACGGGGCGTCTTCGTTCCTATTTGGTACCAACGATAGCTATGAATGGTCCGATCAGAACCTTCAAACGATGCCGTCGATTCAACTTGCGCTACGCAACGCTGGATTTACGCTGGTACGCACATTCATTCCAGACAATGCCGATGACGCGACCCTTGAGTTGCGCATCAAAACAGTAGAGAATATCGGAGCACGGTGCCTCGCCGTCCTGACGAACGTCAACAACACGAGCTTCAATGAGCATGTCGTCTCCTATTTCGGCAATCGCTGCCAGCTCTACGAGTTCGGCAATGAGCCAGACTACTATGGCCCTTCCTTCGATCAATATATGTCTGCCTGGAACCGGACCATTCCACTTCTGCGACATATCAACCGCACCGCGATGTTTATCGGACCCGGCGTCATCAATGCGACTGGTTTTGATAACTACCTCCCGCGTTTCTTGCAGGGCGCGAAAGCCTCAGGTGTACTCCCCGACGCTATCAGCATCCACTACTATCCCTGCTGGCATATGGATGAGCCGACGTGTCTCGCTAGCGCCTCCACCTACGCCAGCACCGCCCAGAAAGTGCGTGGGTTTATCAAGAGCATCCTGGGCAAAGATCTACCCATTGGTTTTACCGAATGGAACTACGATCCGAGAAATCCCCCTCCTTCCTATGGAAGTGACGCTGACTTTATCACGAAATTCACGGTTGCCGCAATCAAGTCGATGATCGCCGGAGGCGCCGCGTTCGCCTGCCAGTTCGATGCGGCAAGCTACGGCGGGTATGGGCGGCTGGATATGTTCGACGTAAAGACTGGTCTGGCCAAGCCACAATTCGACGCGCTTACCTCATTGATCAAGCAATACAAGCCCGCTCCAGGCTCACCCACAGCCGCAACTGGGCCGACGCTGCTCTCACAAGGCGCAACCATCACGTGCTCCTCGAATAACACTGGGCCGGGTGGAACCGACACGCTAACCGACGGCAAATTTGGCGCATGGGGTTTCTGGGAACTGGCGACAAATGCGTTGCCCGGATCGTGCGCCTTCCAGTTGCCCCAAAAGACAAGTAGCATTGTGCTCGCCTGGTTTAGCGACTACTCGTTCGACTACACTGACCCTACCTCAATGGCTCCGCAAGATTATGTCATAGAAGTCTCGAATAACAGCACAACGGGCAGCGATGGTACCTGGCAGACGGTGGCTTCGGTGCGCGGTAATCATGCGCGAGCACGCGAGCACCTGATTAACTTTACAGGAATGTCCTGGATACGCATGACAGTCCTTTCAGCGCAGCCACATCCCAGCCAACCATTTGTGCGCATCGACGAGGTCGAGATTTTCGACGCAAAGAACCTTGGCGCCGATACCTTTTTCTTCTCTGGCGATTCAATTACTGGCATGGCTTATAACCGCTATGCCGACAACATGCCATCGTTCGCGGAAGACATACTGGCATGCCTCCCCAAGCACTATCCACTCATGATCGATGGCGGCTTCGGCGGTCAGACATCCGATGGCGCGGTGGAGCAGATCGCGGCGTGGCAGGCGATGCTGCCTGACATGCACTACTGGCTGCTTGGCTGGGGAACGAACGATGCGCTCAATGACGTCTCACCAGAGGCTTTTCGCACTAATTTGCAGACGGTGGTGACAGCAATCCTTCAACATGGCGAGGTTCCCATACTGGCGCACATCCCATACACCACATACCACCACGAGCCGGGACTCGACGCCGAGGTCCAGCGACTGAACCAGGTGATCGATGAGGTCACGACAGCGAACAACCTGATCCCCGGCCCTGATCTCTATACCCTTGTGCGCACGCATCCCGACTATCTGGGGCCAGACGGGCTGCATCCAAGTGGCGCCGGGTCCGTGGCGATCAATGCGCTGTGGTTCCAGACGCTCAGGTCACACCTGGGTGTGGGCGCCGCCCAGTGCAACTGACCCAAAAGAACCAGCGTGCAGAATCCGCACGCTGGTTGATCTGAGGAACGCCCCTTCATCGATTCTTCCCTGCAACTTCTCGGGCTGATCGACATGCTGCTATGGATGCTGGCGCGCCTCGACGATTCGCAGGAAGAAATCCTGGATCGTGATCGAATCAATGTCCCCGGTAATTGAGAGGGCGGCGCGAGCGCCATCTGGCCAGACGCCGAAGCGCAGGAGCGGCTTGTCGAGCGCCTCGATTTCGGCGACGAGCGCGCTACGCTGGGCGATTTGTTCCTGGCGGGTCTTGCCCAGACCTCCGGGCATATCCAGATAAAGCGAGTGGCGCGGCGCTGCGGCTGGCTCCGCCCGTAGAACCGGATAGCCCTGCTCACTCAGGAAGTCTTCCACCTCGCTGGACGTTTGCGGCGAGAGCGCAATGCAGGGACAGGTTGCCGCATGCGCCGTGAACGCGCGTTCCGTGACGCTGCGTTCCTCGCCCATCCACTCGCCCATTGCGGCGCCATCCGCCGTCAGGTGTCGTGCGAGCACAGTGGCTCTGGCGCTACACGTTGCCGTCACACGCCAACTGGCCTCACCGGTCGGAGTGAACGAGAAACGGAAGGCTCTTCGCTCGCGCCACCATGTTGCTACGTCATGCAATGATGCCACCCAGACCGGGAGCGACTGTTGCTGAGAGAACGAGAGCAATTGGGCAAGCGCGGGACGACACAACACACCGCGCTCGGGATGAAGGTTCAGCACATAAATGCCGCCGAGCGCGTAGACACGTGACATCACCTCGCACCAGATGTTGCCTAGCTTTGCCTGATCGGTGATTCGAAGCCGGTCGTAGAGCATTTCGTCGTCAGGGATGCTGGTCGGGATGCGAGCAAGGTCACCTTCGAAGTGTGGGCGGAGCGTATAGGCACTGGGTGCGATCGCCTGGAAGAGCGCCAGCGACTTCACCCAACCAGAGCGAATCGTCGGGGTGAGCTTGGCCAGATCGACGACATCATGCACAATCGCTTCATTGCTGTCATATCCGAAGCCAAGCGCAGCAAATGAGCGCACAGCGTCCTCGGTCCAGCCAAGGTACGGGTTCCGAAAACCCTGAAACGGCAGGTGGACATCGTCGAATACCGCCATCGCCTGCTGGGTCTGCTGATGCTGGCTGGCATCACTCAAACTGCGGTAGTCGTTGTGGACATAGCCGTGAATGCCGATCTCCGCGCCACAGAGCGCGATCTCGTTGATCAGTTCAGGATGACGGCGCAACACAACCGCCGGGATAAAGAAGGTCGGATTACCACCATGCTGGCGTACAGTCGCCAGGATAGAAAGGAGTGTGCGGCGGCTGCGGGCATCCGAGAAGCCGAAACGTGCGAAGACAGTCCAGAGGCGGCGGGCAAAATTATGCGCCCCTTTCGTTTTGATCGAGAATGCGACAAGATTCATACCATTTCCCTTTGTGCAATGATTTCAGTACGGGCGGACACGTACGACGCTCGCCCTTGATCATTTGCTGGCAACCTGCGGAATCACGCACTCTTGCTGGCAGCTTTCACACCAACCGACCATGCGCCCATCGTCACCCTGTGTGAGACGCGACAGCGGGTGTGCGCAGCGGCAGACATAGCCATGCGGGCGCGCTGGATTGCCGAAGACGAGCGCGTGTGGTAGAACGTCGCGCGTCACCACCGAGCCAGCGCCTACCAAAGCAAACTCGCCGATTGTCACCCCGCATCGGATCACCGACCCGCCGCCAATCGACGCGCCATAGCGCACCAGCGTCGGAGTCACTTCCCAGTCGTCAGCCGTCTTGAGTTCACCTGTAGGCGTGATGGCGCGAGGGAACAGATCATTGGTGAAGCAGACATGTGGGCCAACAAAGACACCGTCTTCAAGCGTGACCCCCTCGAAGACGGAGGTATGGTTCTGTATCTTCACCCGCGAGCCGATGCGCACATGCGCATCCACGAAAACACCTTTGCCGATGTTGCATTGCTCGCCGATGCACGCATGCCCGCGCACATGCGCCTGGCGCCAGATGCGGGTCCCGGCGCCGACCTCTGCTCCCGGCTCTACCTCGGCGGCGGGATGAACGAAATACGAAGGCTCCGACATCAAAGGCACTCCTGACACACAATGCATCCCGCAATGTCAGAGAGCGGTGGCAGCGGGGACATGCTGCTCCGCTCTGCCGCTCAGCGTGGCAAGGAGCGCCTGGTACTCAGCGCGCACCTGCTCCCAGCGGTATGGCAAGTAGTCCTCCGCTGCACGCTCGATAAGGGTTCGCTGTAACTCACGCCTCTCGTACAGGGTAACCATTGCGTCGGCGAAATCCTCGGGGCTGTTGGGGTCACAGAGCAGCAGCGAGCCAGGCCGGAACATCGAGCGAATGGCGACCGTATCAGACGCAATCATGGGACGCTGCATCCACGCCTGCTCGTAAGCTTTGGTGGGAGACACTAGCTCAGCGAAACCATCGAGTCGATAGGGGATAATGCCCGCGTCACCATGCAGGATGAAGTCGACGATGCGCTCCGATGGGCAGGGATCAGTAAACGTAACGTGATCAGCGACACCAAGCGACTCGGCCAGCTTCAAGACCTCAGGCACGTATTCTCCTCGCCCCATGATGTCCAGCCGGAGACGGGGAGCGCGTGGCAGCGCCAGGGCAAGCGAGTGCACGGCGGTATCGAGGCCATTGCGCTCGGCAATCGTGCCGTAATATATGATGATGTATGGCCCATCATAACCGGGCGCCCACGATGGCGGCGGGCAACGCCGTGAGGCAGGAAACAGCCGTGGATCGGCGCTGTTGAGCACCAGTGAAAGTTTGCGCGACGGCACGCCACGCATCTTCAACCGATCTTCAAACGGCCAACCAACGGTAATGACATGGTTCGAGAAGGCCGTGGAAATGCGTTCCTGGATCGAAGCCAGGTGATAAAGCAATCGTCCTTTTCGCCCACTGGACTTGGCTGCCATCAACTCCGGGCTGGGATCCAGCACATCCAATACCACTTTTGCACCCAATATGCGCGGGATCACGGCAGCGAACACCAGAAAATCAGGCATGTTGTAGGCGATGATGACATTGTAGGGATGCCGGAGGTGCTGCCATGTCACCACCCATCCAGCCAGGAGCACGAACCACATCCAGCTCAGGATGGTGATGGGAAGCGGGCGGCCAAACCCACGACTCAGAGGCACACGATGGGTCGCGACACCTTCACATACTTCGTGCGGCGATTCGCCGTTGTCGCGCAGGCAAATGACATGCATCTCATAGCCAGCGTCCACCGTTGCGGCAGCCATACGCCGTATCGCAATATCAAATGGGTAGTAATCATATGCAATCGCGCATACTCGAACCGGATTCATACCGTCATCCTCTTCTCTGCCTCACATCCCCACTTGGACAACATCCGCCCATACGACGTAGAGATCACGGCGCAACGTCGCCTGGAGCCTCTACTGTTCTGCTTGTGCGGACCCATGAGGTTGTGTTCTTGCGCAGGCGGCGCAGCACATAGTAGATCCAGAGCTTTCTGGCCACATACGCAGGCGCATAAACGAGCGCACGGTACACCCCGAGTGGCGGTCGCAACAACACGAACGCGGACGCCACATACGCGGCCAACATAACTACCAGCGCCACCGCCAGGCCAACCTGTAATGGAGCTTGCAATACGACCGCCGCAATCAGGAGCGCAACGGAACCTCCGCCTAGCACAGAGAGTGGCGGGGTCATCAGTTCCGCCAGCGCATCCAGGCGCACCCAACTGTGGAGGCGAAGACCCTCGGTAAGAAGGCTCCAGCCGACACGACGTTGCCATGCGCTCGCATCCGGGTTAATCGACTCCCACCGTATATCCTGTGACTGAAGCTGACGAGATGTGGTTGGCATCACCGAGCGGACGTCCGCATCTGGCACAAAGAGGATTTTCTCACCGCTGGAGATAACCGATAAGTAGTACTGGTAATCTTCCGACAGGCCAAATGCCTGCCAGGGGTGGCGTACGAGCAGCTCATGTGTGAGGCACATGCCATTTCCGGTCAGGGTAGATGAGCCACCGAGCGTATTACGACCGAGCGGTCGGATGTAATTCATCAGCGAGAGCGCCAGCCAGCGCAATGCGCTCACCGGTGATTCAGCGGCATTGAGAACAGCATTCTGCGATTGCAGCGCCGCACCCCCCCGCGCCAATCCACGCGCCAGCGCGTTGAGCAGTTCAGGATCGACTACGGCATCGGCATCGAGCACGACGTAGGCATCGTAATGAGTTGAGCCACTCATGAGCAGGTTGAACGCCCACGATAAAGCGTAGCCCTTGCCACGATGTTCGAGGTCCGTTCGCACCTGGACATGAACACCAGCCTCTCGCGCGATCTCGGCGGTACGATCAGAACAGTTGTCAGCGATGATGTGTACGTCGTAGTGATCCGCAGGATAGTCGATCCGTGCCAGACTGCTGAGCATGGTTCCGATCAGCACTTCTTCATCATGTGCAGGTACCACTATCGCAAAGCGTCTGGCCGGCGTTTTCCCACCTGGCGCATGTGGGCGACGTATCGTGCCAATGGCTGCGCCAACGGCAAGCGCCAGCAGATACAGGAGCGGCAAAGCAAGTAATGCCTCCAGCGCGAGCAGCGCCCCACGGGCAATCGGCAACAGAATCATTGGCGCCACCCCTTCACTTCGACTTCGTCAAGCGCCTTCAACAGTTGCTGGCCACAGTGCACCCAGCTATACTCCTCTTCGACCAACGCGCGTCCAGCAGCGCCGAGACTGGCCCGACGTGCGCTATCGCTGAGCAGGTCTACGATTGCCGCAGCAAAAGCACGTGGCTCATCGGCAACTATAAGATCACGACCTGGAACACAGTTGATTCCCTCGCAGCCCAGGCTCGTCGAAACAACGGCCCGTCGTAACGAAAGCGCCTCCAGAATCTTCAGTCGAGTACCCGCGCCCGTCAAGAGCGGCACGATGGCGACCTGCGCCGTGGCGAGATGCGGCTGCACAGCGGGTACGCCGCCTGTTACCGTTACCCCTGGCAGCGCACCCAGGCGGACAATCTCAGACGGTGGGTTGCGTCCGACGAGATGCCATGTCGCCCCTGGAAAAGCGCTACGAACGAGCGGCCAGCACTGCTCGGCAAAATAGAGCGCGCCCTGTACGTTAGGATGGTAGTCAAAGGACGCGGTAAAAATGACTCGTCCCGGCGCCTCGGTTATCGATCCGTCGGGAGTGAAGGCTTCGATGTCGACACCATTCGGCACTACCTGAACATTTTTGTCAGGAAGCAGCGTGCGCAGCAGTCGTTGCTCGCGTTCGCTGGTTACCAGCACGAGATCCGCGCGGCGACAAAAGGCTATTTCTAGCGGTCTCAAGCGGCGGTATTCGAGCCAGTTGAAGCCGCGCCTGGCGACGCCGTTGGCGCGCTGATAGCTCCGTCTGAGCAATTCATGCTCGATGTTGTGTTCATCAAGAATAATGCGGATATGCGATGGCACCTGATAGCCTGCGACAAACAGCCCCTCAAAGATCACCGCATCATAAGCATGGCGCGCCAATTCATCGTCTAGAGCCGCCTGCGCGCCCGGTACTGTGTGCGATTCCAGGTAAAATGAGCGCCCTCGCGCCAACGCGCGTATCTGATCGAACCGCCTGGAAACCGAGAGTGGCGCATCTACCTGACGCACAGCACGTATGTGGGGGGCCAAATGGGCTGACGCGCTCTGCTCTCGCTCGTTCTTATCCACCAGTGCGAGCAATGAAACGTCATGTTTGCTCGCCATCGCTCGCAGCAGATGGTAGTTGCGAATTCCAGCGCCCCAAGTAAGCTGTGGCAGCGATCGGGCAACGATAAGAATTTTCATGAATACGTCCACTTCCATCCAAGTGATTCATCTGCCACACGCGCTGTCATTGCCGAGACGGGCATGGGAAGCGAAAGCGGAACGTCGAGTCGCGCGCGTGGGCGAGGCTTCGTGCGATCTCTTGGGATTGCTTCATCCAGGTGATCGGCATGGCTCGATGGCTCCCCCATGGCTTTCCGTTCGATGGATGGTAACTTCATCAAAACCCCAAGAGCGACACCAACATAGATCATGTTGCGATAGAAGAAGAATTGATAGTCGCCATACGCCAAAATGACTTCCATCATGACCATCGCGACGGTAAATATCGCAAAAAACTGCAACTGTGGATTTCTCAGCCTGCGAACGATCATGCATCCCACTACAATCGCGGATCCGAAGAGGTACCACAGAGCGCCGAATCCCAGTGGACCCAGGCGCATCCAAACCCACAGGACGTTGTTATGAGGTATGTAGAGGTAATAGGGATCCAGCTCTAGCACGTTCGGTAACGCCACAGGCTGTTGAAATGGCTTGCCGAAGCCGAAGCCCAAAATTGGGCTCGTCGACTCGGTATATTTGAGATCGTAATTCTCGACAATCCGGTACGCGTTGGACGACGCATCGCGTTCATCCGACGCGCTTGGGTTGAAGACCGAGATTACCGCACGCGCGGGCTGGCCGAGAGCGCCGCTCGACTTCTGGAAGGCCAGCACATAGGCGCCCCCAAACAACAAACAAATGGCGAGCACGGTGATGAGCGCGCGGCGTGACGCTGGTTTCACGAGAATAACCATCGCCCACGCGACCAGGATACCAAGCAGCAGCGCCACGTAGTCTGCGCGTCGATTGTTTGCCACCAGCGCCAGCAACAGACATGGCAGTGAGGCGATGATAGCGAAGAACAGCGCGCGCTGAAAGTGGTGAAGCAGCATCATGACAAGGAGGAGGAGCACGAGCACAAAGAAGAACGACTGTTCGTGCGCCATGATCTCGTTGTGTCCTTCGATGTGGCCACCAAGGTAGGTATAGACAATGTAGACACCTTGAACACCCTTGATCGCCGTGCCGAGGACCGTGATCCAGATGATGTTCCGCACATGTTTCACTTCAGATACGATATTGTAGGCGAGAAGGTACGAGACGAAGAAATACCACCACGGGCGGATCTCAAGCACGATGATGCGGAACGATCCACCCGTCGCAAGTCCGTGAATGACTCCAATTGCCAGGCAGGCGAAGAAGAAGAGGAGTGGATAGAAGAGTCTGCCCCCATAGAGCGCGCGCCGACGGAAAACCACTGCCGCAACCACCATGAAAAACAGAATCGCCAGGATGAAAAACCCGATTGGACGCTCTGGTAGACCTTGCAGGTGCGTGGGCCAAAAGAAGATATTGACGTGATCCGTGCCAATTGGCGTCCCGATAAGCGGCTCCTGCTCGACGACCACAGCACAGATTACAACGAGATATAGCCCCCAAATTGGCTTCCAAGGCACAAGCGCCAACGCGATCAGCGCGGCCAATGCAGCCAATATCGTGCCGTAGCCCTGATCAGCCCCAACGAGAATCAACAGAGGGGTGAGCAGAAGCGTCACCACAAAAAGAAATATGAATGCTCTGGAACTCTTTTTGGTGACGGTATGCTCAAATGTGGGAGCCGGATTCGGTTCTGACGCGTGAGGCGTCTCGGCGGGGCGATTGAGTGTGGCTGTCATGGCGCTTTACTGACCCCGCATTAACAAGACGATTCCGACAACGATGGCGCCCAACATCAGCAGACGCGTGCGGCCCGAAAACCTGCGTGTGAAGCAGCCTATCACAAGAAAAGCCGCGAGCAGGGCTGCGGTTGTCACCATGCTCGTGTCCTTCCTAGAGCAGACTTTGCAGCCAGCGTGGCACCCGCGTGTGAACCTGATTGAGGATGATGCCTTCAACGCGGAGATCCTTCAGCTCGTCAGTTGCTCGACTGATAAATGAGGCCGGTGTCGAACCAGCGCGCACGACCAGGAACAGCGCCTCGGCCAGTCGTGCGGCAAGCACGCCATAGTACGAACCAAGCACCGACGGCAGATCGAGAATCATCAGCTCGTCAGGGTCGGCTAATCGCTCGCGCAGCTCGGGCCGCTGAAGCTCAGCAAGAGCTGTCATTGCATCTGGACCGCCCAAACCCGCTGGAACAACCGTCAGATTCGGCATAAACTGGTGGCGGACATCAGAGCGATCGGTCGTTCCGCGCAGCCACTCGGAGAGACCCGGCGACGCAGGCAGATGGAGGTCGCGGCTCAGCGTCGGGCGGTCCCAGTCACACTCGACCAGCAATACGGGCCGACGCGAACTTGTCGCCAGAGCATGACTGGCCAGTAAGGCAGACAGCGTCTTTCCCTCACCAGCAACCGCGCTGGTAACTCCAATCGAATGCACAGGATATTGATCGGAGAAGAACAGCGGCAAGCTCACATGGAGAAACTCGGCCTGGAGGCGGGCGATTGAGCCGGATTCCCGCTCGGACAGCGGCCGCAGCTTTTTCGCAGCTACCGGGGCGCTCTTAGGAGCTAGCGAGCCATTCTTAGGGGATAGCGACGTGATGAACCGCGATGTCACCGCTCGCGTTGGCATCGTAGGTTTTTCATCTTCAGTAGCCTTGTCACCGTCTATGACCACTTCTCCCCTCATGTGGCCATTCTGCCCCAACTCTTGATTCC